>OLVT01000119.1_pt1 | contig 87279 bp, 74 predicted proteins | sample 1673241 | NCBI WGS metagenome assembly OLVT01 (sample SAMEA3178936, study PRJEB25190) | human gut metagenome | biome: human gut; feature: human-associated habitat; material: faeces | place: Austria | collected 2013
GATTGGCAAGGACTACGTTGTCAACGAGGGTGACGGCGCGTTCTACGGTCCGAAGCTGGACTTCCATCTGGCAGACTCCATCGGCCGTACCTGGCAGTGCGGCACCATCCAGCTGGATATGCAGCTGCCGGAGCGTTTCGAGCTTGAGTACACCGGCGCAGACGGCGAGAAGCACCGTCCGGTTATGATCCACCGCGTTGTCCTTGGCTCCATTGAGCGCTTCATCGGCGTTATCACCGAGCATTTTGCAGGCGCATTCCCGACCTGGCTGGCACCGGAGCAGGTTCGCGTTATGCCGATGACCGACCGCAACATCCCGTGCGCGCAGGAAGTTGTTAAGCAGCTGACTGATAAGGGCTTCCGCGTAACCATGGACGACCGCAACGAGAAGATCGGCTACAAGATCCGCGAAGCACAGGTTCACAAGATTCCGTATATGATCGTCATTGGCGACAAGGACGAGGAAAAGGGTGTTATCTCGGTTCGTACCCGCAAGACCGGTGAGACCACCGCTATGGAGACCGGCGAGTTTATCGAGAAGCTCGCGTATGAGGTTGAGAATAAGCTGAAGTAAGCAGCAAAACGGAGAGCGGAAGCGATATTCCGTTCTCCGTCACAATAGAATAAAAGGTTCATAGAGTTTTGTCATGTATGCAGGGAGGGTGCGGCATGAAAAAATTTGTTTCCGCGTGTCTGATGGCAGGTCTGCTGACTTGTGCCGCCGGTGCGGCACAGGTCGGTACGATCGACAACAACTATCCCGGCGATACCGAAGCGCAGGCGCAGATGCTTTATGATCTCGGACTGTTCAAAGGCACCGACAAGGGCTTTGCGCTGGAGAAGTCCATGACCCGCGCAGAGGCCTCGGTGATGCTGACCCGTCTGCTTGGCGCAGAAAAGACCGCGCTGGCAGGAAACTGGAAGCATCCGTTTACCGATGTACCGCAGTGGGCGGACAAATACGTCGGCTGGCTGTATCAGAATGGTTTGACCAAAGGCGTTTCCGCGACACTGTATGGCTCGCAGCACAATGTCACCTGCGGTCAGTATTGCATTTTTCTGACCCGGGCACATTTGGATGCGGACAGCTATCAGGGTACGGTTTTTGTCGATAACGATGAGGTACGGCAGACGGACGAGGAGGGCTTTATCCGCGGAGATGCGGTTTCGCTCTCGGCGCGGCTGCTCAGTACGAACTACGCGAAAAATGGCGATGAAAGCGACCGCAGTGTGGCGGAAAAGCTGATCGACGACGGCGTTTTCACGGCGGAACAGTTCAAAAATGCGGCATGGGACGTTCTGCCGCGTGATTACGGCAATGATTACCAGTACGATGGCAAATGGAACCTGATTGCTTCGCCGTTCGTCTGCCGGATCGCAGATGTGACAGTGGCGCAGTGTCCGATTGACGGAGTGCAGCCTGTCAGCGGTACAGACCGTTATGCGCAGCGCAATATGGAGCAGTCGGATTTTATCCTGTACCGCATGGACAGCAAGACGATGAAACTGACGCAAGTGCTCTCGCTGCCGCAGGAAAGCTCTGTGGAATATCTCGGCCGTGCCGGAGAAACCGACTATCTGCTGGTGTACGACCGGAAAACGGAAACGTATTCGCTGTGCTCAGTGCACGGCGATACGGTCAAAACCGAACTGACCCTGACCGAAGCACAGCAGCAGGCAGCACGCACTGTTTATCAGAGCGCACGCGGCTGCATCATCTGCACGGACGAGACGACCGGTTATAAACTCACGGAAACAGGCGTGGAGCCGTTGGGCGTGGCAGCGGGTATCTGCCGGCTGACGGATAACGGCATGACTGTTACGCAGAACTGTACGGCGGACGAAACCGTGCTGACGGCGTATAACTGGAATGGTCAAAAGACAGACAGCTATACCATCTCGAATGCGTATCAGTCGGATGATGCCGAGGTGCGCAAGCATTGTGCGCCGCGGATAATTGGCAGCGACGGTGCGTTGCTCTGGGGCACAGCCGGGCTGTACCGCGAAGAGAACGGCCGTCTGGTGCAGGTGACAGACTCTCCGGTCATCAGCGTAAAGCAGGATGCGGATGGGGCCTATTATGCTGTTTCCTGTGATAAGTCTGAGCGGCTGGAGTATTACGCATGGGCGGCGGCATATCAGGCGGGTGACCGTATTGTCCGCATCGACAGTGATGACACAGTGACAACGCTTGTTGTGCTGGCAGATACGAAGATAGATGAACTCGTATCCGCCCAAAACAGTAAGGTGCGGTTTAAGGCGGCGCTTCCGGCGGACGGTCATGGGGCTGGACACTTTGCCTATGTTCTGGAAAGCGGGCGTGTTACAGTGCGCAGCGCTACGGACAATATATTTTATGAATATGGAACGGATGCAATGCAGAACGAGCAGACAAGAATCGATAAACTGCTGCATCAGGAATGAAAGGAAAGATACAAGTGGCAGAAAAGAAAAAGCTGGTCAGCGAGATCACGTCTATGGACGTGGACTTCGCGCAGTGGTACACAGATATTGTTAAAAAGGCTGAAATGGCCGATTATTCGTCCGTAAAGGGCTGTATCATCATGCGCCCGTACGCACAGGCGCTGTGGGAGAACATCCAGCACACGCTGGACGGCATGTTCAAGGAGACCGGTCACGAGAATGTAGCAATGCCGATCTTCATTCCGGAAAGCCTGCTGCAGAAGGAAGCCGACCACGTTGAGGGCTTCGCGCCGGAGTGTGCATGGGTAACGCACGGCGGCAACGACAAACTGGAGGAGCGTCTGTGCGTTCGTCCGACTTCGGAGACGCTGTTCTGCGAGCATTACGCAAAGATCGTTCGCTCCTGGCGCGATCTGCCGAAGCTGTACAACCAGTGGTGCTCGGTTGTCCGTTGGGAAAAGACCACCCGTCCGTTCCTGCGCAGCCGTGAGTTCTGGTGGCAGGAGGGCCACACCGTTCATGCTACCGCCGAGGAGGCTATGGAAGAGACTCTGCGCATGCTGAACATCTACGCGAAGTTCTTCGAGGAATGGCTGGCCATTCCGGTCGTTAAGGGCGAAAAGACCGAGAAGGAGCGCTTTGCCGGTGCAGAGAACACCTACACCATTGAGGCTATGATGCACGACTGTAAGGCTCTGCAGTCCGGTACCTCGCACTACTTCGGTGACGGCTTTGCACGCGCATTCGGCATGCAGTACACCGATAAGAACAACACCCTGCAGTATATGTATCAGACCTCCTGGGGCGTTTCCACCCGTATCATCGGCGCAATCATCATGACGCACGGTGATAACGAGGGCCTGGTTCTGCCGCCGCGTATCGCTCCGACCCAGCTGGTTGTTATTCCGGTTGCGGCTCACAAGGAAGGCGTTAAGGAGAAGGCAACCGAGCTGTACGAGCAGGTCAAGGCAGCGGGCATCCGTGCCAAGATCGACCTGAGCGACAATACCCCGGGCTGGAAGTTCGCCGAGTACGAGATGAAGGGCATTCCGCTTCGTCTGGAGGTTGGTCCGCGCGATATCGCTGAGGGTCAGTGCGTACTGGTTCGCCGCGACACCCGCGAAAAGACCGTTGTTAAGTTCGAGGATCTCGAAAAGACCATTCCGGCACTGCTGGAGGATATCCAGAAGTCGCTGTATGAGAAGGCGCTCGCAAACCGCGAGGCGCATACCTATACCGCAAAGTCTCTTGACGAGATGAAGTCCATCCTTGCTGAGCACACCGGCTTTATCAAGTCTATGTGGTGCGGCGACCTCGCCTGCGAGGAGAAGGTCAAGGAAGAGACCGGTATGCCGAGCCGCTGCATGCCGTTCGAGCAGGAGCACATCGCAGATACCTGTCCGGTCTGCGGCAAGCCTGCAAACAAGATGGTTGTCTGGGGCATCGCGTACTAAGCGAAGTCTCAGAACCAAAAAACTGCACAAGCAAAAAGTCCCTCATCAGTCGATGAGGGACTTTTTTGCGCCAATAGAGAAACTTTTTCAGCAGATCGAACGGTTTGTGCGGCAGTGATCAGATACCGGTTGCAAAGCTGTCGATCAGGAAGCCGCCGTCTGTATTCTTAACGAGAATGAAGAATGAAGCAGTGGCATCCTTCAGGTCATAGATCGAATTTGCCGACGGCTTCATTTTAAACGGACAGTCGAAAACCATCGGCTTGCCGTCATACAGAACGGCGAATTTACAGCCGGCTGGGAGCAAATACTCCCAGCCGGCTGCGTGTAAACGGGTAGATAGATTATCTGCAGGAATTATTGCCGCTGCAGGAATTGTTATTGCCGCAGCCGCAGCCGCTGCGATTGTCATTTACGCCGGCACTGCCGGTGAACAGACAGCCTGCCTTGTCGCTCTGCGGCGGGAAAAAGGCGTCGATGGGGAAGTCGAAGCTCGAGAAGATCTCGCACGGGTCCTGCTCACCGCCGACACCGCTGTTCGAGCAGTCGCGCCGCGGCAGACATACGTCGTAAGCGGGCATGAGCAGCTGAATATCGCGCTCAAGTCGGATGATCGAGAACTGACCGAGGGTTACGAACAGCTGATAGCCATCGTTGCTGAGCACGAGATCGTCACCGCCGAAGCACGAGCAGATTGAACGGGGTACTTCATGCAGCGCGCAGCAGCAGCAGTTGCAGCTGGTTTCCGGCGCAACCACACGCGCGTCCAGCATGATCGGATCAACGACCTCTACGACCGCAGTCGGCTTGTTGCTGTCAGGCCGCAGCTGCACATCGCGGCCGTCTTCGATATACTGCGAGGAAAAGATGCGCGCGCCGCCTTCGCCGCCGAACAGTACAACACGTTTGTCAAATACCGCCAGTCCGTCCACGATACGCGGACGACCGATTACGCAGCTGATTTCACATTCAATGCGATAGAAAAAGCGGATATCAACGCTGTAGAAACCTCGATTAAACTGAATCCGCTCAACATCAATAGAAACACAGAGCAGTTCCGCTTCACGCGGCTTCACAGATGCAATGCCACCGGCATTGATCAGCTCCTGCGCATCGCGGGTGAGATACACGCGAATGTCACGCAGGCACTCCTTACTGCGGCAGGAGTCGTAAACCTTTTTGGTGTGGACGCAGACCGCTTCGCGGAAGCCGCCTGCACTGTTGCCGTTATTGCCGCCGATCGGACCCGGGCAGCAAACTTTTTCAGCCATGTATATTACCTCCAAACAAAAATTGAAGCAACTTCAGTATCAATCTATTCGGAGATTTTCCGGGGTGTTACATTAAGAAGTCCCTCTGTACCTTCAATACAGGGGGACTTCCGTCAAAGAGGGATGGGGCTGCTTTATACGTCCATCCAGACGCCTCCGGCCGTATGGCTGCGCACACAGGCCTCGACAAAGCGAACGCCTCGATAAAGCCTTCGTTATGGCCTGCCGCAACACGTGAAAGCCGCGTGCTGGCATCGAGCAGATAGTCTGCACCAGCGGACAGCCGCTGACTCGGCTGGCTGCGCGGCGTATAGATCGGGTGGTCGCAGTCGGTCGCGGTCCATTCGAGCGAGCCTTCGGTGCTGATGACGTAGATACCGCTGTCGCACTCGTGTCCAATCGCAATCTGGGATGCCCAGAGCGTACCGGTTACGCCGCCCCCGAAGTCCATCAGCACGTTTACATTGGTATCGAGCGGCAGATCACGCGGATAGGTGTCCATCATCGCTAGCACGCGCTTGACGTGCAGGCCGGTAAACTGCGTTACCATCTGCTCTGCATGTGTGCCGAGATCGTTTGTACACAGCGAGGAACCGACCTTTTCCGGCTGAAAACGCCATGCCGAGGTGTCCACCTTGCCGTCAACCGCACTGGGAATGACCCAGTCCTCCGGATGCTGCACGCAGACGTGCAGAATATCGCCGATTGCGCCTGCGCGGATCATCTCACGCGCCTGACGGATGAGCGCATAGCCAGTGTAAGAATACGTTATGCCGAACAGCAGACCGCGCTCCTCTGCAATGCGGGCAAGCTCCTCGGCTTCGTCGGTGCGGAGCGCAAGCGGCTTGTCGCATATAACGTGGATGTCATGCTCAAGAAAGCACTTTGCGATCTCGTAATGCGTATCGTTTGCCGTCATGATGGAGACAAAATCAATACCGTCCTCACGCGCGGACTCCTTGTCTGTCATTTCACGGAAATCTGCATATACGCGGCTGGTGTCGGGCAGATGATACGCCTCAGCGGTCGCGCGGTTTCTGTCCATACTGCGGGAGAAACAGCCGCAGACCAGCTCGGCGGAATCGTCCAGCATAGCGCCCCAGCGGTGAAATTTGCCGATGTACGAACCAAGCCCGCCGCCGATCATACCAAATTTCAGCTTCCGAGGTCTGCGATGCGATCATTGCATCCGCGATGCAGCAGGCTGCAAAGCCGTCCTTGTTGCCTGGACCTGCGGTCGGCTCAATGCTGCGCAGATGGTTGATCCAGTGCTGCAACTCGTTATCATAGGCCTTCGGGAAACGCTCTGCTCAGTTGTCCATAATCTCGTTGTCAACCTTGAGACGCGAACGGACGATCGGTTCTGCGGGCAGCGACAGACGGATCGTGTCCTTTTCACATACAATTTCCATGCCGATCTTGTAGCCGTAATAGCTGTTGACCGAGCATTCTACGTCGATCAGGATGTTGCTCTCGGTCCACATGAGCGCCAGCTGCGGGTCGTTCAGACCGTCAGCTGCAAACTTCGTGTTGCGTGCCGCCAGCATTTGACCGCGGACAAGCTCCTCGTCGAACAGCCAGCGGAACTGGTCAATCTCGTGGATGAGCACGTTGGTCCCCTGCATGGCGTTGGTAAATCCGGCTGCGATGCACGGCGTGCGGCTGATGCAGTGCGCTATCAGCGGCTTGCCCAGCTCACCGTAATCCAGAATGGCCTTGATCCTGCAGTAATCCGGGTCATAGCGGCGCATAAAGCCGACCTGCACTAGATTCCTGCCGAAATCGTTTTCTTCTCCATGATCGGTGCCGTCTTTTGTTCTTCACGGCTCTCTTTATGCCTCTATTATAGAACAAAATCACACAGAGCCACGTCAGGGAATTAACCTGTTCTATGCAGAAATTAACATCAGAAGTTCATGGATTGGAATTTGCTCGGCGTCATTTTTTCACGGCTGCGGAATACGCGGGAAAAGTGGCTTGCACTGTTGAAGCCGCGCTTTCGCCGCCGGAAAAGTGAAACCAGAGAAGCTCGGTCGGCTCGGTGACGCAGTACCGGTGGGAAGGCGGCAGTCCATGAGTACAAGCTGTCCGGCAGCAGCGTCCGCGCTCTGCTCTCCGCAGAAGGCGTGCAGCGAACCGCTGCGCACATACGCGCACAGGTACATATCCAGAAAATCCCGCTTGACCTCATAGCCGGGCACGCACTGGTAGCGCCTGTATTGGATGAGGTAATATAGGTGCTCCCGCGCAAACGGAGACGGAATGGTAAAGTCCACACGCGACGAGAGCAGCAGGCCTTTGTCGGGTGGTTTCACAGGCATCACCTACGTGAGAGCATACAAAAATTGTAATGCAGATTTGCTCAAAGAGTAAGAGCGTATCCGGCAGATTGTCTGAAATGCACATGGAAAACGCAAACAGGGGAATTAACCCATCAAGTCCTCATCGGTGACGAAAAACTCGTTGTCGAGTTCCGCGCATCGGCGGTCAAGCTCCGAGGTCGTGCCGAGCGTGCGGCGCACAGCGTCGTACTCGGCTTTCGCGTGGTGGTTCACCTTGCCGGTGCGCGTTGCGCGGATGAGCAGGTTCTTCGGGGTATCGAGCGGCGAAATATACTCAACGACAGAAACCTTGTAGCCTTCGGCTTCCAGCTTGAGCGCACGCATGCTGTCGGTCAGCACATCGTTGAAGCGCGCCTTGAATACGCCGAATTTGGTCAGCGGCTCGAGTCCGGGCATGGTGTACTGATCGAGCAGCTCCTTGTGGCAGCACGGTACGCACGCGATGTATTTCGCCTTGGCGCGGATGGCTGTGCCAAGAGCCAGATCGGTCGCAATGTCGCACGCGTGCAGCGAAATCACAGCAGTGACGTTTTTCGGCGGCTGGTACGTCCGCAGATCCGCGCAGATGAACGTCATATTGTGATAGCCGAGACGCTTGGCCATTGCACGGCTCTCATCGATAACGTGCTCCTTGATGTCCACGCCGATGACACGGCAGCGGCGATGCAGTACCTCGTGGATGTAGTAATTCATGACAAAGCTGAGGTAGGATTTGCCGCAGGCGCAGTCCAGCAGCACGATCTCGTCGCTGTCGTCCTGCTCAAACATGGGCGCAACCAGCTCAACGTAGTGGTCGATCTGATTGTACTTGCGGATCATGTCGTTTTTCAGCTTGCCGTCTGCGGTCAGGATGCCGATCTCGCGCAGCAGCGCCGCCGCCTGATCGACGCGGATGAGGTACTGCCGGCCGCTGTCGAGCAGCGGATTGGCGGCAGCCGCCTTTTCCTCGGCGGTCGCTTCGCGCTCAGCCTGCTTCATCTGTACGCCGCGTGCCGTCACGGACAGCGTAACGACCGTGCTGCGCTCGGTATAGGTGAGCACGCTCTCGTCGTATTTCTCAGCCTGCTCGGCAAAGAAGGCGCAGAATTCAGCCGCGTCTACGCGGCGGTTGCTGCCCTGAAAAGCGTGTAGTCCTCGTCTGCGCGGGACAGCTTTGCGTCAAATTTCTTTTTGCCGGAAACCAGGGTGCAATCTGCTTGCACAAAAAAATCGCGGTTTTTGGTCAGCCGTGCTGAAATGCCTGCCAGCAGCAGCTTGAGCTTCGCGGAATCTCCCTTTTGCATGAATGTCACAACCTTTATTGTAATGTTTTTTGTTTTAGTATAGCACAACGGAAAGCATTTCCGCAATTCTAAAGTATAATTTGTGGAAACGAGTGAGATAATATTACCGAAATCACAAAAGGAGGTCATTCTCTATGAGTAACGATCGCTGCAACAAGTCTATCCACTGTACGGTGGAGCAGTGCGCAAACCATTGTCCGACCGCTTCTTACTGTGCGCTGGACAGCATTACCGTTGGCACGCACGAGGCTAATCCAACGATGGATCAGTGCACCGACTGTAAGTCCTTCCAGCGAAAGTGCTGCTGATTTCCCCTCGCAATGCAGAAAAAGGAGCCGGATTTGTCCGACTCCTTTTTCGAGTGTACTTATATAATAATTGAGAATGGAGACACCCACCGCAGTGGGCGTCCAGCGAGCAACCGCCGCAGGCGGCTCTTAGCGAGTCGGAATGGAAAATTGAGAATTATGGTGTCGCACGAAGGAAGATAATTGAATGCCGTCCGAGGGACGGTAAATGGAATGAGCATGAGATTCAATTTGGAGTTCATTCTCCATCCTCTATCTTCAATTCTCCATTTTAAGCTCCGGCATCACCACATGCCGCATGGTAAAGTAGCACGCCAGACCGCCGATGCAGTTGGACACCGGCTCTGCCGCAAATACGCCGCTCACACCAAGATTCCAGCAGTACGGCAGCAGCAAAGTCAGGGGCACAACAATGAACGCCTTGCGCAAAAGCGAAAAGAACACCGCGTATTTCGCCCGACCCAGTGCGCGGAACGTGCTCTGACCGGAATACTGGAACGCCATCATTACAAAGCCGAAAAAGTAAATGTGCAGCGCCGGAACAGCCGCCGCGACCAGTTCCGCGTCCTGATTGAAAATGCGGATGAACAGGGCAGGGAAAAGAGAGACCAGTATCCAGACAAGCAGGGTATATCCGATAGCAATCTGCGTCATAAACCGGATGGCGTCCCGGGTGCGCCTGTACAGCCTCGCGCCATAGTTGTAGCTGATGGCGGTAGATGCACCGTCCGCGATGGCGAGCACCGGCGTTTGTGCGATCTGGCGCACGGAGTTAAGTACAGTCATGACGCTGATGTAAAGGTCGCCGCCGAAATTGCGTAGAGTAGCATTGCACGCCACCTGCACGAGTGTATCCGTAAACGACATGACAAAGCTGGCGATGCCGAGCACGGTAATGCGCTGGATACAGTGCCAGTCCGGCCGGAAACCGCGGAAATCCAGCTTTAACTCGGCTTTTTTGCCGGTTAAAAACTTGACAACCCATGCAGCAGACAGAAACTGCGACAGCACGGTCGCGATAGCAGCGCCGCGCACGCCGAGGTGCAGCGCGAAGATAAAAATCGGGTCGAGCACGATGTTGGCTGCCGCGCCGAGTACCACGGTGAGCATGCCGGTTCGGGCAAAGCCCTGACAGTTGATGTACGGATTGAGACCGAGCGACAGCATGACGCACAGCGTACCGATCAAGTAAATCACGATGTACGAGGACGCATACGGGTACGTCACCTCACTGGCGCCGAACAGGTAGAGCAGCGGGCGATGAAACGCGATGCCGAGCACGGTCAGCACGGCACCGCTCAGCAGCAACATAAAGCCGGCGTTGACCATGATGCCTTGTGCGCCTTCCCGGTTGCCTTTGCCGCGCGCCATCGCGCACAGCGGAGCACCGCCCAGTCCGAACAGATTGGCAAACGCGGTAATGAGCGTCACAAAGGGAAAGCACAAGCCGATACTTGCCAGCGCAAGCGTGCCCTCGCCGGGGATTTTGCCGATATAAATGCGGTCTACAATATTATACAGCAGGTTGAGCAACTGCGCGATGAGCATCGGTGTGGCCACCGCAAGTATCCTGCGGCGGATGCTGCCCTGAGAAAAATCAATTTGCTGCAAACGAATACAGTCCTTTCAAAATCAGAAAAAAGCAGGGAGAAGTCCAAGCTTCTCCCTGCACTATTGTAACACTGCTGCTGATTTTCGTCAAGAATCCAGCAAAATCAGTGCGCGGTACAGCATTTCGCACGCCGTTCGGCGGTCGAGCGGGTGTTCTGGGTTCTGTGCCTGTGCAGCGGTGAGTACGGAGGCGCGTTCCAGCCGAGCGATTGCCGGCTGTGCCCAATCCTGCGGAGAATGGTCGGACATCGACCAAGCGTACTGCATACCGCTCAGCGTGCCGTCAAGCAGGTGGTCGAGCACCACGCCTGCCTCGGCCGTTGTGATGGTTTTCTCGCCGCGAATCTCACTCACGCCGGAGACGGTCGCGTAGCCGCTGACCAGTCCGTTTGCGGCTGCGGCGCTGATATACGGCTTGGCCCACGCGGAAAGTCCGCTGTCATCCGCAAAGTCGGTCTGGTCTGTCGGTTCAACGGACAGGTCTGCCGCGGCGGCTGTCATGGCGATGAACTCACTGCGTGTTACCGGTCGGTTGGGATGGAAAAACGCACAGCTGCCGATGGTTTCTCCGGTCATTACACCCTTTTGCGATAGATAGATCGCCGCGTAATGCGCCGGATCACCGTCCATGTCCGCGTAGGTGAGTCCGGTCTTATTCTTTTTAATCTCAATCGTGATAGCGGCAGGCTGCGCTGTGTTTCCCTCGGCATCCACGGCGGTATAGTGGAAGCTGTCGCGTCCGGCTTTGTGGCCCGGTGCGTAATATAAGGTACTGCCCTCGATCTTCGCTGTGCCCAGCCGCGGCTTTTCGGTAAGCTGATAGAGCACTACGTCGTTATCTGCGTCGGTCGCGGACAGTTCAGCCTCCACGGCGATATCCACGCAGGTCTGCGCCGTGACCGGCTGCACCACCGGTGCATTGTCCGCCGCCTGCGCGGTTACGGCGGCAGCGCCGATCAGTCCCGCATAGGCGAGCACGGTTGCGAGCAGCACCGCAATGATGCGAATCTGCCTGTTTTTCAAAATCCTTCACCCTTTCCGGTCGTTTCTTCTATCGGAAAGTATGCACGCGGCTGTTAAATTTTATACAAGATCGGCAGAATTCCGGTTCGTGTATGTTTTCTTCCTGTCGGGAAACGGAAAATTCCGCAAAAGCCCTTGCCGAAAACGCAGAAATGTGGCATAATTTTATTATATATACATTGGGAAAACAGAAAGGAGATTGGCGATGGAAAATCATCAGCTTGTTCTGGTGCTCGACTTCGGCGGTCAGTACAATCAGCTGATTGCACGACGCGTCCGCGAACATAATGTTTACTGTGAGGTCAAGCCCTATAAGACCTCGATTGAGGAGATCAAGGCGCTCAATCCGATCGGCATCATCTTTACCGGCGGTCCGAACAGCGTTTACGAGGAAAAGTCCCCGAAGTGTGATCCGGCTCTGTTCGAGCTGGGCGTACCGGTTCTGGGCATCTGCTACGGCTGTCAGCTTATGGCGCACACCCTCGGCGGCGAGGTAACCGCAGCACAGGAGGACACTGCGCGCGAGTACGGCAAGACCGAGACCTTCTACAACACGGACTGCAAGCTGTTCAAGGGTCTGCCGGAGCAGGGTATTTCCTGGATGAGCCACGGCGACTACATGGCAAAGGTGCCGGAGGGCTTCGAGCTGGTCGCTCACACCGATATGTGCCCGACCGCTGCCATCGCTGACGAGAAGCGCGGCTTCTACGGTGTACAGTATCATCCGGAGGTAAACCACACCGAGAACGGCTCGCTTATGCTGAAGAACTTCCTGTACGAGGTCTGCCATGCAAAGGGCGACTGGACCATGGGCGATTACAAGAACAGCTCCATCAAGGCCATCCGCGAGAAGGTCGGCGACGGCAAGGTTCTGCTGGCGCTGTCCGGCGGCGTTGACTCCTCGGTTGCAGCTGCTCTGCTGGCTGAGGCAGTAGGCAATCAGCTCACCTGCGTATTCGTAGACCACGGTCTGATGCGCAAGAACGAGGGTGATGAGGTCGAGGCTGCATTCTCCAAGTGGGACATCAACCTGATCCGCATGAACGAGGAGGACGCATTTCTCGGCGCTCTCAAGGGTCTGACTGACCCGGAGGACAAGCGCAAGGCCATCGGTGCACAGTTCATCCGTACGTTTGAGAAGATGGGCAAGCAGATTGGTGAGCAGATCGGCAAGATCGACTATCTGGCACAGGGCACCATTTATCCGGACGTGATCGAGTCCGGCAAGGACGATGCCGCTGTCATCAAGAGCCACCACAACGTAGGCGGTCTGCCGGATTTCGTGGACTTCAAGGAGATCATCGAGCCGCTGCGCATGCTGTTCAAGGACGAGGTTCGTCAGCTCGGCTTTGAGCTTGGTCTGTCCGAGCAGCTGGTTATGCGTCAGCCGTTCCCGGGGCCGGGTCTCGGCATCCGTATTACCGGCGAGATCACCAAAGAGAAGTGCGACATTCTGCGTGAGGCAGACGCAATCTTCCGCGAGGAGATCGCAAATGCAGGTCTGGACAAGGAGATCAACCAGTATTTTGCAGTTCTGACCAACACCCGCACCGTAGGTGTTATGGGCGACAGCCGCACCTATGATTACGCACTCGCGCTGCGCGGCGTAACCACCAGCGACTTCATGACCGCTGACTGGGCGCGCATTCCGTATGAGGTGCTTGATAAGGCTTCCAGCCGTATCGTAAATGAGGTTGTCGGCGTAAACCGTATTGTGTATGATATTACCAGTAAGCCGCCGGCTACGATTGAGTGGGAATAATTCTTTTACCAAGAAACATAAAACCACCCCAAGTCTCGGACAGCGGAAGGCTGTCCGGGACTTTCTCTATACGGTATTTTTAACCGAAAATTTGCTGATTCGGTCGATGAATTGCGAATTTTGACGAATCGGGTTAAAACGTTGCACAAAAAACGCTGAAAAGGTTGACAAACGCGGAAAATATCGCTACTATATATGTGCAGACAACGGAAAAGCAGGTGTCTGTCAACACTCCATTTTCTGATGAATCCGTTCCGTGAAGAAGCAGCCGGAACGGATTTTTATTTGTTTACAAGCGCATAATCGCGCATACCCGGTATCGCACCGCCGGAGACTTCCCATAGATACAGACTGGCCACGCTGCAGTACGGACTGAATCGCCGATGATATTTCTCAAACAGTTTGCGGTCAATTTTGCGGTGGTGATATACCATGCGCAGTCCGCGCTGGATCGCCAGATCATCGTAGCTGAACACGTTCGGCCGCTGCAGGCAGAACAGCAGGATCATCTCGGCAGTCCATACGCCGATACCCTTAAGCGAACTGAGTGCGCGGATTGCATCCGCGTCGCTCATGTACTTCACGCTTTCCAGATTGAAAGCGCCGCTGCGTATCTTTTCGGCAAAATCCGTGATGTATTCCGCCTTGCGGAAGGTCATGCCGAGCGACTGCAGCAGGGGAACACCGGCTGCGGCGATGCTGTCGGCGGTTACCGTGCCGAGCGCGTCCTGCATGCGCTGCCAGATGGTCGCCTGTGCTTTTGTGGAAATCTGCTGCCCGATGATATGGTGCACGACCGAGGAAAACAGGTCGGTGTCCACTGTTCGGTTAATATGGCCGAGCCGGTCGATGACAGCGGCAAGTCTGCTGTCTTTGGCCTTGAGATAGTCGGTTTCGGTCTGTCCGTACGCGAAATACATGGCTGTCACTTCCTTATGCAAACAGTATAACAGAAAAACGATATGATGCAAATATTCGGTTGAGAGGCTGGGATTGCTGCACTATGCTGTTATGAGAATGCAATATATATAAATAATGAAGAAAAAGTACAGCGGTTTGCAAAGCTAACAGGAGAGGATAAAACTTGGCAGTTCCGCCTAAATTTTCGGCAGCACTACCAAGTTTTGCTTTGCGATTTCGGTTATACTGCCAGATACTCTGTGCTTGACATTAACCAATCCGTTGCGTTATAATTTTTATGCAAAGTTTATTAGCCGAATCGGGGGCGTAGCTCAGCTGGGAGAGCGTTTGACTGGCAGTCAAGAGGTCATGGGTTCGATCCCCACCGTCTCCACCATACAAAACAGGGACAAGAGATTTTACCTCTTGTCCCTGTTTTGTTCTATCTTACCCAGAAATACCAAACAGCTGTCTGCCGTTTTCGGTTGTAATCCGTTCAACCTCTGCGGCACTTATGCCCTTGATTTCCGCGATAGTCTCAGCCATGCGATGCACATACAGCGAGGAATTACGGCGGCCGCGAAACGGCTCGGGTGCCATGTAGGGCGAATCGGTCTCGATCATCAGTCGCTCAATCGGCACTTCACGAATGACTTCCTTCGCCTTTTTGGCATTTTTGAATGTGATAACACCGGTAAATGACAGATAATAGCCGAGTTTCAGCAGTTCGCGTGCCATTTCGACGTGACCGGCATAGCAGTGGTACACGCCGATCACATCCGGATACCGGCGGGTGATCTCCATGCTGTCGGCGTGCGCATCGCGGTCATGCACGATGACAGGGAGGTGCAGTGCACGCGCCAGCTCCATTTGGCGGGCAAATACAACCTGCTGCCGCGCACGCGCACGCTCGTCTTTTTCCCAGTAATAGTCAAGACCAATTTCACCGATGGCGCGAACCTTGCTTTCGTTCTGTGCCAGTGCGCGGATGGTCTCCAGATCAGCCTCCCAGCCGTCCTCGATGTTCTCCGGGTGAATACCGACCGCCGCATATACAAATGGATATTTATTCGCGTAGCTGACCGCTTTGCGCGAGCTTTCCACATCACAGCCGGGATTGAGAATCAGGCCGACATTGTTCTCGGGCATGGAAGCCAGCAGCGTATCGCGGTCCTCGTCGAACCGTTCATCGTCATAGTGTGCATGTGTATCAAAAAACATAGTAAACCTTCCTCAAATCCAGCCGAAATGCCTGCAGGCGTTCCAAAGTCCGTCCTTATCCACGTCGGTTGTGATGTAATCCGCTTTCTCCTTGAGTGCGGCGCGGGCATTGCCCATCGCAATAGACAGCCATCCCTGACCGAACATGCAGATGTCGTTCATACCGTCGCCAAACACTACAATATCCTCATCCGGAATGGATAAAAGCTGCTGAAAATAGCGAATACCTCGCTGTTTTTCCTTCGGCTCAACGAAAATCACATGGGGATTGTACCGCACAAGCGGCAGACCGCCCGCGTCAATATGATCCTCCTCATCAGGCGTGCAGACATAGTAAACCTTGTACAGATGCTCCAGCCTGTGATAATCAAAATGCGGGTCCCACAGAACAGGGAAGTAGTTCTCCGGTGCATACGGAAGATAATTTTTATCCGTTGTTACGCATAGTTTCTCATTCTCCGGCGACACCGCCCACGGAATACCGGCCTGCTCGAGCCGCTCGATCAGCGCAATGCAGTCGGCCGCCGGCAGCGACTCCATCTCGACAATTTCGCCGTTGTGCGTTACGCTCCAGCCGCCGTCCGCTACAATGTCCGTGAAGCCGTAGCGCGCGGCAACGGCTGCTGCAGATGCCTGCAGCCGTCCGGTCGCAATGGCGGTAAAGTGGCCGTTCGCACGAAGCTGCGCCAGTGCCTTTACTGCGCTTTCCGGCATCATGGTGGTGAGACCGGTGGAAAGCGTGCCGTCAATATCAAAAAAGAAGTATTTTTTGTGCATGTAAAACCCTCAATAACAGAGTGAAGAGTGGAGAGTGCAGAGAACATAAATCTCCACTCTTCACTCTCCACTCTGCTCTTAACTCTTTTGCTTAAAATATATCACAGAATCATAAACAGCGTGCCTGCCGCAATCAGAATGCCACCGATCACGCCCTTGACCGTCACGGTCTCGTGCAGGACAACAAACGCCAGAATCATCGTGATAACAACGCTCAGCTTGTCAATCGGAGCCACACGGCTGGCCTCGCCCATCTGCAGGGCCTTGTAGTAAAACAGCCACGAACCGCCGGTCGCCAGTCCGGACAGGGTAAGGAATACCCAACTTTTGGCGCCGATTGCGCTTACGCCGCCCTGTTTTCCCAGCAGGAAGACCATGCCCCATGCCATCACGAGCACCACAGCGGTTCGGATAGCAGTAGCAAGTGTGCTGTCCACGTTTTCCACGCCGATTTTGGCTAAAATCGTTGTCAGTGCGGCAAATACCGCAGAGAGCAGCGCATAAATGATCCACATTGCATTTCGCCCTCTTGTCATAATTTTCGCTTCCTAAATTGTTAATTGTAGTGTGTGCGAAATTATACATGGGATAACACATCTGTTAACCCATTCGTAGGGCGGGCTGCCCTCAGCCCGCCGTTGCAACCGAGTGTTCCCGTTTATGTGTGGCGGGGTGAGGGCACCCCGCCCTGCGGAATCCGTTGTAAAGTGTGTTTATTTTAGCACAGCTTGGCGCCAGCCGGAATGCTGTCGTCCAGCATGAGCAGGTTGAGCTTTTCGTCCTTTTCGGCGGAAAGCAGCATGCCGTTGGACTCCTGACCCATCATCTTGCGCGGCGGCAGGTTGGTAACGGCGACGACCGTCTTGCCGACCAGCTCCTCCGGCTTGTAATACTTGGCAATACCGGACAGAATCTGACGCGGCGTGCCCGAGCCGTCATCCAGCTGGAACTTGAGCAGCTTATTGCTCTTCTTGACGTTCTCGCATGCGAGTACCTTGCAGACCGTCATATCGACCTTGCAGAAATCGTCAAACGGGATATCCGGCAGGAACTCAACTGCAGGCTTCTGCTCTGCCTCGGCAGCCTTCTTTTCCTCCTCGATCTCAGCGAGCTTCTTCGGAATGTCGATGCGCTCGAACAGGATGGAGGCTTCGCCGACCGGCTGACCCGGCTGCATGCCATCAAACGAAGTCAGGCTCTCAACGCCCTTGTTTTCAACACCCAGCTGTGCGAAAATCTTATCGGCGGTGTCCGGCAGATACGGCTTCAGTTCAACAGCGGCAAAGCGGATCGCTTCGAGCAGATTGTACAGCACCGTTCCCAGACGCGCCTGCTTGCTCTCGTCCTTGGCGAGCGCCCACGGCATGGTCTCGTCGATATACTTGTTGGAGCGGCGCAGCAGTGCAAATACCTCGTCGATGGCGTCTGCAACGTGCAGGGTGTCCATCTTTTTCTCAACAGCTGCCGGCAGGCCGAGTGCGACTGCCTTCAGTTCGTCATCAAGCGCTTCCGGTGCGGTCGGCGCCGGAACAATGCCGCCGAAATACTTCTTGGTCATGGCAATCGTGCGGTTGACCAGATTGCCGAGCACATTTGCCAGATCAGAGTTAATGCGCTCGCAGATCAGCTCGTAGGAGAGTACACCGTCATTTGCGAACGGCATCTCGTGCAGAACGTAGTAGCGAACGGCATCCACACCAAACAGGCGAACCAGATCGTCCGCGTAGATAACGTTGCCGAGCGACTTGGACATCTTGCCGTCGCCGACCAGCAGCCACGGATGACCGAATACCTGCTTCGGCAGCGGCTCGCCGAGCGCCATCAGGAAGATCGGCCAGTAAATGGTGTGGAAGCGGATGATATCCTTGCCGATCAGGTGCACATCAGCCGGCCAGAACTTCTTGTAGTGCTCATCGTGGTTGCCGTCCGGATCGTAGCCGCAGAAGGTGATATAGTTGGTAAGCGCATCCAGCCAAACATAAACAACATGGCCCGGGTCAAAGTCTACCGGAATGCCCCAGCTGAACGAGGTGCGGGAAACGCACAGGTCCTGCAGGCCCGGCTTGAGGAAGTTGTTTACCATCTCGTTCTTGCGGCTCTCCGGCTGGATGAACTCGGGGTGCTCCTCGATGTGCTTCATCAGGCGGTCGGCGTACTTGCTCATGCGGAAGAAGTATGCTTCCTCCTCGGCGTCTACGCACGGGCGGCCGCAGTCCGGGCAGCAGCCGTCCTTCAGCTGGCTCTCGGTCCAGAAGGACTCACACGGCTTGCAGTATTTGCCCTTGTACGCACCCTTGTAAATATCGCCCTGATCATACAGCTTTTTGAAGATCTTCTGCACCTTTTTCTCGTGCATCGGGTCGGTGGTGCGGATGAACTTGTCATAGGTGGTGTTCATCAGATCCCAAATGGTCTTAACCTCACCGGCAACCTTGTCAACGTGCTGCTGCGGCGTGATGCCGGCTGCCTCGGCCTTCTCCTGAATCTTCTGACCATGCTCGTCCGTGCCGGTCTGGAAATAAACGTCGTAACCGGTCATGCGCTTGTAGCGTGCGATAGCGTCGGCCAGCACGATCTCGTAGGTGTTGCCGATGTGCGGCTTCGCCGAGGTATAGGCGATCGCCGTCGAAATATAATAGGGTTTCTTGTCCATTCGTGTATTCTCTCCTTACATATATAAATATGTTTTATGCGTGACAGCAGGGAACAGGGAACAAAAAATCCTCCGTTCCTGCAATGGCCTGTATTTTGCCACTGCAAGGACGGAGGACAAACCTTCCGTGTTACCACCTTGCTTTACGCCTTCCTCGCGGAAAGGCGCCTCAGCGGGTAGGATGCTACCCATCGTCCTCGATAACGGCAGGACTTTGCCGCCGCAGCCTTGCATACTATTACAAAGTAAGTTCGGTGCGAAGCTCCAAGACCATGTTCGGCAGTGCCCTCCGCGTTCCGCTTTCACCGCCCGGAACTCGCTTTGACGTACTTCACTGCGTACTCTTCTCTTCACTGCTTTTAACAGATGTGCTCAGGAAAACAGCGTTTTCCTGTACACAGTGTTATTTTACTATATTGGAGAAGGTTTGTCAAATCTGTTTGCGGTGCAGTATGCTCGGCGCTGCCTTAAAAAAAGTCTTGACAACAGCGGCTCAGAGGTCTAATATAAAAACATATTGATAAAGGTGATGAACGGGTAAAGTAATTGTCACCCCTGTCCGCAGAGAGCTGCCGGTTGGTGTAAGGCAGCGTCAGGAAGCAGTGAAACTCGCCCGGGAGCTGTCCGCTGAAAGTCCTTCAGACCGGTAGGAGGGAACGGATACCCACCGTTACAGGGGAGCGCATTGTCAGATGTGCATAGAGGGGTCGCACCATACTGCGGCAACAAGAGTGGTACCGCGGAGCTTTCGCTTCGTCTCTTAATGATTGGATTAAGGGACGGAGCTTTTTTTGTCCCTGTAAGCCCGGTAAAATTCTGAATAGGAGAGGACAAGATACCATGGGAAGAACAGTTAAGATTTTTGATACTACGCTGCGTGACGGTGAGCAGTCTCCCGGCTGCAGCATGAACCTGAACGAGAAGATCGAGGTCGCAAAGCAGCTCGAGGCGCTCAAGGTCGATATTATCGAAGCCGGCTTTGCCGCTGCTTCTCCCGGTGATGCGGCTGCCATTGCGGCCATCGCTGATACCGTGCGCGGCGCTACCATCTGCTCGCTGGCGCGCTGCCGTGAGCAGGACATCGAGGCGGCATGGAACTCCATCCGCCGTGCAGAGTCTGCCCGCATTCACACCTTCCTGGCAACCAGCCCGGTACACATGGAGTACAAGCTGAAGATGACACCGGAGCAGGTGCTCGAGTCCGTAGCGCACAACGTAGCCTTCGCCAAGAAGTTCTGTTCGGACATCGAGTTCTCCGCTGAGGACGCAACCCGCTCCGACCTCGACTTCCTGTGCCGCGTCGTTGAAACCGCCATCAAGGCCGGTGCTACTACCATCAACATTCCGGATACCGTCGGCTACATGATCCCGCAGGAGTACGCATCCCGCATCAAGTATCTGCGTGAGCACACTGAGGGTATCGAGAACGTAATCCTGTCCTGCCACATGCACAACGACCTCGGCATGGCAGTTGCAAACTCTCTGGCAGGCGTTGAGGCCGGTATTGACCAGATCGAGTGCACCATCAACGGCATCGGCGAGCGCGCAGGCAACGCCTCCATGGAGGAGTGCGTTATGGCGCTCAAGACCCGTGCCGACCACTTCGGCATCGGCTGCAACATCGAAACCACCCAGATCTACCGCGCAAGCCGCATGATCCAGACCATTACCGGCGTTGCTGTTGCACCGACCAAGCCGATCGTCGGCGCGAATGCGTTCGCACACGAGGCGGGCATCCACCAGCACGGCGTGATGGCCAACAAGGAAACCTACGAGATCATGACTCCGGAATCCGTCGGCATCCCGAAGAACGCCATCGTGCTCGGCAAGCATTCCGGCCGCCATGCGTTTGAGGAGCGCCTGCATGAGCTGGGCTACACGCTCGATCACGAGAAGCTCGAGAAGGCATTCGAGAAGTTCAAGATCCTGGCTGACAAGAAGAAGGTCATCAAGGACCGCGACCTCGAGGGCCTGATCGGTGCTGTTCCGGTTTCCGGCGAGGAGCGCTACACGCTCGACCGCTTTGTCATCAACTCTGGCAACACCATTACCTCCACCGCTGTTATCCGCGTCAAGAAGGGCGACGAGATGTTTGAGCGCGCTGCCGCTTCCGACGGCCCGATCAACGCATCGTTCCATGCAATCGACAAGATCATCGGCAAGGAAATCGTTCTGGAGGACTACTCGCTGCGCGCACTGACCGACGGCGAGGACGCACAGAGCGAGGCTATTGTCAAGATCCGCGTAGACGGCAGCAACGAGGTTGTTACCGGCCGCGGCGTATCGGTTGACGTTATGGAGGCGTCCATCAAGGCGTACATCAACGGCATTAACAAGTATTTTAACGACTAATTCAGCAGGAGGAACGCTGTTATGGGTATGACAATGACGCAGAAGATCCTCGCAAAGCATGCGGGTCTGGAAAGCGTAACGGCAGGTCAGCTGATCGAGGCAAACGTAGATCTCACGCTGGCAAACGATATCACCGGCCCGGTTGCCATCCGAGAGATGGAGAAGGCGGGCTTCGATAAGGTGTTCGACAACACTAAGATCGCGCTGGTAATGGACCACTTTGCACCGAACAAGGATATTAAGTCCGCTGAGCAGTGCCTCGAGTGCCGCGAGTTCTCCAAGAAGTACAACATCGTAAACTTCTTCGACGTTGGCGCAATGGGTATCGAGCACGCGTTGCTGCCGGAAAAAGGTCTGACCGCTCCCGGTGAGCTCATTATCGGCGCGGACAGCCACACCTGCACCTACGGTGCACTGGGCGCATTCTCCACCGGCGTTGGCTCGACCGACCTCGCGGCGGGCATGGCGACCGGCAAGGCATGGTTCAAGGTGCCGAGCGCGATCAAGTTTGTGCTCACCGGCAAGCTGAGCCCGTGGGTATCCGGCAAGGACGTTATCCTGCACATCATCGGCAAGATCGGCGTGGACGGCGCTCTGTACAAGTCGATGGAGTTCGTTGGCGAGGGTGCACACGCGCTGTCCATGGATGACCGCTTCACCATCTGCAACATGGCCATCGAGGCCGGTGCGAAGAACGGCATCTTCCCGGTAGACGACAAGACGATGAATTACATCAAGGGCCGCGTAAACCGCGAGGTTACCGCATTCGAGGCCGACGCTGACGCCGAGTACGAGCAGACCATCGAGATCGACCTGTCTGCACTCCGTCCGACCATCGCGTGCCCGCACCTGCCGGAGAACACCAAGACCATTGACGACCTCGGCCATATTGAGGTTCAGCAGTCGGTCATCGGTTCCTGCACCAACGGCCGCATCGACGATATGCGCGTTGCAGCCGAAATCCTCAAGGGCCGCAAGGTAAATCCGAATGTGCGCACCATCATCATCCCCGCAACACAGGAAGTTTACCTGCAGTGCATCGAGGAGGGTCTGACCAAGATCTTCATTCAGGCCGGCGCTATCGTTTCCACGCCGACCTGCGGCCCGTGCCTCGGCGGTCATATGGGTATTCTGGCGCACGGCGAGAAGGCGGTTTCCACCACCAACCGCAACTTTGTCGGCCGTATGGGTCATATCACCTCGGAAATTTATCTGGCAAGCCCGGCCGTCGCTGCCGCAAGTGCGGTAGCAGGTTATATCTGCGCACCGGACGACCTGAAGTAAGGGAGGAAACACATACCATGAACGCAAAAGGCAAGGTTTTCAAGTACGGCGATAATGTCGATACCGACGTTATCATCCCCGCACGTTATCTGAATATCGCAGACCCGAAGGAGCTGTCCACCCACGCAATGGAGGACATCGACGCGGATTTCGTCAAGAATATGCACCCGGGCGACATCGTTGTCGCGACCCGCAACTTCGGCTGCGGCTCCTCCCGTGAGCACGCACCGCTCGTTCTCCGTGAGAACGGCGTTTCCTGCGTTATCGCGTCCTCGTTCGCGCGTATCTTCTACCGCAACGCCATCAACATCGGTCTGCCAATCCTCGAGTGCGAGGCAGCGGCGAACGGCATTGATGCAGGCGACGAGGTAGAAGTAGACTTCGACACCGGCGTGATCACCGACGTTACCAAGGGCGAGAGCTGGCAGGCAGCTGCATTCCCGCCGTTTATCCAGAATATCATCAAGGCGGGCGGCCTGCTCAAGTCGCTCAAAGAGAGAGAGGCATAATCCCATGGAATACAATATTGCTGTTGTCAAGGGTGACGGCATCGGCCCGGAGATCGTATCCGAGGCTATGCTCGTGCTCGATAAGGTCGGTGAAAAGTTCGGCCACAAGTTTCATTTTCAGGAAGTCCTCGCAGGCGGCTGCTCGATCGACAAGAACGGCATCCCGCTGACCGATGAAACCATCGAGATCTGCAAGAATGCGGATTCCGTGCTGCTCGGCGCGGTAGGCGGCCCGAAGTGGGACGATGTTCCGAGCGCAAAGCGTCCGGAGAAGGCGCTGCTCGGTCTGCGCGCCGCACTGGGTCTGTTCGTCAACCTGCGCCCGGCGCAGATGCACAAGGCACTTGCGGATGCGTGCCCGATCAAGCCTGAGATTATTGGTGACGGCTTCGATATTCTCGTTTGCCGTGAGCTGACCGGCGACGTTTACTTCGGCAAGCACTACCGCCGCGAGAGCGACAAGGGCTGGGGCGAGACCGGCGCGGACGACATGAACTACTCGGTATATGAGGTAGAGCGCATCGGCCGCCGTGCTTTTGAGATGGCGATGAAGCGCAATAAGAAGGTCTGCTCGGTAGACAAGGCAAACGTGCTCGAAACCAGCCGCGTATGGCGCGAAACCATGCACCGCATCAAGGACGAGTACCCGGAGGTCGAGTACACCGATATGTATGTTGACAACTGCGCGATGCAGCTCGTCCGCAATCCGGGTCAGTTCGATGTTATCGTAACCGGCAACCTGTTCGGCGATATTCTGTCCGATGAGGCTTCCATGATCACCGGCTCTATCGGTATGCTGCCGTCCGCCTCCATGAACGAGAGCGGCAAGGGTATGTACGAGCCCATCCACGGCTCCGCGCCGGACATCGCGGGCAAGGGCATCGCGAACCCGATCGCGACCATCCTGTCGTGCGCGATGATGCTGCGCTACTCGTTCGGCCTCAAGGACGAGGCAGACGCCATCGAAACCGCTGTTGAGAATGTCCTCAACGCAGGCCACCGCACCGCGGACATCGCCGCAAAGGGTGAGAAGGTACTGTCCACCTCCGAGATGGGTGCACTGATCCGCGAACAACTTTAAGAATAATGAGTAATCCGTAATTACTCCGTGGATTTTTCCTATCAAGAAACCCGGTTGCGATTAGGCTGCAACCGGGTTTTTCGATAGTCTTGCGGCTTCGGTTTTTCGAAGCCGTTTTTGTTATATGGAGAATCGGCTTTACGCGTTCTCGCTGTTTCTCTCGCTCTTGGCATAGCTCTTGAACGAGTGGATAACGATCGTCAGACCGAGTACGATCAGCAGTACCGCAAGGATAAGCTGCAGACCGTTTGCGATGAATACCGCTCCCCAGGTGGTCTCACCGGCCGGAATAGCCGTTGAGGCGGCAGCAGAGATCGCCTTTACCATAGCGAGGAAACGCTGCACCAGCGCGGTGAAGGTAACACACAGCATGATGATCAGCGGCGGGAAGATCATCTTGTTGCTGCGGCCGGTAACCTTGAGGAATACGCAGAGCGTGATGAGCACCAGAGCGCTCAGCAGCTGGTTGGCCGAACCGAACAGCGGCCAGATATTGGCATAGCCGATCTTGGTGAGCAGGAAACCAAATGCCAGCGTGATAACCGTGGAGAAATATACGTTGCAGAACAGCTTGCGCCAGCCCTCGGCATGCTCCATGTCATCGACGGAGAACAGCTCCTGAAAGCTCATGCGGCCGATACGCGCAACCGCGTCCAGACTGGTCAGCGCCAGTGCGGAAACACACATGGTCATAAATGCAGTAGCAACATAAACCGGAACGCCGAACATCTCGAAGAAGCCTGCGACACCGCTGCTGAATACCTGGAACGGCGTGCCCGCTGCCGGCGTACCGTCAGCTGCTGCAGCAGCACCGGCAACGCACAGTGCCAGAACAGCCAGCAGGCTTTCCAGCACCATTGCGCCATAGCCAACCTTGGGCATGTCCTTTTCGTTCTCGATGGTCTTGGAGGACGTACCCGAGGAAACCAGACTGTGGAAACCGGAAACCGCACCGCATGCAACGGTTACAAACAGGATTGGGAACATCGTGCCGAGCTTCTCATTGGTAAAACCGGTGAATACCGGCAGGTTCATAGTCGGATGTGCAACAACCAGACCGACGACTGCGCCTGCGATCATGCAGATGAACATGAAGGTGGTCATGTAGTCGCGCGGCTGCTTGAGCAGCCACATCGGAAGGACAGCGGCGAAGAAGATATAAACGAAGGTGATATAGCTCCATGCTGCCTTGCCGAAGATAAGCGGGCAGTTCATGCCGATCGCAAAGGAGGCAACGATGCACACAATGCCGACAACGGCTTCCTTCCAGCCGGTCAGGTTAAACTTTTTCTGGATAAGGCCGAGCACAACCGCGAATACCATAAACATGATGGAGATCATGCCTGCCGCACCGTTGGTGGTTGCGGCAGCAGCCAGCTCGGTAACGCCTGCGTCAGTGACAGTGTAGGCGTTGAATGTGCCCGCAACCATATCTGCGAATGCCGCAACAACGATGCAGCAGAAGATCCACGAGAAAATCAGGAACAGCTTGCGGCCGGTTTTGCCGATGTACTTCTCAATCAGCATACCCATCGACTTGCCCTTGTTCTTAACCGAAGCGTACAGCGCACCGAAGTCGGTTACCGCGCCGAAGAATACGCCGCCGATCAGCACCCACAGCAGTACCGGCAGCCAGCCGAACGCCGCAGCCTGAATTGCGCCGGTTACAGGGCCTGCGCCCGCGATGGAGGAGAACTGGTGACTGAATACCGTCCAACCGTTGGTCGGCACAAAGTCCTTGCCGTCATTAAATTCAACGGCAGGCGTCTTGGCTTTCGGGTCGATACCCCATTTGTTCGCCAGCCAGCGTCCGTAGAAAACGTACGCGCCGAACAGAACAACAGCCGCGATCAGCACAATTACAAGTGTGTTCATGTTTTTTCGTCTCTTTCTTGAAATGATTTGCGATTCCGCAGCCAAAGGTACGCAAAAAAGCCTTCGTCCATGCAGGAGGATCACGAAGATGATCCTGCAAAGACGAAGGCATATACATTGCTGTATTTACTTCCGCGTTACCACTTTGCTTGCCGACAGTATGCTGCCGACCTCTCATTGCCGCCCGGTACCGCATTCTTCCGGAGGGCTTTTCCTGTTAACGGTGGATATCCGGCCTCGACTACTCGGCATTGCCTTTGATCGAAGCTGCTCGCAGGGGATAGCGAACCCGTGCCTTGCTGCCGTCTTGCACGACCGACGGCTTTCTGTGAGCGGTGATACGGATACGTCATGTCCTGTTCAAAGCATTTGGCTGCTGAACAATTCGTATAATAGACCTCTTTTTGCCGTTTGTCAACCGGACAGGAGACGAAAAATGCAATTTTGGCAACACCTGCAAATCCGGCAGTATTGATAAATAAAAATTTGTTTATTTTTTAACAGTGTATCATATACAGCAAGATTCTATACTTGACAAATGCATTTTACACGGCTTATACTGATATTATGTAAAAGACAAGCAAGGGTGCTGTGATGAGCGGCTGAGAGGGCGAGAAACCCAACCTTTTGAACCTGTTGGTTAATGCCATTGTAGGGAAGCTGTCGCATTGCTGGGATTGAGTGCTTCGGTTTTGCCGCAGGGTGAAAACGAGGCGTTTTTTATTTTCCCGGCAGCGATGATAAAATTGGAGGGAACAGGAATGAAAACAGTGCTTACCATTGCCGGTTCGGACTGCTCCGGCGGTGCAGGTGTACAGGCCGATCTGAAAACCATGGCGGCACACGGCGTGTTCGGCATGAGCGTTATCGTATCAGTCGTAGCGGAAAACACCGCACGCGTGATCGACATTCAGGACATCAGTCCCCGGATGATCGAGGAGCAGATTGACGCGGTGTTTGAAGACATCGTGCCGGATGCGGTCAAGATCGGTATGCTGTCCTCACCGGAGTGCATGAAAGCGGTCGCCGGCAAGCTCGCGCAGTACAAGCCGCAGCATATCGTTATCGATCCGGTGATGTTCGCTAAAAACGGCGATGCACTGATGGACCCGGCCTCGGTCGGTGCGCTCATCCAGACTGTACTGCCGTTTGCCGAGGTGCTGACTCCGAACGTGCCCGAGGCACAGTATCTGGCAGATATGGAAATCCGCACGCCTGAGGACATGGAGGAGGCAGCACGCCGCATCTATGCCAAGGGCTGCAGGAACGTGCTCGTCAAGGGCGGCAAGAACATCGCAGGTGCGGTGGATGTACTGTTTGACGGCGAGACCTGTCACCGCATTGAGATTGAGCAGATCGACACCACCAGCACGCACGGCACGGGCTGCACACTGTCCTCTGCGATCGCATCCAATCTGGCGCTTGGCCACAGCGTGCCTGAGGCGGTAAAGCTGTCTAAAGAGTACGTCACCGACGCTATCCGTCATGCACCCGGTCTGGGGCATGGCTGCGGTCCGCTCAACCATTTTTGCCGTATTTTTTCAGAGGAGTGAAAGACAATGAAAAAGAATTCTATCCGTAAACTGACCATTGCAGGCGTTCTCGTTGCAGTTGCAGTCGTTGGCAGCCTGTTTTCCATACCGGTGCTTGGCGCGAAGTGCTCGCCGGTGCAGCATATGGTAAATGTGCTCGGCGCCGTTCTGCTGGGCCCGTGGTACGCGCTCGGCATGGGCTTTGCAGCGGCACTGATTCGCAATGTGTTCGGCTTGGGAAGTCTGCTGGCGTTCCCCGGCTCGATGATCGGTGCGCTGCTGTGCGGTCTGGCCTACAAGGCCTGCCCGAAGCTGCCGGTCGCTTACGTTGGTGAGGTATTCGGCACCGGCATTCTCGGCGGTCTGGCTTCCTACCCGATTGCCGCATTCGTGATGGGCAATACCAAGGCAGCTCTGTTCACCTTTGTGCCGTCCTTCCTCGTGTCCACTGCGGTAGGTGCGGCGATTTCGGTTCTGGTGCTGAGCGCCCTCAAGCGCACGCATGTTCTCAGCGCACTGGAAGGTGCTAAGCGGTGATCGACACTATTAAAGCCGTTCTCGAAAACACGCAGAACCGCACACCGATGGTGCATTCCATCACTAATAATGTTACTATCAACGACTGTGCGAATATCATCCTTGCGGCAGGCGGCACGGCCATTATGGCGCAGGATGAGCGTGAGGTCGAGGAGATTACCTCGCACGCACAGGCACTTGTAATCAACATGGGCGCTGTCCGTGCACAGGAGGCCATGCTGCGTGCAGCCAAGATTGCAAAGCGCAACGGGCGTCCGGTCGTGCTCGATCCGGTAGCTGCCGGTGCCAGCACGCTCCGGCGTGAAATGTGTTCCCGCCTGTTGAGCGAAAATCTTGTTTCGGTCATTCGCGGCAATGCATCCGAGGTGCGGGCGCTCGCCGCAGGAGCCGAGCAGGAGACCGGCGTGGAAGCCAGTGCGCTCGACAGCGTGACCGAGGACAATTTACAGGAATCCGCAGCGTGGCTGCGGTCGTTCAGCCGCCGGACCGGAGCTGTCGTCATGCTCACCGGCGCGATGGATGTGATTACCGATGGAACCCGTACCGCAGTCGTTCGCGGCGGCAGTGCATATCTGCGGCGCATTACCGGCGCAGGCTGTATGCTCACCTCGCTGACCGGCGTGTACTGCGGTGCGAATCCAGATACATTGTTAGAAGCCGCAGTCACGGCATCGGAGGTGATGAAGCATTGCGGAGAAACAGCCGAGGCGCGTGTGCGTAAAGAGATGGAGGGCACCGCTTCCTTTCGTACGCGCCTGATCGACGCAGTAAGTCTGCTGAACGCGGACGAACTGACGCCGAACCTCTGTTTGCAGATTCTGTAAGCAGAAAAATGCTGCCGGCAGAATTTTGCCGTCAGTCTTAGGAAAATCATCAACATACTTTCATTGGGGGTACCACCTTGAACAACAAAACCACCGAAAGACTGCTTGCCGCAACGCAGGACATCTGGGAAGGCTATCTGAACCATCCGTTTGTCCACGGTATTGCCGACGGCAGCCTCGACATTCAAAAATTTCGTTTTTATCTTCTGCAGGATTATGTTTACCTGTTTGATTACGCAAAGGTGTTCGCGCAGGGCGTTGTCAAGTCCCGCGATCCCGAGATCATGCGTGTGTTCGCAACCTCGGTGGCGAACATTCTCGGCGGTGAGATGAACATTCACCGCGGCTACATGAGCCGTCTCGGCATCACCGAGGAGGACGCAGAGCGCGTCAAGCCATCGCTGAATAACGAGTCCTACACATCCTACATGCGCGCTGTTGCAGCCGAGGAAGGCCCGGCAGAGATTATGGCGGCTGTGCTTTCGTGTGCACTCAGCTATGAATACATCGCCAAGTGGATCGTCGCTAACTACCCAAACGCCGATCAGCATGAGTTCTACGGTGAATGGGTGCAGGGCTACGCATCCGAGGACTATGCGGCAGAAAACCGCAAGTTGGTCGCTTATATGGAGCGTCTGAGTGAGGGCTATACCGAGTCGCAGCTTGCGCGTCTGACCGATATTTTCGTCGCGTGCTCGCGCTACGAGAGCATGTTCTGGGACATGGCCTGGAACGAGGCGATGTAAGCCATGCTGGAGTTTCAGAGCGTCGTTTTTCAGTACGACAGTGAGGATTTTAACATCATTGACGGTCTGTCCTTCCATCTTGAGAAGGGAGAATTTGTGTCGGTCATCGGGCCGTCCGGCTGCGGCAAATCCACGATTTTCCGCCTGACCAACCAGCTTCTGCCGCGCAGGAGCGGTGAAATTCTGGTGGACGGCAAGAGCATCGACGGACGGCGCGGCTACTGCGGCTACATGCCGCAGCGCGACCTGCTGTTTCCGTGGCGCACGGTGAACGAAAACCTGCGTCTGCCGATGGAGATTCGCGGCGGCATTTCCCGCGCGGAGATGGACAAGCGTGCGGCGGAAACGCTCGAGCACGTCGGTTTGGCTGGCTGGGGCGACAAGCGCCCGGAGGAGCTTTCCGGCGGCATGCGTCAGCGTGCGGCATTCGCGCGTACGCTGCTGACCGGCTCGGAACTGCTGCTGCTCGATGAACCTTTTTCCGCGCTCGACTTTCTCACGCGCATCACTATGCAGGAGTGGCTGCTCGATCAGTGGGAGCAGGACAGCAAGACCGTCCTGTTCATCACTCACGATGTAGAGGAGGCTATTTTCCTGTCCGGCCGTGTTCTGGTCGTGGAGGATACACCAATCCGCAAGCTGCACTCGTTTGAAGTGCCTGCGCCGTATCCGCGCACGCGTGCGTGCCTGACCGACCCGAAGATGCTTGAGCTGAGAGAAAATCTGATTTCTCTGCTCAGAAAAGAGGTGCAGGCATGAAAAAGAATGCAAATTTGCCCGCACTGATCTTTATGTTCGCGCTGCTCATCGTCTGGCAGTGCATAGCCATGGGCATGAATGCGGCCTACATTCTGCCGTCGCCGACACAGGTGCTTGTGCGCCTGTGGGAGCTGCGCAAACCGCTGTTCACCGCACATCTGCCGGCCACCATGCTGTGTACCGGAGTCGGCCTTGCGATCTCGATCGCGCTCGGTCTGTTGCTCGCCATCGTAATGGACGCGAGTCCGTCGGCGGAGAAAATGCTGTACCCGCTCATCGTCGCTTCACAGACCATTCCGACAACCGCACTTGCGCCGCTGTTTGTGCTCTGGTTCGGCTACACGATCTGGAGCAAGGTGCTCGTCACCGTGCTCATCACGTTCTTCCCGATCGCAATGACCGTGTTTGACGGCTTCCGCTCGGCGAAGACCGATATGGTCGATATGCTCAAGACCTTCGGCGCAGGCAAGAAGGAAATTTTCCTCAAGCTGAAGATTCCGGCAGCGCTGCCGTACTTTTTCTCGGCACTCAAAATGGCGATCCCGATGTCGATCATCGGAGCTGCGATCGGCGAGTGGCTGGGCGCACAGGCCGGTCTCGGCTATTTCAGCCGCCGCATGATGACGCAGCTGGACGGCGCTGGCGTGTTTGCACCGATCGTACTGCTGAGCGTGGTTGCGATGATCGCAGTAGGCATTGTAAGCTGGTTGGAAAAGAAAATTATCACCTGGCGCAGCAGCTTATAAACTTGATAACACAATTTTAAGAAAAACGAAATTTTTGTTCTAACATAAGGAGAAAATCATATATGAAAAAGCGTATTCTTGCACTTCTGGCAGCAGGCACCATGCTGCTGACCGGCTGCGGCGCACAGAACGCCGCACAGTCTGATGCGGCAAAAAGCGGCAGCGATGACCTGCAGCACCTGACCGTTGTGCTCGACTGGTATCCGAATGCCCTGCACGCATTTCTGTACGAAGCGCAGGAGAAGGGTTACTTCGCCGAGGAAGGTCTGGATGTGGATATCCAGTCTCCGGCAGGCGTAAACGATGCCATGAGCATGGTAGCCGCCGGCAAGGCAGACATTGGTCTGTATTATCAGCAGGATGTCATTCAGGCTCGTGCTGAGCAGGATGTGCCGATCAAGTCCATCGGTGCGGTGGTTCAGGGTCCGCTGAACATCATCCTGTCGCTCAAGGACAAGAACATCACTACGCCGAAGGATCTGGAGGGCAAGACTGTCGGCTACGCGGGCACCGAGCTTTCCGAGGCACTGGTCCGCAGCATCATGCAGTCCAACGGTGCCGATCCGAACAGCGTGAACATGGTTGACGTTGGTTTCGACCTGATGAGCTCGATGACCACCGGCAACGTCGATGCAACCATCGGCTGTCTGGTCAACCACGAGGTACCGCAGATGGAGAAGGAAGGCTTCGAGGTCAATTACTTCTTCCCGGATGATTACGGTGTGCCGAAGTATTACGAAGGTATTTTCCTCGCAAGCGATGATATGATTGCGAACAATTCCGATACGCTGAAGGGCTTCCTGCGCGCTTGCAGCAAGGGCTTTGAGGACTTTAAGAGCAACACCGACGATGTTCTGCAGGTTCTGCTCGACAATCAGGATGAGGCAAACTTTGCACTCGACCCGGATGTAGAGAAGAAGTCCTGTGAGACGCTGCTGCCGCTCATGGAGACCGAGGACGCGAAGTTCCTCTCTCAGACCGAGCAGTGCTGGCAGGAAAATATTGACTGGATGTACGATCAGGGCCTGATCGCAGAGAAGCCGGATGTTTCCGACGTTATGGTAAACCTCGACTTCTAAAAATACGCATATAGAACAGGGGACAGAGCATTGGCTCTGTCCCTTTTGTGTTATCCGTCCAGCTTGTCGATCATCTCGCGCATTGTGTTCGCGGAACGCTGCAGCTGTGCCAGTTCTTCCTCGGAGAGCGGAATATCCAGCACGGCTTCCGCGCCGTTTCGTCCGACGATGGTCGGCACACCCAGACAAATACCGTCCACGCCGTAGTGTCCGTAAATCATCGAAGTGACCGGCAGCACGGAATGTTCATTGCGTACAATGGCCTCCGCGATACGCCGTACCGCCATGCCGATACCGTAATAGGTGGCGCCCTTGCTGTCGATAATCTGATACGCTGCATCGCGCACATGCTCGTAAATGCGGGAAAGCTCATCTGCAGGCTTGGTGATGCCGGCAATGCGGCAGTAATCGTCCAGATCGGCGCCGGAGATATTAGCGCTCGACCATACCGCCAGCTCGCTGTCGCCGTGCTCGCCAATGATGAACGCATGCACGTTGCGGCTGTCCACGCCAAGCCGCTGTCCGAGCAGATACTTGAGCCGCGCGGTATCCAGCACGGTACCGGAACCGAGTACACGTCCGGCAGGGAAGCCGCTCAGCTGCTGCGCCAGACAGGTCAGCACATCGACCGGATTGGACACAACCAGCAGAATCGCCTTACGATTGACTGCCGTAAGCTGTGCTATGACGGAGGACAGGATGCCTTTATTTCGTCCGAGCAGCTCCAAACGGCTTTCGCCGGGCTTCTGGTTTGCGCCTGCCGCAATGATGATAAGACCACATTCGGCGAGGTCAGCATAGTCTCCGGCCATGACGCGGCACGGCTTGCTGAACGCCACACCATGATTGATATCCGCAGCTTCACCGATAGCCTTGTCGCGGTTCATATCCACGAGTACCAGATCGGAGAACAGTCCGGAAACCGCCAATGTGTATGCGCAGGTCGCGCCGACAAAGCCCACGCCGATCACGCCGCATTTTTGAATATTCGTCATATTGGATACACTCCTTCTGCGAGTAGTATATCCGTTTTGTTGTTGGAAAACACATGGCTTTGTGCTATACTTATACTGTATTTTTATAGGCAATATCAGTTCAGGAGGATAGGACTATGAATAAATGGTTACGCGCTGTCTGCGTCGGCGCGGCTGCCGCTGCCATGCTGACCGCTTCGGCCTTTGCGGCAAATTATACGAATTGTGCAGATTCACTGCACGAAATGGGGCTGTTTCAGGGCACGCAGAACGGCTACGATCTCGACCGCACACCGACCAGAGCGGAAGCGGCTGTTATGCTGGTGCGTCTGCTCGGCAAGGAGGCTGAGGCCAAGGCGCTGACGTATACTGCACCGTTTACCGATCTCAAGGGATGGGAAAAGCCGTATGTGCAGTATCTGTACAGCAACGGTCTGGCGAATGGCACGAGCCGGACGACCTTCAATCCGACCGGCAAGTGCACCGCGCAGATGTACGCGGTGTTCCTGCTGCGTGCGCTCGGCTACTCGGATACGGCGGATTTCAGCTATGCGAACGCGATAGAGACTGCTCGTGAGCAGGGTATTTACGACACCGGTATCATCAACGTGCAGAATTTTCTGCGGGACGATGCTGCAGCGGCAAGTTACACGGTGCTGTCCGTTTCGCCGAAGAACAGTGAAGGCACGCTGCTCGATCAGCTTGTCAGCGAAAACGCGATAACCGAAGCGGACGCGAAGCGGTATCAGAGCCTGTTTTCAAGCTATGCACAGTACCGCAAGGCAACCGTCGGTATGGATGCTCTGCTGCATTACTCGGTCAACAGCGAGTTTGCGTCTCCGGCGGCTGTAACCCATGACGGCAGGACGGTCATGCAGGTGCAGACGAGCGAGACCACCGTGTTCGACCGCGAGAAGAATGAACTGCTCACCGACCGCAAAATGACGCTTTCCGCGCCGAATACATCGGATAAGCAGCTGCTGACGCAGAGTTATCTGTCGGACGGTGCGCTGTATCACAAATTGAACGGCTCATGGTCGGCAGAGCTGGTGACTGCCGCTGAGCAGGAGGGCCTTGCTGCGATGTATGGCCGTGTACCGTTGGTGTGTGTCGATTCGCTGAGTCAGCGTGCAGGCAGCTGGACCATTATCTGTGCCGATACGCCGAACGCGTACACCGAACTGCTCTGGTCGGTCGAAAGTGCAATGGGCGATTTAGACGAAGCCGTTCGGCTGCAGCCGACCACGGTAACGCAGTCGGTCAGCGGCGGTACGATTCGCAGGCAGAGTGTTTCCGCAGCCTTCACGCTGGACGGCATGACGGCAGAGCCTGTTATCATCAGCACACTGGACAAAACCGGTGCAGATGCTGTGCTGAACGCGCCCAAGTAAACGCATAAGTTCCGCCTTTTTCGCATATTTGTGTGATACGGAGGTGCGGAGATGGAGAGACGGCTGAAATGCGGCGTTTGCGCCGCGGCGGCACTCGCGCTGGTGCTGTGCTTTGGCATGGAGCAGAAAACCCGTGCAATGCAGACGGCAGGGAACGCTCAAACCACGCTCGTCATTGATGCCGGACACGGCGGCTTCGACGGCGGCGCAGTCGGCGCGGATGGAACCACCGAGCAAGATATCAATTTGAGCATTGCAAAACGGGTGCAAGTGCTGGCGAATTTCTTCGGTGTGCCGACTGCTATGACGCGGCCGGATGAAAATGCACTTGATTACAATCCTTCCCGCACGGTGCGCGAGAACAAAATCGCAGATATCAAGGCACGGGAAAAGCTGGTAAACAGCATTCCGTCACCGGTGTTTCTGAGCATTCACCTGAATAAATTCAGTGACGCACAATACCATGGTGCACAGGTGTTTTACTCGACAGGGAATGTGCAGGGCAAGCCGCTGGCCGAGCAGATACAGCAGTGCCTGATTGACGGCTGCGACCCATTGAATCATCGCAAGGCTAAACAGGCAGACAGCGCCATCTATCTGATGAAAAAGCTGGACTGTCCGGCGGTTATCATCGAATGCGGCTTTCTGTCCAATCCGGCTGAAGCAGCGCGGCTGCGGGACGAAGCCTATCACAAACAACTTGCTGCCGCCGTGATCTGCGGATATTTACGCAGCCAGAGCGGAATGTAACGGAGGAAATATGAAGCAAAAGACAGTTTTTCTGTGCGGTGACTGCGGATATGAGAGTCCAAAATGGTACGGCAAATGTCCGTCCTGCGGCGCATGGAACACCATGAGCGAATTCAAGGAGAAGCCGGTTTCGGCGGCACGCGGCACGAATACATTTCAGCGCGGCGAATCGCGGCCGACTCTGCTCAAGGATATTGATACCGGAGACGAAAGCCGGTTCCATTCTGGAATCGGTGAACTCGACCGCGTTCTCGGCGGCGGCGCTGTACACGGCTCGTTTGTGCTGGTCGGCGGTGAGCCGGGCATCGGCAAATCCACACTGCTGCTGCAAATGTGTCAGGAAATGTGCAAAAATGCCCGTGTGCTCTATGTTTCGGGCGAGGAATCGCTCAAGCAGATCAAAATTCGTGCGGCACGCCTGCACATTTCTTCACCCGAGCTGTACATTCTTGCCGAGACCGACATGGAGCAGATCATCAACGAAACCGAGCTGCTCGAGCCGGATATTCTAATCGTGGACTCTATCCAGACGGTCTATAAGCGCGATTTAACTGCCGCTCCCGGCGGTACGACCCAGATCAAGGAATGCGCGATGAGCCTGATGCAGTATGCGAAGAATCGCAACGTGACGATTTTTATTGTTGGTCATGTCAACAAAGAGGGTACGCTGGCAGGCCCAAAAATCCTTGAGCACATGGTGGACTGCGTGCTGTATTTCGAGGGGGAATCCGCAGGTTCGTTCCGCTGTCTGCGTGCGGCGAAAAACCGCTACGGCTCAACCAATGAAATCGGCGTGTTTGAAATGAGCGATCACGGTTTGCTCGAAGTGCAGAATCCGTCTGCGGCTATGCTGGCCGGTCATCCGCAGGGTGCGTCCGGCAACTGCATTGCCTGTGTGATGGAGGGTAGCCGTCCTCTGCTCGCCGAGGTGCAGGCGCTTGCTGCGAAAACGCAGTTTGGTGTGCCGCGCCGCACCGCTGCCGGCGTGGACTACAACCGCATGGTGCTGCTGCTCGCCATTCTGGAAAAACGCTGCGGGCTGTTTCTGTCGTCGAGCGATGTGTACGTCAACGTTGTCGGCGGCATGCGGCTGGACGAGCCTGCTGTGGATTTGCCGATGGTGCTGGCAATCGCATCCAGCTTTCGGGACAAGCCGCTGCCGGAAGGCGTCATGAGCTTCGGCGAGGTCGGCCTGACCGGCGAGCTGCGTGCGGTGTCCAATCCGGGACAGCGTATCAATGAGGCATACCGCCTTGGTTTCCACACCTGTATCATGCCTATGCAGGATGTAGACGAGGACCTGCTGCAGAAAATGAATATCGTGCGTGCGAAAACCGTCGGTGACGCGATTCGTGCCGTATTGTAAGCATAATTTTCACCTCCTCTCCGCAGACTAAACTCAGTTTGCGTCAGGGGAGGTTTTGCATTTGGAGAATAAGATCCGCGCGGTGCTGCTTACGACGGCAGGTGTGCTGACGGCAATGCTGTTCTGGTTGTGGAAACACCGTCCGCCGGAGGCGGTTTTGGTACGCACAGCGGCCGCCGAAACGCAGGATGTCTACAATAGTGTGACGATTTTCGGTACGGTCGAGTCCTCAGAGAGCACAGCGGTTTGTCCTGCGAAAAATGGTGTAGTAAGTGCAGTGTATGCCGCAACAGGCGACACCGTGCAGAAGGGTGATATTCTGTGCACGCTGACGGACATCGGCAGATCGCAAACAGCTGCGGATTACTGGCAGACCGCACAGAGCGTGTTTGCAATTTCCGGCACGGTGAACACTGTCACCGCCGAGGACGCTCACGCGCTGTATGCGCCGATGGACGGTACTGTGCTGACCGTGCCGCAGGCGGGCGAGAGTGTATCGGTCGATATGCCGTGCATACAAATTGCGAATTCGGATAAGCTGCGCGTGCGTGCGCAGTCTCCCGAGCTATATGTAGGAGAGCTTGCTGTCGGGCAGCGCGCTAACATCACATTTTCGGCAGTGGACGGTACCTTTCACGCCAAATTAACCACAATTGCTCCTGCGGCTGTGAAAACCTTTAGTCTGACAAACGAAGATGCCGAAGCAACCGTTGAGGTGCTGCTTGATTTGAACGACTCAACCGAAAATCTGCGCCCCGGCTATTCCGCGACCGTTAAGGTATTCACAGACCATCGAGACGATGCTGCGGTTGTACCATATGAAGCAATTTGCCAGCGCGGAGAACAAGAGTTTGTATTCTGCGTGCAGGACGGCCATGCCGTGCAGTGCGCGGTACAGACCGGCTATCTGCTCGAGGATACGGTTGAAATTATAGACGGCTTGCCGACAGGTGTATCGGTCATTCTGTCGCCGCCCGATGAATTGACTGACGGTGATCCGGTGGAGGTACAGACATGAGACTGCGGGATATTCTGTCACTGGCGGCACATAATCTGCGGGAAAGTCCGCTGCGGACGGCACTTTGCGCGCTTTCTGTTGCGGTTGGAAGCGGTGCACTGCTGCTTATCCTTTCCATTGGTCTGTATGGGCGAAAACAGGTGGACGTCGGTTTGCAGACACTCGGCGTCAGCGGTTTATCGGTGTACACGGAAAGCGGACACGCGGGAACGATACTCTCGGCAGCACTGGCGAATGAGATAGAGCAGGATGTGGACGGCATTCGCACGCTGATGCCGATCAAGGCGCAGAGCGGCACCGTGCGCGTTGGACACACAACTGAGCACGCGGTACTTCTCGGTGCAGACGAACGGCTCGGTGAAGTCATGCAAATGGAGATGCTGGCAGGCACACTGCCGAACGCATGGCAGTGTGCAAACGCTGAGCCGGTCGCCGTGGTCGGCGATGATCTGGCACAGACGCTGTACAGACGGACAAATATCACCGGACGGCAGATTCGGCTAAAGGTAAACGGCACCGACCGGTATTTCACGGTATGCGGTGTTGTGCGGGCACAGACGGGGGCATTCGGCGGAATGCTGTCGGCGGTTGCGCCGCATCTGGTCTATGTGCCGTATGCGTGTATCGCGTCGCAAACCGAACGCACGGATCAAGTGTTTGTGCAGTGCATTTCGCAGGCAGATACTGCTTCGGTCAGCTCTCAGATCGAAAAGTACCTGACCGATCGACAGCAGGTGCGCGGCGTGCATGTACAGAATATGTCGGGTGCGGTGCAGACCGTACAGCAGCTTGCCGAAATGGGAATCGGCCTGTTTGCCGCCGTCGGTGCGGTGACACTGTTTGTCGCGCTCATCGGTGTTATGGGAAGCATGCTGGCTGCCGCTCACGAGAAAACAGGGGAGATCGGCATTCTGCTGGCGCTCGGCGCACAGCCGCATGATATTCGCCGGATATTTCTCCTGCAGGCTGTGCTGCTGTGCCTGTTCGGCGGAATCGTCGGTCTGGCAGCCGCAGGTGCGCTCCTGCACTTCGGAGCAGCACTGCTCCTGCCGGAAGGCCGCGTATTTGCCGGATTGCTGACACTTTCCACACTCAGCGGAGCCACTGCCGGACTGCTCCCGGCGGTTCGTGCGGCCGCTCTCGATCCAATCGACGCAATATGCAAATAACTCTTTTCTTTCGCCTTTATTTGTGCTATCATTAACAGTAACAAATAACGAATAGGGCGATTGTACCGTAGAAAGGAATAGAGTTCGCATGCGCCATATTATTGATTTATGTGATTTAACGGAAAAAGAATTTTCCGATCTGTACAAGCTGGTCAGCAATATTATCGACCGACCAGAGGGCTATGTAGATGCCTGCCGCGGCAAGGTGCTGGGCAGCCTGTTTTATGAACCTTCTACCCGTACCAACTTGTCGTTTTCCACCGCGATGATGAGACTGGGCGGCAGTGTTGTCGGTTTTTCCGATCCGAACGCCACTTCTGCATCTAAGGGCGAAACGCTCAAGGATACTATCAACATGGTATCCAGCTATGCGGATATGATCGTCATGCGCAACCCGCGAGAGGGCGCAGCCAAGGTAGCGTCAATGTACTCGTCTGTGCCTGTCATCAATGCCGGCGACGGCGGTCATCTGCACCCGACCCAGACGCTTGCCGATATGATTACCATTCTGCGTATGCGCGGCTCTGCTGACGATATGAAGATTGGTCTGTGCGGTGATTTGAAGTACGGTCGTACCGTGCATTCTCTGCTGCATTTTCTGCAGCGGTATCATAATGTACAGTTTTATCTGATCGCACCTGATGCACTCAAGCTGCCGGATTATATGGTAAAATTCCTGAAAGACAACAATATGCCGTTCTGCGAGGTAGACAGCATTGATGAAGTTCTGCCCGAGCTGGATGTGCTGTACATGACTCGCATTCAGCGCGAGCGCTTTGTCACGGCAGAGGAGTACGCAAACCTTGAAGGCAATTATCAGCTGACAGCTGAGAAGATGAAGCGCGCCAAGAAGGACATGCTGGTGCTTCATCCGCTGCCGCGTGTTGATGAGATTGCACAGGACGTGGATGATGATCCGCGTGCGGTCTACTTCCGCCAGGCGCGGTTCGGCATGTTCGGCCGTATGGCACTGCTGCTGACGCTGTCCAAGCTGCCGTTCGAGCGTGCCGGTCATCATGAAATCGGTGCAGATCCCGGCATCCGCTGCTCCAACCACAAGTGCATTACGCGAAGCGAGCTGTATGTACCGCTGCACGGCAAGGTCGGTGACCGCTGTCCGTACTGTGATGCCGCGCTGGAGATGCAGCTGTAATAAAAAACAAAGAGTCTGTTGCAGAACAGGTCCGCAAAGAACGCAGGGACGAAAGGTCGCATAAGGCATTTCGTCCCTGCGTTTGTTTTCGAAAATGGGTGGTTTGATCTTGTTTCACACCTAATCATAAAGCAAAAAGACGAGTAAGCAATCCCTTTCGGGGAACCTTACCCGTCTTTTCTTACGCACTATTTTGCAGCGCGCCCTTTTATGTTACTTATCGCTGTTTTTCGGCTGTTTTACAGGCACACGCTCACCGTTCGGCCGGATTTCCGCCAGCGGATTCCTTGCCGCAGCTTCGCGCATGTTTTCATTCTCGATGTGGGTGTAGATCATGGTCGTATCCACACTTGAGTGACCAAGAATGCTTTGCAGTGTGCGGATATCCACGCCGTTCTGGTACATGAGCGTTGCCGCTGTGTGACGCAGCTTGTGCGCAGAGTATTTTTTGGGGTCGAGTCCGGCTTGACCGATATATTTCTTTACCAGCCACTTGACCGTCTGTACGTTAATACGGTTGCGCTTTTTGCTGACAAACAGCGCGTCCGCGTCCTGCTCGTTCGGCTCCAGGCGTTTGGGCAGATACTGCTCGAGCGCGGCAAGACACGCATCGTTGAGAAATACCGTCCTCTGCTTGCCGCCCTTACCGAGCACGCGCACGGTATCGTCCTTGAAGTCGGTCAGATTCAGTCCGACCAGTTCGGAAACACGCATGCCGCAGTTAAGAAAAAACGTCAGGATGCAGTAATCTCGCTCGGCATACGGGCCGGTGACGGATTCCAGAAGCCGCACGCTGTCGTCCGTTGTAAGATAAGTCGGCAGAGATTTACGGACAGTCGGCGCTTCCAGTCCGCTGACCGGATTGACCTCTAAAACATGCTGTTTATCGGTTAAATACCGAAAAAACGCGCGAATCGCAGAGACCTTGCGTGCACGCGAGTTGACACTCAATCCGTAATTGGTGTGGTTGCTGTTCTGCTGAGTTGGGCGGCTCTGCGCCATGTATTCCAGATAATCATAGGTGTCCGACAGCGTGATATCACGGATAAAATCCAGATCAATGTCGCTGATGTCGATTTCATCAAGCGGAAGATTTTTATCGACTGCGCCTTTGTTGTGCTTGAGTACGCGAAAAAACAGCCGCAGATCAAGATAATACTCGTGTGCGGTTTTTGCGGATTTGCCGCGTATTGTAGAAATATAGGTTAAAAAATCCCGCAAAACGCGCGGTGCGTCTGCGGCGTATTCGTTCATCGGCTTGTCCATTGCTGCGCTCTCCTCGCCTGCTGTGATACTATATTTATTATAACGCATTCTGCAATTTGCGTCAAACTTGCAATTTTCGGAAAAACAACGTATAATAAAGCCAACAACTTAATGGAAGGGGCATGGCTGATGAGCCGAATTTTTATTCAGCGCGGAGATATTACCCAATGCACGACAGATGCGATCGTAAACGCTGCCAACACGTCCCTGCTGGGCGGCGGCGGTGTGGACGGTGCCATTCATCGAGCGGCAGGACCGGAGCTGCTGGCGGAATGCCGCACGCTCGGCGGCTGTCGGACTGGCGAAGCCAAAGCAACACGAGCATATCGTCTGCCATGTCGGTATGTCATTCATACGCCGGGACCGATCTGGCGCGGTGGACATGCGGGTGAGGCGGTACTGCTGGCAGGCTGCTATCAAAACTGCCTGCGCATTGCATCTGAATTAAATTGCAAAACCGTGGCGTTTCCGTCCATCAGCACCGGTGTATATCGCTTTCCGCTGAACCGTGCCGCTGAAATCGCTATCCGTACGATTAAGGAATATCTTTCAACTCATGCAGAAATTGAGCAGGTAAGCATGATCTGCTTTGATGGAACCACGCTTTCGGCGTATCAAAACGCGCTTTCCGAACGAGAGGCTAACCATGTCTAAAAATCCGAATCAAAAGCTGAAGCTGCTGTATTTATACCAAATCCTGCTGCAGCGAACGGATGAGAACCATAAACTCACCACAGATGAACTGCGTGCGGCGCTCGAGCGCTGCGGCATTACCGCTGAGCGCAAAAGCATTTATTCGGACATCGAAGCACTCCAGAATTTTGGTCTGGATGTAATTTGTCAGAGAGGTACCGGCGGCGGCTATTACGTCGCGTCGCGCGAGTTTGAACTGCCCGAGCTCAAGCTGCTTGTGGATGCAATTCAGTGCTCCCGCTTTATCACCGAGAAAAAGTCCAACGAGCTCATCGGCAAAATCGAGCACCTCACCAGTGACCATGAAGCACATACGCTCCAGCGTCAGGTGTATGTTTCCGAACGTGTGAAAACGCTTAATGAGCAGATTTACTACAATATTGATGCGCTGCATGCGGCCATATCCAACAATGTCCAGATTACGTTTCGCTATTTCAACTGGGTGCTGAATTTCTCTGCCAGTCCGCGCATTCAAAAGCAGTACCGCCGAGATGGTGCGCGCTACCGCGTCAGTCCGTGGGCACTGACGTGGGACAATGAAAATTACTATCTGATTGCCTTCGATCACGATGCCGGTGAAATCCGCCACTACCGCGTAGATAAGATGGACTCACTTGTGCAGACCGACCTGCCTCGTGAGGGTAAACAGCTGTTCGACGATCGGTTTGACGCGGCAGCCTACTCCCGCAAGGTGTTTGGCATGTTCTCCGGCGAGGAGAAAACCGTGAAGCTGAAATGCCTGAACCGCTTTATCGGTGTCATGCTCGACCACTTCGGCAGCAGTCTGCGTCTGTTTCCGGCGGATAACGAACATTTTTATCTGGATGTGGATGTTGTCGTCAGTCCGCAGTTTTTTTCCTGGGTGTTCAGCCTGGAAGGCGATGTGCGCATTGTAAACCCGCCGGAGGTCTGCGAAGCGTTTGAAAAGCAGATTCACAAATTCATAGACTAAGTACCGTTTAACGTACTTTTCTTTTGTTATACTATGTACAACAAAAGGAAAGGGGATGCGCAAGATGAACTGCACTCTCGAATATGTAAACGGACACATTGAAGTATATGACGGAACCGGCGCGTTTCTTTTCTCTGCCGACACCAAACAGGAGGCGCTTGAAGAACTCGAAGACGCCGCTTAATTTCATAAAAAAGAGACTGTATCACCGATACAGTCTCTTTTCCTTATATTATACGCCAAATACGGAATCCGCATAATGCACGGTTGCCATAGCGTCCTTCGCGTAGCAGTCTGCGCCGATGGAATCTGCGTATTCCTGCGTGAGCACGGCACCGCCGACAACGACTTTGGTGCCCGGCTTTTTCTCACGCAGCTGTTTAATGGTCTCTTCCATGCTGACAACCGTTGTCGTCATCAGCGCACTCAGGCCGACCACAGGAACATCTTCCTTGATAGCGGTATCAACGATCACCTCGGGCGGAACGTCCTTGCCGAGATCAAGCACCTGATACGCGTAGTTTTCCAGCAAAACCTTGACGATATTCTTGCCGATATCGTGAATATCTCCCTTGACGGTCGCAAGAATAATTTTGCCCTTGATCTGCTGGCTCTCGCCCTTCATCGCGTCCTTTACGACCTCGAAAGCCGCCTTGGCCGCTTCTGCGCTCATGAGCAGCTGCGGCAGGAACACGGTGCCCTTCTCGAAGCCCTTGCCGACGCGGTCAAGCGCCGGAATCAGCTCGTTGTTGACGACCTCGAGCGGCGGAACCGTCTGCAGCATTTCCTTTGCCGCGTCGATAGCGCGCTCGCGCAGGCCGCGTTCAATGCTCTCCGCAAGCGGCATCGCCGTGCCGCCTGCTGCCGCAGGAGCTGCTGCCGGCTGGTTGCCGTAGGCCGCAATGTAGCCCGCGCACTGCTCATCCAGGTTGGCCAGCGCCAGATAGGAACGGTACGACCTCATCATCGCCTCGTTATTCGGGTTGATGATCGCGCAGGACAGACCGCTCTGCATCGCCATTGTGAAGAAGTTCGAGTTGACAATCTCACGCTGTGGCAGACCGAACGAAATGTTCGATACGCCGAGAATCGAGTGACCGTGCAGCTCATCACGAATGCGGCGCAGCGTTTCAAGCGTTACGAGAGCCGAACCGCTGTCCGACGAAATGGTCATCGCCAGACCGTCAATCACGATATCCTCATGCGGAATACCGTATTTCTCCGCTGTATCGTAAATCTTCTTTGCAATCCGGATGCGGCCCTCTGCCGTGGACGGAATGCCGTTTTCATCCAGTGCCAGACCAACAACAACACCGCCGTACTTGCGTACAAGCGGGAACACGGCTTCCATGCTTTCCATCTTGCCGCTGACCGAATTGATCATCGGCTTGCCGTTGTACAGGCGCATGCCGCGCTCCATTGCGATGGTATCCGAGGTGTCAATCTGCAGCGGCAGCGCGATAACACTCTGCAGGCGCGTAACAACGCGCTCCATCATCACGGGTTCGTCGATTTCAGGCAGACCGACGTTGACATCAAGGATATGTGCGCCGCTGTCCTCCTGCGCCATGCCTTCACCGAGGATGTACTCGATGTTATTCTCGCGCAGAGCTGCCTTGAATTTGCTCTTGCCGGTCGGGTTGATGCGCTCGCCGATGATAACCGGCTTCGGACCGATCTCCACGGCCTGCGAGAACGAGGAGACCACCGTGCGGCGCTTGGCTACCGGCGGTCGGAACGGTACCTTACGGCACTTTTCGATGGTCAACCGCAGATGCTCCGGCGTAGTGCCGCAGCAGCCGCCAAGCGCCTGCACGCCCATGCCTGCGATTTCTTCCATCAGGTCGGAAAACTCAGCAGGCGCGATATCGAATACCGTCTTGCCGTTGTCGCTGCGCGGCAGACCAGCATTGGGGTTGACGATGATCGGCAGCGAGCTGACCTGCGTCAGACGCTCGATGATCGGGTGCATCTGCTTCGGACCAAGACCGCAGTTAACGCCGAGCGCGTCTACGCGCAAGCCCTCGAGCATGGCAACCGTGGAATCCACCGTGCCGCCTGTCAGCAGCTTACCTTTTTCATCGAAAATCAGCGTTACGAGCACAGGCAGATCGCAGTTTTCCTTGGCAGCCAGCACAGCCGCCTTAGCCTCGTAGCTGTCACTCATAGTCTCAATGAGCACGAGGTCCGCACCGGCTTTCGCACCGATGCGAATGGTTTCTCCGAACAGCTCGACCGCCCGTTCAAACGGCAGGTCGCCCATCGGCTGCAGCAGCTTGCCGGTCGGGCCGATGTCAAGCGCAATATAGGCATCCTCTCGGCCTGCCTGCTGACGCGCAGTTTTTGCATGCGAAACTGCAGCTTGTACGATTTCCTGCAGGTTATCCGGATATTTGAGGGCATTTGCACCGAAAGTGTTGGTGTTCACCACATCACAGCCGGCTTCAAAGTAGCTGCGGTTCAGCGCAATAATCTCATCCGGATGGGACAGATTCCACGTTTCCGGCAGTTCACCGGCTTTTAAGCCGTGCTCCTGCAGGATGGTGCCCATGCCGCCATCGAAAAATATCCATTCTTTTCCCAGTCGTTCGGTCAGTTTCATTCTTTTCATCTCCTGTAAGCGCAATCCGTCTTGCCGCATTCCTCACAGCCCTTGCGGTGACACGGCTGCGGTGTTTCAGACAGACCGATCACCGCCGTTACCGACTTGATGGGTGCCAGCAGACAGCTTTCGGTCACGGTCAAGCCAATCTTGCGCGGCGTATCCAGCAGGCGGCTGAAATCCCGCTGATGTACGATCGGAAAATCGCCGTAACCGGGACTGAACCGCGGCCGACAGTACATGCCGCGCTGCGCTGCGTCCTGCCGGATGCGTTCGTTGACCTCGTCGCAATAGGTCTCGACCATGGCCGCTGCCGCCGCCTGATAGATCACTGCGTCGCTCATCCGAACTGCAGACGCGCGGGCAATCAGGCGATCTGGTCCGATGCCGAGCGTTGCTGCCATCAGACAGACCTCGCTGCAGCCCTGCAGATTGCGTGCCAGATTTTTGCTGTGAATTTGTACATCTGCGATCTCGATCGTTTGCGCGTCAATATGCTGCAGCGGAAACACGCGGTAGATCGACTTGGGTTCCGCCGCCTGCTGCAGTGCTTCACCGCATCGTGTCAGGCTGGCCTGCACAGCCTCATCCGGCTGCGTGCCGTGATAACCCATGTAGCGGATGGCTTCCGATCTGTCCAGTTCGATCACTTGAGAATCTCCGACAGGCTGGACTGAATGCCTGCGGCAATTTCCGGCTTATTCATCGAGTAAACATGGATATGGTTGACGCCGTTTGCAATCAGGTCGATGATCTGCTCGGTCGCGTAGATAACGCCTGCCTGCTTCATAGCCGCCGGATTGTCACCGAAACGGTCAACGATGGCCTTGAAGCGTTCGGGCAGGTAGGTGCCGGACATGGAAGTGATACGCTTGATCTGCTTGACATTCGTCACCGGCATAATGCCCGCAACAACCGGAACCGTAATGCCCTTTTCTCGGATACGGTACAGGAAGTTGTACATGATGTTGTTATCAAAGAACATCTGCGTGGTCAGAAATTCACAGCCTGCGTCTACTTTTTCCTTGAGGTGCAGAATATCCTCGGTTTTATTGGCTGCCTCAACGTGACCCTCCGGGTAGCAGGCGCCGCCAACGCAGAAATCGCCCTGCGACTTGATATCGCGTACCAGTTCAGCGGCATAGTGGTAGTCAGAATGCGGAGCACCGCCCTCCGGAATATCACCGCGCAGCGCAAGAATATTCTCGATACCGGCATCCTTATACTTTTTTACCATCGCTGCAACGTGCTCACGGGTAGAGGAAACACAGGTCAGATGGGTCAGAACGGTAACATCATACTTCTTCTTGAGATCTGCCGCGATGTTGACAGTGTGTTCGCTCGTGCCGCCGCCTGCACCGTATGTAACGCTCATAAAGTCCGGACGCAGCGCCGCAATCTCCTGTGTGGCGTGTGCGACAGACTCATAGCTGCTGCTGGTCTTGGGCGGGAATACCTCAAAAGAAAGGGTTACTTTATCCTGATTCAAAAGTTGGGAAACCTTCATGTTGCATCTCCTATGTTTCTACTCGTATTTCTGTTCAATAAAAAAGACACGATTTTGATCCGCGTGAAAATTCTATACGTTCCAAAGCCGTAGTGTTTATTATATCACATTTCCCTACTTTATTTCCAGACAAAAATACGATATAATATAACGTATCGGAGGGATTATTTTGACCGATATGCTTAAGAACTGTCAGCTGTGTCCGCGCGCCTGCGGCGCAGACCGCACAAAGAGCCGCGGAGCCTGCGGTGCAGGCATCGAAATCGAAGCTGCACGCGCATCGCTTCATATGTGGGAGGAGCCGCCGATTTCGGGTACAAATGGCTCGGGCACGGTGTTTTTCTCTCATTGCTCGCTCGGCTGTGTGTTCTGCCAAAACCGCAAGATCAGCCGCAGAGAGGCCGAGGGACAGAACATTACGGCAGATGCACTGGCGAAAACCTTTCTCTCTCTGGAGAAAAAAGGTGCGCATAACATCAACCTTGTTACCGGCGCCCATTATGTGCCGCAAATTATCGAAGCACTGCAAATTGCCCGAAAACAGGGGCTTTCGCTTCCTGTTGTATACAATTCCAGCGGATATGAGCAGGTGGAAACGCTGCAGCTGCTCGATGGTCACATTGACATCTATCTGCCGGATTACAAGTATTACAGCAGCTACTATGCAGGTCTGTACTCGCATGCGGAGGATTACCGTGAGTTCGCCGTTCCGGCTATTGATGAAATGGTGCGCCAGACAGGTGCACCGCAGTTTGATAAAAATGGTCTGCTGAAGCGCGGCACGGTCATCCGGCATTTGATGCTGCCCGGACTGGCCGGCGACACCGCGCAGGTGCTTCGGGATATTGCCTCTCGATGGGGCGACAGCGTGCTTGTCAGCCTTATGCGGCAGTACACGCCGTTTGATATGCAGGATTATCCCGAGCTTGACCGCACCATCACCGCAGAGGAGTACGCAGATGCCTGTATGCTGTTCGGTGAGCTTGGACTCGGCGGTTTTTTTCAGCAGGACGAATCCATCAGCGAGAGTTTTATTCCCGCCTTTGACGGCACAGGATTGGAGGAAAATTAACATGAAAACCGTTCTCAGCATTGCAGGCACCGACCCGACAGGCGGCGCAGGTATTCAGACCGACCTGAAAACCTTTGAAGCCTTCGGCGTGTATGGCATGGCCGTTATCACTGTCGTGTGTGCACAAAATACCACTGGTGTATTCGGTATGCAGCCGGTTTCCGCTGAACTGGTTGGCAAACAGATTGACTGTGTGTTTGACGATATTTGTCCGGATGCCGTCAAGGTCGGCATGCTGTATGACGCAGAGATTATTCACACAGTAGCGGAGCGCTTGAAGGCGTACCACGCCAAGAATATCGTACTCGACCCGGTAATGATGTCCTCAAGCGGTACCGCGCTGCTGCATCACGATGCGGCAAAGGTTCTGCAGGAGGAGTTGTTCCCGCTGTGCACTCTGGTCACGCCTAATCTGCATGAGGCAGCCGCTGTCTGCAGCCATAACATCACCAATCGTGAAGATATGGAGCGGGCGGCACGCGAAATCGTCGGCAAGACCGGCGGCGCCGTTCTGGTCAAGGGTGGTCATCTGGCAGACTGCGCAGATGATCTGCTGTTTGACGGCACAGAAATGCACTGGCTTCCCGCGCCGCGTATTGACAACCCGAACACGCACGGTACCGGCTGCACGCTATCCAGTGCAATCGCATGCGGACTGGCACAGGGCGTGTCGCTCGTCGGCAGCGTCAAGCGGGCCAAGCGGTATCTGACCGCCTGCATTGACTTCAAGCTGGATCTTGGTCACGGTTCCGGTCCGCTGCAGCACCGCATTGCGGATTGGGAGAACTGGCATGCGTGAACTGCGGTGCATTTCCTACGCAGGCCAAGCATTTCAATTTTTCAAAATGTAAGCAGGAAAAAGTGCAAAGAATACAGGAGCAAAAGGCTGAAGAAGGCTTCTTGTCCCTGCACTCATTTACACTGCACCGGTGTTGTTTCACACCTTAATCTAAAGCAAAAAGGCGAGTAAGCAAACCCCTTTCGAGGAAACTTACTCGCCTTTTCTTGCGCGCTGTTTTCAGCGCGCCCCATATTTTATCCGTTTGCGGTGCTGCTCCATGCCTGATGCAGATCAGGGAACGGAGCAAGCGCACGATCGAGAATGCCGTGCATATGAGCGATGGCAATGCCATAGTTGGTCATCGGCACATTCCGCTCGGCGCTGTGCCGCAGACGATACTGCATTTCCCGCTCGTTCAGCATGCAGCCGCCGCAGTGCACGACAAGTGCATACTTGCTCACGTCCTCAGGAAACTCATTACCCGCGGTAAACGAGAACTGCACATCTTTGCCGGTAAATCTGCGAATCCAGTTCGGCAGTTTTTCCGTGCCGATATCGCCGCACTGACGGTGATGCGTGCAGCCTTCGGAGATGAGCACAGTATCGCCATCCTGCAAAGAATTCAGCTGTGCAGCACCGAGAATCGCCTGCCGCAGATTGCCTTTGTATCGGGCAAACAGGATGGAGAACGAGGTCAGCTGGACATTTTTCGGCACCAGCTTGTCCACAATGCCGAACGCCTGCGAGTCCGTGATAACCAGCCGCGGCGGCTCACGCAGGGATTCCAGCGTGCGGGTCAGCTCGGTTTCGCGGGTGACAAGCGAAATTGCGCCTGCTTCCAGAATATCGCGGATGGTCTGCTGCTGCGGCAGGATCAGCCGTCCTTTCGGTGCAGCTGAGTCGATCGGCACGACCAGTACGACTGTGTCATTCGGCGCAAGCAGGTCAGCAACCAGACGTTTTTCCGGCTCAGTCGGCTTGACGGCTCGTGCGATTAGTTCCTTGAGTTCACGGATGTTGCTGTCGGCTGCTGCGCTGACGTAAATCTCGTTTTCCGGCATGGCGGCAGGAACCGAAGTCAAATCCGCCTTGTTGTGCGCGATGACAAACGGAATCTCCCGCTTGCGAAACAACTCAAGCAGTTCCTGCTCGGCAGGCTGCAAACCGCGCGTGCTGTCCGTAACAAGAACCGCAATATCCGTCTTTTCCAGCACGCGGAGCGCCCGGCGGACACGTTCCTCACCGAGCGTGCCCTCATCATCAATGCCCGGCGTGTCGATGATAACCACCGGACCGATAGGGAGCAGTTCCATCGCCTTCTGCACCGGATCGGTGGTCGTGCCCTTGACATCGGAAACAATGGACAGTGTTTGTCCGGTCACGCGGTTTACCACGCTGGATTTGCCCGCATTGCGCAGGCCGAAAAAGCCGATGTGTACGCGCTCGCCGGAGGGCTGTGCGTTCAGTCCCATAGGAAACCCTCCTTAGAAGCGGAAATCACGGCGGTTGGAGCTGCAGATATCCTTGATATGCTCGGCTGCAATTTCGCGTACCTTATCGCGCGGGATTTTTTTAAGTTCCTCCTGAATCAGCTCCATGCCAACGCGCCTGGTGTCCTCACTTGCGTAATCGACCAGATACTCCGCGAGTGTCATCAATGCGTTCGGGTGGCAGCAGTTGAGAATCTGACCGTTCTTGCACAGGCTCATGAAACGGTCGCCGGTGCGCCCCTCACGGTAGCAGGCGGTGCAGAACGACGGAATAAACCCAAGCTGCATGAGCCAGTGAACAACCTCATCGAGCGAGCGCTGATCGGATACATCAAACTGCTCAGAGTCGTGCGGACGCTCCTCTTCCTCATAGCCGCCGACCGAAGTACGGGAAGCACCGCTGATCTGCGAAATACCCAGACCAAGCGCCCGCTCACGCACCTGCTGGCTCTCGCGGGTGGAGATGATCATGCCGGTGTATGGCACGGCAATGCGGATGCACGCGATAACCTTTGCGAACAGCTCGTCACTCAGGCCGTTGTCGAATACATCCGGGTCAATATCGTCCGCGCGCTTGATACGCGGCACGCTGATAGTATGCGGGCCAACGCCGTGTACAGCCTCCAGATGCTCGGCGTGCATGAGCAGACCGGCGAACTCGTACTTGTACATCTCCAGACCGAACAGAACACCCAGACCAACGTCGTCGATACCGCCGTCCATCGCGCGATCCATTGCTTCGGTGTGGTAGTCGTAATCGTGCTTCGGACCTGCCGGATGCAGCTTGAGGTAGCTCTGCTTGTGGTAGGTCTCCTGAAACAGAATGTAAGTGCCGATGCCGGCGTCCTTCAGCTTGCGGTAGTTCTCGACTGTAGTCGCTGCAATGTTGACGTTAACACGTCGAATCGCACCGTTTTTATGCTTGATGGAGTAAATGGTGTTGATGCACTCGAGAATGTACTCAATCGGGTTGTTGACCGGGTCCTCACCAGCCTCAATGGCAAGACGCTTGTGCCCCATATCCTGCAGCGCGATAACCTCGCGGGCAACCTCTTCCTGCGTCAGCTTTTTGCGGGTGATATGGCGGTTTTTCGCGTGATACGGACAGTAAACACAGCCGTTTACGCAGTAATTCGACAGATACAGCGGCGCAAACATAACAATACGGTTGCCGTAGAACGCTAGCTTGATCTCCTCAGCCAGACGATACATCTCCTCGATCTTTTCGGGAATATCGCAGGCCAGCAGCACGGAGGCTTCGCGATGCGTCAGACCGGCACAGTGTACGCCGGTGGCGGTCTTCTGCGGACGGGCCTTTTCCAGAATGCTGTCGATCAGCTCGATGTTGTGCTTGTTCTCCTCGGCGTATTTCAGCGTTTCAAGGATTTCCTCATGGTTGATAAACTCCTCTGCATGGAGTGATTTCGGGTTGTACTGAGCCATTTTCTCGTTTTCCTTTCTTATCTTGCGGTCAGAAGATTACTCTTTCCGTCAGAGTCCCTTAAAATGTATCACTTATCGGATAATATCTCCGCGTGCGGTAACAATCCGGCAGCCGACCGACGCCACACGGCGCGACAGGCAGCCGATACACTGTGCAGCCTCCTCGCCGGTGCATAGTTTGCCGTCGTACAGTGCATATTTTTTTCGCACCCCAAGCGGAGACAGATTGGGCATCACTACGTTTGCACCAGCCTGCAGTCCGCGCTCGCGGCCGTCCGGCCGGATGGTACCGAGCGCCGTTGTGGCGGGCAGCAGCACATTCGGCTGGATCAGCCGCAGCAGTGACAGCAGATACACTGTCTGCTCACACGTTCCTGCCGGAAAATCGCGGAACGGTGTGTCTTTCTGCGGAATAAACGGGCCGATACCGCACATCTCCGGCCGAAATTCTTCGATGAACTTTAAGTCCTCAGCGAGTGTCCGCGCCGTCTGATACGGCGAGCCGACCATAAAGCCACAGCCGGTCTGATAACCAATGTCTTTCAAATCACGAAGGCAGCGCATGCGGTTGTCAAACGACATCTGCGCCGGATGCAGCTTTTCATAATGTGCCTTATTGGCGGTTTCGTGACGGAGCAGATAACGGTCCGCGCCTGCGTCGAACATCGCTTGATAGGCTTCACGAGGGAACTCTCCGAGCGACAGCGTTACTGCACAGTCCGGGAACTCTGCTTTGATCTGTCGTACCAGATGGCAAACCACATCGACTGAGAATGCGCTGTCCTCGCCGCCCTGCATGACAAAAGTGCGGAAACCGAGCGCATAACCTTCCCGGGCACAGTCCAGTATCTGCGCCTCGGTCAGTCGGTAGCGGTCACATGCGGGATTGGAACGCCGGATACCGCAGTAATAGCAGTCGTTGCGGCAGATATTGCCGATTTCGATCAGTCCTCGAATGTACACATCCGTACCGTATACCTGTCTTCGTAAGGCAACCGCTTTCTCCGCGGCATAGGCCGCCAGTTCGTCGCTCTGGTTTTCGATCAGATATTCGTATTCCTCTATTGACAGGCTGTGCTGCGCTTCCAGCCGGTCAATGAGCTGCTTTGTCTTATTCATCGCTCTGCATATTGGAGTACGCGGTCTTGACGCTGATACCGTCCAGATTGCCGATCTTGCCGGACAAAGTCGAGATCACATCCTGCGGCGCATCAATGGCGATGGACACAATGTTGATATTGCGCGCTCGATAGGGAATACCCATGCGCCCAATGATATAGCTGCCGTACTCATGCAGCAGTGTATTGAGCCGTTCCACAGAATCTGTGTTCTCTACCACGATTCCCATTACGGCAACTCTTGTTTGCATAAAAACACCTCGGAATAAAAAATAACTGCGTCCTCTGAAAGACGCAGTCCGGTACAGATATAAACGGCGCTTCCGTGCAGGAAACGCTGCAATACGATGTGGACGGCTCCTTTCATGCAGAATCTGCGGACGCAGAGGCTTACTGTCAGGATCGCTACCTCTATTATAGAGGATAGTCGGCAGACCCGCAAGCAAAACCGACGATTTTATGCAAAGAATTATTTTCGCAAAAATATGTATGATATTTTTGTCGAATTTTATCCTTCCAAATCTATATCTTGTATGGTACAATGCAATAGCGGCACATGATATATGGGTATGTACTTTTACACTTCGCCTGTAAACGGCAGTGCTTTTTTGTTCGCTTTTTGTCGGACAATATGATATAATAATGAACGTATGAAATTTAGAGAGGAAGAACAACACATGGTTCGAGTTGTCAAAAAGGATCACACCAAAGAACCGTTTAACATCCAGAAGGTTGTTATCGCCGTCAATAAGTCGGCAAACCGAGTCCTCTACAACTTTACAGAGGATGAGCTGAAGTCGATCTGCAATCATGTCGAGGGTTATATCCGTGACCATCACATGACCGAGATTCAGATCTGGCAAATGCACAACATCGTTGAATCTGCGCTTGAGTCGGTGCGGCCGGAGGTTGCCAAAAGCTACCGCGACTACCGCAACTATAAGCAGGATTTTGTCGGCATGCTGGACAGCGTATACCAGAAAAGCCAGTCCATCATGTATATCGGCGATAAGGAAAATTCCAACACGGATTCCGCGCTGGTCTCCACCAAGCGCAGCCTGATCTTCAATCAGCTCAATAAGGAGCTGTACCAGAAGTTCTTTATGAATACCGAGGAACTGCAGGCCTGTCGGGACGGCTACATTTACGTCCACGATATGTCGGCGCGCCGCGATACCATGAACTGCTGCCTGTTTGATGTAGCGAGTGTCCTCAAGGACGGCTTTGAGATGGGCAATCTGTGGTACAACGAGCCGAAAACACTTAATGTTGCATTTGACGTGATCGGCGATATCGTGCTGTCTGCGGCGAGCCAGCAGTACGGCGGCTTTACCGTGCCGTCGGTTGATCTGCTGCTCGAGCCGTATGCCGAGCGCAGCTACAAAATGCTGACCGAGAAGTATACTCGTCTGGGTCTGGATGCTGATACGGTCGAAAAGGAAGTCATGGCGGACATTCTCAACGACTTTGAGCAGGGCTTCCAGGGCTGGGAATACAAGTTCAACACGGTAGCATCCAGCCGCGGCGACTATCCGTTCATCACTATGACGATGGGCACCGGCACGGGCCGATTCGCAAAGCTGGCCTCCATCACCATGTTGAACGTACGCCGCAAGGGTCAGGGCAAAAAGGGTCAGAAGAAGCCCGTACTGTTCCCGAAGATCGTATTCCTGTATGACGAAAATCTGCACGGACCCGGCAAGCCGCTCGAGGACGTATTCGAAGCCGGCATCCTGTGCTCGTCCCGCGCAATGTATCCGGACTGGCTGTCGCTGACCGGTGAAGGCTATGTGCCGAGCATGTATAAGAAGTACGGCGCGATCATCAGTCCGATGGGCTGCCGCGCGTTCCTGTCTCCGTGGTATGAGCGCGGCGGCATGAAGCCTGCCGATGAGAGCGACAAGCCGGTATTTGTCGGCCGCTGGAACATTGGTGCGGTATCGCTGCACCTGCCGATGATCTACGCTAAGGCACAGCAGGAGAGCCGTCCGTTCCACGAGGTACTCGACTATTATCTGGAGCTTATCCGCAAGCTGCATATCCGCACCTATGCGTACCTGGGGGAGATGCGTGCATCTACCAATCCGCTGGCGTACTGCGAGGGCGGCTTCTACGGCGGACATCTCAAGCCGTCGGACAAGATCAAGCCGATCATGAAAACCGCTACCGCGTCGTTCGGTATCACCGCGCTTAACGAGCTGCAGGAGCTGTACAACGGCAAATCGCTTGCCGAGGACGGTCAGTTTGCCCTTGAAACACTGCAGTATATCAACGATAAGGTCGAGCAGTTCAAGAACGAGGACGGCAATCTGTATGCTATCTACGGTACACCGGCAGAGAGTCTGTGCGGTTTGCAGGTCGAGCAGTTCCGCAAGAAATACGGCATCATCGAGGGTGTTTCCGATCGTCCGTATGTCTCCAACAGCTTCCACTGCCACGTTACCGAGGACCTGACACCGATTCAGAAGCAGGATCTTGAGGGGCGTTTCTGGAATCTGTGCAACGGCGGCAAGATCCAGTATGTCAAGTACCCGATTGACTACAACCATGAGGCGATTCGCTCTCTGGTGCGCCGCGCCATGGCAAAGGGCTTCTATGAGGGTGTCAATCTTTCACTCGCGTACTGCGATGACTGCGGTCATGAGGAGCTTTCCATGGACGTCTGCCCGAAGTGCGGCAGCCGCAACCTTACCAAAATCGAGAGAATGAACGGCTATCTTTCCTACTCTCGCGTGAAGGGCGATACGCGCCTGAACGATGCCAAGATGGCCGAAATTGCTGAAAGAAAGAGTATGTAACACGAATGCAGTATCACAATATAACCAAGGACGATATGCTCAACGGCGATGGCCTGCGTGTTGTGCTGTGGGTGGCCGGCTGCGGACACGCCTGTCCCGGCTGTCACAACCCCATCACATGGGACGCGGAAGGCGGTCTGCTGTTTGATCAGGCAGCAAAGGCTGAGCTGTTCACCGAGCTTGGCAAGGACTATATCTCCGGCATCACGTTTTCCGGCGGTGATCCGCTTTTCCCCGGCAACCGTGAGGAGATCAGCGAGCTGTGCCGCGAGATTCGGCAAAAGTTTCCGGATAAGACCATCTGGCTGTATACCGGCTACCGCTGGGAGGAAATCAAGTGGCTGCCGTTTCTTGATCAGATTGACGTGCTGATCGACGGTCGTTTTGTACAGGCGCAGGCCGATCCGCAGCTTCACTGGCGCGGCAGTGCCAACCAGCGCGTGATTGACGTTCCGCGCACGCTTGCGGCTAACAGTATCGTCCTGCATGACGATAAGTAAAAAGGAGTGCTGAATTATGCAACAGATCGCACAGTTTTTCAAGGTATCCGAGGAACAGTTTGTCCGTGACTGGTGCGCGGCTACCCGCCGCAGCGCGGATGAGGCCAAGAAGGTCTATCAGAACATCCGGCTGCCGCGCCGCGCGACCAAGGGCTCTGCCGGCTATGATTTTTTTGCGCCGGAAAGCTTTACGCTTGTTCCGCACGAGACCATCCTTATTCCGACCGGTATCCGCGTTATGATCGAGGACGGCTGGGTGCTGAGCCTGTACCCGCGTTCCGGTCTGGGCTTCCGTCACCGTCTGCAGCTTGACAATACGGTCGGCATTATCGACAGCGACTACTTTGAGGCTAAAAATGAAGGACACATTCTCATTAAGATGACCAGCGACGATCACAAGGGCAAAACCCTATCGGTTGCCGCAGGCGACGGCTTTGCACAGGGTATTTTCCTGCCGTTCGGTATCACCGTGGACGATGAGGCTGACGGTGAACGCACCGGTGGCTTCGGCAGCACGACTGAAAAGAAGTAACAATTCCATAAACAGCCAAAAGCGCATTCACAGAGATTTATCTGTGAATGCGCTTTTTCTTATGCCCTGTTTACATGAAACAGGCAGCACAGGATCCCGCGTAAGCACTTGGGACTTTTCCATACAACAACCTTCATCATGCCTTACCCTCCTTCAGCACTGCAGCAGGAACAGCCCTGCCGCGATCACTGCCAGTGCAATCAGCCACACCGGCAGACAGGATGGGAGCAGACTGCCTAGCAGCAAGCCTGTTCCAAACATAAATACGGCAAGACCGATCGCCTGACCACGGCAGAACATAGCGCATCACGCTCCTGTTTCCAGTATAAGCAGCTCGGATAGAAAATGTGACAGCAAAGCGAAACCGATCTGCTCATATTTTACGCAAGCGCTTCATATGGTAATGCAGGAGCAGCGGTGAAACCAAAGGAGGCAGCATCAATGGAACTGAATCAAACAAGCATCTGCTACTACGACAAGAAATTAGCGCATATCTCTGCGGCGACAGAGAGTGCGGATTCGATTGTGCCGGACACGTTTCCGGATATCGGACGAATCGTGTGCGCGTATGGTACGGCGGTCATCAAGGATCAGACTCCACAGAATGACCGCCTGCTGGTATCCGGCACCGTGCAGACGACCGTACTGTACGAACCGGAAAACGGTGGTAAGCTGCGTCGGCTCTCCGTGCCGGTCACGTTTGCGCATATTGAGGAATGTGAGGGTTTAACGGCAGAATCTATCTGCAGAACCGTGTGCCGCATTGCTGCAGTAGATGCCGAAGCTATGAACAGCCGCAAGGTGAGCGTCAGCGTTCAGCTTTGCTTTTTAACCGAAGGCTACTGCAAAGCTGAGTGCGACGTGACGGAATCGGTCGAACTGGACGGCATAGAATGCCTGAGCCATTTGCAGAGCATAACGCTGCTGGAGCAGGTACGCAGCTATCCGGTGACAATACTGGACGACATACAGCTTGCGGATGCAGCGGAGCTGTCCCTGCTGCACACCGACTGCACGATGCAGGTATCCGAGTGCCGCGCAATGCATGGCAGAATCATCGTGAAGGGTGAAGCGGTGCTGCACTGTCTTGCCATGCAGGAGGATGATGCTGTGCGCGTACTGAACAGCAGCACGCCGTTCACGCAGATTCTCGAGCTGCCGGAAGCAGAAGAAGACGCCCTGACTGCAGTCCGGATGACCGTATCTGAGGCAGACTGCCGATTGGAATCCGATGGCATGTTGTCCTGCACCATCAGCGCGCAGGCAATAGTACTGCTGCGGCAGGCGCGCAGGCTGCGCTGCATCGAGGATATGTATCTGCCCGGCAAGGAGCTTGCTGCGCAGGCAGAGCATCCTGTATTGCAGAATATGCCGTCCGCACAGCCGTTTACCGCCGAAGGCAGCGAGACTTTGCAGACCGCACAGCATGTATCTCATGTGATTGCCGCGCAGGCGGTCTGCTGCGGCGCAAAGCGTGTATCGGAGAGCGAGCTGCAAATCAAAGCTGGTGTTCGCGTGCTGTATTTGAGTGATGAACAGCAGCTTTGCGCGGTACAGCGTATTGTACCGCTGACCATGCCGTACAGCGAAGCCGGAGAGCCGGAAGAGCTTACGCTTTCGGCACGCGCCACAGCGGCGGGTGAGCGAGGATTGCTTTTGACTGTCACCGCAAACGGTGCTGCTGCAACACAGGAGCGTGTGACATTCTGCCATATCTCTGCGTTGGAGATCAAGCCAAAGGAGAGCAGTCATAACGGCGTAACACTGGTTCTCAAGCAGATCAACGGCGAAGAACGGCTGTGGGACATTGCTAAAAACTGCGGTACGACCGAGCAGGCCATCCGCTGTGCGAATGACTTGCCGGCAGAGGCAGAGCGTGTGCAGAATGCCATGCTGCTGATTCCGATTCAGGACTGAAAGGCGGGAAGAGAATGGAAAACCAGATTTACGACCAAATCAGCAGCCGTACCGGCGGTGACATTTATATTGGTGTTGTCGGTCCGGTTCGTACGGGCAAATCCACATTTATCAAGCGGTTCATGGAGACTATGGTGCTGCCCGATATGGAGAATCCCTACAAGCGGGAGCGCGCACGGGATGAATTGCCGCAGTCCGGCACCGGACGGACAATTATGACTGCCGAACCGAAATTTGTGCCGGAAGAAGCGGCGGAAATCGCTCTGCCGGAAGGCGGCGCATGCCGGGTACGGCTGGTGGACTGCGTAGGCTATCTGGTAGAGGGCGCACTCGGCGGTATGGAGGGAGATACACCGCGCATGGTATCTACACCGTGGCAGGAAGATCCCATGACACTGGCCGAAGCGGCAGAGATCGGCACACACAAGGTTATCGGTGAACACTCTACCATCGGACTGGTGGTGACGACCGACGGCAGCTTTACCGAGCTGCCGCGTGAAGCCTATATACCGGCAGAAAAACGCGTAATTGAGGAACTGCAGTCACTTGGCAAGCCGTTTCTCGTGTTGGTAAACTCGTCAGAGCCGAACGGCGAAGCGGCACAGCGTGTATGCGACGAGCTGCAATCGCAGTACGGGATTGCACCGATTGCAGTGAACTGTCTTGAACTGGATGAGAGCGGCATTGCGGATATTCTGCAGCAGGTGCTGTATGAATTTCCGGTCTGCGAGATTGGTTTTGTCCTTCCGCGTTATATCGGTACTCTGCCGCTGCATCATCCGGTGCAGAACAGCATTTACCAGTGCATTCGCACAGCCGCCGCCGACGGAGAGAAAATGCGTGATGTACAGAAGCTATGCCGTACCCTCGAAGAGAACGAATACGTCGAGCGGGCGAGCGTGGACAATATGGCGCTCGGCAGCGGCTCGGCGGTCGTGCGTGTGGACGTACCGGAAACCGTATTCTACGGCATTGTCGGCGAGCAGACCGGCATTCAGGTGCGGGATGACGCAGATTTGATTCGTGTGCTTGAGGATTTCGCTGCGGTGAAACAGCAGTACGAACGGCTGCATGGTGCGCTCGATCAGGTATATCAGACCGGTTACGGCATTGTGATGCCGTCGGTGGAGGAGCTTTCGCTCGAGGAACCGGAAATCGTTCGGCAGGGAGGGCGGTATGGTGTGCGTCTGCGGGCTTCTGCACCATCCATCCATATGATGCGGGCCAACATCAAAGCCGAGGTCAATCCGATCGTCGGCACGGAAAAGCAGTCGGAAGAACTGGTACACTATCTGCTCAGCGAGTTTGAGGAACAGCCGGAGAAGATTTGGGAGACCAATATTTTCGGAAAGTCGCTCAGTGAACTCGTGCGTGAGGAATTGTCGCACAAATTGAGCCGTATGCCGGATGATGCCCGTGGTAAAATCCGTGAAACACTGGAAAAGATCATCAATGAAAGCGCAGGAGGACTCATTTGCATCATCCTGTGAAATCGGGCGTGCCTGCCAAAAACAGGCACGCTTTTTTAACAGAATTGTAAAGACTGTCCGCTTGTAAAGGTCGATTTGCTGTGCTAAAATGTATAGTGTATAGAAATGCGTATTTGAAGGAGACTTTTACTTGACCAAACAAGTGTTTATCATAAACGGCAGCGGCGGTGTCGGCAAGGATACCGTATGCAGTGCTGCCGCGCAAAGCTGGAAGGTGCAGAACATTTCGTCCATCACACCCATTTTGCAGGTGGCCAAAGCCGCAGGATGGGACGGCACCAAAACACCGGCGGCACGTCGTTTTCTTTCGCAGCTGAAGGCAGACTGCACGGAATTCAACGACCTTCCGTTCCGCTACTGCACAGAACAGCTGCAGATATTTGCTGAAAATGATGCGGAACTGCTGTTCGTCCATATCCGGGAACCGGAGGAGATCGAGCGGTTTCGTCAGACAGCAGGCGTAAACTGCAAGACCATTCTCGTGCGTCGACCGACACTTGAGCAGGCACGCGGACAGCTGGGCAATCGCTCAGACGATGGTGTTGCAGCGTACGCCTATGATGCGGAATTCCTCAACGACGGTTCGCTGGAGGAACTGCCCGCAAAAGTACACGACTTTTTACAGGCTCTGATCAAGAGATAACTTTCAAGATCAGGCACGGCTCTGTTTCATAGGAACAGAGCATAGAAAGGAACATCAAAATATGAGCCAGAACAAGAAGAAGTTCTTCGGCAAACACAAGAATGAACAGGAGCTTGAGCAGACACAGACGCTTCCGCCGATGCCAGAAAACAACTCTGACAAGACCGTTCAGACGGAGGAAAATACTGCACCGGAAGAAGCATCCGAAAAAGCTGATGCTGACGAAAAAAACGAGAAGGCAGAGCAGTTTACTGAATCCTTTCGCAAAAGATTTAATCAAAGTAAATGCGTCCGCGTTATCATTGCAGCCGGATTGATTATTCTGCTGGTCGGCGGTTCGGTACTTGCTGTCATTCGCTCGCGCAATACCGGCACGGAGGACACACTTCCGACGACTGCAGTCGTTACCTATGGCGATATTGGCACTTATATCGAGGGCAGCGGTGAAACGGCTGCGCGCAATACGGAAGAACTTGGCTTAGGACTTGAGGGCAAAATCTCTCAGGTGCTGGTTTCCGAGGGAGATGAGGTGCATGCCGGTGATCCGATGGTCGTTGTCGATCCGACCGGAATCCGCGAACAGCTGACAGCGGCACAGGCAGAATTCACTGCCGCGCAGAGTGAGCTGACCAACGCACAGGCAGCGATTACGCAGGCACAGAGCCGCATTGCCTCGGCGCAGAGCCAGTACATCCACGGCAGCGCTACGGCACCGTTCAGCGGCAAGTTTATCGCATCAAGCACATTTGCAGTAGGGCAGAAGGTAAGTGCAGGACAGACCATCGGCCGTATGGTCAACGACAGCCAGATGCAGCTTGCTGTACAGTTTAGTTCGGAATATGCCAAAGATATCAAGGCCGGTCAGACGGCTACGATCTCTACCTCTGTCGGACAGGTTTCCGCTGTGGTTTCGTCGATTGATTCCGCTTCCGGCAAAGGTACTTTCCTTGTTGTATTGACCGTACAGAATCCTTCCGGTGCACTGGTGCAGGGAACGAGTGCTACCGCAACGATCAACAGCGACAGTGCCGGCACGATTTTCTCTTCCGGGTCGGGCACGCTGGACTACATCAAGGAGCAGGTTATCACGGCACCGATCGGCGGTGAAATCACGGCCTATAACGGCTCGAACCACACATACAGCAGCGGTGCAGTCATTATGTCAATTTCCAATGTTGCAGCGCCGGATACTTCGGACGCGCGAAGCAGCCTCACGGCTGCACAGAGTACGGCTGCAGCCGCACAGGCCAAGGTGAGCGAGATTCAGACGCGCATTCTCAAGCTGCAGCAGGAGATTCTGGATGCCACGATGACGGCTTCGATCGACGGCGTTGTCACCTCACTGAACGCGGAAGAAGGGGAGGAGACCGATGGTACCGAGCCTCTGGTTGTTGTTTCCGACCTAAGCGATACCGTTGTTACGGCCGAGCTGACGACAGATGAAGTGCAGTCTGTAGAGCCTGGTCAAACGGTGACAATGAACATGTACACGATGGATGGTTCCGAGCTGCCGCTTACCGGTGTGGTTGACTCGGTTTCGCCGGAGCCGAGTCAGAACACGGGCAGTCAGGGCAGTCTGACGACTTTTAAGGCAATTATCACGGTTGATTCTATCGAAGGTCAGGCGATTTCCAGTGGCATGATGGTCGATTACAAAATTGCAGTTGCCGAATCGGACAGCTGCCTGATAGTACCGACTTCCGCTATCGTTCACACGGCGGATGGCAGTACGGGTGTATTCACCAAAACGCTCATTGACAAGGACGGCAACGAAATTCCATTCGATGATACACTGCCGATTCCGGACGGCATGGAAGCGCCCGAAGGCTATCAGCTGGTAGCGGTGGAAACCGGCGTTTCAGATGCGAACAATACTGAAATTTTCTGGGGCGTCGATGAAGGTGCAACGGTTTATCTGAATGCCACACCAAATACATCAAACGCGGTAACTGATGAGGAAAATACAGCATATAACAGCTGATAAGCAGTATAAAGCACGGCTTTTGTTTTAGAACAGAAACCGTGCTTTTCTTATCTCTTGTAAACTGGCATTACAGAATAATTGCAATCGTGGCGTTTCCCGCATGAGCGACCCGAAGATGATTCGCGGTATTCAGGAAGCAGTTTCCATTCCGGTTATGGCGAAGTGCCGTATCGGTCACTTTGTTGAGGCACAGGTTCTGGAAGCAATCGAGATCGACTATATTGACGAGAGTGAAGTGCTGTCTCCGGCAGACGATGTATACCACATTGATAAGACACAGTTCAAGGTTCCGTTTGTATGCGGTGCGCGTGATCTGGATGAAGCTCTGCGCCGCATCGCTGAAGGCGCAGCAATGATCCGTACCAAGGGTGAGCCGGGCACAGGTGATGTTGTGCAGGCAGTTCGTCACATGCGCGCTATGAATGCAGAGATTCGCCGTGTGCAGAATCTGCGTGAGGATGAGCTGTTTGAGGCCGCAAAGCAACTGCAGGTTCCGGTTGAACTGCTCCGCAGTGTGCATGAAAATGGCCGACTGCCGGTCGTAAACTTTGCAGCAGGCGGCGTTGCAACTCCGGCTGACGCAGCACTGATGATGCAGCTTGGCGCAGAAGGCGTATTCGTTGGTTCGGGCATCTTCAAGTCTGGCGATCCGGCAAAGCGTGCTGCAGCAATCGTAAAGACGGTTACTAACTACACCGATGCAAAGCTGATTGCAGAACTGTCTACCGATCTGGGTGAAGCAATGGTTGGCATTAACGAGAACGAAATCGCATTGCTGATGGCAGAGCGAGGCAAGTAAAATGGCAGTTGGAATTCTGGCGCTGCAGGGCGCCTTCGCAGAGCATGCCGCAGTGCTGGATAAACTCGGCGTATCGCATTTCGGAATTCGCCAGAAGCGCGATCTGGATCAGCCGATGAATGGTTTGATTATTCCGGGTGGCGAAAGCACAGTAATGAATAAACTCTTGCGTGAGCTGGATTTGTATGATACGCTGCGTGAGCAGATTCAAAACGGACTTCCTGTATTCGGAACCTGTGCCGGTCTGATTCTGCTGGCTAAGCAGATTGATGGTGGCATACCATGCTTCAGTGTGATGGATATCCGCGTAAAGCGTAATGCCTATGGCAGACAGCTTGGCAGTTTTTTCACGGATGATCGGTTTGGCGGTAGCGAGAGAATACCGATGACATTCATTCGCGCACCATATATTGAGAGCGTGGGAAATAATGTCGAGGTGCTATCCATTGTTGACAGTAATATCGTTGCTGCGCAGCAGGATAATATGCTCGTGACCGCATTTCATCCGGAATTAGATATGGATTTGACGGTGCATCAGCATTTCATTCGGATGGTTGAGCAGTTTCGGTTGAAGAATGCGGGATAACTAAAATAAGCGGCTCTGTAAGAGCCGCTTTCGTCTGTATAGAAAATCTACTGCACACAAAAACACCAACAGAAAGATATGAGCATGCTATGACTAAATGTGACAATTGTGTTTGCTGTCACTGCACGAAAATGATGCATCACAGAAAAACAATTGTCTATGTATTTTTGCGATGATTTTATTTTACGAAAACCATACGAGAAAAAGCCTATGCAGATACGAAAACAATTGTGCCGATACATAACCAATTGCAACAAATTATAGAATGTCTTACGAGGATAGAAGAAGCTGAATAAGAAAAATTAGGACAGTCAGCGCAGCAGCGGTGCTACGTAATTGCCAACGCCGCTAATTATACAAAATAAAGATTTTGTATAATTAGCAAACCATCTATTTTATAGACAATTGATAATTAACCGTTTTCATCCTATTTTCTCCAGATACTCTATCATATCAGCCACAGCACGATCATTATTAGAACTTACCGTCATATTGACATTTTGCAGCACTTCCGGCTCTGCATTGGCCGGTGCAAACGAAATCTGAGCTTCTTGCAGCATGGATTCATCATTGTAGCTGTCGCCAATAGCAAACACACGTTCAACGTCTGGTAAGTATTCAACAATATTTCGTAGAGCCGAACCCTTATTCACACCAGCGGCTGTGATTTCACAGAATGTCGGCATGCTGGATGTCACATCAAATACATGCGGATACCAAATCAGTAAATCCTGTGTCAGTGCGGTGATTTGTGCCGGTTCACCGGTAAAATTGACCGTACACCAGTCCGCAGTTGCGCTTTTTGCAAACTGCTCATTAGAAAGCATCTGATAATCCAAATGCAGCTTGTGCATGTGCTGCAGCGTGTGATCGCTCATTTGACGAATCAGCGCCGTTTCTGCAGTAAAAACCTCACAACCGAATTGTGAATTATTTAACAATACATGCTCGATCATTTCTTTCGTCTCGTACGGCATGCCGGAGCAATACAAAATCTTGCGATTTTCATCGCAAATCAACGAACCATTCATCACACTGTATGGCGCATTGACCGGCAACTGGTCTATATATGTGCCAATAGCATGAGGAGAACGGCCGGTCGCAAGCGACAGCCGTCCTCCCTGTTTCGTAAAATATTGTAATGCGCGCAAATTTTCTGCCGAAATTTGCTTTGAATCATCGAGCAGCGTACCATCCATATCGCAGGCCAGCAGCATACCCTTAAACTTTTTCATTGCATACGCTCCAATTTATCAAGAACTTCAGTAAAATATTGTGGCAGCGATGCCGAAAACTCCATCCGCTCCCCTGTTTTCGGGTGCGTGAGCGTCAGCTTCGCTGCATGCAGACATTGACCGCCGATATTGGAAAACCGGTCTTTTTTCAGTCCGTACACCGGATCACCGATAATCGGATGACCAATAGATGCCATATGTACACGAATCTGGTGTGTACGTCCGGTCTCGAGCTGAAATGCCATATATGTGTAGCCGTTATATCGTTTGATGACAGCATAATGCGTGATTGCTTCACGTCCGCCCTCCACGATTGCCATTTTTTTTCGATCCGTCTTGTGACGGGCAATCGGCTTATCCACCGTTCCGGTATCATCCTTGACAGAACCAACCACAATCGCTTCATAGCCGCGATACGCCGTATGCGCCGCAATCTGAGCTGCCAGGCTCTGATGTGCGGCGTCATTTTTCGCCACAACGAGCAGACCGCTGGTATCCTTATCAATACGATGCACAATGCCCGGTCGATGTTCACCGTTAATGCCAGACAGACTGTCACCACAGTGGTACATCAATGCATTTACCAACGTGCCGTCCCAGTTGCCGGCCGCCGGATGCACAACCATGCCGCGTGGCTTGTTGACCACCACAATATCTGCATCCTCATAAACAATATCCAGCGGAATATTCTCCGGCTTGAGATCTACTTCCTTTAACTCCGGAAGCTGAACCGTAATCGCCTCGCTGCCGACCAGCTTGTAATTTTTCTTGAGTGGCTGACCGTTACAGCTTACTGCCTGCTCTGACAGCAGATTCTGCGCCGCAGAGCGGGTCAGTCCTTCAATCTGCTCTGCCAGCCAGCTGTCGATACGCTTGCCGGATTGCTCTGCCGGAACTGTAAATTGTAATTCACTCATGGTTACTTCTCCGCTTCGCTTGTTTCCTTGTGCTGAAATATAAAATATAGCACAAACAGTACACCACCTGCACAAATGAAGATATCTGCCACATTAAATACCGGAAAATGAATCAGACGGAAGTCAAACATATCGACAACAAAACCGTGTGCTACACGATCAATGGCGTTGCCGAGTGCGCCTGCCGCCACCAGAATCAAAGACCAGCAGCCCAGCTGAGTCTGCAGCATATTCTTGTAAATCGCTGTGAAAATGGCAACTGTAATCACAATGGCCAATACAACAAAAATCCAGCGTGAATCAAATTGTGCGAACAGGCTGAATGCTGCACCGCGATTCTCGATATAAGTCAAGTGAAACACATCATTGATCAACGGAATGGTCTGCTGTGCCTGCAGGGACGTAAACGCCCAGTATTTCACTGCCTGATCTGCCGCGATCATCAGCAAGATTGCACAAATATAAATCGGCATCTTCTACCTCCAAAACAAAAAGGAGGAACAGAATTGCTCTGCTCCCCCTTGGATTCTTTTTTTAGCCTACAACCTTGGCACAGCGAGCACACAGACCCGGATGCTTTGCATCAGAACCAACGGTCTTAGCCTGCTTCCAGCAACGCAGGCACTTCTCACCTGCTGCGCGGGCAACAGCAATCTTCAGACCCGGCAGATTCTCGCTTGCAGCGCCCTCACCGTCACCGGCAACGACATCAAGTTCGGAAACAATGCACAGATCAGCCAGATCCTGACCACAGCCGTTCAGGAATGCAGCCTGTTCAGCGTCAGCGTAAACAGTAACGCATGCTTCCAGCGGCTTGCCGATGGTCTTAGCAGTACGCGCACCCTCGAGCGCCTTGTTTACATCATCGCGGAATGCTGTCAGCTTGTCCCACTTAGCACGATCCTCATCGCTGAAGGACAAAGCCTCGTCAGCCTGCGGCATCTCGTTATATGCTACGTTGCGAGCATCATCCTCAGCAGCGTGCGGCATAGCCTGCCAGATTTCGTCTGCGGTAAAGCACAGAATCGGAGACAGCATGCGAACCAGCGCACTCAGGATACGATAGATCGTAGTCTGTGCAGAGCGGCGGCTCAGACCATCGGTCTCATCGCAGTACAGACGATCCTTGATCACATCGAGGTAGAAGTTGGACATATCAACAACACAGAAATTATGAATTGCATGGAATACGGTGTGGAATTCGTAGCTATCATATCCCTCACGAACCTTTGCAGCAAGGTCGTTCAACTTCATCAGTGCCCACTTATCCAGCTCCGGCATATCTGCGTATGCAACCGCGTTGGTCTTAGGATCAAAGTCAAACAGGTTGCCCAGAATGTAGCGAGCCGTGTTACGGATCTTGAGGTAGTTCTGCGACAGATGCTTGAGCATGTCCTTGGAAATACGCATATCCTGACGGTAGTCAGAAGAAGCAACCCACAGACGCATTACGTCTGCGCCATACTGCTTGAGGATATCCTCCGGAGCAATACCATTGCCCAGAGATTTGGACATCTTCTGGCGCTCCTCATCAACAATCATACCGTGGGTGATAACCGTCTTGTACGGAGCCTTGCCCTGCGTAGCAATAGAAGTCAGCATCGAGGACTGGAACCAGCCGCGATACTGGTCATTGCCTTCCAGATATACGTCAACCGGGGTCTTCTGACCTTCGCGGTTCTCGATAACAGCACGCCAGGAGGAACCGGAATCAAACCATACATCCATGGTGTCGGTTTCCTTGTCGAACTCGCTGCAGCCGCACTCACACTTAGTGCCTGCCGGCAGAATCTCAGCAGCCGTCATGTCGAACCATGCGTTGGAGCCCTTTTCACGGAACAGATCAGCAACGGTCTTAATCGTCTGCTCATTTACCAGCGGCTTGCCGCACTTCTTGCAGGTGAAGATCGGAATCGGAACACCCCAGACACGCTGACGGGAAATACACCAGTCGGAACGCTCACGGATCATGGAGGTCATGCGCTCCTGACCCCAGCCGGGAATCCACTTGATGTCCTCACAAGCCTTGACTGCGTCATCCTTGAGCGCATCAACAGAGCAGAACCACTGCTCGGTGGTACGGAAGATGATCGGATTTTTGCAGCGCCAGCAATGCGGATAGCTGTGCACGATGTCCTCGGTTGCGAGAAGTGCGCCACAGTCATCCAGATCCTTGAGAATAACCTCGTTGGAATCGTCAACGAACATACCCTCGTACTTGCCGGATTCGGCGGTGTGACGGCCCTTGCCGTCAACCGGAACGATAATCGGGATGTTGTACCTCTGGCAAACGATAAAGTCATCAGCACCAAAACCCGGAGCGGTATGAACACAGCCGGTACCGGCATCGAGCGTTACATGGTCACCGGTGATAACCAGAGAATCACGGTCGAACAGCGGATGCTTGGTCTTGATCAGCTCCAGATCAGAGCCGAGAACGGTTGCGAGAACTTCCCAGCTGTCAATGCCGGCAGTCTTCATAACAGAAGCAACCAGTTCCTTAGCCAGAACATAAATCTCGCCGTTCGGAACCTTAACGAAATCGTACTCGAAGTTCGGGTTCAGAGAAATTGCAAGGTTGCCCGGAATGGTCCAGGTAGTGGTGGTCCAAATTACGAAATATACATTCTCCTTGGTACCAAGCAGCTTGGTGATAACACCCTTGTCATCGGTTACAGCGAACTTTACAAAGATAGACTTACACGGAACATCCTTGTACTCAATCTCTGCCTCAGCCAGTGCGGTCTCGTCGTGCGGGCACCAGTAAACCGGCTTCTGACCCTTGTAGATGTAACCCTTCTTAGCCATCTCGCCGAAAATCTCAATCTGAGCAGCCTCGTAATCGTGGGTCAGGGTCAGGTACGGGCGATCCCAGTCGCCGATAACGCCCAGACGCTTAAACTGGGTACGCTGGGTATTGACATGATCGTGTGCGAACTCTTCACACTTGGAGCGGAACTCCGCAGTGGAAACCTTGCTGCGATCCATGCCGTAAGCCTTGATTGCCTGACGCTCAATCGGAAGGCCATGGGTATCCCAGCCCGGAATGTACGGAGCCTGATACCCCATCATATTGCGCGAACGCAGAATAAAATCCTTAAGGATCTTATTCAGTGCGTGACCCATATGCAGATTGCCGTTTGCATACGGAGGGCCGTCGTGCAGAACGAAAAGCGGCTTGCCCTCGTTCTTCTTCATCAGTTCATGGTAGAGGTCGTTCTTCTCCCAGTTTTCCAGAAAACCCGGCTCGCGCTTCGGCAGACCGGCACGCATCGGGAATTCGGTTTTGGGCAAATTGATCGTATTGTTGTAATCCTGCTGCATTGTGCAGTATTCAGTCCTTTCGCTTATTTACTTAACGTCCTTCGGGTCGTATTCAGTGCCGAACTGCAGTTCGCCGAAGTCGAATTTACGCGTTGCATCTTCCACTGGTGCATCGCCCTTCCCAGTCGCATTTGTGTTCTTTGCATCTTCAGTCTGCTGTACCGGAGCGAGGTTTTCGCCCTTCGCCAACTCTGCCAGTGCTCTTGCCTGCGACTGATACAGCTTTGCTACATGAGCGATGAACTCAGCAGTGTTCTTGCGGGCAGTCTCCAGTTTCTGTTCCTCGGTGTTGATTTCCGCCTGGGTGTCTTTCACCTTGTTTGCGGTTTCATCCTTCGCAGAAGCAATGATCTCCTCTGCTTCCTTCTTCGCCTTGTCAATTGTCTCCTGTGCAATCGACTGTGCGGTCAGCAAGGTACGGTGCATTCCTTCTTCAACACCGCGGTATTCTTCAATTTTATCGACCAGCACCTTCATTTTTGCCTTCATAGCAGCGTTTTCCTTCTGCATCGCTGCAAATTCCTCTGCAACACGCTCGAGAAAAGTATCGACAGACTTCATGTCATATCCGCCGAAAACCGCTTTTTCAAAGCCGATTTCTTGTATTTCCTGCACCGTCATATGTTTTTCCTCCGTCTTTATATCATTTGCCGTACTGACACGGAAAAATGGTCGGGCTGCGCCCGACCAAAATCAGCGCCGTTTGTCCGGCAGGCTTAAAGCATATATACCATTTGTTCTAAAACAATCAGAACAAAAAAAGCCAGCATAAACGCAAAATCAAACGGACAATTCCGCAGCGCACTCACGCGGCTCAGCAGACTGCGAAAAGGTTGAATGACCGGCTCGGTAACAAGGCACAGAAACTCGTAGATTTTTGAGTCGCTGCCCTGTACGAACCAGCTCATGATTGCCCGTGCAAAAAACATAAACTGCAGAATGCGCAATAAGCTGCCTACGAAATATATTACCAAGCTGTTCACGATAGTACTCACGATCTGCGCTTAGAAATACATACCGCTGTTTTCCAGTTCGTCGATCAGATCGCCCATAATATCAACATTGTAGGGTGTGATAATATAGGTGCTGTTTGCAACCTTCTTGATCTTGCCTTCGTTTGCATACGCAACACCGCTGAGGAAATCCACCAGACGGCGGGCAATATCCTTGTTGGTCTGCTCCAGATTGAGGACAACCGTACGCTTGTCCTTGAGATGATCTGCAATCTCCGCAGCCGCCTCAAAGCGATCCGGCTTGACCAGAACCACAGCCAACTGTGTAGTAGTATTGATGTTTACAACCTTATCGCTGCGATCGTGACGGCGCACCTGAGGCGCGTCCTGTGCATCACTGTCGTACGAACGGTCATAGGATCTTCTATTGTAAGATGATGGCTCGCTATCCATCGCAGGTTCTTCGTTTCTCTGACGGGGCATCTCGTCTTCGTAGTCGTCCTCCAACTCACTGCCCTTTACCCAATCAATAAAGCCTTTGATTGAACCCATGCCAAGTTCCTCCTTATGTTTTAAGGCGAAACGATCTGATACGGCCGTTTGCCAAAGATCGCCGTGCCCACGCGAACCATGTTCGCTCCGCACGCAATCGCCGTTTCAAAATCATTCGTCATTCCCATAGACAAATAATCCATATCTACATTATCGTATTTTTTCGTCAAAATGTCAATAAATACTTGACGCATTTCGGTAAAGTAGTTTGAATTTTTTGTTTTTTCATCCGCAACGGGAGGAATTGCCATCAATCCGCGGATATGAAGCGACCTTTTTGCGCTCAATTTTACGATTGCAGCGTGCAGTTCTTCGGGCGGAAGACCGCTTTTGGCAGCTTCTCTGCCGATATTTACCTCCAGAAGAATATCCTGACAAACACCGCGCTTCTCAGCTTCCTTGGCGATAGCCTCGCCGAGATGAACCGAGCCGACCGACTGAATCAGCGAAACCTTGCCGATCAGGTACTTGACCTTGTTGGTCTGCAGCGTGCCGATAAACTGAAGGTCTGCTCCATCGTAGGCGTTCTGTTCATACTTCTCCTGCAGTTCCTGTACGCGGTTTTCGCCGCACACACGGATTCCCGCTTCGATAGCCGCCTGCACGCGCTCGGCGTCATTCATTTTGGTCGCAGCCACCAGTGTAATTTCACTGGGATCGCGCCCTGCCTGCACGGCGGCATTGTTTACGCGCTCGATCACAGATTTTACGCGTTCCTGCAGTTCTTTCTTTTCTTGCTCCGTCATGTCTTCACCACCATATTGTTTTGCAGATTTTTACCTTGAACGATAACCTGGTCTCGCTCGACCAGCATATCGGAGTTGGTCGCACTTTGTTCGACGACATAATAATCGTCCGCCTCAAACAGCTCGTTGATCATTTTGAATTTCTGTATCGAGCCGCTCAGGATGAATACGCCGGGGATCTGCGTGGTCTTTCCGTCGCTGTCTGTTTGTTCCTGCACACGGACGGCACTCTTCGGCACCTTGAGTCCGGTGTAGGTCGCAATGATAATTTCGATCGGCTGTTCGCGCATGGAAACCATTTCACTGCTGAATTCTGTGCCTTCCATCACCAGCAGAGCCGTATCACTGTCACCTTGATGGTTGATGGAATGCACGGTTACTTTGGATTCCATCGAAGCCTGCGTAAAGTTTACTGTCAGCTCCTGACCGACCTGCAGACGCTCAGCCTGCTCGGCCGGAATCTTAGCTGCCAGATACCAGTTGAATCCCTTAACGATCTTGCCGAGCGAATTGCTGTTCTCAGCAGACGGCTGCTGCGCAACGGTCTTGTCAAACTGCTCCACGGTCATCTCATCCAGTGAGGATGGTGTGAGAATGCTCTCGTATCCATCCACTACCTCGGAGAAATATCCGGACGAGGATGCAGTGAGTTCCGTGGTTCGGCCGGTAAGCTGATGCTCGAGCGAGGACTGCTCAGAAACCAAAGCGTCATGTTCGGCAGATACCTCGTTGGTATCCACATTGCCAGCCTCGCGGCGCAGCGACAGCGTGCGCAGCGAACTTGCGGCAGACGCGACCGAAGAGCCGCTGCCCTCCTTCACCTGCTCGGCCAGTTGCTCGATCGTCAGCGTGATGACCTGATCCAGCTTTGCGATGTTTGAGCTGTCCGATGTGGACTGCAGCGCTGTATCCAGAAGAGAAATACGTTCCTCCAGCGGATCAAGCTGTCGGCTCAGATCCATAGATTCCTGATCAGAATAGATGATCGCCAGCGGTGCGTCCTGCTGTACGCGTTCACCGCTGTACACGATGTGCTTGACCGAGCTGCCCGTGGCATTGTCGATCGGTTCTTCATCGCGGAAGAACCAGCCATCGCTCGTAAAGCTGTCATTAACTGTGACATGCAGAGCCGGTGTGGTCTCCGGTGCAGCCGAAAACGCGTTAGAAAGACGGCCGCCCAGATAAATCACCATCAGCACCGCTGCAATGATAAATACAACGCGGTTTCCGCCGTCATTCCGCCGTTTTCGCGGCTTGGATTTTGTGCTTTTTGTCTGTTGTCCCATGTAAAGACCTCGTATATGTTCACTGTTCCGCACGCTCCCCTCTCGGTGCATGGAGATCGACTCTATGCTGCGGGATCAGAGTAGAGATTGCGTGCTTATAGATCATTTGCTGTTTTCCGTCGCTCTCCAAAATCACAACGAAGCTGTCGAATCCGCGGACGATACCACGCATCTGAAAGCCGTTCGTTAAAAATACGGTGATGTTCTGCGCCTGCTGACGCAGTGCACTGAGCATTCTGTCCTGTAAGTTGATTTCGTTTCGCACAATGATTCCTCCAGTTAAAATTACAATTTATGGTATCATTGTACACCGTGGTTTTGAAGATATTTTGTCGTTTCCTGTAAGACGAAAGGAAGTTCTTCTCCACTATTATAATATATCCAGTGGATGCTGTCATCCCTTTTCAGCCAGGTAAGCTGACGTTTTGCATAATTTCTGCTGCGCCGTTTGAGTAATTCGGCACATTCTTCCAATGTTTGCTCGCCGTTCAGATAGCCGAGCAGCTCTTTGTAGCCGATGGCCTGCGCGGCAGTGCCGGTCAGCAGACCGCGTACCACCAGCCGTTTCGTCTCCTCCAACAGACCGTTTTCCAGCATAAGATCCACTCTGCGATTGATGCGGTTATACAGAATTTCACGGTCAGACGGGCAAACACCGATCTTGAGCGCATCATACTTTGGCTCCGGGCGCTTGTTCCTGCGGTTAAATTCGTCGATCGTCATACCGGTCTGCTCATACACCTCAAGAGCACGAATGACGCGCTTGAGATTATTCGGGTGCAGACGTTCCGCTCCGGCCGGATCTACCTTAGCCAGACAGTCATGTACCGCCTGATTGCCCTGCTCAGCCGCCATCCGTTGATATTTCTCACGCACGGTCAGGTCGGTCTCATCACCGGAGAATACGCTGCACTCGATGAGAGCGTCCATGTACAATCCTGTACCTCCGACAACGATCGGCGTCATGCCGCGCGACAGAATATCCTGCGCAGCAGCGTCTGCCAGTTCGACATACCGTGCCACCGAGAACGCTTCGCCGGGCTCGCACACATCGAACAGATGGTGCGGTACGCCCTGCCGTTCCTTCATATCAGGCTTAGCGGTGCCGATATCCATCTCACGGTAAAGCTGCATGGAATCCGCAGAAATGATCTCAGTATGCAGTTGTTGCGCCAGCGCGACCGATAAGGCGGTTTTGCCGCTGGCAGTCGGTCCGCAGATACAAATCAAACGGTTTTCCATGCTGTTTCCTCGCTTTTCATTGATTTACACGCTTGAACATCTTGTCAAGCTCATATTTGGTCAGACGAACGGTCGTCGGTCTGCCATGCGGGCAGGAACGCACGTTGTCATCGCTCAGCACCCGCTCGCACAGGTCCTGCAGCTCGGTCATCGTGGTCGGTTTGCCTGCCTTGATAGCCGCCTTGCATGCTACCGTATGAATTAAATCGTCCAGACGATCCGGCACGGTGGTACGGCTGTTCATCGCCTTTTCGGCCAATTCACTGATGACGCTCTGCACATCGCCGCTATCCAGATAAGCGGGCACGCTGCGTACGGCAAAGCTGTTCTCGCCAAAGCTTTCGATGGCAAAGCCTGCCTGACGGATGTCCTCGATCTGCGACTGCACAGCGGCGGCTTCCTCGCCGGTCAGCTCTACAATTACAGGCGTGAGAAGCTGCTGCTGTGGCATATCGGTCTCCGCACGCAGCTTGTTGAACAGAATGCGTTCATGCGCGGCATGCTTGTCGATGAGAATCAAGCCGTCCTTGTCCTCAGCAATGATGTACGTCTGAAAGCATTCGCCGATCACACGCACACCGGTATCCAGCGGCTGCAGGATCTGCGGCTTACCCTTGACCTCCGGTGCGCTGACAGACGGCACAACAACCATCGGTTCATCTTCCGGCTCCGGTGCCGGCGTATGCACGGCAGGTGTCGGTTCTGTGACCGGCTCGACCGGCTGTGCCATTCGCGTACGAACTGGTCCCTGCGGTTCCTCCTGCAGTATGCGCGGCGCGGACAGATAACTCGATGCATTGCGCGGACGCTCTGCCTTTGGCGGGATAGATACGAGGAAATCCTCTAAATCTGGTGCTTCCTCGTCGTTCTTTACCGGTGCAATCGGTGTTGGCTTGACACTCGGCGTGACAAACGGCTTAGGGTCTACCGGCTTTGGAATCGCAAACCGCTGCTGCTCATGCGTCAGATTATCTTCACGCGGCTTGGCAGGCGCTTCCTTCTCCTTGTGCTCCAGATGCGGCATATTGTCGTTTGCGGCAAGTGCATTCTTGCAGGCAATATACACGACCTCGAAAATCGGCTTTTCCTGCGAAAATTTGACCTCGGTTTTTGCAGGATGCACGTTGACGTCAACCGCCGACAGCGGCAAATCCAGGAAAAGCGCACCAGACGGATATTTGCCGGTGATGATCGCATTGCGATAGGCCTCTTCCATTGCAGCCTGCATAAGACGGCTCTTGACATAGCGGCCATTGACGAAAAAGTGCTGCATGGAACGGTTGGCACGTCCGGCGTGCGGCTTGACAATGTAGCCGTGCACGGTCATACCGTTGCGCTCGGTCATCGGCACTTCAATCATATTGGCAGTCATTTCCTTGCCGAATACGCCGAACACCGGTGCAATCAGCTTGCCCTTGCCGTCCGACGAGAATACCTGCTTGCCGTCGCGAATGAGCGTGAACGCAATCTCCGGATGGGAGAGCGCCGCATGCTGTACTACGCCAAGAATGTAACCCGCCTCGGTGAAGTCCTTTTTGAGAAACTTCATGCGAGCCGGTGTGTTGAAGAACAGGTCGCGCACAACGATTGTTGTGCCTTCCGGACAGCCGGCTTCCTCCTGTGTCTGAATCTCACCGGCTTCCAGATGCAGGTGCAGACCCGCAATCGAACCCGCCTGACGCGTGAACAGATCAATGCGCGTAACCGACGAAATCGCAGCCAGTGCTTCACCGCGGAAGCCCAATGTGCCGATAGCATTCAAATCTTCCTCGGTACGCAGCTTGCTGGTCGCGTGGCGGCGGAAGGCCACAGGTGCATCCTCTGCCGACATGCCGCAGCCGTTATCCGCAATACGCAGATAGGTAATGCCGCCGTTTTCGATCTCCACCGTAATGCGGGTAGAACCTGCGTCAATCGCATTCTCGACCAGTTCCTTCGCCACAGAGGACGGCCGTTCAACAACCTCTCCTGCCGCGATCAGATCCGCAAGATGCGGAGATAATTCATGAATCACTGACATTTTTCTTTGTTTTCCTTTCCGGAACAAATCATGGTTGGTCTTTCCTGCCCTGATAAATGATTAAACCAGTTTTTTCAGCTCATACAGTGCGTTGAGCGCCTCGATCGGCGTCATGGTGTCCACCTGCAGTGCACGCAGCCGCTCTGCGACTGCATCGCCGGAGAGCGAATCTATCGTAATCTGCGGAATGTCTTCCGGTTCCTCGGCTACGGCGTGCAGCTCGATTTTCGGCATAGTGGATTCCAGATCAGCCAGCACAGCCTTTGCTCGCTTGATAACCGGATTTGGCACACCGGCCAGCTTTGCAACCTCAATGCCATAGCTGTCATCCGCGCCGCCGCGCACGATTTTGCGCAGGAACGTAATGTCATCACCGCGCTTTTTGACCGCGATATTGTAATTCTTGACGCCCTTGACCAGATCTTCAAGCACAGTCAACTCGTGATAATGCGTTGCAAACAGTGCGCGTGCGCCGATGCGCTTTTTGTCCGCTACATACTCTACAACTGCGCGGGCAATGCTCATGCCGTCATAGGTAGATGTGCCGCGGCCAATCTCATCCAGAATGATCAGGCTGGACTTGGTAGCGTGCCGCAGAATATCCGCGACCTCGCTCATCTCCACCATGAAGGTGGATTGACCGCTCGCCAGATCATCCGACGCGCCGACACGGGTAAACACGCGGTCTGCCACGCCGATATGCGCGGACGAGGCCGGTACATACGAACCAATCTGCGCCATGATGGTAATCAGTGCCACTTGCCGCATATAGGTGGATTTGCCTGCCATATTCGGGCCGGTGATGATAGCGACGCGGTTTTCCTTGCTGTCGAGCAAGGTGTCGTTCGGGATGAACAGACTGTCGGACAGCATTTTCTCAACAACCGGGTGACGGCCGTCCTTGATATCAATGCGGTCGGAAAAATCCACCACCGGACAAACATAGTTGTTATCGCACGCCACATCAGCCAGAGCGCACAGAACGTCAAGCGCTGCGATAGCCTGCGCGGTTTTCTGCACACGGTGGACCTCAGCGGCAATCTGGTCGCGTACGGAAACGAATACCTCGTACTCGAGAGCGGTCAACCGTTCCTGCGCACCGAGCACGGTGCTCTCGAGCTGTTTCAGCTCCTCGGTGACATAGCGCTCGCTGTTCGCAAGCGTCTGCTTACGAATGTAGTTCTCTGGAACCGCCTCCGCATTGGAACGGCTGACCTCAATATAATAGCCGAACACGCGGTTGTAGCCGATTTTCAGCTTGCTGATGCCGGTACGCTCGCGTTCCGCCTGCTCGATTTCGGCAATTTTGCCCTTACCGCCGGACGCAAGGTCGCGCAGACGGTCAATCTCCTCGTTGAAGCCCTTGCGGATCATGCCGCCTTCCCGAAGAAGAATCGGCGGCTCATCCACGATGGCCTGCTCGACCAGCGCGCGAATGTCTTCAAGCAGATCAATCTTGCCGGTCAGCTCACGCAGCATAGCCTGTCCGAACAGAGCAGCCTGCGTTTTGATCTCCGGCAGACAAGAAATTGCCGCCGACAGCGCACGCAGGTCACGGCAGTTTGCCGTGCCGTATGCTACGCGCCCGATCAGGCGCTCCATATCGAACACCCGCTTGAGTGCGTCCGTCAATGCCGTGCGGGCAATTACATCGTCACACAATGCACCTACCGCCTGCTGACGGCGTGCAATATGCAGCGGATTATACAGCGGTTTTTCAATCCACTGACGAATCAGGCGCGAACCCATTGCCGTGCGCGTGTGGTCGAGTACCCACAGCAGTGTGCCCTTCTTCTCCTTGGTGCGCATGGTCTCGCAAAGCTCAAGATTACGGCGTGCGATCAGGTCAAGCTCCATATACTGGCCTTGATGGTACACCTGCAGCTGATTCAGACTGGAAAGGCTGGCCTTCTGCGTCTGCTCGAGGTAATCCAGCAGACCGCCGAGGCACTGCACAGTGCACGGCAGGTCGGTCAGACCGGCAGCGTCAAAGTCCTGCACCTTGAAGTGCTCCTGAATGCGTTCCGCACTGCGCTGTGCCTCAAAGCACTCCTCCGGCATCGGCTCGATGAGCGCCTCCAGACGTTCCTTCAGAAAGGACTGAAGGCCGTCTGCCGAAATGGCTCCGCCGCCGACCAGCACCTCACGCGGCGCAAAGCGTCCGAACTCGCTGGTGATGTCATTCCAGTTATCCGAGCCGGTCGCGTACACCGAACCCGTCGTAATATCAGCAAAGCATACGCCGACGGAACCACCGGCTGCATATACGCAGCCGAGAAAGTTGTTCCGGTTTTCATCCAGCATGGAGGCTTCCACGACCGTACCCGGTGTCACGCGTCGGATGATCTCGCGCTTGACCAGACCTTTTGCCTTTTTCGGGTCCTCCATCTGCTCACAGATCGCGATTTTGTAACCCTTCTGCACCAGCTTGGCAATATAGCCTTCCGCGCTGTGATACGGCACGCCGCACATCGGTGCACGTTCTTCCTGACCGCAGTCGCGGCCGGTCAGCGTCAGCTCCAGCTCGCGGGAGACCAGTTTGGCATCGTCAAAGAACATTTCGTAAAAATCGCCCAGACGGTAAAACAGAATGTAATCTTTATTTTTGTTTTTGATCTCAAAATACTGCTGCATCATGGGCGTCAGTTCAGCCATGTTCTTACCTCTTTCTTATAATTTGTGTGCAAACAGACAGCGAAGCGAGGTTTTCTCGATCTCTGCCTCGATAAATTCACCGATCTTGATATCGTCACCGCGCACGCACACGAGCAGGTTGCCCTCGGTACGGGCGGTAAACGGATATTCCGGTCCTTTGGCATTGCCGTCTACAAGCAGACGCAATTTTTTACCCTGATACGCCGTCTGCTTTTCGGCAACAATTTCATCCTGCGCTTTAAGCAGACGCTCGAATCGGCGCTGCTTATCCTGCGGCGTAGCGTTATCCTCATAGGAGGCTGCGGGCGTGCCCGTGCGAGGCGAATACAGGAAGGTAAACAGCAGATCAAACCGGGTATCCTGCACCAGCTTCAGGGTCTGCTCAAAATCCTCGTCCGTTTCGCCCGGGAAACCGACGATAATATCGCTTGACAGCGTAATATCCGGCATTTTCGACCGTGCATCCGCAATCAGCGACTTGTAATGCTCTGCCGTGTAGCGGCGGTTCATGCGGTGCAGAATCTCGTCACTGCCAGACTGGAACGGCAGATGCAGCTGCTTTGCAACCTTATCGCACTCTGCCATAGCAGAGAACAGCTTGGGAGACGCGTCCTTCGGGTGGCTTGTCATAAACCGCAGCCAGAAATCGCCGGGCACGGCGTTGAGACGGCGCAGAAGATCGGCAAAATCCACGTCAATGCCGAGATCCTTACCATAGGAGTTGACGTTCTGGCCGAGCAGCGTAATCTCCTTGTAACCCGCCGCGACCAGCTCACGCAGTTCTTTCTCGATCTCCTCCGGTCGGCGGCTGCGCTCTCTGCCGCGCACATACGGCACGATGCAGTAGGTGCAAAAGTTGTTGCAGCCGTACATGATGGACAGCCACGCCTTTGCGCCCTTGGCACGCAGCACCGGCAGACCTTCGGCGATATCGTCCTCGCCGCCGATGTCGAACACGCGCTTTTTCTCGGTCAGCACGCGGTACAGCAGCGACGGAAATCGCCAAAGCGCATGCGTGCCGAACAGGAGATTTACCTGCGGATAGCTTTTCTTAATCTTCTCGACGTTTTTCTCCTGCTGGACCATGCAGCCGCACATTGCAATAACAATGCCCGGGCGCTCCTTTTTCAGATGGCGGAGTGCGCCGACGTTGCCGAACGCACGATCCTCGGCATGCTCACGCACAGCACAGGTGTTGAACAGGATAAAATCTGCCTCGTCAGGCGTATCGGTCATTTCGTAGCCCATTTCGGACAGCATGCCGCGGATACGCTCGGTATCCGCCTCGTTCTGCTGGCAGCCGAACGTATGCGTATAGGCTTTGGGGCGCTTGTCCCCCAATAGGCGGGCTACTGCGTCAATATAGGTAAACTGCGATTGCAGCTGTTCTTCGGAAACATTCTGGGTTGCCATGAAACTCTCCTTTTATCGAAATGGAGTGCCGTCAGAAGTAAACACGTTCATGCGGTGGTACGCGCTGAACGGAATCTCGTACTGCGGCAGATACTGCCGAATGGCACGGGTCAGATATTCCGGACTCATGTTGTTATTGCCGGCAGCGGTGGTGACAACAGCGGTCACATCATCAGGGCCGTCGGTAACGGTCAGATCGCGCATCAGCTCACGCATATTGACCGTCTTTTCGCCGCGCTTGGAGCGCTTGACGATCTCGACCATGGGGCGGCGGAACAGATTGCGCACATCGTCGGCAAAGCCCTTGGGCGTACCATCCTCAAAACCCCATGTGATGCGGTACTGCGACCATTCAATTGAACCGACCTTCATGCCGCCGTCGGCAAGCGGGTAAATCTCGATTGCACGCAGGCCCTCGGGAAATACATCATTGAGCGCTTCCACCGCATTTTCCGGCACGGCTTCTGCCGTGATATTGAAATCCAGAAATTCGCACTCGCCGGAGTAGCCGGTCGAGAGCGGCAGCGCTACCGAAACGTAGGCGTGCTGATTGAAACCCTCGGTGAACCACAGCGGCATCTGGCAGCGTGCCATCGAACGCTGCATAGCGTGCATCAGATCAAGGTGAGAGATATACTTGGCTCTTCCTTCTTTGGCAAATTTCATTCGAGCCTTAAACATGGCACTTGCCTCCCTTCAGCAGAGCGCTTGCGCCGCAGCCGGCGCACTGGTGCATACAGTCCGGCGTAATAGCCGCTTCGCGCGAACGCTCCCACTCGCGCTTGAGGTGTTCCTTGCGCGTGCCGCAGCCGATGTGATCCCACGGGAATACCTCGTCCATCGGGCGCTGACGGGATGCATAAAATGCCGGGTCGAGGCCGCAGTCGCGGAACGCCTGCATCCACTTCTCGAAGTCGAAGCACTGATCCCAGCCGTCCATCTTGCAGCCGCGCTGCCACGCCAGCAGAATCGCCTTGCCCTGACGGCGGTCGCCGCGTGCAATAACGCCCTCGAGCACCGAGGTCTCGGCATCATGCCAGTTGTAGGTGACATTCTTGGTTTTCATGACCACCTTGAGGTGCGCCTGCTTCTCGCGAAACTGCTCGAGCGTGTCCTGCGCGTCCCACTGGAACGGGGTCTGTGGCTTGGGCACAAAGCACGAAGCCGACGCTGTGATACGCACGCCGCGCGCACGGTTGGGCGTGTTCTCACGCCAGCAATAGGCGACCTTTTTGCAAATGTCGGAAATGCCGTCCAGATCCTCGTATGTCTCGGTCGGCAGACCCATCATGAAATAGAGCTTGACGTTATTCCAGCCGCCTTGAAAGGCAATCTCGCAGGCATGTAGTACGTCCTCCTCGCGGATGTTCTTGTTGATAACATCACGCAAGCGCTGCGTACCGGCCTCACATGCGAACGTCAGGCCGCTTTTGCGGGTTTTCTGTACGCGCTCCATCAGTTCGGCGGAAAAGCTGTCCGCACGAAGAGAAGGCAGCGACAGGCTGATATGCCGCGGCTCACAATAGTCGAGCATGCACTCAGTCAGACCGGACAGCTCACCGTAGTCACTGGTAGACAGCGAAGACAGCGAAATCTCCTCGTAACCGGAGTTTTTGAGCACGGCCTCGGCCTGTTTGAGCAGCACTTCCTTGGACTTGGTGCGCAGCGGACGATAAGTGTGGCCGGCCTGACAGAATCGGCAGCCGCGCGGACAGCCGCGGAATAGCTCGATCATCGCACGGTCGAACACAATATCCGTCGAGGGCACGACGAAGGACTCCGGATAGTACATGGTATCCAGATCCTTAACGATGCGCTTTTGCACGAGTGCGGGTGCGCCGTGTGTCGGCGTAACGCTCTCAATCGTGCCGTCCTCGTGGTACTTGACCTCGTACAGCGAAGGTACATACATGCCCTCGATCTGTGCTGCCGCAATCAGGAATTCCTGCTTAGACCAGCCTTCGCGCTTGGCCTTGCGGTACAGATCGGTAAATTCCAGCATGATCTCCTCGCCGTCGCCGATCATGAACAGGTCAACGAAGTCAGCCAGCGGCTCCGGATTGTAGGCACACGGACCGCCGCAGGCTACAATATGCTTGAGTTCGGTACGGTCCTTTGCCAGCACCGGAATACCGCCGAGATCCAACATATTCAGAATGTTGGAAAACGACAGCTCATACTGCAGCGTAAACGCGATAATATCAAAGTCCGACAATGGGTCACCGCTCTCCAGACCGTACAGCGGCAGACCGGCCTCGCGCATTTCAGCCTCCATGTCGATCCATGGCGCGCAGACGCGTTCACACCAGATGCCCTTCTGATCATTGAGCAGGCCGTAAAGGATACGCGAACCGAGGTGAGACATGGCAACCTCATAGGTATCCGGAAAACAGAACGCAAATCGCAGATCGACGTTCTTTTTATCTTTCATCACCGAGCCCCATTCACCGCCGACGTAGCGTGCCGGCTTCTGTACACGGGACAAAATGGCTTCCATCTTTTTATGCAAGACGTATTCCTCCATTTTCATTCATACAGATTATTGTATCATATCCTTCCGAAAAAAACCATACTGTTTTTGACTGTTTTCGCGCAGAAAGTACACAAAACAAAAAAGAAACGCGAAGAAAGCCTTTACACTTTCTTCGCGTTTTGCTTATTCCTCTGAAATTTCCGGCTTACTGCCGAGCAGTCGGGCCGTATTGAACACAGTCAGCACCGTGAGTACGGCATCGACGATAACTGCCATCCACATCTGCGCCAGACCGATCAGCGCCAGTACAGCAAGCACCAGCTTGATGGCGGCCAGCAGTGTCAGATTCTGCATTGCCACTCCGTGTGTACTCTTGCAGACCTGAACAGCTTCGCCGAGACCGCTCAGATCATTTGCGGTAATCAGTACATTCGCCGCATCCGCTGAATAGCGGGAGCCGCGCGTGCCCATTACCACACCGACATCAGCCATCTTGAGCTGCTCGATATCGCTTACGCCGTCGCCGACATAGGCGGTCGTACCGTCTGTCGGAATCGTGCGCATCATAAAGTCCAGCTTCGCTTGCTTTTCCTCGGGCATCAAGCTGCAGTGAACGGCATCGATACCGGCGGCATTTGCAATTCGCTGGGTTGGTGTCTCAGCGTCACCGGTGATAAGTACAGTACGCTCAACGCCCTGATCCTTGATCTTCTTGATCGCGTCAGCAGCGGACGGACGAACCGTATCCTCCAATTCAATCACGCCGATGTGCTCTCCTTCACAGGCAATGTAAACAACCGTGCCGTCGATATCCGGCAAACCCTTGACACCGCGAGAGACCATCAGCTTTCGGTTGCCTACCAGCAGAACATGATCACCGATACGAGCGCGCACGCCGCGACCCGGGAATTCCTCGAATTCCTCGATCTTCGGCAGCTTTTCCCGGCATGCACTTATGATTGCGCGTGCAACCGGATGCTGTGAAAGCTGCTCGGCTGCTGCGGCAAGTGCCAGACAGTTCTTTTCGGAGAACTCCTGCGTGGGATAAATCTTTTTAATCTGCAGATTGCCGGTGGTCACTGTGCCGGTCTTGTTGAATACGACCAGACGCAGGTCTGCAGTCCGTTCCATCGCTTCGCTGCCCTTCATGTGAACGCCTTCGCTCTCAAGTCGGCCGCCGCCGCATACAAAAGCAAGCGGTACAGCCAACGCCAGTGCGGTCGGACAGCAGGCGATGAGAAGCGTCAGTCCGCGATATACCCAGCCGGTCATATCCGAACCGGGCATGAACAGCGGCGGAAGTGCGGCTGCCAGTACGGCAATGACGATCACAACCGGAACCAGGCGCTTGGCATTACGCTGCGCACTGTTTTCCAACGCTGCCTTGTGTTCGGCAGCTGCATTCTGTACGCGGCGAATCTGGCGAACCGCGCAGTCCTCGTAGCGCGAGATCACACGAATCAGCATCAGAGAGCCGTTATACCGGCTGCCTGCCAGCACACGCGTATTCTTATCAACTGCCATCGGCACGTTTTCGCCGGTAAGCACGCTGTCATCCACCGTGCCGTCTCCGCGAAGCACAACACCGTCAATCGGTACGCGCTCACCCGAGTGCACCAGAACCAGCTCACCCAGACGGATATCTGCCAGCGGAACCTGACGCTGTTCGCCCTTCATGTTGACGACCGTTGCCTTTTCCGGCATGAAATCATGCTGCTGCGGCAACGCCTGATAGGTGGATGCCAGAACGATATCACCTGCGATTTTGCCAATCTCGAACAGGATGAGCACAACCGTTGCTTCTGCACGGCTGCCGAGCGCGAATGCGCCGATAGACGCTATTAGCACGAGCAGATATTCATCGAAAAACGAGCCGTGTGCCAGATTGGTCAGCACACGCGCTGCAATCGGCAGTGCTGTGATCAAAAACGCCAGCAGGCAGAGCGGCAATGCCGCGCTCGAACCTCCCATTGCGATTCCGGCCACAAGAACGATTGCCGCGGCAGCCAGCCGTGCGCCTATACTCTGCATATCCAGCCGTGTCATCGGCTGATAGGTCACTTCAGCGCCTTCCTGTATACGGCGTGCATTTTCACGTCGCAGACGGGTCTGCTCACGCCGACGCATTTTCGCCCGGTACTGTGCCTTCTGCACGAAATTCATACCGATGGTATCGTCCGCGTCCTCCGGAGCTTCGATTACTGACGGTTCCGGCTTCTTTTCCTCCGGCTTTTTTTCATCCTTTGGTTTAGGCTTCTCCTTAGATGCGGATTTTGCCTGTTCCTTTTTCTCCGCCTTATCCTTTTCATGGTTTTTCAGTTTTTCTTTTAGCTTCTGCAGCCTGTCCGGCTTTTCCTCTATGATAGGCTCGAATTCCGCTTCCTCTGATTGTTCTTCCTCAGGAAGCTCGTCCTCTATACCTTCGTCGTCAAATTCCGGTTCGTCCCAGTCGCCCTCGTCTTCGGTCTCATCCGGCGAATCTTCTTCTTCGTCAAATTCGTCTTCCGCATCTTCCGGCGATTCCTCAGCTGCGTCTGATTCCTCCGAGGGCTTTGCAGGCTCAGCTGCCGCCGCTTCCTCGGGCGGCGTTTTCTCCTCCGGAGATTCGCTTTCACTTTGGTGCGATGTATCGGCTTCCAGCTGTTCCGCATTCTTGTCCGGCGGCTCAGGCTCGCCGGGCGGCGCTGATTCTTCTTTTTCAGGCAGTTTTTTGTTCTCTTCGGGTTTAGGTTTTTCCGGAGCGGCAAACAGCTGCGCTACTGCCGAGTTTTCCAGATCCGCTAAAATCGAATCGACCTGTGCTAAAATATCTTCCGCCGTTGTCTGGTCCTTCTTCTGTTCCGAATCAGGGCGGTTATTTTCGCTCATTCCGTTTATCCCTCCTGCACGTGCGCGATTCCCTGTGCCAAAATGGTCTGAATATGATCATCGCACAGCGCATAGTATACTGTTTTTCCGTTTTTTCGACTCTTGACCAGCCGCGCCTGCTTCAAAAAACGAAGCTGATGCGATATCGCGGACTGGCTCATGTTCAGCAGCGACGCAATATCACAGACACACAGCTCCGCGGAAACGAGCGCCGCCAGTATCCGCAAGCGGGTCTTGTCGGAAAACGCTTTGAAAAAATCTGATGCGGCTGTAGTGATCTCCTCTGCCGGCATTGCGCTGCGCGCTGCCATAACTGCATCTGTATGGACGATATGCTCCTCGCAGCACTCCAGTTCTGCGTCTGTATGCTTTGCCGACAATTTGATCCCTCCCGCAATATGTGCATATCTATTCAACTTATGATAACATTCCAGTCCACTTCTGTCAAGAATCGAGTCGGACACAAATGACAATTTTGCGTGCAAAAAAGTCCTGCAGGCCGGATACGGTCTGCAGGACTTGAACGCAATTTTTACTTTTCGGGCTGTTCACGCTTCGGATCGGTCATAACTTCCTTGAACGAGGTTGCCAGACCCGCAAGGCTCTGAATCTCGCTCGGGATGATGATCTTGGTTGCCTTGCCGTCGGCAGCGCTGCTGAATGCCTCGAGGGATTTCAGCTTGATAACCTGCTCGGTCGGTGCCGCTTCATTCAGCAGATTGATGGAGTCTGCCAGTGCCTTCTGCACGGTAAGCAGCGCTTCCGCTTCACCTTCGGCCTCCTTGATCTTGGCAAGGCGATTTGCCTCTGCAGCAAGAACAGTTGCTTCCTTTTCGCCTTCAGCCACCAGAATCGCGGACTGCTTTTTACCTTCCGCTACCAGAATGGACTCACGGCGTTCGCGCTCGGCCTTCATCTGCTTCTCCATAGATTCCTGAATGGCAGCCGGCGGAATGATGTTCTTCAGCTCCACGCGGTTTACCTTAATGCCCCAGTCATCGGTCGCTTCATCGAGGATGGAGCGCATTTTGGTGTTGATGATATCGCGGCTGGTCAGCGTCTGGTCAAGCTCAAGATCACCGATGATGTTTCGCAGTGTGGTTGCAGTCAGATTTTCGATTGCCGCCATCGGGCTTTCGATACCGTATGCAAACAACTTCGGGTCGGTAATCTGGAAATACACGACCGTGTCGATCTGCATGGTTACGTTATCCTTGGTGATAACCGGCTGGGGCGGAAAGTCCTCCA
>OLVT01000131.1_pt1 | contig 84653 bp, 73 predicted proteins | sample 1673241 | NCBI WGS metagenome assembly OLVT01 (sample SAMEA3178936, study PRJEB25190) | human gut metagenome | biome: human gut; feature: human-associated habitat; material: faeces | place: Austria | collected 2013
TGTTTGAGCCGATACACCTAATATTTTTGAAAATTTATTGATAGAATAATATTTACTCATAAACAAATCCTCCATATAATATTTATAATTTATTCTACCAATAAAAATTATAAAATCCAACATATATTTATAATTTTTTATAAGCCTATTTTAACAGTTAAACACCTTCCTTATTATAGCAGTTAATAGTTATTCTCATTATAACACGATTGATAGCCTGAAGCTATCAAAAAATACTAAAAGATATATTGGAAGTATCAATCAAGATGGCATATAATATAGCCATAAGGTTGTTAAAAAATTAACTTTTGGGTGAATGAAACTAATAACAAGCATATTATTTAAGGAGTAAAAATTATGGCAGAGAGAATCACAGGACATACTGAATTAATCGGATTAATGGCTTATCCAATCAGACATTCAAGCTCACCTGCAATGCACAACGAAGCATTCGCAACATTAGGACTTGACTATGCATACTTAGCATTCGAAGTTGACAACAGCACATTAGAGGATGCAGTCAAAGGACTTCGTGCTTTAAAGATGGTTGGATCTAACGTATCAATGCCTAACAAAACAGTTGTAGGACAGTACTTAGATGAGTTATCTCCAGCAGCTAAAATGGCAGGAGCTGTTAACACAATTGTAAATGACAACGGAAAACTGATCGGACATATCACAGACGGTATCGGATACATGCAGTCATTAAAAGACAACGATATCGATGTGATCGGTAAAAAAATGACAATCGCTGGTGCTGGTGGAGCTGCTACAGCAATCGAGATTCAGGCTGCATTAGACGGTGTCAAAGAAATGTCAATCTTCAACATCAAAGATAAATTCTGGGCTAACGCTGAAGAAACAGTAAAGAAGATCCGTGAAAACACAGATTGTATCGTAAATCTTTACGATCTTGATGACAAAGATAAATTAAGAGAAGAAATCGCAGACAGCTACTTATTCGCACAGGCAACTGGTGTAGGAATGAAACCATTAGAAGGACAGACAGTTGTTCCTGATGAAACATACTTCCGTCCAGACCTGATCGTAACAGATACAGTTTACGCTCCAAGAGAGACAGAAACATTAAGACTTGCTAAGAAAGCTGGATGTAAGACAATGAACGGTCTTGGAATGATGTTATTCCAGGGAGATGCTGCTTTCCACTTATGGACAGGAAAACATATGCCAATTGACCATATGAAAGAAGTATTAGATATCAAATATGACTAGGATCAGTCATAACCATATAGTAAACGAGAGGAATTATTAAAATGGATAAAAAATACATACCAAGTGCCTTAGTTCTTTATCTGAACTATTTCATTCATGGAATCGGATGTTCCATCTTAAGTCAGCAGGTAGTAAAAGAAATGCTCGCAAGCCAGTGGGGATTAAAAGATGTTATGGCAGTAACTTCCATTGCAGCAGCATTAGGATTGGGACGTTTGATTTCCCTTCCATTTGCAGGACCTTTATCTGACAAATTAGGACGTCGTTTATCAGTGATCATTGGATGTGCTTCATACGTTATTTTCTTAGTAGGGATCGCATTCTCACCAAACACAACAATTGCTTATATCGCAGCAGTTCTTGGTGGTATCGCGAACTCATTCTTAGATACAGCAACATACCCAGCTGTAACTGAAATTATTTACAAATATACAGGTATCGCAACAATGGGGATCAAATTCTTCATTTCTGTTGCACAGTTATTAATGCCTTTCTTCTTAGGTATTGTAGCAGGAACAAGCATGTCATACTTAATGCTTCCAGTTGTAGCAGGTGTATGCATCGGTATCCTTGGAATCCTGGCAATCTTTGCTCCATTCCCAGCAACATCTGAAGCAGGGAAATCCGAATCTTTTATCAGCAATTTAAAGAATGCACATTTCTCAGTGGAGAGTATTGCATTGATTCTGATCGGATTCACAAGTACAGCAACATTCCAGTTATGGTTAAACTGTGCTCAGACATTTGGTACTGAAATTGCAAAAATCCCATCTCAGAACGTATCTGTTATGCAGACATACTATTCTGCAGGTACAATGGTAGCATTATTCGTAACAAGTGTATTGATCACAAAATTCAAACAGGTAAGATTCCTAGTGATCTACCCAGCAATCTCTCTTGTAATGTTAGCATTAGTTTACATGATCAAGACACCTATGATCTGCTATGTTGGAGCATTCGTGATCGGATATGCTGCAGCAGGTGGAGTCCTTCAGATGGCAACAGCCGTTGTAAATGATCTGTTCCCTAAGATCAAAGGAACAATCACAAGTTTAGTTATGATCGCATCTAGCTTATGTAACTACACAATCTTAACAGCAGCTGCGAAGATGACATCTACAAGTGTAATCATGATGAACATCGTAATTACAGCAATCGGAATCTTATTAGCACTTTTCGTAAACGTACGTTATGGTGTATTATTAAAGAATGCAGAAGAAGCATCTAAAAATTAATTAGTATTGGTAACAGGAACTCCCGAGGTTTATGCTTCGGGAGAATGTTCAGACAATAGGAGGAAAATTGTCAATGAATACAGTAAAAGTAAGAAATATTGAAATCGGAAGCGGAGTTCCTAAAATCTGTGTACCTATCGTAGGGGTTACAAAAGATGAGATCATCGCAGAAGCGAAAACATTTGACAGCATCCCTGTAGACGTTGTGGAATGGCGTGTTGACTGGTTCGAAGGAGTATTCGAATTCGATAAAGTAGAAGACGTATTAAAAGACTTAAGAGAAGCTTTAGGTGAAACACCAATTCTTTTCACATTCCGTACATCAAAAGAGGGTGGAGAAAAAGCAATCGAAGCAGAACCTTACAAAGAATTAAACATCGCTGCTGCAAAAACAGGATATGTTGATCTTGTAGATGTAGAAGCATTCACAGGTGATGAGATCGTAAAAGAGATCGTAGCAGCTGCTCATGAATGTGGAGTAAAAGTTGTTGCATCGAACCATGATTTTGACAAAACACCTGAAAAAGATGAAATCGTAAGAAGACTTTGCAAAATGCAGGAACTTGGTGCTGATATCCCTAAGATCGCAGTTATGCCAACTTGCAGACGTGACGTATTAACACTTCTTTGTGCAACAGAAGAAATGTATACAGAACATGCAGATCGTCCGATCATCACAATGTCTATGGCAGGAACAGGGCTGATCAGCCGTCTTTGCGGTGAAGTATTCGGATCTGCTCTTACATTCGGAGCAGCGAAAAAAGCATCTGCACCTGGACAGGCAGCAGTCAATGACTTAAATAATATGCTTCAGTTCCTTCATGAAAATCAGGGATTATAAGAACTGAATCTTTAAAAATTAAATGTAGAAGAGGAGAAGATTCGTAGTTATTCTTTTCCCCTTTTTTAAATACATAAAAAATATTTGCTGAAATCCTATTTATTCGGTATAATTTAGTAGAGCAAATTGTTAAAGTTTTGCCATAGTTTGTGAAAATAAAGACTTTTGTTATAGAAAGTAGAAAGAGGTTAATCATGCTAAAATGGCTTGATGAGAATCTGGAAGAATTTCTAATGGTAGCATTATTGATCGCCATGACAGTGATCATGGGAATCCAGGTATTTGCAAGATATGCACTTGGAGCATCCCTTTCATGGTCAGAGGAACTGACAAGATATTTATTTATCTGGTCAGGCTTTATCAGTGTTAGTTATTGTACTAAGAAATGTATTTCCATTAAAATCGAACAGTTTGTAGCAATGTTTCCAAGAAGAGGGAAAGCATTGTTCAAAGTGGTGAACCACACGATCGAACTTGCCTTGTTTTTATATCTGATTCCATATGCAGTTCTTTATTTAAAGAGTGCATTTGAAAGTGGACAGGTAAGTCCCGCATGTCAGATTCCAATGTATTATATTCAGGCAGCCCCGCTATTTAGTTTTGTTTTAGTAGCATTTCGTATCGTCCAACGTTGGATCATTGAATTTAAGATTGTGATCCGCAAAGATGAAGAAAAGGAGGAAAAATAAATGTCAGCAGCAGTCGTATTTTTACTCTTCTTTATTTGTCTGATCATTGCAATTCCGATTTCAATCGCCCTTGGGATTGTATCTGTACTTCCAGGAGCATTTGATCCATCATTTACAGCAAGCGGGACATTTGTCATTCGTTCTATGCTTGGAGGAATTGATAGTTTCCCATTACTTGCAGTTCCAATGTTTGTATTATCTGGAATGATCATGGCAAAAGGGGGAATCTCTAAGAAGATTTTTGACGTTTTTGCGTTTTTTATAGGAAAATTAACGGCAGGAATGTCATGTGCAGTAATTGTAACCTGCTTATTTTATGGAGCAATCTCAGGATCTGCACCTGCAACTGTAGCAGCAGTAGGAAGTATGACAATTCCAATCTTAGTTCGTTTAGGATATGACAAGTCATTTGCAACAGCAATCGTAGCAGTTGCGGGCGGGCTTGGAGTTATCATACCGCCAAGTATCCCATTTATCATGTATGGTATGGCATCTGGGGAATCTGTAAGTGATCTGTTTATGGCAGGAGTTGTACCAGGATTATTGATTGGTGCCTTACTGATGGTGTATGCCATTTATTATTGTAAAAAACATGGAGAAGATAAGGAAAAGATCGCCGCAGAGATCGATCAGTTACATGCAAAAGGATTTATTGGAGTATTTAAAGAAAGTTTTTTTGCAATCTTAAGTCCGGTTATCATCCTTGGATGTATTTACACAGGAATCGCATCCCCAACAGAAGCAGCGGTTATTTCTGTATTTTACTCTTTAGTAGTCAGTTTATTTATCTATAAATCCATGAAATTTAAAGATATCTGGGAAATCATGGTAGAAGGTGTGAGAACATATGCACCTATTCTGTTTATCTTGGCAGCATCCATTGCATTCTCAAGAGTATTAACATTGATGCGTGTACCACAGTCCATTAGTGCATGGATATTAGGTAACTTCCATAATAAGATTGTGATCTTGCTTGTGATCAATATATTCTTGTTGATCGTAGGTATGGTCATGGATACGACACCAGCGATTCTTATTTTGACACCAATTTTATTACCGATCGTTACAGCAATCGGTATGAATCCGATTCATTTTGGTGTTATGATGGTTGTAAACCTTGCAATTGGTTTCGTTACACCACCAATTGGAGTCAACTTATTTGTGGCATCATCCTTAACGGATATTCCAGTGATGAAGATCGCACAGAAAGCAATGCCGTTGATCGTCTGCTTCCTTGTTGCATTACTTCTGATCACATTTATTCCACAGATCAGTCTGGCACTTTTATAAGGAGGTTTAGGATTTCATGAGAAAAATCATAAAAAGATCCGTCGTAGTTCTTCTTGCAGGAGTCTTATTATTCAGTTTATCAGGATGTAAGAAGAAACAAAAGAAAGACGAAGTACAAAGATATGCATGGCCGCTTGGAACTTCCAGTCCGGAAGATACGGTAACACAGCTTTATGCAGAGAAGTTTGCAAAAGAAGTTTCTAAATTAAGTCATGGGAAGATGAAGATTGAGGTTTATCCAAACAGTACACTCGGAGGAGACCGTGAGCTTCTTGAGAGCTGTAAAGATGGAGATATCCCATTTGTTGTACAGAATACTGCACCACAGGTAACATTCCTTCCAGATACCGCAGTATTTGACCTGCCAAGTGCATTTACAACGATCAAACAGGCACGAGAAGCTGTAGATAATGAGGAATTCTATCAGAAGATGGAGAAAGTATACCAGAAAGGTGGATACAAATTACTTGGATATGCCGATCAGGGATTCCGTGTTATGTCTACCAATAAGAATGTTAAGAGTATTAACGACTTCAAAGGGCAGAAGATTCGTACGATGGAGAACAGCTATCATTTGAAGTTCTGGAAGACACTTGGAGCGAATCCAACACCAATGACATTCAGTGAAGTTTATATCGGACTTCAGCAGGGTACGATCGATGCGCAGGAAAATCCTTATGAGGTTATTGTTTCCAGCAAATTATATGAACAGCAGGATTATGTTGTAGAGACAAACCATTTGCCACATTATATTTCGCTGATCGTCAGTGATGAATTCTATAATAGTCTGTCAAAAGACCAGCAGAAGATCATCGATCAGGCATCACAGACGGCGAAAGTGTATGCGAGAGAAGCATCTGATAAGCGAATTGCAGACCGTATCAAGATCATTGAAGACAGTGGTACAAAGATTGTGAAACTTGATACAAAGACACAGAAAGAGATGCGTAAGCAGGCACAGCCAGTTTATGATGCGATTAAGAAGAGTATCTCAAAAGATATTTATAATGCATATTTAAGTGGTGTAGAGAAATAAAATGAATGATATGAGACTAGAATTTTTGAAAAAACTGGTCTCATATTTTGTTTTCTTCTTGCTAATTGTAAAAAGCTGTTATAAAATAAACAAGATTGAACAATGTAAAGATGTAAAAAGGAAGATAAATTATGTTTCAGAAATTCTACCCGTCCGAAGATATCAGAAGTACTTATGATATTGATTTCGAACGATACTACAAAGAAGGATATCGAGGAGTGATCTTTGATGTCGATAATACGTTAGTACCACACGATGCACCAGCAGATGAAAGAGCAAAGAAGTTATTTAAGAGACTGGATGCGATTGGTATGCAGTATTGTTTTACAAGTAATAACAAAGAAGCGAGAGTAAAAGCTTTCTGCGAGGCAGTTGGTGGAAAACATTATGTATACAAAGCAAATAAACCATCGATCAAAGGATATGAGACAGCAATGAAGCTGATGGGAACCAATAAGAAGAATACATTCTTCGTTGGAGATCAGTTGTTTACAGACGTTTATGGAGCGAACAGAACAGGTATACATAGTATTCTTGTAACACCGATGAATCCGAAAGAAGAGATTCAGATTGTCATAAAGCGTTATTTTGAAAAGATTGTGTTGTGGCAGTATCGTAAGAAAAAACATTAAGAAACTATAAAAAGCAAGGGTCAGATTTTATTATCTGACCCTTACTTTTTTCAAAAAATCAAAATTTTACTACAATCTTTCACGGGAATAAAAGATTGTAAGAAAAACTCATGAGCTTTTTAGATGAAATCCTGACGTTCTAATGCAACTAAAATGTCACGACCTTCTTTTACACCTTCGATGATACGACGTGTCTGAGCACTGTCACCGATATTAAGTACTTCGACACCTTCATAGATGAAGTGGTTGTATAATTCCTGAAGAGAAGGAGTTGCAGACTGCATTCCAAGACATATAAATCCATAATCGAAGTCTAATTCAAGATCTTTATAGTCATGTCTTACAATAAAGCTGTGATCTTTAACTTCTAATAAAGAAGCATTTGGATACTGATTTACTTTATTCTTATTCATGAATTCGATAGAACCAGTCTTAGTGATAAAGTCAAGGTTCTCACCGAAGTGAGCTTTCTGCTCAACGATCGTTACATCAGCTTTTCTAGGAACGAAGAATTCAACAACGTCAAGTCCTACGTTACCACCACCGATCACAACAACTTTCTTACCAGATAAATCTTCTGGATAAGAATCTACGTGATCTACCAGATCAAAGATCGTAGATACATTTCCTGCTTCTAAGTTCTCCTTTAATCCAGGGATATTTGGAAGAAGAGGAACGGATCCTGTTGCGTTAACAACGATATCTGGTTTGAAACCTTCGATAAATTCGATAGAAGCTTCTGTATTCTTACAGATAAACAGGTTCTTAAGTTTCATTGCACGACGTTCTAAGTACTGAGGGAAATATCCAAGACGCTGTTTGTTAGGCATCTTTCCTACACGTCTGGCAAGTCCACCGAGTTCTCCTGATTTCTCAATCAGAACAGTTGCACATCCAACTTCAGCGGCTGTGCATGCAGCTTCAAGACCAGCAGTACCACCACCAACAACGACAACGTTACATGGTTTCTTTAATTTTTTATCTTTATATAATGAACCTGAAACAAGAGCAGGATTGATGCTACATCGGATAGGTTCATCCCCTAATGTTGCTGTACATCCATTGTTACATGAGATACAACGATTGATATCATCTGTGTTACCAAACTGAACTTTATTTACCCATTCAGGATCAGCGATCAGTCCACGTCCGATTGCGATCAAATCTGCTTCACCATCTTCAAGAATACGGTTTGCAACTTCTGGTTCACGGATATTACCACTTGTCTGACAAGGTTTTCCAGTCTTTTCTTTGATTGATTTAGACATATAAGATTTCCATCCATCTGGAAGGTAATCTGCATCATACTGGTACTGGATAGAACATGTAAGTCCAGCAGAAACATCAAATACATCAACGTAATCTTTGAAATATTCAACGATCTCTAATGTATCATCTAATGTGTTACCACCTTCAGTAAGTTCATCAGCACTGATTCCTAAGAAGATAGGAATATTTTCACCAACTGTCTCACGAACAGCTTTTAATACTAATGTAGTGAAACGTGCACGATTCTCTTTAGATCCACCAAATTCATCAGTACGGTCATTTGTTGTTGGAGATAAGAACTGGTTTAATAAATAACCATGTCCAGCCTGAATCTCAACAGCATCAAATCCTGCTGTAACTGCACGTTTTGCTGCTTCAGCAAATTTATCAACGATCGTGTAGATTTCATCTGTTGTTAAAGCACGAGGAATATCACCACCAACTCTGGATGGAATATCAGATGCAGATACTGGTTGGATGTTTGTTATCTTACCATTCGCTGCAGAACCAGCATGATTTAGTAAGATACTGATCTTAGATCCACAGTCATGGATGCTTTCACATAATCTGTATAATCCAGGAATATAATTATCGTGGTCGATACGAAGCTGGTATGATCCGCTTGCTCCTTGTGGTGAATAAACACTCGCAGCTTCAATCGTGATCAGACCTGTTCCGCCTTTTGCACGCTGTTTATAATAATCAATGATTCTTTCATTTACTTCTCCGGTATGCTCAGCAAAATTTGTTCCAATGGGAGTCATGACAATTCTGTTCCTTAATGTCATAGATTTTACTGTGTACGGTTCAAATAATTTACGGAAATTCTTTGCTGCCATAATTATGATCCTCCAATTTGCTTAATAGTTTTCTAAAAATAATTATAGCAAAGTAGATATATAAATGCAATGAAGAATATGGTATACTATCCATAAATAAATTTTATGAATTGAAAGGGAATAGATTATGAATTTGAATCATTTGTACTATTTTCGGGCATTAGCTAAGGAAGAACACTATACAAGAACTGCAGATATGCTGTCCATTACGCAGCCAAGTTTAAGTCATGCGATTTCATGTCTTGAGAGTGAATTAGGAGTGAAATTATTCGAAAAACAGGGGAGAAATGCAAAATTAACAAAATATGGAGCATTGTTTTTGCGTTATGTGGAGCAGTCCCTGGATATGTTGGATGAAGGAAAAAGGGTGATAACAGAAACATCAGGAACCAGCGGTGGATTTATTGATATGGGGTATATCTTTACTTTGGGAAGCCATTTTATTCCAAATCTGATCAAAGGTTATCTGGAAGAAAAAGGGAAGAATCATATTCATTTTTCATTTGGACAGGGAACGACGAAGAAAATCGTGGAAGAATTAAAAGATGGGAAATATGATCTTGCATTTTCTTCTTATGTGGAAGGGGAAGATGAACTTGAATTTATTCCTGTTGGTCAGGAAGAACTGGTTTTGATCACACCAAAGGACCATCCATTGGCTCAAAAGGAAGAAATCGATCTTCTGGATACAGTTGAATATGATTACGTATATTTTACAAAGAACAGTGGATTAAGGCCAGTGATCGACAGTTATTTTTCAAGGATTAAAAGGCAACCAACGATCGCATATGAAGGTGAAGAAGATTCTTCTGTTGCAGGGCTTGTTGCAGCAGGATTTGGAATTGCGATTGTTCCAAAGATTCCGCTTCTTGATACAATGGATGTGTGTGTTCGTCCGATCATATCACCAGAGATCGAACGATATATATATCTTGTACTAAAAAAAGAAAAATATCTGACACCGGTTGTGAAAGATTTTATTTCATTTATCACAGATCAAAGTGAATTTGCCTAAATTATAGAGGCAATGAATTGAAAAAATATAGGAATGTATGATATACTGAACAAGACCACACTTCATTATCTGAGAAGTATGGGGACATTTAGTATAGAAAAGGAAAGAACAAGAAGATGAGTCAGTTAGAAGAGATTAGAGAGAGATTAGATCTGTGTGATAAGAAGATTGTCTCTGTATTAGAAGAGAGAATGGATATCATCAAAGAGATCATGGTCTACAAGAAAGAGAATGGATTGCCAATCCTTCAGCCAGAACAGGAAAAGAGACAGCGTAAGATGCTGCTCACACATGTGGATGAGAATACCTATAAGGATGAGATTCTTGATATATTTACTTATATTGTAGAAAACAGCAGAAGAATTCAGGCAAAGACATTATTTACACATAACATCTTATTGATCGGATTTATGGGAGCAGGTAAGAGTACTGTTTCTACATATCTAAGTAAGATCCTTGCATCTCCACAGGTAGAGATGGATGAAGAGATCGTGAAGAAAGAAGGAATGTCTATCAATAAGATTTTTGAAGAATATGGAGAGACATATTTCAGAAACTGTGAGACAAACCTTTTGATTGAGCTTCAGAAGAAGAATAACCAGATCATCTCCTGTGGTGGTGGAGTTGCGCTTCGTGATGAGAACGTTGCTGAGATGAAGAAGAATGGAAAGGTCGTTTTATTAACAGCATCTCCAGAAGTGATCTTAGAGCGTGTCAAAGACAATGATGACAGACCATTATTACGTGGGAATAAGAATACTGAATTTATTTCTAATATGATGGAACAACGCCGTCCAAAGTACGAAGCGGCAGCAGATGTTGTAGTGAACACAGATTATAAGACTGTGGAAGAGATCGCAGAAGAGATCGTTGTGAAGTTAACAAGAGATGCAGATTAATCAGTAACATACAAGTTTTGCCCCTGTTTATGGGCAGATGGAGGATGAGCGAATGCATGGATTTACCCAGTATACACCAACAAGAATCATTTTTGGAAAAGAGACACAGAAGCAGGCAGGAGAACTTGCGAAAAGCCTGAAAGCTTCCAAAGTATTCGTTGTCTATGGTGGAGGAAGTGTTGTAAGAAGCGGATTACTTGATGAGGTAACTGCTTCATTAGAAGAAGCCGGTCTTGAATATATGACAGTTGGAGGCGTGAAGCCGAATCCAAGGCTTTCATTTGCGAGAGAAGCAGTGAAGAAATCCATTGAATTTGGAACGGACTTTGTATTGGCAGTAGGTGGAGGAAGTGTGATCGATACCTCAAAGGCTGTTGCACATGGAACAGCGAATCCGGATACAGATATCTGGGAGTTCTGGTCTAAGAAACAGACAGTGAGGAGATCTCTTCCTGTTGGAGTTGTATTAACACTTGCAGCGGCAGGAAGTGAGACAAGCGATTCAGCAGTACTTACGAATGAAGAGACGAAGATCAAGAGAGGTCTTTCCACAGATTTCAACCGCCCGGCATTTGCGATCATGAATCCTGAACTTACATATACATTACCAAAGTATCAGGTAGGATGCGGCATTGTGGATATTATGATGCATACATTGGATCGTTATTTTACACAGACAGAGAATAATGAACTGACAGACGAGATTGCAGAAGGTCTGCTTCGTACAGTGATCAGAAATGGTGCGGTTGCGATCAAGGATTCACACGATTATAATGCGATGAGTGAGATCATGTGGGCAGGAAGTCTTTCACACAATGGAATTACAGGACTTGGAGCTGAGAAAGACTTTGCAGTGCATCAGTTAGGACATGAACTGAGTGCGAAGTTTGATATTGCACATGGGGCAAGTTTATCCGCTGTCTGGGGAGCATGGGCAACTTATGTATATGATGCAAAACCAGTCAGATTTGCGCAGTATGCAAGAAGAGTCTGGAATGTAGAAGAAGCTGACGATGTGAAGGCAGCACAGGAAGGAATCCGAAAAACAGTTACATATTTTGCATCACTTGATATGCCGACAAGTTTTCGTGAGGCGAAAGAAATTGGTTCAAAAACAGACGAAGAAGTGAAGCAAATGGCACATGGATGTTCCTATGAAGGAACCAGAACGATCGGTTCATTTAAGGTCTGTGACGAGAATGATATATACGAAATCTATAAATTAGCAAATAAATAGTTGATTCAACTATAGATTTAAGATAAAATAAAAAAAGATATAATTTAAGGAGGACAATTATAATATGGTTACAGCAGGAGATTTTAAGAATGGATTAACAATTCAGTTCGAGAATAATATTTACCAGATCATCGAATTCCAGCATGTAAAACCTGGAAAGGGAGCAGCGTTCGTACGTTGTAAATTAAAAAATATCAAGAACGGTGGAGTTGTTGAGAAAACATTCCGTCCAACAGAGAAATTTGAAAACGCTCATATCGAACGTAAAGAAATGCAGTATCTGTACAATGATGGAGAATTATTCTACTTCATGGATAACGAAACATTTGATCAGATCGCATTAGGACCAGATGTTATCGGAGATTCTTTAAAATTCGTTAAAGAAAATGAAAACGTTACGATCGTTTCTCACGCAGGGAATGCATTCCAGGTTGAGCCACCAATCTCTGTAGAATTACTTGTTACAGAATGTGAACCAGGAGAAAAAGGAAACACAGCACAGGGTGCTACAAAACCATGTATCGTTGAAACAGGTGCTCAGGTAATGGTACCATTATTCGTTAACGAAGGTGATACGTTAAAGATCGATACAAGAACTGGAGAATATTCTTCAAGAGTATAATCTTGTTATGAAAGATAAGAATCGTGGAATTATATGCATCATACTGTCAGCTTTTTCCTTTGCCCTTATGGCATTGTTTTTAAAGCTGTCAGGAGATCTTCCAGCGATTGAGAAGAGTTTTTTCCGCAATTTAGTTGCGGTGGTCATTGCATTTATCATGATCATTCGTAGCAAGGAAAAGATTCAGATTCAGAAAAGAAATTTGCATTGGTTTATTCTAAGGTCCCTTTTTGGGACCTTAGGTATTTTCTGCAACTTTTATGCGGTAGATCACCTGGTGCTTTCAGATGCTTCATGTCTAAATAAGTTATCGCCATTTTTTGTTATTGTATTTTCTTATTTAGTATTGAAAGAGAAGATCACACCGACACAATGCGCATGCGTGATCGCAGCTTTTGTCGGTAGTTTATTTATTGTAAAACCAAGTTTCGCAGGCGGGATGACACCAGCAGCTGTGATCGGCTTTGCAGGGGGAATGTGTGCAGGTTTTGCATATACCTGTGTGAGAAAACTTGGACTTAGAGGAGAAAGAGGACCAATGATCGTGCTTTTCTTCTCAACATTTTCTATGTTGGCGTGTGTACCATATTTGATCATGGATTTTCATCCGATTTCAGCAAAGCAGTTATTCTTTTTGTTATTAACAGGATTAGCTGCTGCAGGAGGACAGTTTGGAGTCACAGCGGCATATACGTATGCACCAGCAAGGGAAATTTCTGTATATGATTACACACAGATCATGTTCTCAGCAATTATGGGGCTTCTCGTTTTTGGACAGCTTCCAGATATGCTGAGTTTTGTAGGATATTGTGTGATCATTGCAGCAGGAGTGATTATGTTTCTTTATAATAAGAGACGTGGAGGAAATTAGATGAAATTCATATCATGGAATGTCAATGGGATCAGAGCATGTGTGAAGAAAGGATTTTTGGATTTTTTCAATGAGACAGATGCCGATATTTTCTGCATTCAGGAAAGTAAGATGCAGGAAGGCCAGCTTGACCTGAATCTTCCGGGATATCACCAGTACTGGAATTATGCAGTGAAGAAGGGATATTCAGGAACAGGCATTTTTACAAAAGAAGAACCGATCAGTGTTTTTTATGGTCTTGGGATAGAAGAACATGATCAGGAAGGACGTGTGATCACACTGGAGTTTAAAGATTATTACTTTATCACAGTGTATACACCGAATTCACAAAGTGAACTGGCAAGGTTTTCTTATCGAATGAAGTGGGAAGAGGATTTTCTTGCTTATTTGAAGAAGTTAGAAGAGAAAAAGCCGGTGATCTTTTGTGGAGATCTGAATGTTGCAGTCGAGGAGATCGATCTTAAGAACCCAAAGACAAATAGAAAAAATGCTGGTTTCACGGATGAAGAACGTGAAAAAATGAGAACAATCCTTAGCAATGGATTTATCGATACCTTCCGTTATTTATACCCAGACCAGACAGGAATCTATTCCTGGTGGTCTTACCGCTTCAATGCGAGAAAGAATAACGCAGGGTGGCGCATTGACTATTTTATTGTATCAGAGTGTTTAAAAGATCGTATCAGTGATGCGAAGATCTTAACAGATGTGATGGGATCAGATCACTGTCCGATCGAGTTGGATTTCAAATGAAAATTACAGACTGTGGATTGAAACAGATAATAAGAACAGAAAGAGGTAAAATCAGATGGTAGAATTAACAAACAAAGAATTCTTTCAGGATTTAGATCAGACAATTGCAGCTCAATTATTTGAACAGACAACGTATCCATGGGAGATTCTTCCATTGATCAAAGATTTTGTACTGGAAGTTGGACCAACACTATCAGTAGATGAATATGATCAGGTAGAAGAAGATGTATGGATCGCGAAAAGTGCAACGATCGCCAAGACGGCAACGATCAATGGACCAGCGATCATTGGTCCAGATACAGAAGTGCGCCCAGGAGCATTTATCAGAGGAAATGCATTGATCGGGGCAGGATGTGTTGTAGGAAATTCTACAGAGATCAAGAATGATATTTTATTTAATAATGTTCAGGTGCCTCATTACAATTATGTAGGAGATTCTATTTTAGGATATAAGTCTCATATGGGAGCTGGATCCATCACATCGAATGTAAAATCTGACAAGACAAACGTTGTGATCAAAAACGGAGAAGAAAAGATTGAGACTGGAAGAAAGAAGATCGGTGCGATCTTAAGTTCTCGTGTAGAAGTAGGATGCGGAACTATCTTGAATCCAGGATCAGTGGTTGGCCATGATACCAATATTTATCCATTATCTATGGTACGTGGATGTATCGCACCAAACAGCATCTATAAGAACGCAGGAGAGATCGCTCAAAAACGATAGGACCTGTAATGGAGGGAAACCATATGAAAGGTGCAAAATATATACTAACAGCAGCGGTGATCGCAATGAGCAGCGTGATGATGACGGGATGCTTTAAGCCGTCAAAAGATGCTGTCGTGGAATCAAAGTATTATCAGAGTCTTAAAGATGAAAGAGATAAACTGTCTGTTCAGTTAAAAGAAGAAAAGAAAAAAACAAATTCACTAAATAAGAAGATCAAAGCAATTCATGCAACTTCTGGAGATCAAAAGATTGCAGACTACAAAAGTCGTGTCAAAGACAGCAGAATCATTAAAGTTGACTTTGCAACGAATACGATCAAGAATCAGAGTTTTGCAGTAACGAATATTCCTGTCTGCAAATATGTAAAGAAGATTGTAACTGGATGTAATCGAATGATCGGAATCACACCAACCGATGTAGAGAAGCAGTATAAACAAAGTTATTCTTATGCGTTGATTGATGAAGATAATACAACGTTTGAATTCAAAGTATATGGTGACAGTTATATTGTGTTTGATGAGATTCCAGAGAATGTTTATGCATATAATGGTGCTTCAACCGTTGGAGATGCGTTGATCGATGCCAAAGAGCAGAAGAATTACAGTAACGTAGCAGCAAGAATTGCAGATGCCCAGATCGTTGTAACAGATAAGAAGATGAAATTTAATGATACAGCGATCAAAGTATCTAAGATTATTGAGAAAGCGAAGAAGTTATCTGGAAAAGATGCCACACTGGATACAGCCTCATGGAATGAGTATCGTTTCTATACAAGTGGTACATTAACAAAAATACTTCTCGGAGATCGTACTGTCATTGGAATCGAAGATAAGAATGGAAAACAGACTTTTTATCAGATCAGTGACAAACAAAAGAAGAATCTGAAAAAATATATGAAATAATAAATGAAAGAAAGACGTTTTGACGTATTGAAAACATATGTCAAAACGTCTTTTTTTCGTGCTTTTATGAGCAAAGATGAACATAATAAAAATTTCTTTGAATCAGTTATTATAAATTTTTATAACGATATTTGTTGACATGTATACAGAAATCTTATATAATCCAATTCATACAAAACATACAGAAATAGTATGGAATTAAAATAAAGGAGAAGAAACCATGAAAATAAGACAACAAAGAACTATAGAAAAGAATATCTGTAAGAAAATGATCCTTTTAAGTTTCTGTATGATTCTTATGGTTTCTATGGAAGGATGTGGAAATAAGAGAAAAGAAAATCTTACGATCACAAATGTCTCTTATGATCCGACAAGAGAGTTTTATGAGAAATACAACAAAGATTTTATCAAATATTATAAAGACAAATATGGAAAGAAAGTCGAAGTGATCCAGTCCCACGGTGGTTCTGGAAGTCAGGCAAGATCAGTAGTAGAAGGAAGCAATGGTGATGTTGTAACACTGGCCTTAGAACATGATATTTCGCTGATCGAACAGACAGGACTTATAAATAAAGGGTGGCAGAAGAGATTTTCAAATGATTCTGCACCATATACGTCAACGATCGTCTTTCTTGTAAGAAAAGGAAACAAGAAAAGCATCAAAGACTGGAAAGACTTGATCAAAAAAGGAGTGGAAGTCATCACACCAGATCCAAAGAGCAGCGGGGGTGCCTGCTGGAATTTCTTAGCAGCTTATGGTTATGCGATTGATACTTATCACGATCAGAAAAAGGAAGAACAATTCCTGACAAAATTATATCAGAATGTATCTGTTATGGATTCAGGAGCCAGAGGTTCTACGACAACCTTTGTAGAAAATAAAAAAGGTGATGTCTTGATCGCATGGGAGAATGAAGCAATTCAGACAGTTAAGAATTATCCAGATAAATACGAGATCATTACACCAAGCATCAGTATCTTGGCACAGCCAAGTGTAAGCCTTGTTGATGATAACGTAAAGGTCAATGGAACAAAGAAGATCGCAACAGAGTATTTAAAATATCTCTACAGTGATAAAGCACAGAAACTCGCAGCCGAAGAAGGATACCGACCATCGAATGAAAGAATCTTAAAACAGTATCAAGGTAAATTTAATCTGAACATGAAACTATATAAGATCAGTGATTTTGGAGGATGGGATCAGGCTTACAAGAAATATTTTGAAGATGGAGCGTTGTTTGACAAGATTTATACAAACCAATAAAAAGGCAGGAATGAAGATGAGTAATACAAATAACGAGAATAATACATTAAAAAAAGCGAAAAAAGCAAGGGTCATTCCAGGGTTCGGATTAACGATGGGAGTTACAGTAACGATGTTATCATTGATCGTACTGATTCCATTAGCATCCGTATTTGCATACGCACTAAAATTATCACCGAATGAATTCTTTACATTAATATCGAAAGAAACAGTAAGAAATGCATTTATCACAAGTATCGGAAGTTCGTTTATTGCAGCATTGATCAATGTTGTGTTTGGGCTGATCATCGCATGGGTACTTGTAAAATATGAATTTCCGGGGAAACGATTAATGGATGGGATGATCGAACTTCCTTTTGCACTGCCAACCGCAGTTGCTGGTATTACATTATCAAAAATGTATGCGGAAGATGGAATGATCGGACGATACTTTGCACACTTTGGGATTAAGATTTCTTATACAAGAATAGGACTTTTGATCGCACTTGTGTTTATTGGGATTCCGTTCATCGTAAGAGCGGTTCAGCCAGTGCTTGAGAAAATGGATGACCAGTATGAAGAAGCAGCGTATATGTTAGGTGCAACACCGACAAGAACATTCTTTAAAGTCATTTTACCAGAATTAAGACCTGCATTATTAACAGGATTTGGACTGGCATTTGCAAGGGGAATCGGGGAATACGGAAGTGTGATCTATATCTCAGGAAACAGTGCCAAGGAACATACACAGATGATCTCTTATGTGATCATGCAGAAATTAAACTATATCGACTATAAAAGTGCAACAGCTATTGCTCTTGTCATGCTGATCATTTCCTTTGTGATGTTATTTGTGATCAATATCATACAGGTAAGACAGGCAAGAAGAGTCAATGCACAGTAAGGAGAAGATCATGAATGAACAGCAGAAGTTTGAAAAAAGAAAACAGCGAACGAAGATCATCCTGATCACGATCAGTGTTTTATTTATGATCGTCATGTTGGTCTTACCGTTATTTTCCGTTATTACAAATTCATTAAGTGAGGGATTTAAATTTTATGTAAGTTCCATATCAACGGAATATGTAAGAAGCGCTTTATTTGTAACGATTCTGGCAACACTTGTTGCGGTAGCGATCAATACATTTTTCGGGATCATGGCAGCATTTTTATTGACTAAATTCAGTTTCAAAGGAAAACAGGTTTTGGCAACTTTGATCGATATTCCATTTTCCATTTCACCGGTTATCGTAGGACTTGCATTCTTGATGACATTTGGAAGACTTGGATGGACGTATCCAGCGATCCGAGCGATCAACATCTTCTTTGGAACGAATATCCGGATCGCATTTGCGATTCCAGGAGTCATTTTAGCAACCATTTTCGTGACCTTCCCATTTGTGTCAAGGGAGATCATACCAATCTTAAACTCACAGGGAAAAGACGAAGAAGAGGCAGCAGCATTGATGGGAGCCAGTGGATTTACGATCTTTCGAAAGATCACACTTCCTCAGATGAAATGGGGATTGATCTATGGGATCATTTTATGTAGTGCCAGGGCATTAGGAGAATTTGGTGCAGTTAATGCACTTTCCAAAACAAGAGGTGAGACATTTACCTTACCATTGGAGATTGATGCCTTATATATGTCAGGAACAACATCATCGATCACAGCAGCCTTTGCAGTATCATCAGTTTTAGTATTGATCGCAGTCGTTGTACTGATCTTAAGAAATATCGCATGGTACCGCTCACAGGACAAACAACAGGGAAAGGACGGAAGATAAAATGTATGTCGAAATGAGAAATATCTATAAACAATACGGAAACTTCCGGGCATCAGATAATGTAAGTTTTGGAATTGAAAAAGGGAAACTTGCAGCGTTGCTTGGGCCAAGTGGAAGTGGAAAGACAACACTGCTTCGAATGATCGCAGGATTGGAAAATCCAAATGCAGGAGATATCTTTATTGATGGAAAGAGAGTCAATGATATTCCGGCAGCAAAACGAGGAATTGGCTTTGTATTTCAAAGTTATGCACTATTCCGATATATGACAGTCTTTGATAATATTGCATTTGGACTAGAGATTGCAAAAATGCCGAAGAAACAGATTAAAGAACGAGTTTTTGAATTACTGGAATTAACGGGATTATCAGGACTTGAAAATAGATATCCGAACCAGTTATCTGGTGGGCAGAGACAGAGAGTTGCATTTGCAAGAGCATTGGCTCCAAATCCACAGGTATTACTTCTTGATGAACCATTTGCAGCGATCGATGCAAAAGTAAGATCAGAGCTTCGACTCTGGCTAAAAGAAATGGTATCCAAACTGGGTATCACAAGCATTTTCGTTACACATGATCAGGATGAAGCCGTAGAGGTTGCCGACGAGATCTTGATCACGAATCATGGAAAGATTGAACAGATGGGAAGCCCGTTAGAGATTTATAAATCACCAAAGACACCATTTGTAGCCCAGTTTGTTGGAAGATCATCCATCGTAGAAAATTATGAATCCTTAAAAGGATTTGAAAAAATAGAACATGCACAGAAAGCGATCGTCAGACCAGAATTCCTTGAGTTAGCAAAAAAAGGGGAATTAAAACGATATATGAGTGCATCAGAAAAAGGAATTGTAGAAGATGTGATCTTTAGTGGAAGTCGACTGGATGTAGTTGTAAATATCAATGGAATCAAAGTGACAGCTGAGAGATCTTTGGAAAAGGATCCGGTAAGCGTTGGAGAAGAAGTTGATATCATTATTTACCGTTTATATGTATTTGATGAAAAGGAAACTTATTTATTAGAGAATAAAGAAATGCAGGAAGGCGATGTCTTCTATATTTAAGAAATATACCAGAAAGGACCGATTATGGAAATTACAAAACAACAGATCATACATACCGATGTCCTGATCATCGGAGGTGGAACAGCTGGATGTTATGCGGCACTCACGATCAGGGAAAAAAGTGATGCAAAGATCGTCATCGCCGAGAAAGCCAATATTAAACGAAGCGGATGCTTAGCAGCCGGAGTTAACGCAATCAATGCTTATATCGTAAAAGGAAGAAAACCTCAGGATTACGTTGATTATGCAAGAAAAGATGCCGATGAGATCGTGCGAGGTGACTTGCTTCTTACGATGTCAGAGCGCTTAAATGAAGTGACAAAAAAGATGGAACAGTTAGGACTGGTCATTTTAAAAGACGAAAATGGAGAATATGTTGCCAGAGGAAATCGAAATATTAAGATCAATGGAGAAAACATCAAACCGATCTTAGCAGATGCAGTGAATCAGTTAGATGATGTTGAAGTGATCAATCACTTAAATATCACAGATTATATCGTGGAAGATAACACGATCAAAGGAGCATTCGGTTTTCATATGGAAAATGGAACTGCTTATGAGATTCGTGCAAAGAAAGTTCTTTGTGCAACCGGTGGGGCAGCAGGGCTTTATAAACCAAACAATCCGGGATTTTCAAGACATAAAATGTGGTATCCACCATTTAACACAGGAGCCGGATATGCGATGGGAATTGATGCCGGAGCAGAGATGACAACGTTTGAGATGCGTTTTATTGCATTAAGATGTAAAGACACGATCGCACCAACCGGAACGATCGCTCAGGGAGTCGGAGCAAAACAGGTCAATTCTAAAGGCGAAATTTATGAAGATAAATACGGAATCACGACATCCCAGCGTGTTTATGGAACAACACAAGAAAATTTAGAAGGAAGAGGTCCTTGTTATCTAAGAACAGAAGGAATTGATAAAGAAAAAGATACCGATCTTAAAAAAGCATATTTAAATATGGCACCAAGCCAGACTCTCAAATGGATTGAGCAAGGCAAAGATCCAAGCGAACAAAATGTGGAAATCGAAGGAACTGAACCATATATCGTCGGTGGACACACTGCCAGCGGCTATTGGGTCAATACAAAGAGAGAAACAACGATCTATGGGCTGTATGCAGCAGGAGATGTTGCTGGAGGATGTCCACAGAAATATGTGACAGGAGCTTTGGTAGAAGGTGAGATCGCGGCACTGGATATCGTAGAGAAATTAAAAACCCAGACATTTGATACAACAGATGCCAAAGAAGAACAGTTATTAGATGATAAAGTAAAAGAATATAATCACATTTTATCAGACAAAGACAGCATTTTCACGATCGAACAGATGGAAGAAGCCATGCAGAAAGTCATGGATGCCTATGCAGGTGGAATCTCAAGTCATTATCAGTTTAATGAAAACTGCTTAAATCTTGCAAAAGAAAAGATCAATAACCTGATCACATTATCCGGACAGTTAAGTGCCAAAGATTACCATGAGCTGATGTTCTACTACGAGCTAAAAGAACGATTAACAATCTGCCTGACTCTGATTGAACATCTAAAGGCAAGAAAAGAGACAAGATGGCATTCTTTTGCAGAGAATCTTGACTATCCACAAAAGAGTGATGACTGGAAAAAATATGTCAATACAAAGAAAGTGGATGGTAAGATTCAAGTAATTTTACGTGAACTTGTAAAGGAGGATGAACAATATGAGCATCAGAATTAATAAAAATAAATGCGTTGGATGCAAGCGATGCTTAGATGTCTGTCCTGGAAGTCTTATAAAAACCGATGAAACTGGAAAGGCATATATCAAATATCCAAAAGACTGCTGGGGATGCACATCCTGCTTAAAAGAATGTAAAACAGGAGCCATCGCATTTTTCCTTGGAGCCGATATCGGAGGCATGGGAAGTGAAATGACAGTCAATGAAAGTAAAGATACCATTCTCTGGAAGATTAAAAAATATACTGGAGAAGAACAAACCATAGAGATCAACAAGAAAGATTCAAATAAGTATTAGATTGGAGGACATCAAAATGAGCGAATTATCACATCTTGACCAGCTGGAGGCAGAGGCAATCTACATTATCCGAGAAGTAGCTGCTTCTTGTGAAAAACCGGTAATGTTATATTCTATCGGAAAAGACAGCTCTGTTATGTTACATTTAGCATTAAAAGCATTCTATCCGGAGAAACCACCATTTCCATTTTTACATGTAAACACAACATGGAAATTTAAAGAAATGATCAAATTCCGTGATGATACAGCAAAGAAATACGGATTAGACATGATAGAATACATTAATGAAGACGGAGTGAAACAGGGAGTCAATCCATTTGATAGTGGAGCTGCATACACAGATATCATGAAAACTCAGGCCTTAAAACAGGCGTTAACAAAATATGGATTTACCGCGGCCTTCGGTGGTGGTCGCCGTGATGAAGAAAAATCTCGTGCAAAAGAAAGAATCTTCTCTTTCAGAAATGAAAATCAGGCATGGGATCCAAAGAACCAGAGACCAGAAATGTGGAAATTATATAACTCCAAGATCAAAAAAGGAGAAAGCATTCGTGTATTCCCAATCTCTAACTGGACAGAGACAGATATCTGGAAATATATCAAACGCGAAAAAATTGATATCGTTCCATTATATTTTGCAAAAGAACGTCCAGTAATCGAGAGAGATGGAAATATCATCATGGTCGATGATGACAGATTAAAATTAAGACCAGGTGAGAAGATCGAACACAAGAGTGTGAGATTTAGAACCCTTGGATGTTATCCATTAACTGGAGGAGTGGAGTCCACAGCCTCAACCCTTGATGAGATCATTGACGAGACATTAAGTGCGGTTTCTTCAGAAAGAACAACCAGAGTTATTGATAATGAAGCAGCAGGAAGCATGGAAAGAAGAAAGAGAGAGGGGTATTTCTAAGATGATAGGATTATTAAAATTTATTACTTGCGGTAGTGTAGATGATGGAAAATCTACGCTGATCGGACATATTTTATATGATTCAAAGTTATTATATACAGACCAGGAAGAAGCATTAGAATTAGACAGTAAAGTGGGAAGCCGTGGTGGAAAGATTGACTATTCCTTATTGCTTGACGGTTTGATGGCAGAAAGAGAACAGGGAATAACGATCGACGTTGCCTATCGTTATTTTACAACAGAAAAAAGAAGTTTTATCGTAGCAGATACACCAGGACATGAAGAATATACAAGAAACATGGCCGTAGGAGCATCCTTTGCAGATTTGGCAGTTATCTTGATCGATGCATCCCAAGGAGTATTAGTACAGACAAGACGTCACGCAAGAATCTGCGCCTTAATGGGAATCAGACACTTCGTATTTGCAGTCAATAAAATGGACCTTGTAAAATATGATCAGGAAACATTCCGAAAGATCGAGGAACAGATCAAAGAATTACAGGAAGAATTATCCCTTGCAAATGTAAAGATTATCCCAGTATCTGCAACAGAAGGAGATAACGTTACAACAAAATCAGATAACATTCCATGGTATACAGGAGAACCATTACTGGAATACTTAGAGACGGTGGATGTACGAGAGAAATCTGAAGAAGAAGGATTCTACATGCCAGTTCAGAGAGTATGCCGTCCAAACCATACATTCCGTGGATTCCAGGGACAAATCGAATCCGGACAGATTTCTGTCGGAGATGAGATCGTGACATTACCAAGCAAAGAACATGCAAAGGTTAAAAGTTTATTAATTGGTGATAAAGATGCACAGACAGCTGAAAAAGGCCGTCCAGTAACGATTCAGTTAGACCGAGAGGTTGATGTATCCAGAGGATGCGTACTGGCCAATAAAACAGAACTTCCAGTCAGCAAATCATTTACAGCGACAGTTCTTTGGATGGATGACGGAGAATTATTACCAGGAAAAGAATATTTCGTAAAGATCGGAACAAAAGAAATTCCAGGAATCGTAACAAATATTCAGTACAAGATCGATGTCAACACAGGAGAATACATTCCAGCAAACAACTTAAGAAAGAATGAGATCGCAGTATGTGATGTTATCTTGCAGGAAGAAATTGTCTTAGACAAATTTGATGATCATAAAGCCTTAGGAGAGCTGATATTGATCGACCGTATCACAAACATGACATCTGCATGCGGAGTGATCAAAAATTCCGAAGTTGACGAAGAAACAGACCTAAAATGCGTCTTTGCACATGGAAAATTAAAAGCCAATGGAGACATCTTTGAAGAATTCTACTACAACATGGAAAGTATGACAGTCACAAAGATCAAACCATCTGGAAAATCCTACACGATCGGAGATGAAATTCCAGTAGAAGGAGAAAGCTATCAGTATCCAGACTACTTTGATGTCATCGTATTCAGAGACAAAGTAGCCGTACAGATCAGAGACAGAAAAGTATCAGCAATTCTTCCAATCGAAGAATACGAATACAAAGGCCTGCCACTGATCAATGGACGAGGATTTAAGATCTTGGTTGATTCCAAAGAAAAAGCAGACAAACTGTTTGCAGAATTAAAAGAACAAGGATATAAACCAGGAAGCGAATTCTTTAACCGTTGGTTACAGTTTGAAGCATATCGTAAGATTGTGTTTAGGGATAGTATTTACTAATTTTTGTAGTTGGCCAACTGTAGTCTTTCAGTATATGATAAAAAATAAATAAGCAACCGAAAACGCAGCGGTGGAATTTTGCTCACATTTTGAACAAATCGCTTATCCGCCCAATTTCCTACGAGAACTCGCTCTGAAGTTTTGTTTTAGACAAAAGTCTTTGAAGCTCAGACACTCGTCCAATTGGGCTGCGAATTTGTTCAAAATATGGCAAAATTCCAATGCTGTGTTTTCGGTTGCTTATTTATTTTTTATCATATACCTGAAGTCTAAAGTGTGGACAATTACAAGATTGGAAAACTTAAGTGGGTGTGTATGTTGAGTGTTATCGGTTTTTAACTTTTATTTCTGTCACTTACACGTAAGCCTACCTACAAATCAAAACTTGTCATGAAATAATACTGACAAACTATAAATACTGACAACAAAATGTCACTATTGAATGTCGTCAAAACCATCATATCAATCGCTTGTCCAAACCACCTATTGTATATATAATAATACGTGAAAGGGGATGATACAGAGTGTCTAAGAAATCCGGATTAACAAAAAGACAGAAACTTATCATTGAGATGTTAGCAGCCTTCAATGCTGACGATCCAATTACAATACAGGCAATATCAGAAAAACTGAAATTAAGTTCAAGAACCGTATTAAGAGAAATGCCTCGCATCAACGAATGGTTTGAGGAGAATGACTTTAAACTAGTCAAGAAACCAAGAATCGGGATGTATGTGGATGAAGATGCAGAAACAAGAAACTATATTAAAGAACTCGTAGATATGGATGAGAACAAGCCAGTATACAGTAAAGCAGATCGCCAGATGATCATATTACTTGAACTGTTAACGATCAACGAACCACTTAAATATTTTTACTTTACATCCCTTTTTCATATTTCGGATGCAACATTAAGCAACGACCTGGAAGAGGTTGAAACATGGCTTGATCATTATAATCTGATTCTTTACCGAAGACCGGGAATGGGAATTTACTGGGAAGGAAAAGAGGAAGATTACCGTCAGGCAGTGACAATGGTATTGAGACAAAAGTTAAGAGGACGTTCCTTAAAAGTATTGTTTGATGAAGAGAAAAAACTCAAAGAACGAATGTTTCCGAATCTTACGCAAGAAGTGTTAGATGATACAAGAGATATCATTAAAAATATGCAGGAAGTGTTAGATATAGAATATACTGACCATTCCATCAGACATTTAAGATTGTATTTATTGATCACACAAAACAGAGTAAGAATGGGACATGAAATCAAAGAAGAGAAAGATGTCACATCGATCATTCATTTACCAGAATATCAGATTGCAAAATGGCTGGGAAGCAAGTTAAGCAACTTTGAAGGGCATCAGCTCTCACAAGGAGAAATATATAACATAGCAATGCAGCTTTTGGCAGCGAAGATCTGGAAAAACAAAAGTGAGAATAAGATTGATGAAGAAAGTTTTAAAGTCAGGCAGTTGGTCATGCGGATCATTGCTGAGATGGAAATACTTTTAGAAATGGAATTTTTTGAGAATGCAGTGTTGATTGATGGATTATGTAATCATATGAAACCAGCGATCAATCGAATGAAACAAGGTGTATTTACGGAAAATCAATATATTGATTTTTTAGAAGAAAAATATTCCAAGGTTTATGCGGCAACGATCAAATCATGTGAGTTCTTAAAAGAAGAATTACATATTAAAAAACTCCCAGAAGGCGAGATGGGATTTATCGCATTATACTTCTGTGTAGCGATTGAGCAGAAAAAAGATAAAGAAGAAAAGTTATCTGTATATGTTGCCTGCCCACATGGAGTTGGAACATCTCATATGTTAGCCGTCCATCTGAAAAAAGAATTTCCGCAGCTGATGGTACAGAAGATCATCTCGACAGCAGAGATCAAAGAAGAGCAGCTGATCGAAGAAGGAATTGATTTTATCATTTCCACAGCAAAATTAAATCTGATATTTCCAAATGTCTATGTGAACTCTATTTTAACAGAGACAGATAAGAAAATGATCAATGCCATGATCAAAAATATCGACAAGAGGAAAAGAAAAAATCCCGTAAAGACTGTAAAACCAGTTAAAAGGATTGGAAGAGAAGACATCGAGTATATGACACTTCTTGGAGAAGAGATCTTACAGGTTTTAGATAACATCAAAATATCAACAGGTGAAAACATTAAAAATAAGAAACAATTGATCGAATATGCAGGAGAATTATTTGCAAGAAATGAAACGACAGCAACAGAGATCACTTTTGCATTAAACAAACGCGAGAATATCGCAAGCACATTTATTCCGAGTATGAATGCATTATTTTTACATTGTGAAACAAAAGGAATCAGACATTGCAGATTTGGTTTTGTCTATTTAAATGATGAGATCATTGAAGATGGGCAGCCAATCAAGGGTGCAATCTTGATGCTCGTTCCACAGGGAGATGGAAGTAAGGTTTATCGCGAAGTTATGAGTGAAATAAGCGGAGCATTAGCCGAGAAAGACCAGATCATCACCTACTTATTTAACAAAAACAGAAATGCAGTTGAGGCAGAACTTGAAACAAGCCTTGGCAACTATTACGAAAACAAAATGAAGAGAAGATAGAAAGCAAAAGGAGGATATTGTAAATGAAAAATGGATTACAAAGATTTGGTAAATTTTTAAGTGCAATGGTAATGCCAAATATCGGAGCATTCATTGCATGGGGATTCATTACAGCATTATTTATCGCAGATGGATGGATTCCAAATGCGAAGTTAGCATCAATTCAGCCATACATGTTAACATTCTTATTACCAATGCTGATCGCCTACACAGGTGGTAAACAAGTTGGTGGAGATCGTGGAGGAGTCATGGGTGCGATCGCAGTCATGGGTTGTATCGCTGGAGTTGGTGGATTTGATGGACAGCCAATGTTAATGGGAGCCATGGTTATGGGACCATTTGCAGGATGGGTCATCAAGAAATTTGATAAAGCAATGGACGGACATATGCCAGCCGGATTTGAGATGTTGATCAATAACTTCTCTGTTGGTATTTTAGGAATGATCGTAGCGATCATTGGATACTTTATCATCGGACCATTTATGTCAACCGTATTAGCAGTGTTAACAGCAGGAGTTAACGTACTTGTAAAAGCAAAATTAATACCTTTAGCAGCAATCTTTATCGAACCTGCCAAAGTATTATTCTTAAATAACGCGATCAACCATGGTATCTTTACACCAATTGGTATTGAACAGGCAAAAGAAGCTGGTAAATCTATCATGTACATGTTAGAGGCAAACCCAGGACCAGGACTTGGAGTATTATTAGCATATGCAGTATTCTCTAAAGACAAAGTAACAAAATCATCTGCACCAGGTGCGATCATCATTCATTTCTTCGGTGGTATTCATGAGATTTACTTCCCATATATCCTGATGAACCCAATCGTGATCATCGCTCCGATCATTGGTAACATTTGTGCGATCACATTCTTCACATTTACAAAATGCGGACTTATTGGACCATCTTCACCAGGATCAATCATCGCTTATTTATCAATGTCACCAAAGAGCCAGATTCCATTAACAGTCTTAGGTGTACTGATCGCAACTGTAGTATCATTCTTGATCGCATCACCGATCATTCGTATGTCAGATGGTAAGAGTCTTGAAGATGCACAGGACGATATGGCAGCAAAGAAAGCAGAATCTAAAGGAATCACAGTTGACCCAGGAGAGAAGAAAGACGCAGATAAAGTTAAGAAGATCGTATTTGCATGTGACGCAGGAATGGGATCCTCTGCAATGGGAGCTACAAAATTCAGAAATCGTGTGAAAGCACAGCGCCCAGATCTTACAGTGATCAATACATCAGTAGATAACATCCCAGCGGATTGTGATATCGCAGTTGTTCAGGCAGTCTTAGCAGACAGAGCCAGAAAATCTGCACCACAGGCACAGTTAGTTATCATCAATAATTTTTTACAGGATCCAAACTTAGATGGATTATATGAACAGATGACAGCAAAAGTTGATGCATCAGCACAGACAGCTGCAGCTGTTGAAGAAGTTGAAACACCAGTAGTTACTGGAAATGCAAAGATCCTTGTAGAAGAAGGAATCAAAACAGGATTAAAACCAGTCGACAAATTTGAAGCGATCAAAGCAGCAGGAAAACTGTTAAATGAGCTTGGATATGTTGAAGAAGGTTATATCGATGCCATGGTAAAACGTGAGCAGACAATTACAACATACATGGGATTAGGTGTAGCAATTCCTCATGGAACAGGTGACGCTAAGAAAAATGTACAGAAAACTGGTATCGTAATGCTTCAGTATCCAGAAGGTGTAGACTTTGATGGTGAAAAAGCACAGTTAGTATTCGGTATCGCTGGAATCGGTGATGAACATCTTGGATTATTAGCTAAGATTTCAGAGATTATCGAAGATCCAGAAAGACTGGAACAGTTAAAAACAACAGAAAACGTTGACGAAATAATGGAAATGTTTAAATAAGATTTAAGCAGACAAGGTCAATTTAATAAGCGGGAAATCATTCTCGCTTATTAAATACCTAAAATATATACTTATAGATTTAGATTTTAATTTTAGGAGTGAAGAAAATGAAGAAAGCAATTCAGTTTGGAGCAGGAAATATTGGACGTGGATTTATCGGTGGACTGTTAAGTGAAGCAGGATATCATGTTGTATTTGCAGATGTAAACCAGGAAATCGTTGATAAGATCAATGAAGACAAAAAATATACAATTTATGTAAAAGATGTAGAAAGTAAAGAAATCGTGATCACAGACATCAGTGCAGTAAATTCAACAAAACCTGAACTGATCGATGAGATCAAAGAAGCTGAAATCATTACAACAGCTGTTGGAGTAAGAATTCTTCCAATTATCGCTCCATCTATTGCAGAAGGAATCAAAGCAAGAAAAGAAAATGGTTCTGAAAAGTACTTAAATATCATCGCTTGTGAAAACGCAATCAAAGCAAGTTCTCAGTTAAAAGAAGCTGTTTATGGGAACTTAAATGACGAAGAAAAAGCATACGCAGACAAATATGTTGGATTCCCAGACTGCTCCGTAGATAGAATCGTACCTCCAGTACGTTTAGATAATCCAATCGACGTCGTTGTAGAAAACTATTATGAATGGAATGTCGAAGAAGCATCCTTTAAGGGAGCTGTTCCACAGATCGAAGGAATGAATCTTGCAGATAACTTAATGGCATATATTGAAAGAAAATTATTTACATTAAACACAGGACACTGCATCACAGCATATCTTGGAAACTACAAAGGATTCAAGACGATCGATGAAAGTATTGCTGATGAAGAAATCTTTAAAACTGTTAAAAAAGCAATGCAGCAGAGTGGTATGGCATTAGTCAACAAATATGGATTTGACAAAGATGCTCACTTTAAATATATCGACAAGATTTTAAATCGTTTCAAAAACCCATACCTTGTAGATGATACAGCTCGTGTAGGTAGAGAACCATTAAGAAAATTAAGTGCAACAGATCGTTTAACAAAACCAACGATGACAGCATTAGAATATGGTCTTCCAGTGGATGCACTATTAGCAGGAATGGCAGCAGCATTAAAATATGATAACGCTGAAGATCCACAGAGTGTAGAATTACAGGATAAGATCAAAGCAAATGGAGTAAAAGCAGCATTAAAAGAAGTATCTGGAATCACAGATGAAAAAATCTTAGACGATGTTGTAGCAATTTACGAGGCAATGTAGTCGAAACAATATCAATAAAAATCACCTAAAAATCAAATAAACAACCTTTTTTCTTAACGCATATAATCATATGAAAAGAGGCGGCCGAAAATATTTCGGTCGCCTCTTTTGGCACTTACATCATTTTATAACAGGATATAAAGAAAACCAATAAGTCATTTAGAGAAAATCCATTGACAATTAAAAAGGATAGTGGCATAATACAACACATAGAAAATACAAATCATATCAATTAACTATGAAAAGTAGGAAATAAAATAACTGACTGGAAAACCAGAGGTTATGATCAAGGAAGCAGAAGAGACTGCCCTTTTGATCATAACCTCTTTTTTCATACAAAAGTGAAGGAGGAAGAAAAATGAGCCAGAGCAGATCACCACAGGAAATCAGAATTCAAAATGAGATCGATCATAAGAAAACAGCGAATGTGCATGAAAACAGAGCTACAAAAATTTTAAAGAAAGTAAGAAAAAGTAAACCTCAGATTGATATAGAAAGAGGATTATATTTTACAGAATCTTTTCAGAAAACAGAGGGACAGCCATTGATCTTACGATGGGCAAAGGCATTAAAATATTATGCCGAAAATGCAAGCATCTATATTGATGAAAATCAATTAATCGTAGGAAGAAGTGGAAAACCAGGAAGATATGGCATTCTTTATCCAGAACTCGATGGAGATACCTTAGATGAAGCGATCAAAACATTACCAAGCAGAGATGTATCACCATTTGATATTACTCCGGAAGATGCGAAGATCATTACAGAACAGATTGCACCTTACTGGAAAGGGAAAACATTTCATGAGGATCTTGCAAAAGCACTTCCGAGGGAAACAAAAAAACTTACTTATAATGAAGATAAAGAGTTGACTTCAAGATATATTGTCAATGAAACAGCATCTTTTCGATCATCACTGCAATGGGTACATGATTACGAAATTGTTCTTGAGAAAGGATTTGAGGGAATTAAAGAAGAAGCCTTAGAAAGATTACAGCAATTAGATCCAGATAGTCCGGTGGATCAGACAGAGAAACGTCCATTCCTAGAAGCACAGATCATAACAAGTGATGCGATCATCTTATGGGCAGAACGACATGCAAAACTTGCAAAAGAATTATCAGCAAAACAAAGAAATGCGGATAGGAAAAAAGAGCTTAAGATCATAGCAGAAATCTGCGAAAGAGTTCCAAGATATCCGGCAAGAACTTTTTATGAAGCATTGCAATCCCAATGGTTTACACAGATGTTTTCAAGAATTGAGCAAAAGACAGGAACGATCATATCCAATGGCCGAATGGATCAATATCTGTATCCGTTTTATCAAAAAGACATCAAAGAAGGAAGGATCACCGATGAACAGGTACAGGAATTATTTGAATGCATGTGGGTATCAATGTCCGAATTTGTTGATCTGTACTTATCAGAGGCAGGCGGATCTTTTAACGAAGGATATGCTCATTGGGAAGCTGTGACGATCGGTGGAACGACAAAGAAAGGATACGATGCAACGAATGAATTAACTTATATCTTATTAAAGTCCAAACGAGAATTTCCGCTGAACTACCCAGATCTTGCAGCAAGGATCCATATGGGAAGTCCAAAGAGATATCTGTATGAAGTGGCAGAAACGATCAAAGATGGAACAGGATTTCCAAAGCTTATTAATGATGACGAAGTAGTACCAATCTTATTATCCAAAGGAGCAAGTTTAAAAGAAGCTTATGATTATAGTGTTTCCGGCTGTGCAGAATGCCGTATGCCAAACAGAGATACCTACACAAGTCCAAACGCATACATTAATTTTGCAGCAGCACTTGAAATGGTGTTATACAACGGGAAAATGAAAAAATATGGAGATGAGATCGTAGGATTAGAAACAGGAAATTTTGAAGATTTTGAAAGTTTCGATGAAGTGTTGGAGGCTTACTTAAAACAACAGAAAAATTTGATCCGACATGCATTTATTCAGCAACATGAGATCATCAGACTTCGAGGAGAACATTTTGCTACACCGCTTGGATCATCACTTCATAAACTTTGCAGAGAAAGTTACAAGGATCTGCATCAGCCATCGATTCCTGGAGGGATCGATCTTGGATATTTTGAATTTATCGGATATGCAACTGTCGTAGATTCCTTATCTGCGATCAAAAAGTTGATATTTGAGGAAAAACGACTGACAAAGAAAGAACTGTTAGAAGCGTTAAGCAGCAATTTCAAAGGATATGAAGCGATCAGACAGTTATTACTTCATGCACCATCTTATGGAAATGATGATAGCTATACCGATGAAATCGGACAGCTATTAGATTTGGAAGCACAGAAATTTACACATAAATATGGCAAAGAATTAGGGGTTCACATGGATCTGCGATTAGTACCATTTACATCCCACGTACCGTTTGGAAAAGTCGTAGGGGCAACGCCAAATGGAAGATTTGCTTATACACCATTATCCGATGGCTCCAGTGCATCACAAGGGGCAGATTTTAATGGACCAACAGCAGTATTATTATCAAATTATAAAACAAAAAACTTTGATTACGAAGATCATGCAGCAAGATTATTAAATATCAAGTTAAGTCCATCTTGCGTAGAAGGTGAAAATGGAACTGAAAAACTCGTTCAGTTTATCAAAGCATGGCACGATCTGAGATTATGGCACTTGCAGTTTAATGTATTAAATACAGAGACATTAAGACAGGCACAAAAACAGCCACAATTATATAAAAATCTTCTGGTAAGAATTGCAGGATACAGTGCTTATTTTACTGAATTATCAAAAGATCTGCAGGATGATATCATTGCCAGAACAGAGCATGAGGAGGTGTCATAATGGTCGATCCATTGGTATTTAATATTCAGAATTATTCCCTGAATGATGGCCCTGGGATCCGAACGATCGTCTTTTTAAAGGGATGCCCGATGCGATGTCGTTGGTGCTGTAATCCCGAATCACAGGAATATAACATCGAGATGTCTTATACAAGAAAGAATTGCATCGGAGAAAAAGAATGTGGATTTTGCAAACGATCCTGTCATCAAAAAGCAATCACTTTTGATGAGGAAGGAAAAGCAAAGATTGAGAAAAGTTTATGTACAGATTGCCTTTCCTGTACCAAAGTATGCCCGGCAATGGCAATGAAACAGCAGGGAAAACCAATGGAAATTTCAGAGATCATAGATCAGGTACTAAGACAGGAGTTGTTTTATCATCATGGAGAAGGAGGACTCACCGTCAGTGGCGGGGAACCTCTTTCTCATGGAGACTGGCTGATCAAACTGTTAAAAGAAGCGAAAAAACACCGGCTTCATACAGCAATTGAGACTTGTGGATATGCTTCCTATGAAGTATTAAAAGAGGCCATAAATTATCTGGATGTCATCTTTTTTGATATCAAATCCATGAATGATGAAAAACATAAACGCTACACAGGGAAGAGCAATCAAATAATCTTGGATAACTTTAAACAGCTTGTACAAGATGCGAAAACCACAAAGATTACAGCGAGAACACCAGTGATTCCAGGATTTAATGATACAGTTGAGGAATTAGAAGAAATTCAGCGTTTTGTAGCAAAAGGAAAAAATGTTTCCTATGAAATGCTCCCATATCACCGATTCGGAAAAGGAAAGTATGAAATGCTTGGAAGAACTTATCCGATGGGAGATGTTTTATTATCAGAAGAAATCAAAACATATATCCAGAAACAAAATGAAAAATGGAGGAAGAAAGAATGTCAAAGTTAAACAGGGAACAAACAATAACATATGATAAAAAATATAATCAGCATCCATGGTTGAAAGGAAATACAGAACCCATTCCAATTGAAAAGGCGGAAGGAATCTTCTTTTATGATTTTAATGGAAAGAAATATTACGATATGTCGAGTCAGTTGTCCTGCGTTAATATCGGATATGGAAATGAAGATGTCATACAGGCAGTTAATGATCAGGTAAAAACATTGCCATATATTGCACCAGCATATGCCAGTGCACCAAGATCAGAATTAGCAAAAATGTTAGTCGAACTTGCACCAGATAATATTGCCAAAGTATTTTTTACCTGTGGAGGTTCTGATGCAAATGAAGCAGCAATCAATATGGCAAGAACTTATACAGGAAGGAGTAAGATCTTTTCCAGATACAGAAGTTACCATGGATCAACATTAGGATCGGGGAATCTGTCTGGAGATCCAAGAAGATTTGCGTTAGAGCATCCAGCAGCGACAGGATTTGTAAAGTTTCAAGATCCATATGTATATCGAAGCGATATTCCATTCAAAAATGATCAGGAAGCTTCCGCTTATTATATCAATAAGATCAAAGAACAGATTGCATATGAAGGTGCAGAAAACATCGCAGCGATTTTTGTAGAATCCATTACAGGGGCGAATGGTGTGATCATACCGCCAGATGGTTATCTTCAAGGAATCCGAAAGATCTGTGATGAAAATGGTATTTTAATGATCTGTGATGAAGTTATGGCAGGGTTTGGAAGAACTGGAAAGATGTTTGCGTTTGAACATTGGAATGTAAAACCAGATATCATTACATTTGCAAAAGGTGTGACAAGTGGTTATGTACAGCTTGGCGGGATCATGATCTCAAAAGAGATTGCAAAATTTTATGAAGACAAGGTATTTCAGTATGGATTAACTTACAGCGGTCATTCCCTTGCATGTGCAGCAGGAGTTGCTTGTGTAAATTATTATAAGAAAGCGGGATTATTAGAAAATACACAGAAAGTTGGGAAAGTACTTGGAGAGCTGTTAGAAGAAATCAAACAAAAACACAAATGTGTAGGAGATGTCCGTTATATTGGCTTATTTGCAGCCGTAGAATTTGTTAAAGATAAAGAAACTAAAGAACCATTGGTTCCATATGCAGACCAGTCAGGAACGATGGGAAAGATTATCGGCTTATTGAAAGAACGAGGCTTTGCAACTTTTGGAAGAGAAAACAATATCAACATTGCACCACCACTGATCATTACAGAAGAACAGTTAAGGGAAGCAATGAAGATCTTTGATGAGGTGCTTGATATTGTAGATGAGACATATTTATAAGGAGAAACAGATGGAACATACAAAAAATAGCACAAAAACAGAACATCTGATCAGCTTATCCGTTGTACTTGTCATTTTGTTCCTATGGTTTTATACCACATCTATGGGACTTGTTTCAGAAACACTGGTACCATCCCCGATCAGTGTGTGGAACAGTTTTCTTGATATATTAAAAAACGGATATAAAGGTTCAACCTTGATACAGCATTTAGCAGCCAGTATGGGGAGATTAATTAAGGCATATGTTCTGGCAATGATCACAGCAATTCCACTGGGACTTTTAAGTGGATACAATTCAAAGATCCGGGCATTATTAGAGCCAGTCATTGAATTTTACCGTCCACTCCCACCACTGGCATATTACACATTATTAGTACTGTGGATGGGAATTGGAGACGGGTCAAAGATCATGCTGTTATTCTTGGCAGGATTTGCACCAATTTATATTGCGTGTGCAGCTGGAGTTAACAAAGTAAAAAAAGATTATGTATTAGGGGCACAGACATTAGGAGCCAATGCACGACAGATTTTTATTTACGTGATCTTTCCAGCAGTACTTCCGGATATTTTTACAGGACTTCGAACATCACTTGGTGTTGAATATACGACATTGGTAGCAGCAGAAATGGTCGCGGCTGTCAGCGGAATTGGATGGATGGTGTTAGATGCCAGTAATTATCTAAGAAGCGATATCATGTTTTTTGGAATCATTTTAATGGGAATTACAGGAATTGTCTTAGACCAGATTTTGAAACTAGTTGAACATTATGTGGTTCATTGGAAAGGAAAGAATTAGGAGGAATGAAATTATGAAAGAGAGAAAATTAAGTATTAGAGAAATTATCGTATTATTGATTGCAGCAATCCTGCTGATCAGTGCAACTGCATGCAGAGCATCAAAAGCAGATCAAACAAAAGAAAATAAAAAAGTAAAAGAGATTAAAATTGGAACCATGGATCTTGTAAATCCAGATTTGGTTGCCAGAAAAGAAAAATATTATGAAAAACAGTTAGGGATCAAAGTAAAGATTGTGAAATTTGATTCTGGAAAAGATGTCAATACAGCATTGGCAGCAGGAAGTATCGACGTATCAGAACTTGGAAGCAATCCAACAGCATTAGGAATTGGAAATGGACTTAACTATGACGTGATCTATATCGGAGACATCATCGGTTCTGCAGAATCACTCGTTGTAAAAAACAATGCCAATGTAAATTCTGTAAGCCAGCTAAAAGGTAAAAAGATCGCGGTGCCATTTGCATCTACTTCACACTATAGTTTATTAAATGCCTTAAAACAGGCAGGACTCAAAGAAAGTGATGTAAAATTATTAGATCTTGAACCAAATGATATTCATGCGGCATGGAAACGAGGAGATATTGATGCAGCTTATGTATGGTATCCAGTGCTTAATAATCTTGTAAAAGACGGAAAAATCTTAACAGGAAGTGACAAACTTGCAAAACAAGGAATCGTTACAGCAGACTTAGTTGTTGCAAGACGTGACTTTGCAAAATCAAATAAGAATCTGGTTGTTCGATATATCAAAGCACTCAATCAGGCGAATCGATTAGATCAGGAAAATAAAGCACAGTCCATAAAAGATATTGCAGAAGTTCTTAATATCAGTGAAAGTGATGCCAAATTCCAGAGAAATGGTTTTGAATGGATTGATGGAAAGAAACAGTTAAGTAAAGAATATTTAGGTGAAAATATAGCAAATGTATTGAAAAATACCGCAGATTTCTTGAAAGAACAGGGAAGCATTAAGAAAAGTCCGACTTTAAAGGAATATAAAGACCATGTGCAAACGAAATATCTGAAAGAAGCATTAGAAAAATAGGAGATGAGACAATGAGTGAGACAAAGAATACATGGAAAGACAAACTATATGAGACAGACAATCCACTGATCGAGGTAGAGAATCTTGATTTGGATTATCAGACAGCAAAGGGATGTGTAAATGCTTTGTCTCATATCAATTTTAGCATTCATCGAGGAGAGTTTATTACTGTATTAGGCCCAAGTGGTTGTGGAAAATCTACCTTATTAAAAATTCTTGCAGGATTTATCAAACCAACAAAAGGAAGTGCAAAATTAGAAGGAAAGCAGATCAAAGGAACAGATTGGAGCAGGGGAGTGGTATTTCAGAATCCGCCGTTATATGAATGGTTTTCAGTCAGACAAAATATCGCTTTCGGTCCGAAGATGAGAAAAATAGCAAAAGAAGAATATGAACCAAAAGTAGAAGAATATTTGCAAAAGGTTGGACTGACAGAGTTTGGTGAAAAAAAGATTTATGAATTATCAGGAGGAATGAAACAGAGAGTTTCGATCGCAAGAGCTTTGATCAACAAACCAGAAATTCTGTTAATGGATGAACCATTCGGTGCATTGGATGCATTTACAAGAGAAAATATGCAGGAATTGATCCGCAAGATCTGGTGGCAGAGTGGAAAAACGATCTTTTTTATCACACATGATGTAGAAGAAGCATTGCTGTTAGGAAGCAGAGTTTTAGTGTTAAGTCGACATCCAGGAGAAATTGTTGATGATATTCAGGTAAACTTCTCAAGAAAGATCGTAGAAGAAGGAATCAGTGATATTCAGTTCAGTGAAAAATTTTATCATACAAGAGAACGTTTATTAAAACTGATCCATGCCCAGTATGACAGATAGGAAGGAGGATTTGTACATGAAGTGGTATTATGAACAGCCAGTAAAGATCTTATTTGGAGATCATAAGATACAGGAATTATCAGAAATCATTCAAAAAGAACAATATAAAAAAGGAATTCTTGTGACAACCACACATTTTATTAAAAATGGATTTGCAGGGCAGTTACTGGATGATAAGAAAAATAATCTGGCAGATATCTTTGCAGGATTTTCACCAAATCCAGATGTAGAAGAAGTGAACAGACTGGGAGAACATTTAAGGAAAGAAAAAATAGATTTTATCGTAGCACTTGGTGGAGGAAGTGTGATCGATGGAGCGAAGGCGGCTTCTGTTTTAATAGAAAAAGAAACATCGATCCAAAAATATCACAATACAGGAGAGAAAGTTCCAAAAAAACATTTGCCATTGATCGCAATTCCAACAACCGCAGGAACAGGCAGTGAAGTCACCAATGTTTCTGTGCTAACCAACAGAAAACAAGGGATCAAAGCACCAATTGCATCGGAAAGTTTTTACCCACAATATGCGATCGTAGATCCAACACTTACATGGAGTATGCCACAAGATCTTACAGCAAGTGCGGGAATCGACGTGTTAGCTCATGCAGTAGAAGGATACTGGAGCCGTTTGCACCAGCCAATCTGCGACGTATTGGCTGTCTATGCAGCAAAACTGGTTCTTACAAATATAAGAACGGTATACAAAGATCCAAACAATCAGGCCGCAAGAGAGAAAATGGCAGCAGCATCGCTGATCGCAGGACTTGCATTTGGTCAGCCAAAAACAACTGCTTCCCACGCATGTTCCTTCCCACTGACCAATTTATACCATATTCCACACGGAGAGGCTTGTGGTTTGACATTAGATTTCTTTATCCGATTAAATGGAACCAAAGATTTTAGGACAAGAGAATTGTCCAGTCAATTAGGATTTTATGATTATGAACAATTTGCAGATGCCGTGCAAAAATTAAAAAGGGATCTTCATTTAAGAACCAATTTAACGGACTTTCATATCAATGAAGAAAAGAAAAAAGAACTAATCCGATTAAGTCATCACGCAAACCTAAAAAATAATCCAGTGGAAGTTACAGATGAAGATTTGAGAAGACTTTATGATGGTTTATGTGATTGAAATATTGACAGAAATATGAAAAATAGGTATAATCGAATAAAAACAGATAAAACATACAGGATTAATAGGAAATAAGGTGGACATATGGAACATAAAATAAAAAGATCACAAGAACAACACCAATGGAAAGAAAAAATTGAAGAGTTATTAAAAAATATGAAATATGGCAATATAACGATCATCGTTCAGGACGGAAAGATCATTCAGATCGATAAGACAGAGAAACATAGAATATAGATTAAAAAAGTGTCAAGAAATGATTTCTTGACACTTTTTTCTCGCATTATAAATACAACTGTCTATTCAACAACTTCAATTCCATCAATATTCGGAACACACATCATAGAATAGTTTGTATGATAAATGACAAATCCAGGTTTTGCCTTTGGCGGCTTTCTTAGTTCTTTTCTCTGAACATAATCAATCTCAACCTTCGGTGCCTGACGCCCTTTGGAATAATAAGCAGCAAGGCGGCCAGCTTCTTCAAAGGTAGCATCTGGAAGAGTCTCCGCTTGTTCCTTTCGCACAATAACATGGGACCCAGCCATATTCTTTGCATGGAACCACCAGTCCCCGCCATTTGCAAACTTAAAACTTAATTCATCATTCTGATAGTTATTTTTTCCAACATACATATGGAAACCATCAGAAGAGACAAAATGTAACGGTTTGGATTTTGCCTGTTTCTTTCCTTTTTTCTTTCCGTGGCTCTTAATATAACCATAATCAGAAAGTTCATCTTTGATCAGCTGCAAGTCTTTCTCATCTTCGGATAAAGAAAGAGCAGTAGAGATCGAATCGAGATGATCAAGATCAGCTTTTGTCTCCACGACAAGCTCAGAAAGAGCTTCATAAGTACGTTTTAACTTATTATATTTTGCAAAAAACTTCTTGGAATTCTCCAAAGGAGTCTTTGTTGGATCAAGAGGGATCGTAATCTCTTCGTTTGTGTAATAATTCATGCAAGTTAAAGATTTTGCATTTGGCTCTAGTCCATATCCATATGTCTGTGTAAGTTCTCCATAAACTTTGAATTTCTCACGTTTCTCAGTATCCTTTAACTGACGAAGCTGCAGATCATATTTCTTGCTTGTCCTCTCAAGAGCGGTCTGCACGATCTTACGAAGGTCAGAAGATTTCTGCTTCATTCTTGTATATTTTTCCTTCTCAGAATAATACCCGATCAGCACGTCAAAAATAGAATCATATGTTTTCTCTGTACAGTCAGGATAAGAAGTTAAAGGAATACAAGAAAATTCCTTGGGTTCCTCCCCGGAATAAATGATATTTGGCTGATATGCCTCATCTTCTACAAGAGTATTTAATTTTACAAGCTGGCCATATAATCCAGCAGCACTATCATCGGTCAAAGAATCAGTAGATGCATTCCCATCGAGCCCTGCACGATAACAAAGTTCATTTGCAATTAAAGGACTCATACCTGTGATGGAAGTATAAAGTGCTTTGCAAAGATTCAGTGGTTTTGTGATGATATGCTGATAAAAATCCTCTGTAGTCAGACTTGCTAAAGGATGTTTCCCTTTAGACGGTGGAAATGTGTAAGTACGTCCAGGTAAAACCTCTCTGACAGAACTGATATTTGCAGAGATATGCTTGATACTATCTAAGATCACATCATCACTGTTTACAAAAATGATATTACTGTGTTTTCCCATGATTTCAACGATCAGACGTTTCTGGCAGACATCTCCAAGCTCATCCAGATGCTCAATCTTAATTTCGATAATACGCTCAAAGTCAGGCTGTGTGATCGAAATGATCCTTCCACTGCTGATATGTTTACGAAGCAGCATGCAGAAGTTTGGAGCCTGCATAGGGTTTGCTTTTCCTTCTTTCGATAAATAGACAAGAGGAAGAGAAGCACTGGCTGAGAGATGAAGTCTTGTTGTCAATCTCTCTTTTTTGATCACAAGCGTGATCTCGTCGGCCTCTGGCTGATAAATCTTATAAATTCTGCCACCAATGATCTGTTTATTAAGTTCTGATATAATATTTGAAATGACAAATCCGTCGAATGCCATGATAAATACCTCCTGGTAATGAAATCGGTTATCTAATGATCACAAGAAGATAAATCCGTCAAACAATTATATCAGAAATTCGAAAAAGTATAAAGAAAAAACGATCAAATTCACAAATCATAGAAAGATAGTCGGGATTTTGTTGTAATTAAAATCATTTCTTATTATAATGAATATTAAGTATACAATAAAATGATCTATGGAGGACAAGTCATTGAGAAAAGAAGCGTCAAAGAATGCATGGAAGCAATTATATGATATCACATTAAAACTAGACAAATTAGAGCCTTGGAATTACCTTGGTGACACACAACTTGTAACCATTCAGCTAAAAGACAGAGAAGAACCTGTATTTTGCAGTGTGATGGGAAAATTCAGCGGAGAAAGAGGAATTGCAGTCTTTGATGGAGTTGAAGGCTTAGGAGATTTCTATATGATCCTTGGAAGTGAAGAAGGGGATCTTCCAGCACAGTATCTGATGGATGAACATTCAAGTCTTACATGCTTCTGGGGAAGCATGATGAATGTGCCAGATGAACAAAGAAAAGTTATCGATGAATTAGATATTCGTTTTAAGACGATCAGTGACTGGATTTATTTTGTTTCTTATAAGAAAGGTTATAAACCATATCAGTTAGATGAAGATGAAGTTGCACTTCTTATAGAAACTTATGAGAACCTGTATATGGCAGTGGAAGCAGTCAGACAGGGAGAATTAAATCCAGAGATCGAACAGGCAGAAGGAATCGTTCGCCGTTATAATACTGAAAATGATACTTGGGAAATGTTTGTAAAAGAGATACCAGAAGCGGAAAAAGAATTTCCGTCAGTGATGTTAGAAGATCAGGAATTAAAAGATGAATTAAAGGATCAAAAACAGATCGATCTTGAAGTGATTTTAGATTTTACTTATCTTCCAGTTATGGTAGAAGGGGAAGAAGAAGGGGAGCGTCCAAAGAATCCACTTTTATTTATGGCATATGATAATACCGATGGCGGTGTGATCACGATGGATATTTTAGAAGAGGGTGATGATGAGATCAGCAGAACATTAGGATTCTTTATCAGTTTTGTGCAGCAGAATGGAAGAATGAAGACGATCAAAGCAAGAAATCCATGGATTTTTGGAGCATTAGAGGATATTTGTGAATATTGCAGCGTGGACCTTGTATATGATCCGGTAGAGATCATGGATCAGGTGATCGAAGAAGTTGTTTGTCAGTTGTAGGAATTTCATGTAACATATCAAAAGATGAATTAGAATGAACGAGGTTGACAAATAAGTTAAGGATTGGTAAAATACAGATAATTTGATGTGCTACCTAAGTAGCACTTTAATTCGATAAAGTATCAAGGAGCGGCAAAAATATGAATAAAAAGAGAGTCCACACACCAGAAGGTGTCAGAGATGTATATGGAACAGAATATGGACAGCGAAGTAAGCTGAAGGCAAAATTAAATAAAGTCTTTGCATCTTACGGATATGAAGGGATCAGAACTCCAGGATTTGAATTCTTTGATGTATTTAACAGTGAAAAAGGAACCGTATCCGCAAGGGAGATGTTTAAATTCTTCGATAGAGAAGGAAATACCTTAGTTCTTCGTCCGGATGTCACACCATCCATTGCACGCTGTATCGCAAAGTATTTTAATGAAGAGAATATGGGAATCCGTTTATCTTATGCAGGAAATGTATTTTTAAATAACTCAAGCTATCAGTTGAAGTTAAAAGAAACATGCCAGTTAGGTGCAGAATTAGTCAATGATGCGTCTGTACAGGCAGATACAGAATCTATTGCAATGGCAATTGATTGTTTTCTGGCAGCTGGATTGACTGATTTCAGACTTTCTATCGGAGAAGTTGAATTCTTCAACGGATTGACACAGACGATCAAAGATGAAGAAGTCAAAACACAGCTTCGAGAGCTGATCTTAAATAAGAATTATTTTGGATTAATGGAATATGTAGAGACATTAGATCTGTCTGATAAGATCAAAGATGTATTTTTACATTTTAACGAATTGAATGGAGACGTAGCGATCTTAGATCAGGCAGAAGCAATGGTTCAGAATGAACAGTCCAAGAAAGCAATCAAAAGACTTCGCGATGTATATGATATCTTAAAATTATACGGCAAAGAGCAGTATGTAAGTTTTGATCTTGGAATGTTAAATAAGCATAATTATTACACAGGAATCATTTTCAAAGGTTATACTTATGGAACAGGAGATGCAGTTCTAAAAGGTGGACGATATGATAATCTGATCGAACAGTTCGGAAAGAAAGCCCCATCTGTCGGATTTGCGATCGTATTAGATGAGCTGATGATGGCATTGAGTCGTCAGGGAATTCATATGGAAGCAGATCATATGGATACGATGATCATTTATAAAGAAGCAACAATGGAAGATGCGATCCTTCGAGCAGAAGAATTAAGAAAAGAAGGAAAGAAAGTCATCTTAGAGAGAAAGAATGATCTGTGCAGCAAAGCAGACTATGAAAGATTTGCCAAAGAGCATCGCCTCGGTGGAATTCTTTATTTCATCTAATTAACAAATCGAGCAAAAGAAGGGAATCAAAAGACCATGAGATATATTACATTTGCCCTGGCCAAAGGGCGACTCGCAAAGAAAGCGATGGCTTTATTAGAAGAGATCGGGATTACATGCGAGGAAATGAAAGACGAGAAAACAAGAAAATTAATCTTCGTAAACGAAGAATTAAAATTAAAATTTTTCTTATCCAAAGCAAGTGACGTGCCAACTTACGTGGAATATGGAGCAGCTGATATCGGTGTTGTTGGAAAAGATACGATCCTTGAAGAAGGAAGAAATCTATACGAAGTATTAGACTTGAAATTTGGAGCTTGCAAGATGTGTGTGTGCGGACCCAAAGAAGCGAAGAAATATTTAAACAGTAATGAGATCATCCGTGTGGCATCCAAATACCCACATATTGCCAAAGAATATTTCAATAATCAGAAATTACAGACAGTAGAGATCGTTAAGTTAAACGGATCTGTTGAACTTGCACCGATCGTTGGATTATCAGAGGTGATCGTCGATATCGTTGAGACAGGAACAACCTTAAAAGAAAATGGATTGGAAGTCTTAGAAGAAGTTTGCCCATTATCAGCAAGAATGGTAGTGAATCAGGTAAGCCAGAAGATGGAACAAGAACGAATCAGCAAGATCATCGTTGCACTAAAGAAGATTTTGGATGAAAAAGAATAGGCCGGAGGAGAGAAACATGAGAATAGTAAAAGTTAACAAAGATTCCATTGCAAATATTTTATCAGATTTATTAAAGAGAAGCCCTACAAACTATGGGGATTTTCAGGATAAAGTCGATGCGATCATCAAAAATGTCAGAGATAATGGAGATAAAGCTGTCTTTGATTATACAGCACAGTTTGATAAAGCGGAGATCAACGCAGACAATATTTTAGTTACAGAAGAAGAAATCAAGGAAGCTTATGAAGAAGTAGATGATGAACTGATCAAAGTTATCCGTAAAGCGATCAAGAATATCCGTGATTTCCACGAAAAACAGATTCAGAAGAGCTGGTTTGAGACAAGAGAAGACGGAGTCATGCTTGGACAGAAAGTAACACCAATGGAAACTTGTGGTGTCTATGTACCAGGTGGAAAAGCAGTTTACCCATCTTCTGTTTTGATGAACATTGTTCCAGCACACGTTGCAGGAGTGAAAAATATCATCATGACAACACCTCCTGGAAAAGACGGAAAAGTTACAGCCAATACATTAGTTGCAGCCAAGGAAGCTGGAGCAACAAAAGTATATAAAGTCGGTGGAGCACAGGCGATCGCAGCGATGGCATTTGGAACAGAATCTATTCCAAAAGTAGACAAGATCGTAGGACCTGGTAACATTTTTGTGGCTCTTGCCAAGAAAGCAGTTTATGGAAACGTAAGTATTGATTCCATCGCAGGACCAAGTGAGATCTTAGTGTTAGCCGATGAGACAGCGAATCCAAGATATGTGGCAGCAGACTTACTTTCTCAGGCAGAACATGATGAGATGGCAAGTGCGATCCTTGTTACAACAAGCGAAGAATTAGCACATAAAGTATCTGATGAGATTGACGGATTCTTAAATCAGTTATCAAGAAAAGAAATCATGGAGAAATCTTTAGATTCCTTCGGATATATTCTTGTTGCAAGCGATATGAAAGAAGCAATTGATACGGCAAACGCTATTGCGTCTGAACATATGGAGATCATGACGGCCAATCCATTTGATGTTATGACAAGAATCAAGAATGCAGGAGCGATCTTTATCGGAGCATACAGCTGTGAGCCTCTAGGAGATTATTTTGCAGGACCAAACCACGTACTTCCAACAAATGGAACAGCAAAATTCTTCTCTCCATTAAGTGTTGATGATTTTATTAAGAAATCAAGTGTCATCTACTATTCAAGAGAAGCCTTAGAGCCAGTACACAAAGATATCGAATTCTTTGCGAATCAAGAACAGCTGACAGCACATGCGAATTCCATGAAAGTAAGATTTGAAGATAACCAGGAAGGATAGAGATATGAGTAGAAGTGCATCAATTGAGAGAAATACAAGTGAGACAAAGATCAAACTTTCCATTGATCTTGATGGAAATGGAAATGGGAATATCCATACAGGGATCGGTTTTTTTGATCATATGTTAAATGCATTTGCACGTCACGGATTTTTTGACCTTGACGTAGAAGTGGAAGGAGATCTTTATGTCGACTGCCACCATACGATCGAAGATGTCGGAATCGTTCTTGGAGAAGCGATCAAACAGGCCGTTGGAGATAAGAAAGGGATCAAACGTTATGGATCATTTATGCTTCCAATGGATGAGACATTAATGTTATGTGCGATCGATCTGTCTGGAAGACCATATTTTGTGATGGATTGTGATTTTACGGTTGATCGCGTTGGAGAATTTGACACAGAGATGGTAAGAGAATTTTTTTATGCAGTATCTTACGGCAGCATGATGAATCTTCATTTGAAGAAATTACATGGAGAGAATAATCATCATATGATTGAAGCGGCATTTAAAGCATTTGCAAAAGCTTTGGATGAAGCAACCAGCATGGATCCAAGGATCACAGATGTACTTTCCACGAAAGGAGCCTTATAAGATGAGTAATGAGGCAAAACCATTAAACAGCAAGATGAGTTTTGATGAATTCAAATTAAACAGCGACGGAATGTTAACCGTTGTTGTACAGGATCATAAGACAAATGAAGTTTTGATGGTCGCATATATGACAAAAGAAGCATATGATAAGACGATCGAGACAGGGATCATGACATATTACAGTCGAAGTCGTGATGAGTTGTGGATCAAAGGTGAGACATCCGGGCATTATCAATATGTGAAAGATTTATATATTGACTGCGATCGAGATACCTTGCTTGCTAAAGTAAAACAGATCGGAGCTGCCTGCCATACAGGAAATTATTCTTGTTTCTACACAGATTTATTAGAAAAAGAAGATTAGAGATCGAATCTTTGTGAGAAAATATTTGTGTTTCTAAGTTCGATTTGGTATAATCGACTTTATAAGATAAGGAGGCAAGATTATGACAGCATTTTTATCAGAATTAGTCTCTTATGTATTGAAGTTTGCGATTCTTTTTGTATGCTCTGCGGCAGGAATTTATTTCGGAACTGGCCGTGCGAAGGCAAAGAAGAAAGAATCATAAGATCATACATGATTAGGAGAAGATCATTTAGCTGCATGAGAATACAGGCTCATGCAGCTAAAAAGCCGTAAAGGCAAGGTCTTCTTAAATATAATGAAACGACACTAGGAGGATGAAACGTTGAGAGCATATGGAGTCAACGAACTCAGGAAGATGTATCTTGAGTTTTTCGAAAGTAAAGGACATTTAGCATTAAAGAGTTTTTCACTCGTGCCAAAGAATGATAACAGTTTATTACTGATCAACGCTGGTATGGCACCGCTGAAACCTTATTTCACAGGACAGGAAGTACCACCAAGAACAAGAGTGACAACATGTCAGAAGTGTATCCGTACAGGAGATATTGAGAATGTAGGGAAGACAGCAAGACATGGTACATTCTTTGAGATGTTAGGAAACTTCTCTTTTGGAGATTACTTCAAACATGAAGCAATCGCATGGTCTTGGGAATTTTTAACAGAAGTGATCGGATTAGATCCTGACAGATTATATCCATCTGTATACGAAGATGATGATGAAGCATTTGAAATCTGGGAGAAAGAGATCGGAATCGCGCCAGAGAGAATCTTCCGTTTTGGAAAAGAAGACAACTTCTGGGAGCATGGAGCAGGACCTTGCGGACCATGTTCAGAGATCTACTATGACCGTGGAGAGAAATACGGATGTGGAAGCCCAGACTGTACAGTAGGATGTGACTGCGACCGTTATATGGAAGTATGGAACAACGTATTTACACAGTTTGAGAATGATGGACACAACCATTATACAGAATTAGAGAATAAGAACATTGATACAGGTATGGGACTGGAACGTCTTGCAGTCGTTGTACAGGAAGTAGATTCTATCTTCGACGTAGATTCTATCAAAGCGATCCGCGATGAGATCTGTAAAGTTGCAGGAGTTACTTATGGTACAGACCACGAGACAGACGTATCGATCCGTGTGATCACAGACCATATCCGTTCTGCTACATTTATGTTATCTGATGGTATCACACCATCTAACGAAGGACGTGGATATGTACTTCGCCGTTTGATCCGCCGTGCAGCAAGACATGGAAGATTATTAGGAATCGATCACCTGTTCTTAACAGATATCAGCAAAGTCGTGATCCGTGAATCCAAGGATGGATATCCAGAATTAGAAGAGAAAGCAGAATTTATCTTCAATCATTTATCTCAGGAAGAAAAACAGTTCAACAAGACGATCGATCAGGGACTGTCTATCTTAGCAGATATGGAAAAAGCTATGAACGAGAAAGGCAGCAAAGAACTTGCTGGTGCAGATGCGTTCAAATTATATGACACATATGGATTCCCATTAGATCTGACGATCGAGATCTTAGAAGAAAAGGGATTTACTGTAGATAAAGAAGGCTTTGAAAAAGAAATGCAGGTTCAGAGAGAGACTGCCAGAGCTGCAAGAAAGACAACAAACTACATGGGTGCAGATGCAACTGTATACGAACAGTTAGATCCAGCCATGACAACAAAATTCGTTGGATATGATGAACTTACTTGTGAAGGTGAGATCACAGCCATGACAACAGAGACAGAAGTTGTTTCAACTCTGAACAAAGGAGACAAAGGAACGATCGTCGCTGACCAGACAGTATTCTATGCTACAAGCGGTGGTCAGGAAGCAGATAAAGGAGTGATCATCAGCGGAGATGCATCTTTTGAAGTAGAAGATGTCATTAAATTATCCGGTGGTAAGTTTGGACATGTTGGACATGTAGTTGAAGGAACATTCAACGTAGGAGACAAAGCAGTCTTTACAGTGAATGAGAAGAACAGAGCATTAGGTGCCAAGAACCATAGTGCAACTCATTTATTACAGAAAGCATTAAGAGAAGTGCTTGGAACTCACGTAGAGCAGGCAGGATCTTTGAATAATGCGGAACATTTAAGATTCGACTTTACACATTTCTCACCATTATCTGATGATGAGATCGCAAGAGTTGAGAAGATCGTCAATGAAAAGATCGCTCAGGATCTTCCAGTTGTGACAAAAGTTATGTCTATGGAAGAAGCTAAGAAAACAGGAGCTATGGCACTGTTTGGAGAAAAATACGGAGACGAAGTACGCGTTGTATCCATGGGAGATTTCTCTGTAGAATTATGTGGTGGTACTCATGTGAAGAATACAGGAGCGATCACAGCATTCAAGATTTTATCTGAAACTGGTGTTGCATCAGGAGTTCGAAGAATCGAAGCAGTGACAGATCAGGGAGTATTTAACTACTACCATAAGCAGGAAGAAGAATTAAAAGAAGCAGCCAAAGCATTAAAAGCTACACCAGCAACACTGCTAACAAGAATTGAATCACTTCTTGCAGAAGTAAAAGAATTAAAGAGCGAAAACGAATCCTTAAAGAGCAAACTTGCAAAAGACGCTCTAGGAGATGTTATGGACCAGGTAGAAGAAGTAAAAGGAGTGAAACTTCTTGCAACTTCTATAGAAGACGTTGATATGAATGGACTTCGCGAACTTGGAGATAACTTAAAAGAGAAATTAGGAGAAGGTGTCATTGTTCTTGCTTCCCAGAAAGACGGAAAAGTATTCTTAGTTGCCATGGTAACAGACGAAGCACAGAAAGCAGGAGCACACGCTGGAAACCTGATCAAAGCGATCGCCGGATGCGTTGGAGGCGGCGGTGGAGGACGTCCAAATATGGCTCAGGCCGGAGGAAAGAACCCAGCCGGAATCTCAGAAGCAGTAGCAAAAGTAAAAGAAATTTTAGAAAGTCAAATTTCATAGTTGACAAAAATCTAAAATGTGATATACTAATCTAGTGCAAAAAATTAAAACCCAAACAGTCCTATGCACAAGTACAAGACTGGAGGGGAGGTCGGGAATAGAATGTCAAACGTAATCGTTAAAGAAAATGAATCTTTAGATAGCGCTCTTCGCAGATTCAAGAGAAACTGTGCAAAAGCAGGAATTCAGCAGGAGATTCGTAAAAGAGAACATTACGAAAAGCCAAGCGTAAGACGTAAGAAAAAGTCTGAAGCGGCTCGTAAGAGAAAATCTAAATAATTTTTACTTGATTGAAAAGATAAGCATCATTTACCTGGGAACAGGTATATGATGCTTTTTTTCGGCATATATTAAACCAAATGCCACAAAAGGAGTTTTGCATGAAGAAGAAACCCAAAGAAGTGATTGCTAAAGGACTTTCTCTTCCAAGAGATGTGGTGTTTGGAGATTTCATTATAACCTTGACAGGAAACTGTGAAGCATACATAGAAAATTACAGGGGGATCGTATCATATGATGAGAATAAGATCTCCATTCAGGGGAATCATGTCGTATTAAATATTTGTGGATGTGATCTGGCAGTTGATTTTTACTCCCAGGAATCAATGAAGATTAAAGGAAAGATCAAAAGGCTGGAATATGTATGATATTCTTTGAAAGGAACATGAGAAATGCTTAAAATTCTGCACTTTATATTTGGAAGGCTGTATTTTCAAGTCAAAGGATATCAGACAGAGCGTTTTTTGAATCTCTGTGCAAAAAATCATCTTGTATTGTGGGAACTAAAACCAGTATCAGACGGCTATGTGTTTTTTATCAGACGAAGTGCTTATCAAATGTTGGAAGCATTAGCAGAGAAAGCAAATGTTGATCTTACATTACAAGGGCAAAAAGGACTGCCATATTTCTTAAAAGAACATAAAAAACGCAAAATATTATTTTTTTCCATGTGCTTATGTGGTTTGATGATTTTTTCCTTTAGCCAGTTTTTGTGGGAGATCACGGTTTCTGGCGGGGAAATATATTCAGAAAGTGAGATATTAAAATATGTCACAGATAATTACTATCATTTAGGAACATTAAAATATCAGATTGACTGTGATGCATTAGAAGATCATCTGAGGGAAGATTATGCTGAGATCGCGTGGGCATCCTGTTCGATTCAGGGAACAAGACTGCATATTGAGATAAAAGAAACCTTAGATCGCAAAACAAAGCAGAATCCAAAGAAGCCATGTGATATCGTGGCAAATAAATCAGGGATCATTACAAAAATGGCGGTCAAAAGCGGAACACCGCTTGTAAGTGTTGGGGATAGTGTCAAAAGCGGCGCAACTTTAATTTCTGGACTAATCTATTACTACAGTGATGATTTTACCGTGACACAGACGGATAAGATCAAGGCGGACGGTGAGATCGTGATGCGCACCAAAGAGGTGTACAACAATTCAATTCCCATGGAATATTACGAAAAGCTGATCATAGGCAAGAAAAAGAGCATCAAAAATTTATATTTTGGACAGTATCAATTCGATTTTCCTGAAAAGAAAAAACAAGACCATACAAATGTTATGACAAAGAGAAGATCATTAAAGATAGGGACATCTTTTTATCTGCCCGTCGGGATCACGATGCAGATCACGGAAAGATACAGGCCAAAGAAGAAGATTTTAACAAAAAAAGAAGCACAGTTAAAATTAAAAAAACAGCTGGAACGATACCTTATGAAAAAAACAAAAGAAGGGGCAAAGATTGTTCACTGTGAAGGAAATTATAAAAAAAAGAACAACCGATATGAAGTTAAGGCATCGATCATCAAAGAAGAAAGTGTCGGAAAAATCCGAAATATCAAGAAATTAACAAAGAAACAAGAAGAAATGATCACACCAACAACGGCGCAGCAATAAATAAAAGTTATGAATCAGGCCATATGGATTTTGCCACTCAGGTTGAAAAACTTTGTAACAGATGGTAGAATACATAAGGAATATACACAAAGAAGGAGACTGAGAATTAGATGAATCCAGTTGAAATAGAAATGAATTTTCCGGCAGAACATGGCGGGAATGTATTTGGGCAATTTGATGCCTATATGAAGAAGATCGAAAAAACACTGCATGTGAGTCTGATCCTGAGAGGTGACCATTTAAAATGTATTGGAACACAGCAGGCAGTCAATCATGCGATCTCCGTGATCGATGAACTACTCGAATTATCCAAACGAGGAAATGTGATCACAGAGCAGAATGTAAACTATGCGTTATCGTTATCAATGGAAGAGAAATCTCAAAGTCTTTTGGAGCTTGATAAAGATGTCATCTGTCATACGATCCAGGGCAAAGCAGTCAAACCAAAGACTTTAGGACAGCAAAAATACGTCGATGCGATCAAGAATAAGATGATTACATTTGGAGTCGGTCCTGCAGGAACTGGTAAGACATATCTTGCAATGGCTATGGCGATCACAGCATTTAAGAATGATGAAGTTAGCCGTATCATTTTAACAAGACCAGCAATTGAGGCAGGAGAGAAGCTAGGTTTCTTGCCTGGAGATCTACAGAGTAAAGTTGATCCATATTTAAGACCATTATATGATGCATTATATGAGATCCTTGGGGCAGACGCATTTATGAAGAATATGGAGAAAGGCTTGATCGAAGTCGCTCCATTGGCTTACATGAGAGGACGTACACTGGATAATGCATACATTATCTTAGATGAGGCACAGAATACGACACCTGCTCAGATGAAGATGTTCTTAACACGTATTGGATTTGGGTCCAAAGCGATCATCACGGGTGATTTAACACAGAAAGACTTGCCATTTGACAGTATTTCAGGATTAGAAGAATCTCTAAGAGTGTTAAGAAAAGTTAAGGAGATCGGGGTCTGTGAGCTTACCAATAAGGACGTTGTCAGACATCCATTAGTACAGAAGATCGTTGCAGCATATGATCAATATGAAGCAGCCAGATCTGCGAAAAAGAATAAGAATAACAATAACAAAAAGAACAGAAGATAGGAATGTTATGAGTATTATAATCGAGAATGAATACGAAGGGGAGATCAATATCCCTTATGAGAAGATCGCACATGAAGTGATCGAGGCAGCGATTGATTATGTGGACTGCCCTTATGAGTGCGAAGTGAATTTAATGCTAACCGATAATGAAACGATTCATGCGATCAACAAAGAACAAAGAGAGATCGACCGGCCAACAGACGTACTGTCTTTTCCAATGGCAGAATACGAAGAACCAGCGGATTTCTCAAAGATTGAAGAAGATCCGATGGCATTTGATCCGGAGAGCGGTGAATTTCTACTTGGAGATATCGTGATCTCCATGGACAAGGTATGGGAACAGGCCGAGAATTATGGACACAGCAGGGAGAGAGAATATGCCTTTTTGATCGCTCACAGTATGTTACATCTGTTTGGATATGACCATATGGAAGAGGAAGAACGAAAAGATATGGAAAAACGTCAGGAAGAGATTTTGACAAAGACGAAATATACAAGAGATGAAAGAGGTTTAGTATGAGTAAAAGCAGCAAAAACTCATTTTTAATGCAAGGAATGATCTTAGCCGCAGCATCCATTGTCTGCCGTGTGATCGGATTATTATATCGTAGTCCACTGTTTGGGATCATCGGCGAAGAAGGTATGGGATACTATTCTTATGCGTATAATATCTACAATATCATTCTGCTGATCGCATCCTTTAGTATTCCACTTGCGGTATCCAAATCAATTTCTGCAAGACTTGCGAAGAAAGAATACATCAATGCTCAGAGAATCTTCTATGGAGCATTAGTTTATGCAGTTGTCGTTGGTGGTATCGCGTCCATGATCGCATATTTTGGAGCACCAACCTTTGTCGGACATCAGAAAGGAGCAGCACTTGCCCTTCAGGTCATTTCCCCAACGATCTTTTTCTCTGGAATTCTTGGAGTACTTAGAGGATATTTTCAAGGACATAATACCATGGTGCCAACATCCGTTTCTCAGATCATTGAGCAGATCTTGAATGCGATCTTTAGTATTTTGATGGCATATGTACTGATCTTACCATATCTGCCATCAAATAAGATCACATATGAGATCGCAAGACATGGGGCAGCAGGTAGTGCGATCGGTACAGGAGTCGGTGTTTTAACAGGATTGATCTTCTGCTTTATCATTTATCGTGCATACCAGCCAAAGGTCAAGATTCAGATGAAACATGACCGTACAAAATATATTGAATCTTATGGAAATATCTTAAAGATCTTATTATTAACGATCACACCTGTTATCTTTAGTACAGCGATCTATAACTGTAGTGCAACGATCGACCAGACGATCTTTAGTAATATCTTAGTAGGAAAAGGAATTACGGCGAAAGTAGTTTCAGGATTTTATGGTTTGTTCAGCAGTCAGTATAATGTGCTGATCAATGTTCCAGTTGCGATGGCATCTGCACTTTCCAATGCGATCGTGCCAAATGTTTCTGCAGCTTATGCGTTAGGCAAGAAGGACGATATGAACGACAGTATCCAGATGGCGATACGTTTTACGATGATGATTGCGATCCCATGTGCGGTTGGACTAGGTGTGTTAAATAGTTCGATCAATGGATTGATCTTCGGTGCAACATATGCCAAGGGATTAGGAGCTGCTATGCTTCGGATCGGTGCAGTTTCCGTTATTTTCTACTGTCTGTCAACGTTGACAAATGGTATCTTACAGGGAATGGGAAAGATGAGAGTGCCAGTCAGACACTCTGCGATTTCTGTTGTGGTCAATATCGTTGTATTATGGCTTTTATTAACATACACAGATTGCAAAACATATGGATTGGTATTTGCGACTATGGCATTTTCACTTGTGATGTGTCTGTTAAATGCACACTCCATCAAGAAATACACAGGTTTTCATCAGGAGATCACAAAGACATTTATCAAGCCTGCATTAAGTGCAGCAGTGATGGGTGTTGTCTGTTTTCTGATCCAGTATGCGGTTCAAAGCGTTCTTCCATTCGGGCGAGTATGCTTTGCAGTCTGCGTGATCATTGCAGTGCCAGTTGGAGCACTGATCTATTTTGCAGCGATCATTAAGTTAAAAGTATTTACAGAAGAAGAACTTACTAAGATTCCAAAAGGAAATCTGATCGTCAGATTAGCAAAGAAATTACATTTGCTGTAAGGATCGTAAGGACTTCCATTTATAAAAGGAAGAAAAAGTCCAGATCTGCTATGATTTGGGCTTTTTGTATAAATCCCCTTATCTTTGGCAACAATATCGTCAAAGGAGGGCTGCATCATGAAGAAGATCAATCGATTTTTAATGATCTATATGGTCGTGATCACGGTTTTATGTATCTATATGTGCTATCTTGCATTTTCAACAAATGAAAAGAAGGACAACTTAAAGGAAGTTCGCTCTCAGATAACAACAACAGCTGAAAATAAACAGACCAAAACAGTCAAGAAGGTCAAGGCGACGTATAGTCTGAAGATTCTTGATGGAAGTCTGGCTGTGATCAATAATAAGACCAAAGAAGTTTTTGAATATACAGATATGAAGAAAGAGAATCTGCCAGCAGACATCAAAAATATGCTGAAAGAGAATTTTATCTTTGAAAACAGAGAAGAAGTATATCATTTTCTGGAATCATACAGTAGTTAAAATAAAAATTTGGAGAAAAATAACGAATGAAATATGATGTGATTATCGTTGGAGCAGGGGCTTCCGGTATGATGGCAGCGATCACAGCAGCTAGTCATCATAAGAAAGTCCTCTTGCTTGAACGGATGGATAAATTAGGAAAGAAAATATTAGCAACGGGAAATGGAAGATGCAACCTGTCAAATGCCTACATGGATGAGAATTGCTACAGAGGGCAGAGACCTTCCTTTGCTTATCCGATGATCGAGGAATTTGGATTAGAAGATCTCATTCAGTTCTTTGAATCTCTCGGAATGCTTGTGACAGAGCAAAATGGATATTATTATCCCGCATCTTTGCAGGCAGCAACGGTTGTTGATACATTGACACAGAAATTAAAACATCTGCACGTAGATATTCTGACAGAATTTGAAGTCACGAAAGCAGAGAAACGCAAGTCCACATTTTATGTCTATGGAAATGACAAATGTTTTCAGTCAAGCAATCTGATCCTTGCAACTGGTGGATGTGCACAGTCAAACTTGGGAAGCAACGGAAGTGGATACAAGCTTGCCAAAGACTTTCATCATAAGATCACGGATACATTCCCGTCTTTAGTAGGATTAGAAGCAGAAGGAAAATATTTAAAAGATACCTCGGGAGTTCGAAATGTCAGCAATGTCAGTGTCTACGCGAATAATGAATTGATCGCCAAAGAACACGGAGAAGTTCAGTTTACAAAATACGGGGTTTCTGGAATCCCGATTTTTCAGATCAGTCATTTTGCGATCGAAGCATTAAGAAGAAAGAAAAAAGTAAAAATCTATTTAAATCTTATGCCACAGATGGTAACTTTAGAAGAAACAACAGAAGTATTCTTAAAGCGCTGCAATTATAAGACAGTGGAAGAATTCTTCCAGGGATTTTTAAATAAAAAACTGGTATATGCGATCTTACAGAGATTAAAGATCGACCCAGGAAAACCAGTTGCTCAGATTTCCAACAAAGATCTTAACAGGATCCTGGATATGATCCAGAATTTTGAAGTTGAGATCAAAGGATATAAAGGATATGATATGGCACAGGTAACAGCCGGAGGCGTATCCACAAAAGAAATCATACAAGGAACATTAGAATCAAAGTTATTAGAAGGGCTTTATGTTGTCGGTGAATTACTAGATGTCGATGGAACATGCGGAGGGTATAATCTTCAGTGGGCATTTACATCCGGATACATCGCTGCAAGCCAGATAGGAAGACAATGATAAGAATCAACCAGATCAAGCTGCCGATCGACCATAAAGAGGCAGCACTTGAGAAGAAGATAAAAAAAGCATTACATAATACAGAATATAAACAATACAAGATCGTAAAACGGTCAATTGATGCGAGGAAAAAAGAAGAATTATCTTATGTGTATGCAGTCGATGTGACATTAGGTAAGGGTCAAGAAGAGAAATTCCTCAAAAAGAACAAGAATCGTAATATTATGGCAGTGAAAGAAAAGAAGTTTGAATTTCCAGAAAATCAGCGGGAATTTAAATATCCACCGGTTGTGATCGGAATGGGACCGGCAGGTCTGTTTGCAGCACTGATGCTTGCAAGAGCCGGATTACATCCGATCGTCTTAGAACGAGGGAAAGATGTCACAAACCGTATGAAAGATGTAGAACATTTCTGGGAGAGTGGTGAACTGAATCCTGAATCCAATGTACAATTTGGAGAAGGAGGAGCAGGAACATTTTCAGACGGAAAACTAAATACCTTAGTAAAAGACAAATTCGGAAGGAATCGATTTGTCTTAGAAACTTTTGTAGAACATGGTGCACCAGAAGAGATCTTATATGAAAATAAACCACATATCGGAACGGATCTTTTAAGAAATGTCGTTGCAGGAATCAGAGAAGAGATCAGATCTCTTGGCGGAGATGTCCGTTTTGAGGCAAAAGTGACAGATTTCGTGATCCAGGATGGAAAATTAACAGGGCTGATCATCAATGATAAAGAAGAAATTAAAACAGAAGCAGCGATCTTAGCACCAGGACACAGTGCCAGAGATACATTTAAGGTCTTATCAGATCGTGATCTGGAAATGAATCCTAAAGCTTTTGCGATCGGACTTCGTGTGGAACACCCGCGTGAGATGATTGATCATTCGCAGTATGGAAAGGGAGCAGATCAATATGATCTTCCAGCTGCATCATACAAACTAACATATCATGCAAACAATGGAAGAAGTGTGTATTCCTTCTGTATGTGTCCGGGAGGTTTCGTGGTCAACGCGTCCTCAGAGCCAGAACGATTGACGGTCAATGGGATGAGCAATCACGATCGAGCAGCAAAGAATTCCAACAGTGCGATCATCGCAAGTGTTACACCAGAGGATTTTGATGGAAATGACGCATTAGCAGGTGTAAGATTTCAGCAGAAATGGGAAGAAAAAGCTTTTAGCGAAGGAAAAGGAAGAATCCCGGTTCAGACATTAAAAGATTTCAGAGAAGGAAAGATTACAGAATCCTTTGGCGAGATCACACCGAATACCAAAGGATTGACAAGTTTTGGAAACTTAAGAAACTGTCTTCCAGAACCGGTCAGTGAAGCAATTTCGGAAGGAATGCAATATTTTGATACAAAGATCAAAGGATTTAATCGAGAAGATACGATTTTGTGCGGAATTGAAGCAAGAACATCTTCTCCGTTAAGAATCGAGAGAGATCAAGGATTTGAGAGCAATATCAAAGGAATCTACCCATGCGGAGAGGGAGCAGGTTTTGCTGGCGGCATCACTTCTGCAGCAATGGATGGAATTAAGGTTGCACAAGCCCTCGTTACAGTGTAAAATACCTTTCAAGGAGTGAATGTAAAATGAATAATCGTGAAAAACTAAAAGATAAACAAAGAATTGTCGTCAAAGTAGGTACATCTTCTTTGATCCATAAAGCAACAGGAAACATCAATTTATTCCGATTAGAGAAATTAGTCCGTGTTTTAACAGACTTACATAACAGCGGAAAAGACGTGATCCTGGTATCTTCAGGAGCGATCGGTGTAGGATTTAAAGCCCTGGGATTAGAAAACCGTCCGACATCCCTTCCGATGAAGCAGGCATGTTCTGCTGTAGGACAGGGACAGTTAATGATGATCTACCAGAAACTGTTTGCTGAATACAATCAGGGATCTGCACAGATTCTGATCACAAAAGAGACGATGCTCAATGACGAGAGAAGATATAACGCCAAGAATACATTTGAAGAATTACTAAAACTCGGCGTGATTCCAATCGTAAATGAAAACGATACGGTATCTACAGAAGAGATCGAGTTTGGTGACAATGATACCTTATCTGCTGTCGTAACAGCGGTTGTACAAGGTGATTTATTGATCCTCCTGACAGATATTGACGGACTTTATACGGATGATCCACACAAGAATCCACTGGCCAAACTGATTCCTGAAGTACCGGTCTTAGATGAAAAGATCGGAAGAATGGCAAAAGGAGCTGTAACTAAGGTCGGAACTGGTGGAATGGAAACGAAGATCGCAGCAGCCAATATCGTAACAGATGCTGGAGCAGATATGGTGATCGTAAACAGCAATAATTTAAATAATGTCAATAAAGTTGTTGCAGGAGAAGAGATTGGAACATTATTCTTAGCACACAAACGACCAGACTTTGATTTCAAGAAATATTTAACAGAACGCCCATATTTTAAGGCATAATAAGATAAAATAATGTATTATATAGAAAGGAAATATTACAGATGAAAGAAAAAGATATTCAAAGAATTAATGAATTATACAATCTGGATAAATCCATTGGGTTAACACCAGAACAGAAAGAAGAACAGAGAAAGTTAAGACATGAATACATCCAGTCTGTTCGTGCAAACTTAAGAGCACAGCTTAATAATGTAAGTATCAAAAATGAAGATGGATCGATCACTCCATTAAAACCAAAAGGATTAAACTAGAGCAGATAAAACAGATGGAGATAGATGCAAACCGCACCGAAAAGGAGGCATTCATAATGTTGGAACAACTAGGAAAACAGGCAAAAGAAGCATCGATAATTCTTGGAAAAGCAGGGATTGAAGATAAGAATGAAGTATTAAGAGAAGCAGCCAAATGTCTGGTACAGAATCAGGAATATATCTTAAGTGAGAATTATAAAGATGTAGAGAATGCAAAAAGCAATGATATGAGCGAGGCGTTGATCGATCGTTTATCCCTGAATCCTGACCGTATCGAAGCAATGGCAGAAGGACTTCGTCAGGTAGCTGAACTACATGATCCAATTGGTTCTGTAGAACATATGCAGAAAACACCGAATGGACTTTTGATCGGTAAGAAAACAGTACCATTAGGAGTTGTCGGTATCATCTACGAATCAAGACCAAACGTAACAGCAGATGCATTTGCATTATGTTTTAAGACAGGAAACGCATGTCTTCTTCGTGGTGGAAGTGATGCGATCAATTCAAATCTTGCGATCACAAATGTGATCCAGAGTGCACTAGAATCCTGCAATATGCCAAAATACAGCATTCAGCTGCTGACAGATACAAGTCGTGAGACAGCTACGAAGATGATGCAGTTAAATGAATACTTAGATGTTCTGATCCCAAGAGGTGGTGCAGGACTCATTCAGAGTGTTGTAAAGAATTCTACAGTGCCAGTGATCGAGACAGGAACAGGAAATTGTCATGTATACGTAGATGAATTTGCCCAGAAAGACATGGCAGTTAACATCATCATCAATGCAAAGACACAGAGGCTTGGAACATGCAATACATGTGAATCTCTGGTATTACATAAAAATATCTTAGAAAGCCATGGTCCAGCGATCATTGAAGCTTTATTAGCCAAAGGTGTGCAAGTACGTGGAGATGAGAGAGTTTGTGCTTTAAATGATCAGGTCATCCCTGCAACAGAAGAAGACTGGGGAACAGAATACTTAGATTCTATTATCTCTGTGAAAACAGTCGACAGCTTTGACGAAGCAGTGGCACATATCAATCATTACAATACGGGGCATTCGGAAGCGATCGTCACAGATTCTTACCAGAATGCACAGGAATTCTTAAATCAGATCGATGCAGCAGCCGTTTATGTTAATGCATCCACAAGATTTACTGATGGATTTGAATTTGGATTTGGAGCAGAGATCGGAATCAGTACTCAGAAGATTCATGCTAGAGGACCAATGGGATTAGATGCACTGACAACCAGCAAATTTATTATTTATGGAAATGGACAGATCCGTAAATGATAGAATATAAAAGCCAGAATTGTAAATTATTTCAGAATCTTAAGAAAATCTGAAGAAAAACATAGAATTTTGTATGCAAATGCAAAGAAATTGTTAAAAAAACATTGAAAAATAAAAAAGACTATGGTATTATAAGTCTTGTGTTCAAAGGAGTTTTCATTTTATGAGAACTCTTTTTTTTCGCAATGGAAAAAAATGTAAAGAAGAAAGGAAGGCTTAAAATGGCATTGTTTACATTTAGCGGCGGTGTTCATCCGGCAGATGGTAAAGAATTTGCAAAGAATTCACCAATCACCGAATACCTGCCAAAAGGAGATGTTGTTTTACCTTTAGGTCAGCACATCGGTGCTCCTGCACAGCCAATCGTTAGCAAGGGAGACCAGGTGTTAGTAGGCCAGAAGGTGGCAGAAGCTGGAGGATTTGTATCCGCGAATATTTTCAGCTCTGTTTCAGGAACTGTAAAGGCGATCGAGCCAAGAATGACTCCAGCCGGAGCAAAAGTTAACTCTATCGTAATTGAGAATGATGGAGAATTCAAAGAGGCTGCCTTTGAGGCAAAACCTTATGATCAGATGTCTAAAGATGATGTTTTAGCAGCGATCAAAGAAGCTGGAATCGTAGGACTTGGTGGAGCTGGATTCCCAACACATGTGAAATTAGCGCCAAAAGATCCAGATGCGATCGAATATATCATCGTAAATGGAGCTGAGTGTGAACCTTATATCACAGGTGACTACCGCATCTTAATGGAGACACCAGAACTTTTAATTGAAGGATTAAATATCGTACTTGATATGTTCCCAAAAGCAAAAGGTATCATTGGTATTGAAGATAATAAAAAAGATGCAATTGCTAAAGTAGAAGCATTAGTAAAAGGTGATGCAAGAATCAGCGTTGCTACATTAAAGACAAAATACCCACAGGGTGCAGAACGTTCTTTGATTTATGCAACAACAGGAAGAAGCATCAACTCCAGCATGTTACCAGCAGATGCAGGATGCATCGTAGATAACGTAGCTACGATCGTAGCGATCAAAGAAGCTGTCAAAGATGGTAAACCATTATACGAACGTGTTGTGACAGTTACTGGAGATGCGATCAAGAATCCAAGTAACTTTAAAGTACGTACAGGAACAAACGTACAGGAACTGATCGAAGCAGCCGGTGGATTTAAGACACAGCCTGAGAAGATCATTTCTGGTGGACCTATGATGGGTATGGCAATGTTTACAACAGATGTACCAGCTGTCAAAACATTCTCATGCTTCTTAGCATTCACAAAAGATGAAGTTGCTGCGAACCAACCAAGCAATTGTATTCGTTGTGGAAGATGTGTGAGCGTCTGTCCACAGAAGCTGATGCCAGCAAAATTATCTGTATTAGCAGATCATAATCAGTTTGACGAGTTTGAGAAACTTTATGGAGCAGAATGCGTTGAGTGTGGATCTTGTTCATTTGTATGTCCAGCAAAACGTAACCTTGCACAGTCCATGAAGACAGGTCGTAAACAGGTATTAGCTAACCGTAGAAAGAAATAAAGGAGAGATACATATGAGCGAAACATTATATCATGTGTCAGCCAACCCTCATGTCAGAGATAATGGCTCAACACAAAAGATTATGTTAGATGTTATCATCGCATTACTACCCGCTACAATTTTTGGTATCTATATCTTTGGAGCATCTGCGGCACTGACAGTTGCAATTTCTGTTGCTACCTGTGTTGTCGTTGAGTATATTTACCAGAAACTTATGAAACAGCCAATCACTGTAGGTGACTTAAGTGCGGCATTGACCGGACTGTTACTTGCATTAAACTTACCATCAGGAGCACCATTCTGGATGCCGATCCTTGGTGGAATCTTCGCGATCATCGTTGTAAAACAGGTGTTCGGTGGATTGGGACAGAACTTTATGAACCCAGCCCTTGGTGCAAGATGTTTCTTAATGATCTCATTTGCAGCAAGAATGACAACATTTACATATGATGGTGTAACAACAGCAACACCACTTGCTGTTATGGAACAGGGAAAAAGCGTAGATGTTATGAAATCATTCTTAGGATTCGTTCCTGGAACAATTGGTGAAACATCTGCATTATTACTGATCATCGGTGGAGCATACTTAGTATTTAAGAAAGTCATCTCTCCGATCATCCCATGTGTTTACGTTGCAGTTGTAGCAATCTTCGTACTGATCTTCGGTGGTCATGGATTTGATCTATCTTACATGGCAGCACAGATCTTCAGTGGTGGATTAATGTTAGGTGCGATCTTCATGGCAACAGACTACGTAACATCTCCAATTACAAAGAACGGAAAGATCATCTATGCGATCATTCTTGGTATTTTAACTGGATTATTCCGTCTGTTCGGACCAATGGCAGAAGGTGTATCTTACTCAATCATCATTGCAAACTTATTAGTTCCACTGATCGAGAGAGTGACAGTACCAACTCCATTTGGAATCGTAAAAAAAGGAGGTAAGAGCAATGAATAAGAATCTCGTAATGGATTGTATCAAATTATGTGTGATCACATTAATTGCAGGACTCCTTTTAGGTATCGTATATAATGTAACAAAAGCACCGATCGCCGCACAGGAAGAAAAGACAAAACAGGAAGCTTACAAAGCCGTATTTAAAGATGCAGCGAAATTCGATACAGTAAAATTAGACCAGAAAGACGTAGCAGCTGTCTTAAAGAAAAATGATCTTGGACAGAACACGATTTCTGAAGTTGTAAAAGCAGTTGACAAAAACGGAAAAGAACTTGGATACGTATTCTCTGTAACAAACCCAGAAGGATACGGTGGAGATGTATCTTTATCTGTAGGTGTTAGAGATGATGGAACAGTCAATGGTTATGAAACATTATCCATCAGCGAAACAGCTGGTTTAGGCATGAAAGCCAAAGAACCAGAATTCAAGAGTAACTTTAAAAACAAAAAAGCAGACAAATTTGAAGTTGTAAAAGATGGATCTGGTAAGAACGATGATTCTAAAGTAGATGCCATCAGTGGTGCAACGATCACAAGCCGTGCTGTCACAAGTGCAGTTAACAGCTGTGTTGCATATTCAAAGAGCCTGAAGGGAGGTAATTAAACATGAAACCAAATCCAATGGAACGATTGATTAATGGTATCGTAAAAGAAAACCCTACCTTCGTCTTAATGTTAGGTATGTGTCCTACATTAGCAGTAACAACATCTGCGATCAACGGTGCAGGAATGGGACTTTCAACAACAGCCGTATTAATGTTTTCTAACATGATCATTTCAGCATTAAGAAATGTCATCCCTGATCGTGTACGTATTCCAGGATATATCGTAGTTATCGCATCTCTGGTAACAATCGTACAGTTCTTATTACAGGGATATGTTCCAGCAGTTAACGACGCATTAGGATTATATATCCCACTGATCGTAGTAAACTGTATCATCCTTGGACGTGCAGAATCCTTTGCAGCAAAGAACGGACCGATCAACTCCTTCTTTGACGGACTTGGAATGGGACTTGGATTTACTGTAGCCTTAACAATTTTAGGAGCATTCCGTGAATTATTAGGAGCAGGTCAGATCTTCGGAATGCAGGTAATGCCATCTGCATACGAACCAATCACAATTTTTATCCTGGCACCTGGAGCATTCTTCGTACTTGCATGCTTAGTAGCAATCCAGAATAAAGTTAAGAGCAAAAAACCTAAAAAAGCCGGAGAAGCACAGAGTGGTGGATGCGGAGATTGTTCTCACTGCGGAAACAGCGCTTGCGGTTCCAGAAGCTTTTTTGATACAACTGTAGATGACAAATAAGGAGGATTAAGATGAAAAGTTTACTGTTAATTGCCATCGGTTCAGCGCTGGTAAATAACGTCGTATTAAGCCAGTTCCTTGGTTTATGTCCTTTCCTTGGAGTTTCTAAGAAAGTTGAGACAGCAGCCGGAATGGGTGCAGCCGTTCTCTTCGTTATTACTATCGCATCAGCAGTTACAAATTTAATTTATACATTTTTATTAGTACCAACAGATTTAACATACTTAAATACGATCGTATTTATCCTGGTAATCGCAGCATTAGTACAGTTCGTAGAAATGGTATTAAAGAAATCTATGCCAGCATTATATGAATCTCTGGGAGTATTCCTTCCACTGATCACAACAAACTGTGCAGTTCTTGGTACAGCATTAACAAACGTACAGAACGACTATAGTTTCATCGCCAGCGTAGTCAATGGTATCGGTATCTCTTTAGGATTCCTGATCGCTATTGTTATCCTTGCTGGTATCCGTGAAAAGATGGAATACAACAACATCCCAGAATCTTTCAAAGGAATGCCTATCACACTGTTAACAGCAGGATTAATGGCAATCGCATTCTTCGGATTCTCAGGACTTATTTAGGAGGTAAAGAAGATGAATATATCAGCAATTTTACTTGCCATGGTTGTTGTCGGAGGAACCGGTCTGCTTATCGCAATCTTACTGGGAATTGCCTCAGAGAAATTTAAAGTTCCTGTAGACGAGAAGGAAGTAGCCATCCGTGCAGAACTTCCAGGAAATAACTGTGGTGGTTGTGGATACGCAGGTTGTGATGGACTTGCAAAAGCAATCGCAAATGGAGAAGCACCAGTGAACGGCTGTCCAGTTGGTGGAGCAACTGCAGCTGAGAAGATCAGTGCGATCATGGGTGTAGAAGCAGGAGAATTCGTGAAGAAAGTCGCATTTGTAAAATGTGCCGGAACTTGCGAAAAAGCATCTGACAAATACCAGTACTCAGGAGTTCAGAGCTGTATCGAAGCGATGAACGTACCAGGTGCAGGACCAAAAGGATGCGAATTTGGATGTATGGGATTTGGAAGCTGTGCAGCAGTATGTCCAGAAAATGCAATCTCTATCGTGAACGGAATCGCTCACATCGATGAAGAAGCATGTGTAGGATGTGGAAAATGTGCAGAAACATGTCCAAAAGCATTGATCGACCTTGTACCAGAAAACAAGAAAACAAGAGTACAGTGCAGCTCTAAAGAATTCGGTAAAAACGTTATGTCTGTATGTAAAGCAGGATGTATCGGATGTAAAGCATGCGAAAAAGTATGTAAACTTGGAGCGATCAAAGTTGAAAACAACATCGCACAGATCGATTATGATAAATGTGTAGGTTGTGGATTATGTGCAGGTAAATGTCCAAAAGGAATCATTACAGGAAAGAAATTAGTTCCTAAGAAACCAGCACCAAAGAAAGAAGCTTAATCTTTCTTTATATCATTATAATAATAAAGAAGCAGGAGATTCGAGAGATCAGAATCTCCTGCTTTTTTCTGCTTCTATTCATGAAAAAAAAGAATACTATTATAATAGGAAGAAAAAGGATTCCTGACATGAAATTTCTCGAACTTCGGCAAAAAGATGTGATCAATTGTAATACAGGAGAATGTTTAGGCTTTGTCCTAGACCTCGAATTTGAAATCCATACGGGTAAGATCTGTTATCTGATTGTTCCCAAAACAACGAAGATGCTCATATGCGTTGGCAAGAATAAAGTTTACAAAATCCCCTACAAATGCATTGTAAGGATTGGCAGAGATACGATTCTAGTCGATATCAACGAAAAAGAATGCCTGAAATAAAAGAAAAGCTTTCTTTTCTACAGAAAAAATGATATACTTCAAGCAGTAAAAACACGGAGGTACAAGAAGATGAGATGCCCATATTGTGGAAGTGAGAATTCCAGAGTCGTAGATTCCAGACCGGCAGAAGACAACAATGCGATCCGTAGAAGAAGACAATGTGACGAATGCGGAAAACGTTTTACAACTTATGAGAAGATAGAGACAGAACCGTTGAGTGTCATCAAGAAAGACAAGACAAGACAACTCTACGATCGAAACAAGATCCGGAATGGAATCGTACAATCCTGTCACAAACTCCCAGTATCCATGGGGCAGATCGAAGCAGCGATCGATGAGATCGAGACAAAGATCTATAACATGGGAACAAGAGAAGTTGAAACATCTGTGATCGGAGAGATGGTCATGGACAAATTAAAGGATTTAAATGAAGTTGCATATGTAAGATTTGCAGCCATTTACCGTGAATTCAAAGATGTGAACACATTTATGAGTGAATTAAAGAAATTATTAAAATAATCACAATTGTTTTGAATAAACAAGATTGTAAAAATATTACTTTTGTGATAAACTAACCATATCATTTTGAAACCAGCTTCCTTTTTGAGAAGAGAAGGAGTTGAGTATTATTTATCAGGAAGTAATCACAGGAATCGTCAGTGGAGTGAGTGGAAAGCTCATCCACGTAGAAGTAGAGATCAGAAACGGCCTGCCATATTTTACAATGGTAGGCTATCTTTCCAAAGAATCTATGGAAGCAAAAGAGCGGGTTGCATCAGCACTGCGCTCCATCGGCCATCCCTTACCGTCGATGAAGATCACCGTTAATTTATCCCCAGCCAATATAAGAAAGAACGGAACCGCGTTCGATTTCCCAATCGCCGTGGCCTTTTTAGGATGCCTGAATTTAATCGATGCAAGCAAGTTAGATGACATCTGTATCATGGGGGAATTAGGACTAAACGGCAAGATCAGAGGTGTAGGAAACTGTCTTCCGATCGTTTTAGAAGCAAGAAAACAAGGCATTCACAAGTTCTTTGCGGCAAGTGAAGATGAGAATTCTCTAAGAGGGATTGAAGATATTGAAGTGGTATTTATGGACAGTTTACAGGATGTCCTGGACTATTTTCATGGAACATATCATCAAAAAAGTTGCAGAAGTGCAACAACTTATCAAAAGGAAGAGTCAGAAGAAGACTTCAGTGACATCATCGGACAACAACATTTAAAAAGAGCGATGGAGATCGCAGTCACTGGAAGACATCATCTATTGGTCATTGGTTCCCCAGGTTCAGGAAAAACAATGGCAGCCAGAAGGATTCCGACGATTCTCCCGCAACTATCAAAAGAGGAGAAGATGGAAGTTCAGGCAATCTATGATGCCACAGGAATTCCAAGGTATTTAGAAGATGATACCCGACCATTTCGCCAGCCACATCCAATGATTCCGAAAGCCGCATTTCTTGGAGGCGGCAAGACGCCGACGGCAGGAGAGATAACACTAGCACATCATGGCATTTTATTTCTGGACGAATTTATGGAATTTAAAACAGAATGTATCGAAGCACTCAGACAGCCATTGGAAGATGGAACGATCGATATCACCAGAAATGGGATCTACCACAAGTTCCCGGCAGACTTTCAACTGATCGCCACCATGAATCCATGTCCATGCGGTTATGGATTGGAAGATGGGATCTGTCGATGTACGTATCATGAAAAAAAGCGTTATCTAAAGAAATTGTCCGGTCCGATCTTAGACCGTTTTGACATGGTCCTATGTCTAAGTAAAAAAGAGACTGATACACAGAAGATACAAAAAGAGAGTCAAGAAACATCCCATCAGATCAAAGAACGCATCGAAACAACCATCCAAAGAGAAAAAAAGTTATTAAAAAACTATCAATGCAGTGATACCAGCCATTTAAGCCACATACAGTTAAACAAACTCCTTCATTTATCCAAAGAATGCAAAGAGATTTTAGATATCGCCTATCGATCTGGCAAGATCACAAGACGAGGAATGGATAAGATTTTAAAAGTAGCCCTGACGATCATGCTTATGGAAAATGAATCAGAGATCAAACCGATACACCTGATGGAAGCCATGACCTTCAGAAATACAGGATTTATCAAAGAGGTGCTTGAATATGGAAGATAAATTATATTGGTACTGGCTATGCGGCAAAGTCCGATTGCCGATCAAGAAGCAGAAAGAATTGATGGATATCTTCATTCATCCAAAAGAACTCTATAAGATCAACCCAGAAATCTTAAAAGAACGCATGACACAACTTGAATACGATCGTTTCGTCCATTCAAGAGATGAAACAGCGATCAAGAAAGGCTATGAAGCCCTACATCGTGAAAATATCCGTTTTATCATTCAAAAAGAAGCTGCTTACCCGAATCGATTAAGAAAGATCTACGATGCTCCGTATGGGATTTTTCAAAAAGGTCAGCCATATGAAGAAAAAGAACTGTCAATAGCGATCGTTGGATCAAGATATCCGACAACTTATGGATTCGAAATCTCAAAAAAGTTCGCAAAAGAACTGGCTCAGCAAGGCGTACAGATCGTAAGTGGACTCGCAAGGGGCGTAGATGGGACAGTTCACCGTGAAATAATCGACAAAAAAGGACAGGCTGTTGGGGTTTTAGGATGTGGGATCGATCTCATTTACCCAAAAGAAAATTTTCAGTTATTTTATGACATGTATGCGAATCAGACAGTTATTTCTGAGTACCCGCCAGGCAGTGAACCGCTCAAATGGCATTTTCCAGAAAGGAACCGAATCATCAGTGGATTAAGTGATGGAATCCTCGTCACAGAAGCCAGAGCAAGGAGCGGATCGCTGATCACGGCGGATTGCGGGCTTGATCAGAACAAAGAAGTGTTCGCAGTTCCCGGAATGATCACAGATAAACATTGTCAAGGGTGTCATGGATTGATCAAACAAGGTGCAAAATTAGTTGAAAATGTCGACGATATTTTAACAGAATTTTCAGAATTCACGGGATTTTCACGAAAATTTCCAAAGCATAATGTAAAATCTCTTGCAAAGGCAGAAAAAAGGGTGTATGATATGTTGAGTTTGAAACCGAAATATATTGATGAGATCTTAAGTACATCCCAAGATTCTTATGAAGAAGTGATCCAAGCTTTATTTCAATTAGAAGCGAAAGGATATATCAAACAGATCCATCAGAACTTATATATCAAAAAAATGTAAACAAGGGGTAATACTATATGCCAAAATATCTAGTTATCGTCGAATCACCGGCGAAAGCCAAAACAATCAAAAAGTTCCTGGGCAGGAATTACGAAGTGATCGCGTCCAACGGGCATGTTCGCGATCTGCCAAAGAGTACCTTAGGAATAGATATCGAGAATGACTTTGAACCAAAGTACATTACGATCCGTGGGAAGGGTGAAGTATTAGCAGCTCTTCGTAAAGCGGTAAAAAAAGCAGACAAAGTATACCTCGCGACTGACCCGGACCGTGAAGGAGAAGCCATCTCATGGCATTTATATTACGCATTAAAACTGGAGAACAAAAACTACAGTCGAATCACATTTAATGAGATCACAAAAACAGCTGTCAAAGACTCCATTAAACACGCAAGAGACATCGATATGAATTTAGTCGATGCACAGCAGGCAAGACGTGTTCTGGACCGAATCGTAGGATACCAGATCAGTCCGATCCTCTGGGCAAAGATCAAACGAGGTTTAAGTGCTGGACGAGTTCAGTCCGTAGCTCTACGCCTGATCTGTGACAGAGAAGAAGAGATTAATCTGTTTATTCCACAGGAATACTGGTCCTTAGAAGCCTTATTAGATGTCAAAGGAAGCAAAAAGCCATTAGAAGCCAAACTGATCGGCAATAAAGAACAGAAGATCGAGATCCACAGCGAAGAAGAGATGAATGAGATCTTATCCTATTTAAAAGGAAAAGAATTCACCGTCGAAGGAGTGAAAGTCACAGAACGATTAAAGAAGAGCCCACTTCCATTTACGACAAGTACTCTTCAGCAGGATGCATCCAGCAAGTTAAACTTCGCACCACAGAAAACGATGCGTATCGCACAGCAGTTATATGAAGGTGTCAATATCAAAGGACAGGGAACCGTCGGTCTGATCACATACTTACGTACAGACTCCACACGTATCTCTGTAGAAGCCGATGCCGCAGCGAAAGAATATATCAAGGAAGCTTATGGAGCCGAGTTCGTTGGAGCAGGAACTGTTGCCAAGAAAGACGACAAGAAAGTACAGGATGCACATGAAGCCATCCGACCAACCTACATGACAAACTCACCAGCAAGCATCAAAGATGAACTATCAAGAGATCAGTTCCGTTTATACCAGCTGATCTGGAACCGTTTCATGGCAAGCCGTATGGCACCAGCCAAATACGAGAATACATCCGTAAAGATCGCTGCCGGAGATTATCGTTTTAATGCATCCGCAAGCAAGATCGCCTTCGATGGATTCCTATCCGTATACAACATTAACAACGAGAAATCCGAAGGAAATGTAATGTTAAAATCCATCGACGAAGATACCAAACTTACATTGAATGATTTAGAACCAAAACAACATTTTACACAGCCACCAGCTCATTATACAGAAGCATCTTTAGTTAAGACACTAGAAGAGTTTGGAATCGGACGACCAAGTACTTACGCACCAACGATCTCAACGATCACAGCAAGACGTTATGTTGTCAAAGAAAAGAAGAACTTATACGTCACAGAGCTTGGAGAAGCAGTCAACAACATGATGAAGAAAGCATTTGCAAGTATTGTCGATGTGAACTTCACAGCGATGATGGAAGGTCTGCTTGATATGGTAGAAGAAGGTAAAGTCCATTGGAAATCCGTCATTGAAAACTTCTACCCAGACTTTGAGATCGCAGTGAAGAATGCAGAAAAAGAATTAGAGAAGATCAAGATCGAAGACGAAGTCACAGACGTTATCTGCGATGAATGTGGAAGAAATATGGTCGTGAAGTACGGACCATACGGGAAATTCCTTGCATGCCCTGGATTCCCAGAATGCAGAAATACAAAACCACATTTTGAAAAAGTCGGAATTCCATGCCCAATGTGCGGCGGAGAAGTTGTCTTAAAGAAAACGAAAAAAGGAAGAAAATATTACGGATGTGAAAATAATCCGGAATGTGAATTTATGTCATGGCAGAAACCATCCACAGTCAAATGTGAAAAATGCGGAAGCTATATGATCGAAAAAGGTAAGAAGCTTGTATGCTCTAGCAAGGAATGTGGATTCGTATGCAGCATGCCAGAAGATGCAAAAGAGAAAGAGACTTCCGGGGAGTCAGTGTCAAAATAAGGAGAAAAAATATAGATGAGTAGTATACAATTACTAGATAAAACAAGAAAGATCAATAAATTACTTCATAATAACAATTCACAGAAAGTTGTATTTAACGATATCTGTAAAGTTCTGACAGAAGTAATGAATTCAAACGTCCTTGTTATCAGTAAAAAAGGGAAGATCTTAGGTAAAAATGAAGCAGACCGCATTGAAGTGCTTCATCAGCTGATCTCAGGAAATGTCAAAGATTATGTTGATTTTTCATTAAATGAAAGACTATTAACGATTCTTTCCACCAATGAAAATGTCAGCCTTTCCACACTGGGATTTGAGTCAGACGTTGATGATTACTATGCGATCATCGCACCGATCGATATCGCAGGAGAGAGATTCGGAACATTATTTATGTACCGCCAGAGAGAAAATTATTCCATTGATGATATTATCTTAGCGGAATATGGAACAACCGTTGTCGGACTTGAAATGTTAAGATCTGTAAGTGAAGAAGTGGAACAGGAACGAAGAAAGAAAGGAATCGTTGATTCCGCGATCAGTACGTTATCCTTCACAGAACACAAAGCAGTGATCCATATCTTAGAAGAATTAGAAGGCAATGAAGGAGTCTTAGTTGCAAGTAAGATCGCAGATAGATTCGGGATCACAAGATCTGTTGTCGTAAACGCACTAAGGAAACTAGAAAGTGCCGGAGTTGTTGAGACAAGATCCTCTGGTATGAAGGGAACATATATTAAAGTAGTGAATGACTTTATATTTGACGAGATCACAAAGCTTGATTAATTCTTTTAGAATTAAAGAAAAAGTTCTTGCAAAGAAGGACAAGGTTTGATATACTGTCATAGGTAAAAATAAACACGCTATTGGAATTCTGGTAAGTGCCCAAGAGGTTTGTCAGAACGATGAAAATAGCGGAAGCAAAAACTAAAGGAGATTTAAAATGAGCGTTATTTCAATGAAACAGTTACTTGAAGCAGGTGTACATTTCGGACATCAGACAAGAAGATGGAACCCTAAAATGGCACCATACATCTACACAGAGCGTAATGGTATCCATATCATCGACTTACAGAAATCTGTAGGAATGGTTGACGATGCTTACAATGCAGTAAAAGATTGTGTAGCACAGGGTGGAAAGATTCTGTTCGTAGGAACAAAGAAACAGGCTCAGGATTCTATTCAGGCTGAAGCAGAACGTTGTGGAATGTTCTACGTAAACCAGAGATGGTTAGGTGGAATGATGACTAACTTCAAGACAATCGAATCTAGAATCGCTAGACTGAAAAAGATCAAAGAGATGGAAGAAGACGGAACATTTGACGTACTTCCAAAGAGAGAAGTTTTAGAACTTAACAAAGAAAAAGACAAATTACAGAAGAACTTAGGTGGAATCGAAGAAATGGGTGGACTTCCAGACATGATCTTCGTTGTAGACCCTAAGAAAGAAAGCATCTGTGTACAGGAAGCACATACTTTAGGAATTCCTCTTGTTGGAATCGCAGATACAAACAGCGATCCTGAAGAATTAGATTATATCATCCCAGGAAACGATGATGCGATCCGTGCAGTAAAACTGATCACATCTGCTATGGCTGATGCAGTTATCGAAGCAAACCAGGGAATCGATGCAGACTCTGAAGAAGTTGCAGAAGACGCTGAATAATTTATTCACATTTTCATTTTAGGAGGAAAAGAATCATGGCTATCACAGCAGCAATGGTAAAAGAATTAAGAGAAATGACTGGTGCCGGAATGATGGATTGTAAGAAAGCTCTTACAAAGACAGAAGGAGACATGGACGCAGCAGTTGAATTTTTAAGAGAAAACGGTCTTGCAAAAGCAGCAAAGAAAGCTGGACGTATCGCAGCTGAAGGACTTGTTGCAGTAGCATTATCTGATGATGCAAAAGAAGCAGCTATCGTTGAAGTTAACTCTGAAACAGACTTCGTAGCTAAGAATGATACATTCAAAGCATACGTAGCAGAAGTAGCTGATCAGGCTCTTACAACAGCAGCAGCAGACATCGAAGGATTCTTAGCAGAAGATTCTAAAGCAGAAGCTGGAAAAACTGTAAAAGAAGCATTAGATGGTAAGATTGCTGTTATCGGAGAGAACTTAAACATCCGTAGATTCGCTAAAGTATCTGCAGCAGACGGATTTGTTGCATCTTACATCCACGCTGGTGGTAAGATCGGTGTATTAGTAGAAGTTGCTACAGACGTAGTTAACGACGAGATCAAAGAGATGGCTAAAAACGTAGCAATGCAGGTTGCAGCTATTTCTCCAAAATACACAAGCAGAGATGAAGTTTCTAAAGATTACATCGAGCATGAAACAGAAATCTTAAAAGTTCAGGCTATGAACGAAAACCCAGACAAACCAGAAAACATCATCGAAAAGATGATCGTTGGACGTCTGAACAAAGAATTAAAAGAAGTATGTCTGTTAGATCAGGCTTATGTTAAAGCTGAAGACGGAAAACAGGCAGTTGGAAAATACGTAGAACAGGTTGCTAAAGCAAACGGAGCTAATGTTACAATCAAAGGATTCGTTCGTTTTGAAACTGGTGAAGGTATTGAAAAGAAAGAAGAAGACTTTGCGGCTGAGGTTGCTGCTCAGTTAAAATAATTGATTGATTCTTTGTTAGAGTTAATTTGATATTTTTTTAGTGAGTATTTGAAGGGCATATATCCTTGTGTCAGATATATGCTCTTTTGTTATATCAATATATTTAAAGAACAATCGTTCGGTTCTTGTTTTGATTGTCAAGAAGAAAGAATATAACATAAATGTTAATCTATATACAAAACTTGAAAATAAAGAAAAGAGGATAAAATGGCATTTAAGGTGTTAGATTTATTTTCTGGGGCCGGTGGATTATCAAGAGGTTTTTATGATGCTGGATATGAAGTTGTTTTAGGTGTTGATTTTGATAAGGCTGCACTTAAAACGTTTAAAGAAAATCATGGACAAGCAGAAGCAATGAATTTAGATCTTTTTGATCACGATAATATAGATGTAATTATTGATTTTTTAAAAAATAGAAAGATTAAGTTAGATGTTTTAGTTGGTGGACCACCATGTCAGGGATTTTCAGTAGCCGGACCCCGTGATATGAATGATAAAAGAAATACGCTTTATACAGCGATGGTAGAATTAGCTGATAGAGTAAAACCACAAGTTGTGGTTTTAGAAAACGTTCCAGGTATGGTTCAAACAAATGGAGGTATTGGCGCAAAAAGGGTTGTAGAGGATTTTGCTAAAATTGGATATAATATGGTCGCTAAATTATTATATGGACCGGATTATGGCTTACCTCAGATTAGAAAAAGAGTATTTTTTGTTGGATTAAAAGATAATACAAAAGAATTTATTTTTCCCGAAGCTACAGTTGATAAAGAACATTATATTACATGTGAACAAGCAATAGGAGATTTGCCATCACTTCAAACGGCTGATGGAGAAATAATTTATGGAGAGACTATCCAGAATTATGAGATTCCTGCGCAAAATGAATATCAGAAAAAGATGAGAGCACATTCTAAAAATATACAGAATCATATAGGAAGTATTCCAATTGAAAAAACAAAGTATATGATTTCATTGGTTCCTGAAGGAAAGAATTATAAAGCACTTCCAGAACAGTATAGAGGAATGTATAAATATCATGAAGCATTGACCAGATATCATAGTAAAAAACCGTCACGTACAATAAATACAGGACATAGATCACATTTTCACTATAAATGGAACAGAATACCAACTGTACGTGAAAGTGCTAGATTACAAAGTTTTCCAGATGATTTTATTTTTTATGGAAATAAATCGGAACAGTATAGGCAAGTAGGAAATGCAGTTCCTCCAATGCTTGGGCAAGTTGTTGCAGAGGCGTTGCTGTCTTATTTAAAGGATGGAGAATAGAAATGTATAAGTTTATTGATTTATTTGCTGGATGTGGTGGCTTGGAAGATGGCTTTTTACAATCAGGAAAATATACAGATATAGCCGCGGTTGAATGGCTTAAACCGCAAGTAAATACATTAATTCATAGACTTGAGACAAAATGGAATATACCAGATGCAAAAGAAAGAGTAATGCATTTTGATATCCAACGAGAGGAAGAGTTGTTTTCTGGTTGGGATGATAAGAAGTTTGGCAGTAGTAATGGGTTAGACTATTTTATAGATAAGGCTAAAGGAATTGATGTTATTATAGGAGGTCCGCCTTGTCAAGCTTATTCAATTGCAGGACGTGTTAGAGATGAAAATGGAATGCATGATGATTATCGAAACTATCTTTTTGAACATTACCTTAATGTAGTTGATAGATATCGACCTAAGGCATTTGTATTTGAAAATGTGCCAGGAATATTAAGCGCAGCACCTGGTGGTGTTCCAATAACTGATCTTATTAGAGAGGGCTTTTTGAATATTAATTATGATATTGTAGAAGATCTTAAAATTGCAAAATTAAATGCAAGTGAATATGGGGTGCCTCAAAATAGAGAACGTGTAATTATTGTGGGTATTGATAAGAATAGATATAACAATAGTCAAGAAATACTTCTGAAGTTTTATTCTGAAGTATTAGAAAAGTATAAAGAAAATAGGAAAATTACGGTTCGAGAGGCAATAGGAGACTTGCCAGCATGTATGCCATATTTTGATGAAGAACATCATAAGAAACGAATATCTCATATGACACCAGAAACAACGATAACATGGCAAAAACCAAGATATCATAATTTAAGAGATATGGATACTTTCAAAATACTTGCTGATGATATAGAGTCTGGAAGACGTGAGTATGATAGTAAAAAAATCAGTGAATTATACGAAAAGAAAGTAGGCTCAAAATCTCCTATTCATAGATATCATGTATTAGAACCAGATATTCCAAGTACAACAATCATTGCGCATCTTTATAAAGATGGTAATCGTTTTATTCATTATGATTCAAAACAGTGCAGATCTATTACTGTAAGAGAAGCAGCCAGATTGCAATCTTTTGACGATGATTTTGAGTTTGTTGGAGCACAAGGAAATGCGTATCAGATGATAGGAAATGCGGTACCACCGCAGCTTGCAAAGAGGATAGCATTAGCACTAAGTGATATGATGGAAGAATACTTGGAAAGTTAAAAAATTAATAATGTACATCAAAAAGGTTATTACAGGCTTATGGTAATAACCTTTTTTCATTGTAGATATAATATAAATATGCTAAAATTCTAATATATAAAATAATTTGATAATTAATATAAATTAAGAGGTATTAAAATGGATGTTCTGACGAAAGAACAACGCAAAAAAAATATGCAAAATATTAAGGCAAAAGATACCAAAATAGAAATTATTTTAAGAAAGGCATTATGGAAAAAGGGATACCGATATAGAAAAAATTATAATAAATTACCAGGAAAACCAGATATTGTTTTGCCAAAATATAAAATAGCTATTTTTTGTGATGGAGAATTTTTTCATGGAAAAGATTGGGATATGTTGAAAAAGAAACTTAAGAATAGTAATAACAGTGAATTTTGGATTAATAAAATATCTCGAAATAGAGAAAGAGATGATGAAATAAATAAGAGATTATTTTTTGAAGGATGGACTGTGATTCGATTTTGGGGAGAAGATATAAAAAAACATGCAGATGAGTGTGTAAAAGCTATTGAGGAAATAATATTTGATCAAAATATAATGGATTAAGAAGTAGATAATTATTCGGGTAATTTTATTGTTCTTATTTACCATATTAGTAGGATTTTTAATATAAGTTGTCCTAGAAATTGTAGAAAGATTATATTTATCAAAGATAAAAATCACTTTTATAAAATTATGATGAAATAGCTGTATAGTGATTGAAAAAAATACTATCGTTTTAACTAAAAAATTAATTTTCTCTTGGTAAATCATATAATGAAAATAAAACGAGGTGATAATTTACATGACAGTAAAGACGAAAGAATTAGTGTCCGAAATGACGGAAGCACTTTATCAGAAAAAAGCTGTTTTACTCACTGGAGGAACAGGAGTTGGTAAAACATATTTAGCAAAAAAAATTGCGGAACAGTTAGGGAAAAAAGAATATAGTTGTTTTCCATCGAGTGAAAATCAATCAGTAAATATTAAAATTATTTCATGTCATAGTAGTGTTACATATGAAGATATTGTGGGTGGGATAACTGTTGAAATAGATTCAGGACAAGTGATTTTTGAATATAAAGATAAAATTTTAATTGAAACAATCAGGAAAGCTTTGGAAGACTATAAAATACATAATGGTACTAAATATGTTCTGATTATGGATGATTTACAACGTAATGATGTATCTATACTTTTGGGTGAAGCAGTGGGAGCAATAGGAGCGGAAGGAACGAAAACAAGACTTTATTTAAATTCAGGAGTTGGGATTGAAATTCCACCGAACTTTTATATTATTGGAACATATAATGCTGCAGAAATAGGAGCAAATTTTCTTCCGAATGAATTGATAAAAAATTTTTATGTTAGAGAAATATTATCGGATATTGAGTATATTACAGAATTATCAGATTCGGAAAAAGTAGTTTATTATGAAAAGGTACGAAGTTTAATATTAAATCATTTGAATATTCAGTATAGATTTAGTCCTTATGATCAGAACAGATATTTCCTTGGACATGGATATTTTTCTGGCGAGGATCTTTCTTTAAAAATTAGATATCAAATAATTCCAATTCTTAAACAATACATAAATGAAGGAATAATTGATAGTACAGCCGAAGAACCTTTGCATTTATTAGAAGCAGCGTGTATAAAACAGAAAAAAATATCTAAAGTTAAAAGAAAAAGTAGCTTTAGCAAATATAATAAAGGTGTGACAGCTAATCAATTTATGACTAAGGATGCCAGTAGAAAATGCAGTTCCATACCAATAGAAAATCTTGTAGGTAGAATTATAGATCAAAAATTACTTACAGACAGTCAAATTAAAAATGCAATTTTGTTTAATAAAAAAGTATGCTATAGAGAGATGATGATTGAAGGAAAATCTTATCAGGCGATGTTAATTGCAAATAAGGAGCAACATGACAAGATTCGTAGAGGTGGAAAATCAGAAGGAAGATGTTTATACAATGGTGGTACTATTTATATAGATAATTCAGAACATTATTTTACAGGAGGATTTCATCCAAAGGATTATGTAAAAGCTGCATGTTGGGAAAATCAAGGGGAATATAAACTTGGAGAATCGTTTGGTGGTAATTTAGTAATTTATAGGATTGTATGGCAGTATTATCAAACATTAATAGAAGAATATACACAGTATTTAAGAAATAATCCTTTGGATACTAATAAGCAAAAATTGCTTTCTTATATACAAAAAGAATGGAAATTATTTTTGTATGATTATAAAAGAATTAAACCTAAAAGTGTTTCTAAGGAAGGGAAAACAAATAGTGAATGGAAAAACGAAGAAGCAAAGTATAATCAAGAAGCAAATGCAATTGTCAGACAGCGAATTGCTGAGTTAAAAATATTATGGAGTAATCCTGGTGATATAATTGTAACAGAAGATGGTTTTGAAGTAATACTAGAAGGAGTAGATAATAATATGGATGATTCAATTTATAAAGAATACAAAGATGCAATGGAAACACTTGGAATTAAGCAGATGATACTTCAGGGACCTCCAGGAACTTCAAAGACTTATTCTGCAAAAGAATTTTTGAAATATATGGCAAATGGTTGTTCTGATGAGAAATTAGCTGATGTTCAGATTTCAGATTATTCTGATGAAAATAAGTATTGCGCGAAATTATTTAAAGGGGAGTCTATGCCAGAGATAGCATGGGATATAGTACAGTTTCATCCATCATATGGGTATGAGGATTTCATAAGAGGGATAAAGGTCTCTACAAAACCAGGATCAGATACAATTTTATATGAAACAGTAAATAAGGTTTTGGGAAATATTGCTGAGCTTGCAAAGAAGCATAACGAGACAAAATTTTTCTTAATTATTGATGAAATTAATCGTGCTAATCTGGCAACAGTATTTGGTGAACTTATATATGGCCTTGAATACCGAGCTGAACCGGTTGCTACGCCATATTCAGTAAATAATGATAATAGAATAAGTTTACCTAATAATTTGTATATCATTGGAACGATGAATACAGCCGATAAATCTATTGGAGGAATAGATTATGCTATCAGACGTAGATTTCTTTTTTTTGAACTATTGCCAGATGCGAAGGTTATTGGTGAATATAAATCAGAAAGAGGAGCAGATCAGTTAGAGATTAATGCACAAGCATGTAAACTTTTTGAAAATGTAGAGAGAGTATTCGAAGAAAAATATCTTAGTCCGGAATATAGAAAAGAGGATGTGCAAATAGGACATACCTATTTTCTGGTAGATAGTAAGGATAAGCTTATGAAAAGATTTGAATATCAGATTATTCCAATTTTAAAGGAATATTATAGGGATGGGATTATTAGTATTGAAACCAGCAATGAAATGGATGGTTTTGACGGTTTTCTAAATTGTATTACAGGAAAAATTAATATGACATCGCAAAGAGAGGATATTGAAAGAATATTTAGTGAGCTTATTATGTAGGTGGTGGTTATATGAAGGGATGGCAAGAGCCGAAAGATGGGAAGCGTATATATCTTATAACGGATAACTCTAGAATGGATGGATTTAATGATCATATTAAATCCGATGATATGGAGAGACTTTATATTACATATGGTGAATCAAAAGTGAATCTTGGAATTCACTATTATCGAAATTATTTATATTCATCAAATTTAGTTGGAATTTGCAGACTAAAGTCAAGAGAGAATGAGATTTTGTATGATGTTGAAGGAAATGAATTGTTAATAAAAGTAATCCCAAGGTTTAATGTTAAGGTTGTAGAACTTTTGAACTACATCCGAGAAGATGATGAATTTGATCGTTATATGGCACCGCAAACAGTAAGTAACCGGCAGAAAGAAAAAGATATAGAATCAATTGATCGAAATGAAATTTTTTATTTTTTCGAAAATGAAAATCCTTTAAAGGTAGATGATAGTACATCAAATGAAAATAGTATCATTACAGTTACAGTATTTCTTATCTTGTTGAGATTGTTATGTAAAAGACCGCTTATGGGGAGAATGGTAAAAAAAGAAGAAAATCTTACAGGAAAAGTTAAAGGGAAAATTGTTATTGAAAAAAATATAAGTAAAAATGCTATGCATGGAAGAAATGATAGATTTTATTGTCAATTTTTACGTTTTTCCGATAATATTATCGAAAATCAAATTTTAAAAGCAGCATTGAAAAAAGCAAAAAGATTTCTTGTTGATTATTTCGCTAATAGTGTTGATAAAGATAATAATTATGCAAATATGATTTCCTATTGCTCAAATGTGTTAAAGCATGTATCTGATATACAGTGTAGTGGAAATATATGCAATGGTTTGAGGTTTTCTGGATGTTATACTTATTATAAGCCTGTAATAATAATGGCAAAAATGGTTCTAGATGATATTTCGATTGAATCAACTGGCGATATTAGTACAACTGGATATATTATTCCATATGCAATATCAATGGAGAAACTTTTTGAAATATATGTACGTGCATATCTTAAGAAAAATGGGGTTGCTTCGTATAAAAATAAAAGTAAGACAGGTATCAGATTAGAAAAATTTGATGACAAAAGGGATATTTTTATAGAAGATGAGGAATTACAAAATCCTGGAAGGTATATTTCCGGTTCAATAAAGCCAGATTTAATTCTTACTGATCAGGAAAGTGGAGAGACAGTTGTTTTTGACGTTAAGTACAAAGATTATACGAATGGAAATTCAAGAAATGATAGACTTCAACTTCTCGCGTATAGTATGATGCTGAATGCTAATAATGTTGGAATAATCTTACCAGCACAAACTGACGTAGAAATATTTGACGCTAGAAGAATCAATTCAATGGAAAATCGAGATATCAAATATCATCAAGTGTTACTAGGTATGATGAAAGATAATCCTGTTATTGCAAATTATATTAAAGAGAATATGTTTGAAAAAAAGGATTAGAAAAAAATATTTATAAATGAGATAATAAGAGGAAGAAGCATGGCGAGAACAAGAGATGCAGTGGATACAATTAAGGGCTATTATTATCAATTTGATTATTTTATTTTGCAAATAATTGATTCAACTGATGATTCAGATGAGATTACAATAGAAGGAATAGAAGATGTTGATATTTTTAATAAGGATGGAGTAACAGCAGTACAGTGTAAGTATTATTCTAAAACGGAATATAATCATTCGGTTATTGCTCAACCTATTAGACTTATGTTAAGAGATTTTGCAAAGAGAAATACAGAAAATCAAATAAGATATAAAATATATGGTAAATATAAATCCGGCCATGAAAAATATCCAGAAGAATTAACGGTAGATTTTGTAAAAAAGAATTTATTTACATATACTAAAGATAAAGAAAAACATGTATTACATGAAGAACTCAACCTAACAGACGAGGAAATAGAAAATTTTTTAAGTTTATTAGATGTTAATATTAATGCAGAAGATTATGATATATTGCAAGATAAAGTAATAAATGGGCTGAAAAGTATTTTTCGGTGTGGAAAATTTGAAGCTGAGTATTATTACTATAATAATGCATTAAGACTAGTAAAAGAAAAGGCAACACAAAATAATGAGAAGAACAGAATTATTAGTAAGAAAGATTTTCTGGATAAAATAAATAATAAGAAAATGTTGTTTGATAAGTGGTATCTTCAGTATAAAGGAGTACAGGCGTATTGCAAGGATATAAAAAAACAATATTTTACTCAAAAAAACATATCACCATATGAAAGATTTTTTTTAATAGAATGTGATTCTGTAATTAATGATAATGAATTACTTTTTATAATTGAAAAAATATCAAGTAATTGGAGTAAATTATCTAGAAGAGAGATTAAGCCATTTTGCCCATATATTTATCTGGAAGGAATTTCGAAAGAAAGATTGATAAATTTAAAAAAACATTTACAAGAAGAAAATATTCGTATATGGGATGGATACGATTTTCTTGGAGCGGACTTTAAAGTTGATTCAATTATACGAAAAACTAATTTTCAAAATGATGTAAAATTGAAAATAATTAATGATATAGAAAATTTAGATACTATTTTAGAAGTTGCAAGAGGAACTAAACAAATTTATCAATTTTATTTAGATGAACCTTTTTATGAAAACAACAGATATGGTGTGAGCTATGGAATACAAATTTCATCAACACATGATATTATTAAGATGATTTAAAATAGGGAGAAAGAACAATGGAAGAAAATGAAAAAATTAATGCAGAAGTTATAGCAGTACTTCCTAATAAAGTTAAAATATCTGTAGATGATCTGGAAGATTTTCAATTAGCAGAAGAAAAATTAAAAGTTGGATCTTATCTTAGGATAGCAGATAATGATAATGCGGTATTAATTGCTATTATAGAAAATTTTAATATAGAAGTTGCAGTTAATCAAAGTGGAGAACCTAGCAGGAAATATATTTTAGAAGCTAATCCATTGGGGATACTTAGAGATGGAAAATTTGAGAGAGGTGGAGATACGATTGCAATCCCACCAAAGAAAGTTGAACCAGCAAGAAAAGATGAAATTCAGAAGATATTTGAGGAAACATTATTGGATGATAAAAAATTTAGCTTTGCAACATTATCTGCAGATAATTCTATATCAGTTCCTGTAGATGGTGATAAATTTTTTAATAAACATATTGCTGTTGTAGGTTCAACAGGATCTGGAAAATCACATTCTATAGCGAAAATACTTCAAAATGTTTTAAATGCGAAAGATGAAGCATATCGGGGAATGAATAATTCACATATTATAATTTTTGATATTCATTCGGAATACCATACGGCATTTCCACAAGCTAATTTTATTGATATATCTAATTTGGTTTTACCATACTGGTTGTTAAATAGCGATGAATTACAGGAACTATTTATTGATACAGAAGCAAATGATCATAAACAAAGGAATGTACTAAAAGAAGCAATTGTAAATAATAGGAAAGAACATTTTGAGGGCGATTCCACGTTAAAAGAAAAAATCCATTTTGATTCGCCGTTATTTTTTGATATAGATGAGATACTTTTGTACATAAAGAATAGGAATAATGAAAAAAAAGACAAGAATAATGATATTCTATATAAAATGTCAGATGGAGAACAGTATATTTTTAATGTTCAAAACGCTAAAAATTTATTTTATGAAAAAGTAACATATACAGGAACATCTGCATCAGGCACAAACAATGGAAATTTGATTAATTTTATAGATAGATTAGAAAATAAGATAAATGATAAACGACTAGACTTTTTATTTGGAGAAAAATCGAGAACAATTTCTTTTGAAGAAACATTGAGTGAATTGTTAGGGTATAATGAATCAACTAAATCCAATATAACTATTTTGGATTTAAGTGGTGTACCTTTTGATGTATTAAGTATAACAGTTTCTTTAATTTCAAGGATTTTATTTGAATTTGGGTATTACTACAAAAGAATGAAAGAAGAACAAGAAACTGATGGAAATAAAGACAATGATATACCGGTGTTATTGGTATATGAAGAAGCCCATAAATATGTCCCTAATAATGATTCTGCAAAATATAGAGCATCAAGAGAATCCATAGAAAGAATTGCAAAAGATATAATGGTCTCATAAATTAAGACACTTTTTCGGACAGATCTTAATGAATCTGAT
>OLVT01000136.1_pt1 | contig 83164 bp, 76 predicted proteins | sample 1673241 | NCBI WGS metagenome assembly OLVT01 (sample SAMEA3178936, study PRJEB25190) | human gut metagenome | biome: human gut; feature: human-associated habitat; material: faeces | place: Austria | collected 2013
GTCATGTCTTTGTTATTATGAAATTTTATTTTTGCGAAATTTATTATACGTCATCTGGTCCAACTACATCATTGTGAAGATCTGACGGCTTTTGAGGATTTAAAACAACGGCTTTTTCAAAAGCACTTTTTGATATCGCTACTTTACTGCGTGTGTGAATCAGCTTTTCACCAACAACTTGATAGGTAAATTCCAAACCAGATACGGTATAAAAAACTTCTCCCGCATGCCTCTTTATATTTTCCCAAATTGATTTCATTTTTCTAGCCCCCTCTTAATCATATTCATAATGACGCCTTCATCTTTTCCAATCTTTTATTAAAAATTCCCTATGTCATCTGTCCAAAGGTCATTTTTCAAGGGCAAAAAACGGGCAGTTTTTCATCCAAAAAGCTGTGCCACAAGATTTCTTTCCAGTATAATTAGCTTTTTTTAGGTAATTTTAGATCAAACTTTCCTCCCAAAACTCCAGCGCTAACCCCAGCAACCATAATCAATGCAATACTGATTCCTCCAACCAATTTCCAGTTGAATTCTCTCTTTTCAGAATCTTTCTTGTTTACTTTATCTTCAATTTCTTTTTCCTGTCCCCGAATCTCTGTATCCTTTTCATTCGCCATTTTAGCAAGTTCTACTTCTCGATTTAAAATCTCTATCATAATTTCTGGTGGAAGATTTGGATTGTCAAGGATCTTACTACAATCACCTTGAACTTGTTTAACAAAATCATAGAATTGCTTTCTACTTTCAGCAGCACTATCCATTTCCTTATTGGCAATACCATAGTACTCTTTAATACTTTCGTCATCACTACTGATAATAGTATCTAGCATTCCTTTATATTCAGTTAATGCTGATTTCATCAAGCCAACAAACTCTGGGAACTGCGCAAGAACTTCTTTAGCTACTTCAGGACGAAGTTCTCCAATTTTTGATGCAAAACTAATTACATCATCTTTTGATAAATTCTTAAAATCCGTTCTTTTCATCATGGCAAGAACATCTCTTTCTCTTTGTGTATATTCCATGCCATTACCTCCTAGCAGCGGTTTTTATTCCCTTATTCATGTCTAAATCAAAACCAATCTGCCAAAATCCCATGTCAAGTAATTTCATCTGTGGATATGGCATATCTTCTATTTTCATTTTTGATCTAGCACTTTCCAATCGTTCAGTATTCTTCTCGTAAAAATCTACAAGCAACATAATGGACTTTAGGTTATAATTGCCCGTTGCTACCTTTTGATTTTTAATTCCGGCTATAAAATATCTATCATATGCTGGAACACATCCTAATGTTCCCATCAATATCTTTGTTATAAGTGTATAGGATAACTGATTTTTAAGTTCTTGCTCTTTTACTTCATGTCTAATCTTATCATAGTATTTATCCAAAAATGCATTTATTTCTTGGAGTAGCTTTTGATTATTTTCTTTTCTAAAATCAACACATTTAATTCCTGCCAATGCATCATACTTTTCACTTAGCAATTCTTTTACAACGGGAATATGTATTCTATAGTCCTTCTGCAATAAAAATGATGAACCGCGATACATTCCCCAACTCGCTAAATAGAAAGCAAGCTGTAAGCTCAAATAATCATAGTCAATATCTTCATTGCCACGAGCCATCATAAAATGTGAATAGCAATGTTCCCATGAACGATATCGAGCATTTTCATCAGATTTCAACTCATCATAAAAATCTGTTGATGACTTAATAATCAAATCCACTGTGTCCATGCCAAGCACCTCCTATTCGTTACTTGTTTTTATCTGTTCTCCATCCGGAAAAATAAACGATTACTCAAAAATCACTTCCATAACATCTGTTATCTGTTTTACTTCCTCAAAAGTCACAGTATCTCGTTTCAGTTTCTTGCAAAAATTCTGCGGTGTCTAATCTATCTGTCTAGCATGTTCCAAAACACTTATATTCTTTTTATTACATAATTCTTTCATTATATCGGATATCTTCATCATAATCCTGTATATCTAAAATAAGCCTTAATTTACTATAAACCAAATGGTTTGCATTTTCAACTTTTCGTGCTTAAGCTCTGTATAAACAATCTATGAATGAAAAAACACCCTGCATTTCTGCAAGGTGCTAACCATAGAGAATCTTTTATTATCTTCTGACATCCACCGCTTATATCTGATTGAAACACCACAGATTATTCTGCTTCAATTCTTAAAACAGTGGATGTCATCTGTCAAAACGCAATTTTCAGAGGGCAAAAAACGGGCATTTTTTAGCCGAAAAAACCCTGTTTTTTTGCCTTCAAACCACAACTGGTCAGTATTTTTGCTTCGCAAAAACGGCTTCGCCGCCGGATTTCTTTCCGGTACGCATTGTGGTTTCACCCTTATTTTACGCCTGTCCACCACAACGTGTCATCAGTACCACCGATTCCACATGCTTATCATTGTCCAAACTTAATTCCATATTTTCCCCAATGATTGGTAGCTTGAATTTGATTGATTTGAGCCACTGTCCATTGGGCTGGCGCTCCGGAAAGATTTGTATTTCTGAAATCAGCGCTTCTATAAATCTTCTCCGTTCTACGTCATTCATCACCCCGTATAGTTTTTCAAAATAAATTAGAACCTTGTAGATGTTGTCTGCGGTTAGCTTTTCAGCCTCAATAGCCTGCTTTTTTGCCCTTGCCTCAACCAGAAGGTTTTCTTCCTCTTCTATCTTATCATACATTCGATAAAGCCTGTCATCAAGATCTGCTTTTCGTTTAATATAGTGACGATCATCAGGATCAAGCGAATCTATTTCTTCCATCAATTTGGATTTAGTGGAATAATACTGACGAAGTTGCTTTTCGTGATTCGCCACCTCCTGATCTATTGTGGAAGTGTCTACCTTCACATTGATTTTTTCCTGCATCATCGTGGCAAATTTAGGCTTGCTGACTAATGCTACTATGATTTCTGCGACTGCATCATCCAATAGTTCCTCATTGATTTGCTTTCTGTAATCGCACTTATGTCCACGGGTCATGGTGCGGTGTTTGCAACCATAGTAATAAAAATCCTTATACTTTGTTCCATCCTTTTTGTGTTTGATACATTTGTTTCCATACATTCCTGCACCACACACAGGGCATTTTACAATACCCGAAAGCAGATGAGCTCTCGTATCTTTTCCCTTATTTACATGCTCATATTTTTTTGCCTGAGCAAGTAATTTGACCTGCGCCGCCTGCCAGATTTCTTCGGAAACAATGGCTTCATGCAATCCGTCAACCAGTAAATAGTTCTCTTGTTCTACAAGATGATAGTCATTTCTGGTTCCATGTACTTTTTCTGTTCTTCTGCGTCCATAGGCGATTTTGCCACAATATACTGGATTTCTTAGTATTAGGCGAACCAAATGGGCATCAAACAGAGGATTTTTTCCATTTTGCCGTTGTATTTTTCGTATTCCGTGATTTTCCAGATATTTAGCAATGCCATTTGAACCAATATTGGTATTCACATATTGGTCGAATATCACGCGAATTGCTACTGCCTCTTCCTCGTTTATTTCCAGTTTTCCGTCCACAAGCTGATAGCCATACGGTGCAAATCCGCCGTTCCATTTTCCTTCTCTGGCCTTTTGGATACGTCCTTCCATCGTTTGGACACGAATATTTTCCCTCTCAATTTCAGCGACTGCCGAGAGAACGGAAATCATCAGTTTGCCAGCATCCTTAGAAGAGTCTATCCCATCCTCAACACAGATTAGATTCACGCCAAAGTCCTGCATAATCTGCAAAGTCGAAAGAACATCTGCCGCATTTCTCCCGAAACGGGATAATTTAAAGACAAGGACATAAGAAACTCCGTCTTTTCCTTCTTTAATATCATCCATCATTTGGGAAAACTGTACTCGGCCTTCAATGGATTTTCCGGACTTACCGGCATCCTCATATTCTCTTACAATTTCATAATCATTGTACTCTGCAAAAGCTTTCATTCTTGACTTCTGTGCGTCCAAGGAGTAGCCGTCAATCTGCATTGTTGTTGACACTCTGGTGTAGGTATAAACCTTTACTTTTTTCTTATCCATAAGCAACCTCACTCATAGTGCCACTGATGTGCACTACATAATATCATACATCGTTCCAGTTCCAAAATTGTTTGGACTATATTATCACGATATAATTATATCATGCAGCCTTTTTGATTTCAACAGATTCACACTTTAAATCGATAAACTCACTAATATTTTTCTTTTCTTTAGGGTCTGGCAAACTGTCAATATCTAAAACATCCGCATACTTCTCGATTAAATCAGCAAGCAAATCCGCAAGGCCATTCCATTCATCTCCCATAAGCCATTTCTCCCAAAATCAAAAAGAAATAAGTATGAAATCCACTCAAACATTTATCACCTCTTTATATCAAAGAAGTGCTGCGCCGATTATCCCGACGCAGCACCGCTTCTCTCTTATTTTTTGTATCGTATTCTCTGGACAGCAGGACTGCCCATCAGCACACCCCCGATACAGGGAATATTCAAGCCGGTTCAGGGTTAGTCAGCCGGATGGCTGCTGAAGCCGCCGCATACCGCCGATAGGTGGTTGGCACCATATTCGCAGTAAGTTTCGGTGAGTGGCACGGTTCCTTGCGCTGCGCGTCCTGGCACTTTCCGGCCCACCACAGGCCGGTCATCAGCCACCAAATGACCGCTCGGCCCCTTTGATGTTATCGTATTGACGGATGCTCTGACCATCCGCAGGGGGTTATCGCGTTTGTGCTATGCGATGCTCGGCGCAGCACTCAAAAACTTGAATACTGAGTATGAACGGATTGCCCGTTGTTTTTCAAGGTACACAGTCAAAAGGGGTTTCTAAAATCCCTTTCACTATATAGGAGGGAAAACGGGCAATCGTTGATAGTTACGCCGCAACTTTTTTTCGGATTTTCTTCAAAGCGGAATGCACGGAACGCATGACCGCCGATTTATTGCAGTCCTGCATTTTGGCAATCTCTGAATAGGAGTATCCGTAGAAAAAATGGAGAATGAAACGCCACCGCTGCAACGGGGGAAGTTTCTCCAGCACGTGGCCAATTTCCAGCAAGGTTTCCAGGCGCTCGGCGGTTTCTTCCAGCGACTCCGTAGCCAGATCATACAGCAGGCAATCATCAAAAGATTTCCCTTCGATATGTTTCCGGCGCTCATACCGCTGCCGTTCCTCCTGCTTTCGGCTTTCCTCGTAAACGCGGTAGATTTCAAGTGATACTTCCACATCGACAGGGCGGTGATCAGCATTTAAGATTTTGACAAGATACATAGTGCGCCCTCCCTTATGCAACTCGAACCAGAGCGATGATTTTATCATCGTCCTGTGGATCAATAAGGAACGGGCTGGGCTGGGCATTCGCAGCGCCAGGCGGCGCAGGGGTCGGCGCAGGCTGTGTCAGGATGAGAAGCGATTCACCAGGGGCCAAATGGATTACTTTAATGGTTTTCAACATATTGCAACACCTCCGATTATTTTCTGAGGGCTTGTCCCTCTACATATCGGAGATTTCAGCGCCCCTCAATTAAGGGGGCGTACAAATTTCTTGAACGGAATAGGCAAAGGCAAGGACAGCATCACAAGAATGCTGTCCTTGCTTTCACTTATTCAGCTAAGAAGCTGCGGAGCCGGTGAAAGGCCCTTTGAAGCAGAAGTGTGACCGCTGCCGGTGAGCAGCCAAAGATGACTGCAATCTCCTTGTACTGATACCCTTCCCAAAAAGCCAGCTCGATAGCGAAACGCTGCCGGTCTGTCAGACGACGCAAGCCATAAGCCAGCTTTTCGTTCCGGACGGTATCAATAAAATCCTCCACCATCAGTTGCTCCGTAAAATCATCCTGGATATAGATAGACCGCTCCTTGTATGTAAGTTCCTCGCTCATACTCTCCAGGGAGTAGCAGTGATACCGGAACCGGCGGTCAGAGTTTGCAATAATACGATCCTCGTTTTTAAGGCTCGCAGCCCAATCTTTTTCGGCCATAAGCCTGTTCTCCTTTCTGATGTTTGTCTGCGTGGGCGGGTAGACAAACGGGGGAGAACGGCACTTCGGAGCAAATCCGAAGTTTGACAAAATACGACAAGAAAAAGCGCCGGACAGCTTTTGTAACTGTTCGACGCTATTTAAAGCCCATGAGCAAGAATTATAATTCTTTTTATATGTGACTGATTGTTCTGCTTGATGGGCGAAGTATGTTCCTGGACTGAAATCTATTTTTTTGAGAATATGTCTCCTTTAGAGGGATAAATCAAAATGCCGTCCATATTCGCCTCCCCCGGCGAAACACAGACGACACACCTTTAGGCCCTGTCTTGAACCGCCGTTTTTTTTATTGGCGGTTAAGATAAGGCCAAAAAGAGAATGATTTGTTGATATATAGGAATAATAATTCCGATTTAACCAGAATTATAGAGGGATGTCAAAACCTCTTTCAGCACGATACAATGTATATGAGGTGAACGATTATGCCGGAAGATATGCTACAGTATCTCGGGGCTTTTATTCGTAAAAGTCGGAAAGATTGCGAATTGACCCAAGATGAATTGGCGGAGCAATCTGGCGTATCGGCTCGGCATATAGCAAAAATCGAGAAAGGACAAATAAATCCATCTTATGAAGTCCTTGCCACATTGAAAAAACGACTCGGATTTTCTGGTGAAACCCTATTTCATCCAGAGTTAGAACAGGACGATGAGATTAATCAGTTTATTGGAAAATATCTTGCCTGTTCTGAACGTGATCGTAAAATATTAATCAAGACACTAAATTGTTTGGCTAACGAATTGCTATGCAAAACCGATACATCAGAAGTTGATACCGAAGATACTAAGTGAACTCAGCAGAACAGAAATTATTCTTGTTCTGCTGTTTTTCTTTATCATGAGGACAAATGAAATAATGCTCTTATTAAAAAACCAGCAGGCAAAATTTTCACCCACTGGCTGTCTTACTCTTATAGTAAGACAAGAATACCACCATTCATTAACAGCTTTTATTCCCCACTATTTTGTTTGCGGTATTCAGCCGGGGGGATTTTTAGCACATCCCGAAATGCTGTGGCAAACTTACTTTGATTTTCATAGCCGACTTTATTTGCTATTTCGGCTATGGTGGACTGCGTTTGCCTTAATAAGATCGCAGCCTGTCTAATACGATACTCTTTCATATAGTTTCCGATAGGCTGCCCAAAAATCCCTTTAAATGTATCTTTTAAGGTTGTTGGGTTTATTAGGTATTCTTTTGAAAGCTCCTCAATCGTCGGACGTTCCTGCAGGTTTGATACCAGTCTTTTATGGATTGTTTTAATAATCTCTACCTGCGGCGACGTATATAGTTCTCGTCGTTTCTCTTTGGATACATCAACCAGGCACAGAAATAAAAGTAATTCCTGTACTTTCAACCTGAAATACGGCTTTTGTAAACAATCCGGCACAGAGTAAAGCTCCGAAAAGATATGCTCGATCTCGTTTTTAGCCCGCATAATGAAGCAATTTCCATCAGCGCAAAACTTCTCTTTGAATTGAAGAATATCTATGCCGCTGTCCGAGAGGATTTCAGGCGGATTTTTCACTACTACGGACAAATTGATAACGACGGAAATTCCCCGGTAGTGTTTCAGGGGAAATGACATTTCCGAAGCACAGTTATCCATCGTATGAATAGAGAGGTCGCCCTCTCCGAGATAGAGGCAAGAGCCGCTTGGCAGGCGGCAGCCTTCCCGTCCTTCCCGGCAATGGTTGATCTCCAAAATGTTTTTATCAATGTTCCCATCCCAATAGCAGCTTGTCGCTTCAAAATCGTTATAGATAAGCTGTATGCCGGGATAGACCTGATAGACCGTCATAAGTCCGAGGCCATCCGCACAATCCATTTTATAGACAGTACAGTAACCGTCGTTATCTTTCGGAATGACTGCGGATAACCCTGTTGATGAAAAATGGGTATTCTCCATAGCTGTCCTTTCCGCTGTATCTAAGTTGTTTATCTGTTGTGCCAGAGTCTTTCTGACATCTTTTATTATATAGGTTTTTCTCATATTGCACCGCTCCAATCAGCAGGATTTGAAATCCAAATAGAACCCACTTTGAATTATAGTACGTCATGGCTAACCGTGCAAATGAAAAAAGCCGATGCCCTTTGTCAAACAGGGGCACCGGCCAGATACAGCTTATTTATTGCAATATTCTTTGCCTACACAGCCGGAGCAGCCGCCACCGCAGCAGGAACCATTCTTCCGATCCCTATGGATTTTCCGAACAGCCCATACCGCATAGAGAGCAATCCCGGCCACAATTACACCTGTTACAATCATTTAGACTCCTTTCCGGCTGGCACTCCACAAGTCATCCGCCGTGGGCTGCCAGTTCCTTGCATACGGCTCGCACTTGTCGCAAAGATGGTCTACCGACTCCGGCGACTGCAAATCCGTAGACTTTGCGCCGGTGCGTTTTACCATATCCCTCAAAATCTGCGGGTTTTCCAGCATGGGGCAGGGCCGCAGCATATTTTTGTTGAATGGCTGCCCGTCATGGTAGGCCATGAATAGCGGGCTTTTCAGTGCGTCCAATAGGCTGCAATCGTGAATGTTCACATTGGAATAGTGGATGAACACACAAGGCTCCACATCCCCGGCAGCATTGATGTGGAGATAGTTTCGGCCTCCGGCAATACAGCCGCCAACATACTCTGCATCGTTCTGGAAATCCATGCTGAAAATCGGCTTTGTGTTCCGAAAAGCACGGATACGTTCGTAAACGATTTTTCTCTGCTCCGGCGTGGGCAAAAGTGCTGGTACAGCTTCATTGCCAACGGGCATATAGTGGAAGAACCAGACAAACATAGCCCCCATGTCAATCATCATGTCGAAAAACTGTTCGCTGCTGATGTCGGCATAGTTCGCGCTGGTATAGCAGGTTGAAATGCCAAAGGGCAGCTTATATTCCCGCAGCAAGTTCATGGCCTGCATGACTTTTTCAAATACGCCGTTGCCCCTGCGTCCGTCGTTTGCCTGTTCAAATCCTTCCAGACTGATGGCTGGGACGAAATTTTTTACCCGCAGCATTTCTTTACAAAACGCTTCGTCAATCAGGGTGCCGTTCGTGAATGAGAGGAACGCACAATCAGGATGCCGCTCACACAGGGTAATCAAATCCTTTTTGCGAACCATCGGTTCCCCGCCCGTGTAGATATACATATAGACGCCCAGATCCTTACCCTGACGGATAATGCTGTCGATGGTTTCCAGACTCAAATTCAGTTTATGACCGTATTCGGCTGCCCAGCAGCCGGTACAGTGCAGATTGCAGGCCGATGTAGGATCTAACAGAACCGCCCACGGAATATTGCAGTTTTCCTTCTTCCGCATTTCCTCCTGAACGGCACCGCCTTTCAAGGCGGAGTTGATAATAAAATTCTGGAATAGTGTTTTTCGTACCCCAGTATCCAACTGATAGGCTTTCAAAATCAGTTCATACCAATTTCCCTTTTCTGCAATCGCTTTTCGGAAAGCGGCCCGCTGACTTTCATACCAGCCATCGGGCAAGGCTTTGTCGATCAGGTTCATTGCTTTGGGAATATTGGTTTCCGGCTCCTTTTCCAGATAATTCAGAACCGTGTTTACAGCCACAGTAAAGGCCGTGTTTTTTACAGACTCGATAATACTCATTTTTCCTTTCTGCTGGCAGAACACAAGCTCTGCCAGCTTTCCCCTATGTATTTCTCTATTCTTCGCGCAGAAGATTTCTCATTACCAAAAGTCCAGCGCCGATTACAGAAATAACGACGACTGAACAGAAGATTTTTTTGAATGTCATATTTTCACCTCACAGAAGAAGTCCAATTCGATAAACAGCGAAAGTGATAACCCACGCCACAACCAACTGGAACAATGCAGACAGCAGCATCCAACGAGTGCTGGCCGCTTCCTTGCGGATCGTTGCCAATGTCGCCGCACAAGGAATATACAGCAGGCAGAAAATCATCAGGCAGAACGCATTGAGCTGTCCAAAACCGGCAGCTCCTAAAATGCCAACCAGCGTATTCATTCCTGCTCCCGAATTGATATTCGGGACTCCGAACAGGACGGCACAACTGGACACAACAACTTCCTTTGCAGAAATACCGGCAATCAAAGCAACGGCAATCTGCCAGAAGCCCAATCCAATCGGTGCAAAGAACGGCACCAGCCAATGGCCCAAAATGGCTCCGAAGCTCTCTGTCATTTCCGTGGTATAGCCATGAGGCCCAAAATTCAGGATCGCCCACATGAGGATAGAAGCCATGAAAATTGTGGTTCCGGCTTTGGTAAGGTAATCCTTCACCTTTTCCCATACATAGATAGCAACGGTTCTGCCACTCGGCGCTTTGTACTCCGGCAGTTCGATCAGCAGATAGTTTTCTGAAGTCTTGCGGTCAATCAGATGGATCACCGCCGCCACAAGAATAGCAACCACTAAACCGATCAGGTACATAGAGTACGCTACCAGCATAGCCCGGTCTGCAAAGAACATTTCCGCAAACAGTATGTAAATTGGCAGACGGGCGCTGCAACTCATAAAAGGCGTAATCAGCATGACTTTGAAGCGGTCACGCCGGTTTTCCAGAGTCCGCGACGCCATGATTGCCGGAACGGTACAGCCAAACCCTAATATCATGGGGATAAATGCCCTGCCGGATAGTCCCAGCTTGCTCATAATTCCTTCCATAACATAGGCAACGCGGGCCATGTAGCCGCTGTCCTCAAGAAAAGCCAAAGCAAGGAACAGGATAAAGATGTTTGGCAAAAAGGTCAGGATACCGCCTACACCGGCGATAATGCCATCTACCAGCAGGGAGCGAAGCACTTCATTGACACCGGCGGCAACCAGCCCGTCACTGATTAAGGCAGACAGGCTTTCAATCCCCATCTCAAAATATCCTTTCAGCCAGTCCCCAATCGTAAAGGTCAGGAAAAATACCACGGCCATGATAACAAGGAAAATGGGGATGCTCCATACCTTATGTGTCAGCACACGATCCACTTTCTCCGTCAGGGCATCTTGCCGGTCTTTATTTACCAGAACTTCCCTGATAATCTCCTGAATGAAATCGTATTTCTCGTTAATGATGTCTGACTCATAATTGCGATCCAGCACATCGGGCAGGTCAACCGGGTAGTTTGCTGTGATCTCCTTATCCTGTTCCAACAGCTTAATCGCATACCAGCGATAATTTGTCAGGCCCGGATACTTCCTTTTCAGCTCCGCCATAATAAGGTCAATCTTATCTTCAATGGCATCACTATAAACCATTGCATACTCGGAATGGTGGTCGTGCCGGTGCTTGGACGTATATTTGTGGTGATGGATCAGGCAATCCGGGTCTTTGCAGTCCTTGTGGTGCGCTGCTGCGTGCAGCAGCACATCCAGACCTGTCCGCTTTCTTGCAGAAACCGGAATAACCGGGATGCCCAGCATTTCGGGAAGCCGGTGTGTGTCAATTTCCATGCCCCGTTTCTCTACAATGTCCATCATATTCAGGGCCAGCACAACCGGCTTTCCCAGCTCCAAAAGCTGTAAAGTTAAGTACAAATTTCGTTCCAGCGCAGAAGCGTCTGCAACGTCAATAATTACATCGACTTCATCACTAAGTATGAACTGTCTGGATACCTGTTCCTCCATTGTATAGGAAGTCAGGCTGTAAGTGCCGGGCAGGTCTACCAGACGGATGTTCATATCGTGGTCTTTAATGGCTCCCTCTACCTTCTCAACAGTAACACCCGGCCAGTTTGCCACTTTCAGGTTTGCGCCGGTATAAGCGTTGAAAAGTGTGGTTTTCCCGCAATTTGGATTTCCGATGAAGCCGATAGTCAGATTTTCACCCATCGGAATTTACCCCACTAAAATGTTTTGTGTGATATTGCGCCCTAATGCGAAGCGTGTCCCGCGTATTTTTACGATCAGGATGCCATGTCCTTTGCTATTCAGGACAGTAACGGGAGTGCCGCGTGTCATTCCCAATGCTTCAAGGCGCTTTTCAATGTTTACAGGTAGCTTAATATCTTGCACTTTATAATTATTTCCTATGGTTCCGTCACAGAGGTACATAGCTGTCCCTCCTTAGCGTAAAGTCTGTGATGTGGGCGGCATTTTGCGAAATTCAGAAGCCATCATTGCAATGGTAATCACAACCAGAACAGCGTCCGTTAAGGCAATCGCCAGCCATACACCACGGATACCCAGCCCGCCAATCATCGGCAGAAGCACACACAGGGGGATAAACAGGATAATTTGGCGGAAAAGAACCAGCCATGTTGCTTTGTTTGCTTTGCCCAAAGACTGGAACAGCGTTACCGCAATCAGGAAGCTACCCTGCAAAACATAGGTACTGAACATGATGCGGAAGTTTGTCGCGCCCGACGCTGCAACACCCGGCGTTGTAATGAACATGGAAAGCACCTTTTCCGGGAGTAGCTCGGCAGGTATCCAGAACAACAGGGACAGGATGGTGGCGGCTGCGATAAATACTTTTGTCAGCAGCTTTACACGGTCGTAATCTTTCGCCCCGTAATTCGTACCGGCGGCGGGCTGGAAGCCCTGACTGATCCCCCACAGAGGAACAAATGAGAAGTTCCAGAAGCGCAGAGCCGCGCCCAAAAGGATTTGGGATGTTTCCCCTCCATAGTTGGCTGCCACACGATAGATCACCGTCTGCTGAACCAAAGTCAAGACCTGCATTAACAGGGCAGAAACACCAACAGCAAGTACCTGTCGGAGAATGGGGCCGTCAATGCGGATGCGTCCGATTTTGACATTTGGGCTTTTCTTCTTGAAGTACCACACAGTAATCACAGCCTGAACAAACTGCGAAAGTACGGTAGCATAGGCAGCCCCCTCAATTCCCATGCCATAGGGGTTTAAGAGCGCAATAAAAATCGGGTCAAGAATGATATTCAGAATAGCACCGCTGGCAATGATGAACATTGCCTTTTTCAACTGACCTTCTCCGCGAATAACCATGTTTGCACTCTGAAAGAAGTTTACAAACAGGGAACCGGCAAAAATGATCCGAAGATATTTTTCCGCATAATTCAGGATATTGTCACTTGCTCCGGCCAGAGATAAAAGCTGTCGGGTAAAGACCATGCCTATAACTGTATAAATAACGGAAAGGATCACAACAGCGGCAACCAGATTTCCCATGATCTTCTTCACAGTGTTTTCATCTTTTTTACCGATGGCCCTTGAAAGGACAGAGGCGGAACCAACACCCAGCATAGCCGCAGAACCGGCGTTAATCAGGGTAAAGGGATAGGAAACGGATACCGCGCCCATCTGCACAGACCCAACCATCTGCCCTACGAAAATAGAGTCCATCATGTTATAAAGCCCGACTACTACCATGCCGAGAACCGCAGGAATACTAAGTTCCAGCATCAATGAGAACGGGCGCTGCGTCAGCAGTTTTGTTCTTGTGTCCAGTGATTGTTTCATCACTCTACCTCCTACATATTTATTAGCCACGTCTAACCATGTAAAAGTATATAAGATTGCAAAAGGTTTGTACGCTCCAAACCGCAGGATTACCAATCCAATCTGACACGAAATCAGGAGCGAAAAGGGACAAGTCCCTTTCCGCTCCCGGTGTCATTGTGCCATCTTTTCCAGTAGTCTTAGGGCTTCTTCCAGCTTTGGATTTTCAACGTCAGTTTGCAACGCTTCCCGAACACAGCTTCGGATATGAGCCTGCATAATTTGTTGATTGGCGCTTTTTAATAAAGCCTGTGTTGATTGGAGTTGGGTAGATATATCCACACAATAGCGATCTTCCTCAACCATTTGCAGGATACCATCTATCTGACCTCTTGCAATTTTCAATTTGTGAACTATATCGCTTTTCTTTGCTTTCATAGGCTGCCTGCTTACTGGATTCTTACTACCTGATAACCGGCTTCCTCGACAGCAGTTTTCAGCACATCATCCGGCACATCTTGGTTGAGCTGTACTTGTGCCATTTTCTTTTCAAGGCTGACCTCAACCTGCGTGATGCCCTCGATCTCCCGTAATGCTTTATCAACGTGCTTAACACAGTTTCCGCAAACCATACCTTCGATGTTCATTACTTTTTCCATTTGAACTACTCCTTTATCTTCTTTTTGAATTGGTTTTTGTTCGTACATTTGGGATGTATCCGGCTCTGTATGGGATGTGTGTTTTGCCTTGAACCATCTTAACCGCAGGGCGTTTGATACCACAAATACAGAACTAAAACTCATAGCAAAAGCACCAATCATGGGATTTAATTTCAGGCCAAATGGCAGATAGAACAGGCCAGCCGCCACAGGTATGCCGATGATGTTGTAAATAAATGCCCAAAACAGGTTTTGCTTGATATTGCGGATAACCGCCTTACTAAGCTGAATTGCAGTAGATACATCCAACAAATCACTTTTCATCAAGACAATATCTGCCGACTCAATCGCAACATCTGTTCCAGCTCCGATAGCGATACCAACATCTGCTCTGGCAAGGGCCGGCGCATCGTTGATACCGTCACCGACCATCGCCACCTTCTTACCGGCGCTCTGCAAGCGGCGGATCTCCTTCTCCTTATCCTGGGGGAATACCTCTGCCACGACACGATTCACGCCCACCTGACGCCGAATCGCTTCTGCGGTCTTTGCATTGTCGCCGGTCAGCATGACCACCTCAATGCCCATGCCGGTCAATTCCGCTATGGCCTGCTTGCTGGTGGGCTTGACTACATCCGCCACGGCAATGACTCCAATAAGCTGGCCGCCACGGGCAAAAAACAGAGGTGTTTTCCCGTCAACGGCCATTTCCTCACCCAACTGAAGGAGTTCGCCGCCATTGATGCCGTTTGCCGCCATCAGTCGGCGGTTTCCGGCAAGGCACATTTCGTTTTCGATCTGACCCACAAGGCCCTGGCCGGGAATCTGCTTGAAATCGTCCACCGGGAGGAAGGTAAGTTCTGCTTTTTCGGCCTCTGCCACAATCGCGTCTGCCAGTGGATGCTCGGACAGCTTTTCCAACGAAGCAGCAATTTGCAGCAGTTCCTTTTGCCGGACGCCCTCTTTGCAGAGCATATTTGTCACCACGGGCGTACCCTGGGTAATTGTGCCGGTCTTATCCAACACAACCGTATCAATGCTATGGGCCGTTTCCAGAGCCTCTGCCGATTTAATCAGGATACCGTTGCTTGCACCCTTGCCGGTTCCGACCATAATGGCCGTAGGCGTTGCAAGGCCCAGCGCACAGGGGCAGGAAATAACTAAGACGGAAATACCAATGGACAAGGCAAATTCAAAACCATATCCCAACAGCAGCCATACAATGACTGCAATCAGAGCAATACTAATTACCACCGGCACAAATACGCCGCTCACCTTATCAGCCATTTTAGCAATCGGAGCTTTAGAACTGGTCGCTTCATCTACCAGCCGGACGATTTGGGCCAGTGTAGTATCATCGCCTACCTTTGTAGCCTGCATCTTGAAATAGCCAGACTTGCTTGTGGTTGCACCGATCACTTTGTCACCGATGTGCTTTTCTACGGGGATACTTTCGCCGGTCAAGGCCGACTCGTCAATCGAAGAAAAACCCTCTATGACGATCCCATCTACCGGCACGGACTCGCCAGCTTTAACAATCAGTGTTTCACCCAACTGTACTTCTTCCACGGGTATTTGAAATTCTTGTCCGTCGCGCTCTACGGTTGCTGTTTTGGGTGCCAAATTCATTAACTTTGTGATTGCATCCGAGGTCTTGCCTTTCGCGCGGGCCTCCAATGTTTTGCCCAAAGTAATGAGTGTCAGGATCATTCCTGCTGACTCAAAATACAAGTCCATCATAAAGCTGTGAACCGTAGCCATGTCCCCGTGACCGAAACCGATGCCGATTTTGTAGATGGCGTAAATGCCATAGATAATCGCAGCACTGGAGCCTATTGCAATCAGTGAGTCCATGTTAGGAGAACCGTGGAACAGGGTCTTGAAGCCCATCCGATAGTATTTGAAATTGATGAATACCACAGGAATGAGCAACAGGAATTGTGTAAATGCAAAGGTGATTGCATTTTCCATTCCCAGCAGGCCCGCAGGGAGCGGCCACCCCATCATGTGACCCATAGAAATGTAAAACAGCGGGATTGTAAACAGGGCAGAAAGCAGCAGCCGCTGTTTCATCTGCTTGTATTCTGCCTGTGCCGTATTGACCTCTGGTTTTGATGCCGTTGTAGTCGCACGGCTTTTGTTTTGGATAGAGGTTTTAGGAATAGCACCATAACCGGCCTTTTCAACCGCTTCGATAATTCCTGCCGTGTCCAAAACTGACTCGTCATAAGAAGCAACCATACTGTTTTTTAACAGGTTGACGGACACTTCCTTAATGCCGGGCAGCTTTGCCACACTCTTTTCCACTCTGGTCGAGCAGGCCGAGCAGGTCATGCCTGTAATGTCAAATTGCTCCTTTTGCAAAATCATCCCTTCTTTCGTATTGGATTTTTGTGCAAGTACCCCTCCCCCGTAGGGGACTAAAAGCTGTTATAGAAAGGGGCGTTTGGTATCTTTGGGGGAAAGATACCTTATCCGCCCCAGCCATAACGCTTGCACGAAAGGTCACTCCTTGACCGCTTTTCATTATAGACAGCAGTTTTTTTATTTGTCCGCTCCATAAAGGAGCTTTTTTTATCCAAAAAGAAAAAGAACTGTTCGCCAAATCCAAACAGCAGGTTTTCCAATCCAAAAGGAAGTATCCGCCTTAAATCCGTTGACGGAAGCCGGGTCTGCAAATATACTAAGAGCCGTGGACGATTAAATAATCTTTTAATTGTTCAGCCATGTCAAACCAACCAAATACTTTAGGAAAGGGGGTCTTTCTGATGAAAAAGACCATTAAATTGATTGACCTTGACTGTGGCCATTGTGCCGACAAAATCCAGAAAGCGGTTCAGAAGATCGACGGCGTAAACAGCGTGGAAGTAAACTTCCTGAGCCAGAAGATGGTTCTGGATGCCCCGGATGATCGGTTCGACGCAGTTCTGGCCGAGGCTAAGGCCCTTATCAAAAAGATTGAGCCGGATGTGACGGTCAAGGCATGAGAAAAAGCTGAACACCGGCTGCCAGAAACGGCAGCCGGTGTTCGACTGAAAGGAGATGTTTATTATGACACGAAAACAAAAGCGCCTGCTGTTCCGCATTATCATCGCAGCGGTGCTGTTTGCAGCCGGTAGTCTGCTCCCGTTGGGGCCGACTGTGGAAATGGGGGTATTTCTGGTCTGCTATGCGGTGATTGGCTGGGATATTGTCTGGAAAGCTGTCACCAACATTCTGCATGGACAGGTATTTGACGAAAACTTTCTTATGACGATTGCAACGATTGGCGCACTGATCTTGGGGGAACACTCCGAGGGTGTGGCCGTTATGCTGTTCTATCAGGTGGGAGAATGGTTCCAGTCCTATGCGGTTTCCAAATCCAGAAAATCTATTGCCAGTTTGATGGACATTCGCCCGGACTATGCGAATGTAGAACGGAACGGAAAATTAGAACAGGTTGACCCGGACGAGGTAAATATCGGTGATACGATAGTCGTAAAACCCGGTGAGCGTGTTCCTTTGGATGGCAAGATCATCAAGGGAACATCTGCTTTGGATACTTCGGCCCTCACAGGTGAGTCTATGCCCCGTGATGTGGAACCCGGCATGGAAGTAATCAGCGGGTGTATCAACCAGACTGGCATTTTGACAATCCAGACCACCAAAAAGTACGGCGAGTCCACGGTTGCAAAGATTTTAGACCTTGTAGAAAACGCCAGCGACAAAAAAGGAAAAACAGAAAATTTCATCAGCCGTTTTGCCCGCTATTATACCCCGATTGTGGTATTCGCGGCGATTGCCCTTGCTATCCTGCCGCCCCTTGTTACCGGGCAGCCATTCAGCGTTTGGATTTACCGTGCGTTGACCTTCCTTGTTATTTCCTGTCCCTGCGCTCTGGTTATCTCCATTCCGCTTAGTTTCTTTGGCGGTATTGGCGGAGCATCCAAAATCGGCGTTCTTGTCAAGGGAAGTAACTATTTGGAGTCGCTGGCCCATACGGAAGTTGTCGTGTTTGATAAGACCGGCACACTGACGAAAGGCTCTTTTGCGGTAAGCCAGATCAAGGCCATAGATATGAAAGAAGAACAGCTTTTGGAGCTGGCCGCCTATGCGGAAGATTATTCTAATCACCCGATTTCGCAGTCTATCCAAAAGGCATACGGAAAGAAAATCGACAACAGCCGGATCAGTGATGTGCAGGAGATTGCCGGTCACGGTGTCCGGGCCGTCATAGACGGAAAAACTGTTCTGGCTGGAAATGCAAAGCTGATGAACGGGGAGAATATTGTTTATACCCCGTCGGATGCTATCGGCACAGTGATTTATCTGGCCTGCAACGGAAAATATGCGGGATACATTGTCATTGAGGATGAAGTCAAAGCAGACGCCCCGGCTGCAATCAGGGCATTAAAAGAGGTTGGCGTCAGAAAAACGGTCATGCTCACAGGGGATGCGGATGCTGTTGGTAAAAAAGTGGCGCAAAAGCTGGGACTCGATCAGGCATATACCGAACTGCTCCCGGCAGATAAAGTTGACCGCGTAGAAGCAATGTTGAAACAGACCAGTGAAAAAGGAAAGCTGGTATTTGTGGGTGACGGGATCAACGACGCACCGGTACTGGCCCGCGCAGATGTGGGTATCGCTATGGGTGGCCTCGGTTCCGACGCAGCGATTGAGGCTGCGGACGTGGTTCTGATGACGGACGAACCCTCGAAGATTTCCGCTGTTGTACGGATTGCCAGAAAGACGATCCGCATTGCAAATGAAAATATTGTTTTCGCCTTGGGCGTAAAGCTCTTAGTCCTGATTTTAGGGGCTACGGGTTATGCGAATATGTGGGCGGCTGTTTTTGCTGATGTCGGGGTATCGGTCATTGCTATTCTGAACGCAATCCGGGCCATGCGGGTAAAGAAATTTCTTCCCCCGGAGCATTGATACAAAAGCAGAAATATAGAAATGCGCCGTTGCTTCCAATGATAGGCAGCGGCGCATTTCGCTTATTAGTCGGTCGGACAGGATATTTCAAATAAGGCATCCACTGTTTTATGGAGAAGTTTTGCGGGGGCTGTGTTGGATAAGGTGTAATAAACCTCTTTCCCCTCCCGGCGGCTGGTAATAAGGCCGCTGCGTTTCAGATTTTTCAGGTGATGGGAAATCGCCGGGGCGCTCATATCAACGGCAGCGGCCAGATTGCAGACACATTCCTCACTATGGCACAACAGCCACAAAAGCCGCAGCCGGGATGGGTCACTTAACTGCTGAAACAGAAATGCTATTTCCCGAAAATTTTCTTCGGCAGGCATTTTATCTAAAACCTTTTCAATATCTTGTCCGTGGTTGTGGGGCAAATGGTAGTGTGACATATCGCCGCCTCCCTTCCAAAATAGAATAACCACAAACGATATAGCTGTCAAATACGAAAGGTCGGATAACACTATGGAACAACAAAAGCCATGCGTATTCATGCCTGATACGGCAGACATGGATAAGCTGTCTGAACTGCACAAGGCAATGGGTGACTTTACCCGGATGAAAATTCTGTGGGCGCTGATGAAACAGGGATATTGCGTAAAGGAACTTGCCGCACAAATGAATATGTCCGGGTCTGCAATTTCCCATCAGTTAAAAATCCTGAAAATGGCAAGGCTGGTCGCCTCGCATAAGGTCGGCAAGAATGTATTCTATACTCTTTGCGACGAACACATTAAATGGATTTTAGAAGAAACCTACGCCCATATTTCTGAAAGATGAAAAGGCGCAGCCCTGTGAAAAGGGTTGCGCCTTGATATGGTGGCTCTTTACAGCTTGTCGTAGGAAACCAGATCGCTCATGGGGATGCGCTGGACATCAAAACGGTTCAGATCACCTTCACCCTCCGCAGAGTAACCAACGACAAGAATGTTGACCGGTTCCAGATTGGCAGGCAGGTCAAACTCTTTGCTCAAAACATCCGGCTTGAAATAGCAGACCCAAACGCTTCCGAGGCCCAGTTCGGTTGCTTGCAGCATCATGTGGTCGGTCAGGATAGAAGCGTCGATGTCGCCGGTCTGCTTTTTGTCAAAAGGCCGTACCCATGCCTTGTTGTGATCCGCGCATACGATGATTGCCAGCGGTGCGCCATAGATGTTTGCCGCCTTGCTCACTTTGGCAAGGGCCTCATCACTCTGGGCGACAATCAGGTGAACCGGCTGCAAATTTGCCGCTGTAGGTGCAACGTGTGCTGCCTCCAAAATCTTGTTCAGTTTTTCCGGCTCCACCTTCTGGTCGGTGTAGTCCCGGACAGAAAAACGCTTTTTGGCGATTTCAAGTAATTCCATAGTTCAAAGTCCTTTCCGTGTATTTTATGTGTCAAATCAACCATCGACTATATTGTAACACCGCAGAAAAATTCCACAAGAATGTACTTTCCGGGAAGATAGTTCCCAAAAGGAAAGTGCCCATCCTAACATGAGAGGTATTGATATGCAAGAAGAAAAAGATATTTTTAGCTGCCCCGTAGAAGCAACGCTTTCTCTGATCGGCGGCAAATACAAGCCCTTGATACTCTGGCACCTGATTGAACAGCCGCTTCATTACATGGAGCTGCAACGACTTATCCCAAAAGCAACGGCAAAAATGCTTTCCCAGCAGCTCCGTGACTTACAGCAAAGTGGTTTGGTATCAAGGGAAGTGATACCAGAGAAACCGCCTAAGACGATTTACTCTTTGACGCCGTTTGGCAGAAGCATCATTCCTGTTTTGGAAGCAATGTGTAATTGGGGCACCGGCTACCTGGACGGTCTGGATGTGCAGACGCCATGCTGTCCGTCCACTAAAAAGTAGAAAATCAGGCACAGCCCATGTCGGTGCATGAGGTTGTGCCTGATTTTTATATTTGGGATTGCCGCACATAGTTACACAGAAGCGCGAAATCTACATTGGGATTTTCTTTCTTAATTTTGTCCATATATGCTTCCGCCTGACGGTGCAGCTCCGGCTTTTGCAGATCATCCAAAAAGAAAAACACATTCAGCCTGCGGCCTACGGCAAACAATAGCCGTTCTTCCGGCGGGAGTCGCAGGAAACGGTCAATGTCTGAAAGCATTTGACGCTTCTCTGTCAGTAGATTGCCGCGAACTTCCAGAAGCAGGTTGATGATATGCTCATTCACATAGTAGCTGTCCATTTCATTAAGGCATTGTAAAAATAGCCGCTGCTCCTGAACGATTTCTTCCTCTGATTGTAGCGTAATAGTTCCGTTTTGAATAAGCTGCCACATCATGGAGCCGGGCTTAAAGCCGGGCGCGTGGACACGAATAAAATCGGGTTGTATGGTATTGAGCGCGTCGGCGGTCTTTCGTGCGTTTTCGTCGGAATATTCCTTTCCGCCAATCCCCAGCAGGATAAATTCAGATAGCGTCATATCCGCTTCTTTTACCAGACAACCGCTGCGGATAACCGTATCAGCATTGAACCCCTTATTGATAAGCCGCAGAACACAGTCAGCTCCCGTTTCCATTCCACAATACAGATGGTTTAGGCCATGCTCCCGTAACAGTTTAAGTTCTGACAGGGATTTGCGCGTTATGCTGTCGGCACGGGCATAAGTGGTGATAGACTCCAAAGAGGGAAAGTATTGATGCAAGGCATCCAAAATCTTTAGCAAATAGTCTGTTTTCAATACCAGAGCGTCACCGTCCTGCAAAAAGCAGGATTTGTATTGTTGTCCGCTATGCTGCTCTGATTGTGCTTTTATATCGCTGATTATATCCTCTATCGGTCGCATGGAAAATTTCATGGATTTATAAAGCCCACAGAAATAGCACTTGTTCCAGTGGCAGCCCCGCGTTACACGAATGAGTAGACTGCTACTTTCGGAAGGGGGACGGATTGGCCCAATTTCAAACTCATTCATTCTGATACATCTCCTTTCGACATATTCAGTTGAATGGTAGCATGATGGAATAAAGCCTACAAGAACGCACTTTTTGGGTAGACACTTTCCTCATGGGTAGCAGTATGAATATAAAAATTCAAAATTTCGTTTACTATACCAAATTCGGGATATTTTTTGCAAGCAATGGAAAGGAATATCCTTTCCCGCTTGTTGGGGTGTTCCCCAAACCCCCGGCCCGACAAAAATATGCGGGCCGAACACCATGCGGGGCATGGTGGCTTGCGCGTCCAGAAGGACGCTTCTCTGCCGGAGGCATAGCAAAAGCCGGAGGCCGCGTCAAGGGTAAATAAATGCGCTTCGCGCACCCCTGACACAGCCCCCAGCTTTTCCTTTTGGGCAGACAAGGCGGCAAACCCGCAAAGCGGTTTTACCGGCCCTGCTCCTGATTGTTTTCTTTCTCCTGCTGGTACTCCTGCACCTGCTCAATCCTTAACAGTGCGTCCACATTGGCTTTCACCGTCTGCAATTCCTGGTTCTCTTTCCTAAGCCGCTTATAATCTTCGTAGGCGGTCTTTTTCTTTGTCAGCAGGTCGCTGTACTCTGCCTGCAAGGTTTTGACCGTCGGCAGCTTCTTTTCTCCAAACTCATCAAAGGCTCGTTTGGCAGCTTCGTGTAAAAGCAGTTCCGCTTCATGGGCTGACCGGAATCGTGCCTTTTCCCTGGGGCTGGCTTTTCGGTAGGCCACATAGGTGTCGCGTGTTTTCGCATAATTGATGATGTGCTTTTTCAGATCAGCGATCTGCTCCATCCGGTGTTCATACTGCTTGATAGCCGTTGCCGTTTTTTCAAAATTCTCTGATACGGATGCGGCCCTCGCTGCCAGCAATTCATAGTCCGTGATGTTATGCTCGGTCAGATAATTCAGCGTTTTCGCCGCTTCCTTCAGGTTGTGGATTTTCAGCCAGCGTTCATAACCTGGCCCGCGTCCCTGCAAGCGGCTCTGAATGTCCAAAAGCAGATTGACCCGCCCATTCTTTTGAAGCGGTGCGGCTCGCCGGCGCGGGCGTTTTACAGGCTGCCCCATGCGCTCTTTTATGGCCTCCGGCGTGTAGTCGGCCCCCAGCGTTTTTGCACGGGTAAACCGTTCCTGCCCCTCGCTGGCCAGACGAAAACTCAATGCTTTCCGCGTGGTCTGAATCTCATATCCTTCCCGGCGCATGGCCGCCAGAAATTCATCATAGCTGGACACCGTAGGCAGCACCCGGTCAATCGTCCGGCGCAGCTTATCTTTCCAGCTTGTGCCGCGCCGTGCGTTCGCCCACTCTGCATAGTGTTTGCCCTTTTCTTTTGGCTTTTCAATCACAGACAGGCCGTGTTCCTGGCATAATCGGTCATTGATTTTCCGGATTGTCTGGTAGGTATTCCGGTAGTTATTGAATTTGTGTGTGCAATCCAGGGTAGTGCTGTTAAATTCGATATGACAGTGGATATGGCGCTTATCCACATGGGTAGCAACAAGGAATTGATGTTGCCCGCCGGTGAACTCCAAAGCAAGTTGATACCCCAGCTTGTTCGCATCCTCTGGTGTGATTTCACCGGGCTTAAAGGACTGGATGATCAGGTAGGAAATCACATCTTTTTCCGGATCGCGTTTCCGGCCGGTTTCCGCTTCATAGATCTGCTTACTGAGAGCAAATTCCTGCCATGCGGTATCTGCGCCGCACTGATAGGAGGACACCAGCAGCCCGCCTTTCGTCTTATCCGGATTCTTGTCATAGTCAATCCGGTCTTTCAGAACCGCCGCAATACTCCGACCCTCACTGGCGTGGCGCGGTTTGATTTTTGAAATTGCCATCTGCTGGCCCTCCTTTCATACTGTAGTTATGTTTTGAAATTAGAATAGACAGTGTTATTAAATTGCATTAAAATAAGGGCTAAGGACAGGTGATATAATTATGGGAAAAGGAAAAAAGAATCGTAAGGCGAAACGAGCAGCAAAAGCTAAACAGCGCAGAGAAATCAGGATAAAAATGGGAAAACCAACTTATCTTACACTAATTCGTTGTCCTCGGCCAATAACAGAAGTCGCAAATCACTATACATACAAAGCAACCATTTACCGAACCTCCTATAAAAAAGCGAATATTCATAATGTACGTTGGCAGGCATCTTCTTTAACTTATTGTAATTTTAGTAGTTCACATTGTTTAGGTGTTGATTTTTTGAATTCAAACCTGAAAAAGAGTTCTTTTAAAAATGCAGTTTTAGAGGATGTAGTATTTTGCAACTGTAATCTAAAAGACGCTGACTTTACTGGAGCCAAATTTAAACGAGTTGCGTTCATCACCACAAACACAAGTGTTGCCAAAAATCTCATTTTAAACGAAGAGTGTCATGTTTATAGAACATATCCAAAGTTAGAACTGATGCCAGAAACTGAAAAGGCATTACTTCAACTTAGCGAATATTCTTCTCTATATAAGTATGGTGTCTTATTTGTCAACAAGAATAAGTTAAACAAGTGGATTCTTCAATTTTTGATTGACATATATGGTTATGATTCCTTACGAGCGTTGATTGCGCTGAAAGGGAAAAAGAACAAGCGCTGCTTATATTCGGTTCACTCATATATGAAACATATTGAAAACTACTTAAAACTGTGATACACTGACTTTGTCCTGCTCCGGAGCCAGAAATGGTGTATGCTATTTGTATAATCGAGGACATAAAACAGTAGCAAGTATTCGAGGGGGGATGTCTATGATAAATGATGTTTTAGCGTTTGTTTCTTTTGGAGCATTTTTGTTGGAATTATTGTTTAGTAGTAGCGTCCTGCCCCGATTACTCGGGGTTTATTTGAATTTTAAGTCTATGCAATCTGTGTAAACGAGTTGCATAGGCTTTTTATATTAAAAAAGGACGCAGCCCTCATAAAAAGAACTGCGCCCAATGGAACATGGATTAGATTGATTTTAACATCCGGTTAAAGTCGGCCACCCGCTCCGTCAGCCAGGAGGCTGCCATCGGTAGGCCATAGGGACTGACCAGCCATGCCAATATCATAAACCCGATAAAGCCATCTACCCGACCGGCGAACAACACCAGCAGCCCAATCAGGAACAGCAGCACCGCCACGATACCGAGTATCATACCGGAGAACAGGCAGACGAAGCGGCAGAAGGCCACCAGAACCGTCAAAACAAGAACAACAGGGAATAGCAAAATTTTCAAAAGTATTCTCATAGGGCGCGACCTCCTTTGAAGCTGTTTACAGGCCCACTATATCACATTAAAGTACGAAAGTAAAGGCGCGATTTACAAATCCGACAGTTTTCCTAAGAGGGTACTGACCGCGCCCCAAAGTTCCCGGTATCGCTCCTGCAGGTCGGCTACATCCTCCTGATAAAGATTGCCCGTGCTGTTCACCCGTTTGGCGATCTGGTTTAAGTTATTGGCGCAGTTTCGCAGCAGGGACACCAGGGCTTTGAAGTCGGACATATCCACCTGCACCGCATACCCGTCTACCGCCATTTTCCGTAAGTAGGCCCGCTGGTTGTGAATGCCAAGCTGCGCCATCTTTTTCTCAATGATTTCCTTTTCCTCCGGCGACACCTTGAAATAAAGCGGGATGGTGCGCCCACTGCGTGGTTTCATCAGATTGCCACCTCCATATCCTTGCCTTTTTGCAGGGTGGAAGCGGTAGCCGCAGATTCAACCCCAAGGCGTTTTAACATTCCTTTGATAGAGGGCTTTCCTCCATCCAGTTCCTCTTTGTCCCGTTCCCGCTTGCCGGTGGATTTCCCATCCATATTCAGGGCAATCCGCAGCACATTCAGGCGGGATGTCTTTTCAGCCAATTCCTGCTCCTGGGGGAAGGGGCGCTTCACTTCCAGCTTTGCTTCTTCCATTTGCGCGTTCAGGTTTTCAAGCTTACCACGGTTCTGCTTCAAATTATCCGCGATGGCGGCCAGAGCATTTTCCAGACGGGCGATGTTGCCCACCGGGTCGCTTCCCAACTCAATCGTATGGGAAAGGCTGTGCTTCATTGTCACCTGAAATTTCTGTGTGGAAGTATCGGCCCATAGGGTCATGGGAAAGCCGCGATACTCGCCCAGGGGCACCCGCTCCGCAACATCGGTCATTTTCGTACAGGCATCAATGATGGCCTGACCTGCGGCCTTGCGCTCCGTGTAGGTCTGGCCTGCCACCGTGATGGAGAAATGCTCCTTATCCGACAGAGGGTGGGCCTGCACGACGGCCAAATCCTGTTCCAATCCTGTGATCTGTTCCTGTGTGCGGTTGATTGCTTTCGGGAAAAACTGAATCAACTGATCTTCCAGTTGATACCGCTGTCCCTCATGGTTGGCTTTCAGAAGTTTCAGCTTCGTCACCTGGCTGTCCAGATCGGTCATCTCAATAATGCGCGGGTCGCCGGAAGCCAGGGCCTTGACCTCGGCATAGCTTAAAGCGGCTTCGTCCACGTCCTCACAGGAACGGGAGGGATTTTTGCCGCTCATCAACTGGCCGATGAATTTCTGCTTGTTCTCCAAAATGCTCCAGTTATACGCGTCAAAGGTATTCTCCGTAACGTACTTATATATCTTGACCGTTTTATTGATATTCCCTTGCCGCAGGATACGGCCTTCGCGCTGCTCAATGTCGGCAGGCCGCCAGGGGCAATCCAGATGGTGCAGCGCGGCAAGGCGGGTCTGGACGTTGGTGCCCGCGCCCATTTTTGCCGTGGAGCCAAGCAGCACACGCACCTGGCCTTTCCGCACTTTTGCAAAAAGCTCCGCTTTCTGAACCTCTGTTTTTGCGTCATGGATAAAGGCGATTTCTTCCGGTGGTACGCCCTGGGCCATCAGCTTTTGTTTCATATCGTCGTAGACATTAAAGGAACCGTCCCCCTTTGGGGTGGACAGATCGCAGAATACAAGCTGTGTCCCCTTAATTTTCTCCGTATCCCGCCATACTTGCAACACATTCCGGACGCAGGTGTTGACCTTGCTTTCCGGATCGTCCGGCAGCGTCGGGTCAGACAATCGCTGATCCAGAGCAAGTTTACGGCCATCCGAGGTGATTTTTAACATATTGTCCTCGCGCGGCTCCACCTCACGATTGCGTACCGCTTCGGCCCGTTCCCCCAGGTCGGCCACCAAATCCCGCTGGAAGTCGCTGGGGGTGGTGACTTCGGTGATTTTTTCCGCCTCCGGAACCGGCAGGCGCAGCATATCCGCCGTCTGAATGTCAGCGGCCTCCCGCCACATGGCCATGAGTTCCGGGAGATTGAAAAACTTTGCGAACCGGGTTTTACTGCGAAAGCCGGTTCCCTCTGGAGCCAACTCAAGGGACGCGATGGTTTCGCCAAAGTTTGCCGCCCAGCTATCGAAATGCTCCAGGCCGCTGGATTTTAACAGGTCATATTGCAGGTAGCGCATCATGGTATAGAGTTCCACCATTGAATTACTGACAGGGGTGCCGGTGGCAAAGACTACGCCGCGCCCGCCGGTGATTTCATCCAGATACCGGCACTTTGCAAACATATCAGAGGACTTCTGTGCTTCAGACTGGCCGATACCCGCCACATTCCGCATTTTCGTTGCCAGGAACAAATTCTTGAACCCGTGGGCTTCGTCCACAAACAGCTTATCGACGCCCAATTCCTCAAAGGTAATCACATCATCCTTACGGCTCTGGTCGTTCAGTTTTGCCATCCGCGCTTCCAGGCTCTTTCTGGATTTCTCCAACTGCTTAATGGTGTAGCGTTCCCCATCCTGGGCCTTTGCTTCCTGAATGCCGTCGATCACCTGGTCGATCTGCTCCTGAAGGATGGCTTTCTGACGCTCCGGTGAAAGGGGAATTTTTTCAAACTGGCTATGCCCAATTACGACCGCGTCGTAGTCGCCGGTGGCAATCCGGCTGCAAAACTTTTTCCGGTTCGCCGGTTCAAAATCCTTTTTGGTGGCCACCAGCACATTGGCTCCGGGATAGAGCCGCAGAAAATCCGCGCCCCATTGTTCGGTCAGGTGGTTTGGAACCACCACCAGGCTTTTCTTTGCCAACCCCAGGCGTTTGGACTCCATTGCTGCCGCCACAATCTCAAAGGTTTTGCCCGCGCCCACACAATGAGCCAGCAGGCTGTTTCCTCCGTAGAGCATCCGGGCCACCGCATTGCGCTGGTGGGGCCGCAGGGAAATTTCCGGGTTCATACCGGAAAAACGGATATGCTCCCCGTTATAGCTGCGGGGCCGAATGGCGTTATAAAGTTCATTGTATTTCTGGCACAGGTCGGCGCGGCGGGCCGGATCTTTCCAAATCCAATCCTTGAATGCCTCCCGGATCTGCTCCTGCTTTTGCTGGGCCAGCATGGTTTCTTTGGCGTTAAATACGCGGGTGGTGCTGCCATCCGGCTCATGGATGGTATCATAAATCCGGGTGTCCCGCAGGTTCAAACTGTCCTCGATGATCGCATAGGCATTTCGCCGTTTGGTTCCATAGGTCACATAGGCCAGGGAATTATTCAGGCTGTCCCGTGATTTCCCGCTCACATTCCACTCGCCGGTGGCCGGGGAATAGCGTACCTGTATGTCCTTCTTGTAGCTGAATGGGGTTTTTAAGAGTTCATGGACAAATTGGGTGTAATACTTCGGGTCAATCCAGGTAACGCCGATCCGCACGTCAATCTCCGCTGCGGAGAGGTCTTTGGGCTGGGCCTGCTCCAGTGCGGCCACATTCTCTGCAAATGCAGGGTCAATCTCTGCCGCCGCCCGTGCAGCGACCAGCTTCTTCCGGACGTTGCCGGATAAATACTCGTCTGCCGTTTCCCATCCATCTAACGGGCCGCCACCGGCTTCCGGATTTTTGTAGATGACCCCTTTCAGGTCGCGGATGATACTATCGGTTTCGCCTGGGGTGCCAAGAAGGGAGGACATATACCCCAAATCCACACGGGCACGTTCTCCAATAGAAACGGCCAGGGCTTCGCTGGCAGTGTCCACATGTTCAATCGTCACCTGCTGGTTGATGGTGCGCTTTGTGAACATATCCGCCTTGCGCTCCAGGTTTCCGTCCTCGTCCAATACCTCCAGCGAACACAGCAGGCAGTAGGACGAATCCTGTTCAAAGGCCCGCTTGTTTCCAGTGCTGTTTAAGAGGCCGTACTCTGCGGTATAAGCGTCGTAGGCTTGATTCAGTTTTTCCTGAGCGGCCTTGATGTTCTCATCAGTGCCACCGTGAAGCTGCAACTCAATGAGATTTCGGGTCAGTTCCCGGAGGCTAATCATCCCCCGGATACGCTTTTCGGTGGTGGCGGGAACCTCTACCGGAATCCGTTCGCCGTTCTCCACAAAGTACAGCTTGCCGCTGACCTCCGTGTAGCTGAAATTCCGGGCTTCCGGATCGGCGGTTTCCATCCGTTCTAACAGCTCCGGGACTTCCACCGCACCTTTTTGGGAAAGAAGCTGCTGATCCGGCGGGGAGAGTTTTAACAGGGCTTCCCCAAGCTGGTCGGACAGCACAGCTCCCGGCAGCGGGGCGCAGGTAGTTTCCCGTTCGTTGCCGTACATACTCTTATCCCAGGCCATCATGCCCAGCACCATATCCGGGTGGGTTTCAAAATAGCGGTTGATAGGGATGCCGTCTGCGGTCTGTCCCAACTGCACCCAATCCGGCACCTGCTCCGGCGGCTGCGCCCGTTTTTGCAGGAACAACATATCCGTCGTCACATCCGTACCGGCGTTCCGGGAGAAGGCGTTGTTCGGCAGACGTACCGCGCCCAAAAGGTCGGCCCGCTGTGCCAGATATTCCCGCACGGTGGAATCCTGCTTATCCAGCGTTCCCTTTGAGGTGATAAAAGCCACAATCCCACCGGGCCGCACTTTATCCAGCGTTTTCACAAAAAAGTAGTCGTGAATGAGAAGGTTTTGCTTATCGTACCGGGGATCGGCCAGCTTATAGCTGCCAAAGGGCACGTTCCCCACGGCCAGGTCAATGGAATTGTCCGGCAGGTTGACACGCTCAAAGCCATCCACGGTGATATTCGCCTGGGGATAAAGCTGCTTTGCCAACCGTCCGGTAATGCTGTCCAGTTCCACGCCCATCAGGGTCGCGCTCTGCATAGACTCCGGTAGAAGCCCAAAGAAGTTGCCTACGCCCATAGCAGGTTCCAGAACGGTATCTGGATGAACGCCCATCTTCTCCAATGCCTGATACATTCCCTCAATCACGGTGGGGCTGGTAAAATGCGCGTTCAGGGTGGAACCACGGGCCGAAGCGTATTCCTCCGGGGTCAGCAGCGTTTTTAACTCTGCATACTCCGAAGCCCATTTCTCATTGGTTTCATCAAATGCCTGGGGAATGCCGCCCCACCCGACATAGCGGGATAAGATTTCCTGTTCCTCCGGCGTCGCGCTGCGGCCCTGGGCCTCCAGGTCTTTTAAGAGCCGGATTGCAGCCACGTTGTTCTGGTACTTTGTCTTTTGCCCGCCTGCACCCAGGTCAGGGTCGGTGATGTGGAAGTTTTGGGCGGCAGGGCGCTCTGGTTCCTCGATATGCAGCCGTTCCACAACCACGTCGTAAGGTAAGTGATTTTTTTCTCCTGGATAAACTTTCTCGGTTTCTGGTGTAGCTTTTATACCCCGGTCAACAATCGCTTCATTTGCTCGCTGCCATTCATCGGCAGATACAATGGGCTTTATTTCAGGTGGAGGGAGCGTTCTGCCACTGGCCTGAGAGGTGTCAGGGGCTTTCCCGGTCTGGTCTGGGATAGCTTCTTTGATACGTTCCCATTCTTCATCAGATACGGTAATATCAACTTCATGGGTAGCGGGGCCATTCCCAACCGTCAGGGTGTCGCCCTCGCGGGTAATCGGCTGCCCGGTCAGGTCAGGCTGCTGCTTTTCGGCATCCGCTTTCTCCAGTTCCTTTATAAATTGAGCGGCGGATTCTGCGTCGGGAAAAACCTTTGCCCAACTGTTCTCGTCATAATAGTAGTCCCATGTTTCTTCATCGAAAATAGCAAATCGGCCACCATCCGGGACATAGGAATCCGTGCTGCTGGCTTCTATCACAGAGTAGCGATGATACGGTTTTACATCCTCCTGAATGGCGGCCGGATCTCTCTGAGCCGCGTCAAGGCCCGTACGGATGAGGTGATCAAAGTCAAGTGTGACAAGTTCCTTGAGAATCAGTTTCGAGAGATTTTGGTACTTATCTCGATGTACCAATTCGCCGTCCAGCAGGTAACTGATGGACGGCTCTACGAGATTTGCTTCCACCTGAAGGATGTGCTGTTCGTTGTCTGTAGTGGTACAGGCTAACCCGATATGCCGCAAGTCGGTAAAATCCACCTCGGAACCATATTCATACTCACAAAATTCTGTAATCAGCCTTTTGGCTGTATCAAGCTGGGATTGTTCGTAGGTTTCCGAGAGCATTTCCTCTGTGCGTGCAGCCGCCGCCAGGTCTTTTTCCTGCTGGCGTTCCACCCATTCCCGCACGATGGATACCGGCTCATCCCGGAAGATGGGAAATCCAGTTCTGACCCCAAAGGTATCATCCCGCAGGCTGACACGCCCCGCAGCGTAATCGACCTGATCAATAGTATAGATACGGTTTTCCTGCTCCAGCTTCATCCGCAGGGGAATAAAATCAGCCACATCCAGGTTTTTGACAATTTGATACTGACCGTTCTCCCATTCGCCAATAGTGACGTTATGGCCGTGAAGCTGTAACTGCTTTGCCAGATGGGGCCAGCCCAGGTTTGTGCCGGTGACAGTGGTTTTCCCAAGTCCGGGAATCTCCTGAACCACGGTCTTTAGGCCCAGGTCGGCGGCAGCCTGCTTTGCGTCCTCCCCATAGAGCAAAAAATAATCGCCCACCTTGACGCTTACAAAAGAGCCGGGGTGATCGGCCTTTAATTTCATGTACTCTGGCACATCCGGCACAAAGGAAGGAGGAACGGGGGCTTCTGTGGACGGTTTGACCGCTTCGGACGCGCCCGCGCCGGTGGGTTCCGGGGAGGGAACCGGCGGGGGTGGGGTTGTACCCTGGCTGCCCCCGTTTTGGGGTTCTATCTGTCCACGCTCGGCCGCTTGCCGTGTGCCTGTTAGGGCTGCGGCAGCCTGCTCCAGCACTTCCTTATCCATCCGCCGATGAAAATCCGGAAAATCATAGTAAAGTCGTAAAAGATCCGGTTCATTGACGGCCAGGACTGCCCGCCGAACCGCTGCCTTTCCCTCAATCGCCACATTTTCCGGATCGCTGTTCTTGACTGCGTTTTGGTATGCTTCATCGGCCAGCACACGGGAAAGCACCATTGGCTGAAATTCCCCATACAGTTCCCGTACACTGCGAGGTTCAGTCATTGCGGAAAGGTCAAAGGATAGTTGCTCATTGGCCGCTGTGCCGGACTGCTCAAACAGTTTCCGGCTGGCTGTTTCCAGCTTGTTATCCTTTGGCTGCTCCGGCTTTCTGCGCCGGGAACGGGAAGAAGCAGCCTCCGCTTCCTGGCGAGAAATCTTCTGTACCTGCATTTCCGGCAGGTCAAAAAGAGTAAGCTGCCGGTAGTCCGGCTTTGCAGAAAATGGCGCGTCTATCTCCACAGACGCAGAAACGGCAGGCTGTTCACCTGCCGTTCCCTTCGTGTTTAACTGTAAATCAGATTGCTTCGGACGATTTCCTCCGCTGACTGTCGGATGTTGTTCATCCGCTGCACCCATTCCATCTGATTGCTGGCTTTCAGGGCTTCGGTCACGCCCTGTTCCTGCGCCATCTCTGCCACCAGACTGTCCATCTGTTCCTGGGCTGTCCGGTCGATCTCGGTCAGATGTGCCCACAGCCTGCCGGTCAGCAGCATCGAGTTGTAAAGTCCCTTGCGGTGTTCCATCAGATATTGTTCCCTGGCCCTTCCGAACCGGCCCAGGGTCTGCGGTTCGTTCTCCCTCTCGTCCATCCGGATATTGGGAACCTGATACCCGTTCTGTTTGGTGTATGTCAATGTCGCCATGCTCGTCGCTCCTTTCGCGCTTTAATGTGCTAAAGTTTCTGCTATCATTATACGGCTCCCTGTTAGACTTTGCAAGAGGATTTTTGGCCTTTTCCCGTTCGATTTTCCGGATGGTGTCGCCAATCTCCAAAAGCAGTTCCCGGCTTCCCTGGGATACTGCCGTCCCCAGGCAGGCCAGGGCAGCGGTGGTGTTAAAGTTGGTGATCTCCCGAAAATCCTCTGTGTCCAGGTAACGGTTCACATCCAGGCCGCAGCGGGAAAGGACAGCGTACTGGACGCTTGCTCGCAGGGTGTTGCGAAACAGCACCTCCACATTGAAATCGTCAAGCCCCTCTAAAAAGCTGTCCTCCCGCTCATAGAGCAGGTCGGGAAGATATTCGCCGTAGCTTTCCTGCACCAGTTTATCCGTGACCTCCATCAAGAGGTCGCCCAAATCACCGGCACCGTCAATTCCAAAGGTACTCCGCAGCCGTTCTATGACTGGCTCACGGTTTTCCTCCGTCAATTTCCACAACCACGGGTCTTTGCCGCCCCGTACCGGATGGGTGTCTGCCACATCATGCACATAGTCCAGATAAGGCTTGCCGCCGTACCTCTTGCGGATCAGCGCGATAGCAGTGCTGCCCGCATTGACCCACCGGCGCATTTTATTGTTCCAAGTGGACATATCCGCGCAGGCCGTCGCGTCCGGCTTCTGTGCGTAAATCAAAAGCTGATCGTCAAAATCGTAGGCTTTATAAAATCGTGACGCCGTAGTGAGAAAGCGGCACCATTCCTCCGGTGAGTGTGTGACCTTCCGGCTGGTATCGGCGGCCAGTTCCGAAATGGTCTGCCATTTCTGCGCCATAAGAACCTCCTTTCAAAAAGAAGAGCGGCACAGACACCCCATGCCGCCCTGAATGATTAAGTGGATTGCCTGCGTTCCCGATTGCGCTGGTTCATCTCGTCCAAAACCCGTTTCTGTGCTTCGGAGAGTGCCCGCGGCGGTGTGATTTTCACCCACTTTTTGGGCAATTCAAAGGTCAGCCCGCCGTGGCGGTTATCTTCGGTCTGCCGTACCTGGGCCGGATGGGTCTGGCACAGTTCCAGAAGTACCCGCTGTAAGGCAGCGTTATGGGTATAGACGCTGGCCGTGGCCTCCGCTTCGTTGAAAAGGATGATGGTTTCCTGTTCCACCTTCAGTAAGGACATCCCGATCACCGTTCCCTTTCCGGGGCATTGGCCCCAGGTAAGGGCCGTGCCTCCTGCGCCCGACGTAGCTGCTCCCGCAGGGAAGGCGGCCTTTGGGACTGTCTTTCTTCCCTGGGTTTCTGCACTCTGGCAGTATCATCGGCCTTTACGGACTCCAGGTCTTTCGCACGGATGCGCTCCGGCTGGCGTTCCAGAAACGCGAGGATTTCCCCATCCGGATACCGGATCGGCTCAAAAATGCGCCCGGTCTGTAAAAACATCCCGTCCATTCCGGCCCCGGCCTTATAGTTGCCCTGGCTGTCCCGTTCACTTTCCAGAAGCACCAGGCCGTTGTCCAGCACATATCCCGGCTCCTTGCGCTGGTTCACCCCCGGCAGGCCGATGGTCACAGAAAAATCGGTGATGGCGGCAAACTGTTCACGGGGGCCGACTTCGGCAAAAGCGTGGGGCTGCATTTCATCCCCCTCATAAACGGGGACAAACAGTTTTGGGGCTGCCGGTTCGCCGGTAACGGTGTGGTCGGCAGACTCGTACACGCCTGGAGCCTCCTCCATGAAGTAGAGCAGCGTTCCATTTTCCAAAATGTACTCCACACCGGGAATATTCTCATAACGCGGCCCCAGGTATCGTTCAAAGGTGTCAAAGGGCACCACGGAATATTGGTTTCGTTCCTCACTCATGCTTTGCACCTGCTTTCTTCTGGTCAAATTCCAGCTTGTAATTCACATACTTGCCGGTATCGTCGAGTACCACGGTGGCATCGTAGGCCACGCCCTTTTTCTCACTGAATAAGCCGGTCATTTTGACACGGCCCTTTTTCAACAGTGCGCTTGCCACCGCTTTGGTCAGTTCTTTATGCTTGTCGGTAAAGAAGCGGCTGTTCTTCCACATGGTAAACCCACAGGAACGGTCAATACACTGAAAACTCAGCTTGCTTTCCACCACATCTTTGCCGCAGCGGGGACACTTGCCAATCGGCTCCCGCTGGTCAAAGAGGGAGGTGTCTGCCTGGATTGCCCGGTAGCCCTCCACCAGATCAGCAGTCATCCGTTCAATGCCGGAGAGGAAATCATCTGCGGAACGATCCCCGCGTTCCACTTCCTTTAAGGCAGCTTCCCATTCTGCGGTCAGTTTAGCCGACTTGATACTGTCCGGCAGCACCACAATCAGGTTATGGCCTTTTTTCGTGGGGAGAAGCTGACGGCCCTTACGTTCCAGAAAACCACCGCGCACCAGCTTCTCAATCACACCGGCACGGGTGGCCGGTGTCCCAAGGCCCGTGCGTTCCACGCCCTCAATCTCTGCAAATTCCTCCGCGCTGGCGTGTTCCATTGCGGAGAGCAGCAGATCTTCCGTGAAGTGTTTGGGCGGGCTGGTGGTTCCCTCGCGCACCGCCGCCTTGCAGCCGGGAAGGGACTGCCCTTCGGTGATGGATGGCAGAGCAGCCGGTTCTGGATCATCCTTTTCCGGTTTCTGTTTCAGGGTGGAGAGGAAGGCTTGTTCCACGGCCTTCCAGCCGGGGGTTGTCACCACGCGGCCCTTTGCAAAAAAGGAAGTGCCGCTGCAATCCAGTATTACCGCTGTGTCCTCATAGCCCTGCTTTTCGCTGACCGCGCACAGAAGCCGAACCATCACCAGGGTAAGGATGTTGCGCTCCCCGGCGGGCAGCGCAACAAGTGCATCCTGCTTTACCTGCATGGTAGGCAGCAGCGCGTGGTGGTCGCTGACCTTTGAAGCATCCACCACACGGGACACATCCGTTTGCCCTATCTCCACAGAAAACGGCAGGCTGGAAACAGATCGCTCCAAAAGCTCCGGCACTGTGGCGGCGGTGTCCTCTGTTAGATAATTGGAATCAGTACGGGGATAGGTCAGCAGCTTCTTTTCATAGAGTGCCTGGGCATAGTCCAACACCTGCTGGGCGGTGTAGCCAAACAGCCGGTTTCCGTCCCTTTGGAGGGAAGTTAAATCATACAGCTTCGGCGGGCTGGCGGTACGCTGCTTTTTCTCCATACTTTGGACAGTGGCGGGCTGGCCTGCACAGGCAGCTTTCAGTTTTTCCGCTGCCTTTTTTTCTGCCATCCGGTCGCTTACGGCAGAAAAACCGCAGTCCAGTTCCACCGTGTAAAACTTCTCCTTTTTGAAGCTGTCAATCGCAGTTTCCCGTTCCACTACCAGGGCCAGTGTGGGTGTCATGACGCGCCCCACATTGAGCGTTCTCCGGTAGAGGGTGGAGAATAGTCGGGTTCCGGTAATCCCTACCAGCCAATCCGCCTTTGCACGGCAGAGAGCCGCTGCATAGAGAAGGTCATATTCGCTGCTGGGGCGCAGGGCGGAAAACCCCGCTTTGATTGCATCCTCCTCCATCGACGAAATCCACAGCCGTTCTATCGGCTTGCGGCACCCTGCCTGCTGATACACCAGCCGGAAAATCAATTCCCCTTCACGGCCCGCATCGGTGGCGCACACCAGGCTATCCACATCGGCACGGTTCATCAGGTCGGAAAGCACCTTGAATTGTTCCTTTTTCCCTGGGTCAACAGTAAACTGCCATTCCTTCGGGATAATCGGTAAATCCTCATACGTCCACTCGGAATACTTCGGATCGTAGGCGTCGGCAGGGGCCAACCCCACCAAATGCCCGACGCACCAGCTTACCAGAAAGCCGCCGCCCTCCAAATATCCCGGTTTTTTCTGTTTGGCCCCCAGCACAGCGGCCAGACTCTGGGCCACGCTGGGTTTCTCAGCCACCACTAATTTCAATCGTGTTTCCTCCTTCCTTTCAAAAGCTGCTTATAGCAGACCCCTATACAGCGCCTTCCCATGCCATAGTTGCAGCCATAGCAGGGATGATCGGGCGGGAGCGCCGGAGGTTCCGGCACCCGCCGCCCGGTGGGTTTCTGCTGCATCATCCGTTCCAGCCCTGGATTGTTACTGAACAGGGGCATCCTCGTCATCGTCCGGAAGTTCCTGTTCCTCCTCATAAAGCCGGCGCTGTTCGGCTTCTTCTTCGGCAGTCAGTTCCGGCGCAGGTTCTTCCATATCTTCTTCCCGAATTGTCGGTTCTTCCGGCCCTGCAAATTCAAATTCATCCAAATCGGCAGCATCGTCCAATTCATGTTTGGGTTTATAAATCTTGAAGTAGTAGCCCAGGCCGCCTACGGCAAGTACCGCCACGCCAATCAAAACCAGCATAATGGGACTGGTTCCGGTTTCCGGAACAGGCTCCGGTTCAGGTTCCACTATTCCCTCGGCAGGTTCCTCCGGCTCTGGCGAGGGTGTGGGTTCCGGCTCCGATTCCACCGGTTCGGCGGTTTCCTCTGCGTCCGGCTCGGCAAGGGCCATCAGGTCGGACTCCGTGACCGCATTGAGGAAGTAGACATTTTCCGTATCGCGCTGCTTGTCAATGACCAGATAAAAGACGTTTTCATTTTCGGTGACGATGGTATAAAACTCCTTTTCGTCCTCACTGGTGGCGTTGTCCAGGACAGTTCCGGTTCCGTTTGGCGTGAAGGGGTTCGGGGTAGCAGTTTCTTCCGGCTCCGTGGTTTCTTCCACCGGCGCGGTTTCCTCCTGCGGTTCATTACTCTGTGCATAGGCGGTAACAGAAAAAGTACCAAAGCACATCGCAAGTGCAGTCAGCACCATGAAATAGCGCAGCTTATTCTTCATCATCCATTTCCTCCTGTTCCTCCGGATTTTGTGCGGCCACAGACAGGCCGCCGGTATTGCCGCTGCGAATAGCCTGAATGATGGTGGCCAGTTCCTCCGGCGTGACCTCCAGGCCGCGCACCATGCCAACGATCTCGGTATTCTCCAGTTCGGTTTTCTGCTGCTCCAGTTCCCTAAGCCTTGCCTGCTGGGTTGCAATCTTGCTCTTGACCTTCTCAATCTCGGTCACGATTTTCTGAATTTTCTGGTTCATCAAAACTCCTTTCCGGGCGGTCAGAGCCGCCCAAATGCGTAAAAGTGCTGCTGCCAATAGGACGTGTTGATATTGGCGTACTGGATGGGTGAGCCACAGTGGATCATCATCCCGTCGCCTACATAAATCCCCACATGGGACACTGGCCCCGCGCTGTCATAGGTTCCCGTGAAAAAGATAATGTCCCCCGGTTTGGCTTCGGAGGACGGGATAATCGCGCATTGATTGTAAATGCCCTGCGCCGTGGTACGGGGCAGGTTGTGAACGCCGCTGTTGGTAAAGACCCAGCAGACAAATCCGCTGCAATCAAAGCTGGTGGACGGATTTGAACCGCCCCAGACGTAGGGGTAGCCTAAGTATTTTTCCGCTTCGGTAATCAGTGCGGCAAAAGACGGGTCGGACAGGGCTTCGCCGGGGATTTCGTAATGCTCCCCTTCAGAGGGGTTCGCATAGATGTTGTCCCCGAACAGATAGGGCTTGTTGCCCTTCAGTTCCAGGATGGCGGCATACCGGCCTTTTTCATCTTCGGTCAGGTTTTCCACCGCCACCGTCCCCAGGGAATGGTTCCGCAGGGTTACATGGAGAATGTAATACTCATACGCTTCCTCGCTTTCATGTTCGTTTCCTTCCTCATCCGTCCAGGTCACAGTCCGGTAGCGGATCTGTACTTCCTCACGGGTGGTAAGGGTATATTGCTGGTCGAACAGGGCTTGCAATTCCGCTTGTACCTGGGCCGGGGTAAAGGCATTGAATTTTGCGGTCAGGTAGGAAATCAGTTCGTTGGGGTCATGGCCGATAGTGTCCACATCGTACCGGTATTCGTCATAGCCTGGAAATTCGCTTTCAATATTGGCCATCCGGCGTTCCAACTGCTGCTCCAGCGCGATGTAATCGTCCTCCACCTGCAAAATGTCCGGATCTTCGGAAGTATAAGAGGTGCCAAGTACAGCCCCCATCGCCCCTTCCATCGTCACAGAACAGGAGGACAGGGAGGAAAACACCAGGATAAACAACAGGGCCACGCCGCCGACAATCACCAAAATCCCCTTATTGTTTTTGACCAGGGCAACAGCGGCCTGTCCTGCATTGCTGATTGCTTCCTTTGCTTTTTTGGCGACCGCAGCCCCACGGCTCCCCGTTCTCTGGGCTTCCCGATAGGCTTTGGCATACTCGCGCTTTAGTTTCCGCTTTTGAAACATGGCGGAAAGAGAATGCTTTTGCAGTTGGGGATTGTCCCGGATGGCGGCACGGTAGTTAGCATTGACTGTGGCGCGGGCACTTTTGACTTCCAGGCGTTCCACCCTGCGATAGGGCGCGTCCTTTATCGAGTGGTAGCCCTTCCGGATCGCGCCCGTCGCCAGATTTTCTGCTGCAAACTCGGTTTTGTGGGCCGCTTCGGTGCCCACATTTTCCTTTTCCACCTGCCGGATTTTACTGTGGGCCGCCAAATCCACCGACCGTCCAGCCTTCAGCCCCACCTGCGTCACCGGGTTTTTCCGGCTGCGCGGTTTTACCTCGTCCTCAAAACTCAGCGAATGCCGTACCTTGCCAGTCATGGCGTCAAACTCCCGGTTGATCCGGGGGCGGCGCTTCTTTGGCAGGTCTGCTTTGGCCTTTTCCAGCTTTTCGCCCAGGATTTCCGCCTTTCTCTCTGCATGGGCTGCCCGTTCCTCCGACGAAAAATGCAGACGCTTACTTTTGGCTGCATCATCCGCGTCATAGATATTGCGCTTTCGCTTCATAGGCCACCCCCTTATGCCGCCAGGTCGGAAGGTTTCGTGGTCATTACCCGGTAAAGCTGCGTATCGCGTGGGAATTTGTCCTCAAAGGGAATAATCTTATCCCCAAAGAACAGAAGCCCTTCACCCTCGCCGCTGTTGGTCACATGGTTTAACTCCTGGGGAGAAATGCCAAGCCGCTGGGCCAGGATATTCCGGTCGCTGGCACCCTGGTTCAACATCAGCACAAAATCGCTGTTTTCCAGGATGTTTTCGATCTCGGAACTGTCCAAAAGGTCTTTGACATTCTGTGTTAGGGATGTGGGGATGCCATTCCACTTGCGGAACCGCTTATAAATCTCTGCGGTGTAGGCTGCTGTTTGCGGCTCCTTTAAGAGCAGGTGAAATTCATCCAGGAAAATCCGGGTGGTGATACCGGCGTAGCGGTTGACCGCTGTGCGCTGCCAGATATGTTTCTGCACGTTGGACATGACCAGCTTTTTTAAGCCCTGGCCCAGCTTGCTGATGTTGTAGCAGACCATGCGGTTATTCAAATCCACGTTTGTCCTGTGGTTTAGATAGGACAGGCTGCCGGTAACGTAAATCTCCATTGCAGTTGCCAGATCATCCGCCCGCGAATTATGCTGCTCCCGCAGGCATTGGTACAAATCTCCCAGGATTGGCATATTTTCCGGCCTGGGGTTCTTCAGGTAATCCCGGTAAACCAGGCTGATACAGCGGTCAATCAGGGACTTTTCAATGGGCATGAGCGGATTGCCATAGGAAGCCATCATCAGTTCGCACTGTGAAAGCAGGAAATCCGCCTGCATAAGCATGGGGGATTCGCCCACATCGGTGGATAAGTCCAGATCCATAGGATTCAAATAACTTTGGCTATCCGGAGCCAGGTAAATGGTCTGACCGTGAAGCTGTTCCGTCAGGGCGGTATATTCATTTTCCGGATCTAATATCAGGATGTGGTCGGGTGTGGCAAAAAAGGCATTGGCCATCTCGCGTTTCGCAAAAAAGGACTTGCCGCTGCCCGGTGTGCCCAGCACGATCCCGTTGGGGCATTTGAGAGTTTTCCGGTCTGCCAGGATGATGTGTTTGGTCTGTGCATTTACGCCATAATATAGGCCACCCGGCTGGAATACCTCACAGGAACGGAACGGCAGAAAGATTGCCGTTCCGCTGGTGGTAAGGCCACGTTGGACTTCCACCTGGTTCACGCCCAGGGGCAGGGCCGACACAAAGCCCTGTTCCTGCTGATAGTCCAGCCGGATCAGGTTGCAGTTGTTGGCGTTGGCAATGCCGTTCACCGAATAGATGATATTTTCCAGCTTCTGTTTGGTGGGCGCGGTATGCACCAGAAGGATTGTAACCATGAACATCTTTTCATCATGGTTCTGCAAATCCTCCAGCAGTTTTTCCGCTTCCTTCCCGAAGGTCACAAGGTCAGGGGGAAGAATGTCCATGTCAAAGCCGGAGCGCACCGCCCGTTTCTGCTCGTCAATTTTGGCCTTATCCAAGTCACTCAACTTCCGTTTGACGGTCTTGAGCGCGGCCCCCTGGTCGAGCGCCTTTGCGTGGATACTGACGATCTGGCTGCTCTCTATATTAAGAAGTGCGTTCAGCAGCGTGTCATACAGTTTGGTGGCCTGGATCTGCAAAAAGGAAACCGCGCCGACCGACGGGCCAACGCGGAAGTATCGGCCCTCCTTGAATAAGAAGGAGCTGGGAGCAATGTAGTCCTTACTGGAAAGGCCGGTTCCCACCAGCGAGTCCCAGTTGAATTTGAATTTCTGCGGTTCATCCAGATGCAGGCAGTGATGCAGCAACAAGAGCCGCTCATAGCCGTCCATCCCGTGGGCCTGGGTGCCAATGCCTTTGAACCTCTCCAGCACATCGGCTTCGATCTGCTCCAGGCGGGAAGTGGCCTGCTTCACATCCTCGGCCTCTACCGTGAAGGTCAGACAAAGGCTGCGTTCCGTCTTGCACAGGCTGGCTTTGGAGAGCAGCATATCGGAAAATTCCTTGCGGATGAGGTCAAAGCTGTCACCGGTGGGCGGAATCCGCAGGATTTTCCGGTATTCCGCCATATCCGGATAATAGCAGACCACCGATAGCTGGAAGCCTACCGTGGGGCCGAAGTAGTTGACCAGGCGGCAGTACAGTTCAAAGATAACCGCCTTATCATCGTCGGACGCTTCCGCATAGCTGCGATCCTCAAACGCAATGCTTTTGCTGTAAAGGCGGTTCCCAAGGCGGCACACCCCATTCTCATACATTTCCTCATAGGGAATGGTCTGCTGGGCGGTGGCGGCAATCTTACCGTCGCGTTTTGCCCGCTTGATGGCCTTTGCCAGTTGCTTTTTCTGCGCGGCATTCAGCGGTGTGTCCGGCCGGATGATCAACTCGTCGCCCCAGCCCACGGCCCGTTTCGGCTCCCGTCTTTTCAGTATTGGAAACAAGCTGTTTCACCTCCTCGTCAAAATAGGCTTGCCGCTCCAGGGCGGCAAATCGGTTCTCTGTCCGGTAGGGACGCGCTTGCTGCGTCAGGAACCGGACACGAAAATAATTTCTAAGCATCTTTTCCGGTGTCTGCCCGTTCTTTTCGTAAAGGGCGAAGAAGAAAAAGGGCAGAGCCGTAACAATCAGAAGAATCAAGGCAATATCGTTGCCCAGGCTTTTCCGGGTCAGAAAGTAAGTAGGAACAGCCACCAGCGCAGCCAGTGCAAAAAAGATAAGCTGTCGCTGGGTCAGGCCAAACACGACCTTGCTTTTGACCTCGGTCAAGTCCTTTGTGATGTTCACATGGGCCAATCAACTCACCTCCCGTAAGATTTTTTCATAGCGGTATTTCATCTGCTCCGGTGCCTGGGGAATTTTGGGCCTGCGCGTCCCTGTCCAATGCTTCCCACCGGCAGAGCCAACGCAAGTCCACCCCGCAGCCCGAATACTGGCCCCGTTTTCCGTATCCAGCGTATAGGTAATAATCTTCCGGTAGCCCATCGCCTTTGCAGTCCGGGCGGCAGCAGCATAAAGGAAGCTGCACACATTTCTGCCTCCCAGCGTACATAGGCGGGTAACTTCCAGAGTAAACCCATCATCCAGATACCGGCTGACGGGCCTTCCGGCAATCACCACGCCCACTAATTCCCCACAGCTTTCACAGCCGATAGAGAATTTATGCCCCTGGACACGTCGATGGTGCCGATGATGTTTTTCAACAAATTCATTTGCCTGCGCCAGTGTCAGAGGAATTGGTGTCAGCATGGCGGCCACCCCTGAATGGAGTCAGCCGCTTCGTTGCCCCACACATCCCATCCCGGCGCACGGCTGCGGGCGAAAAGCTCAATCCGGGGCACATCGCCCATCAGCCGGACAATGCGGCTGCGGGCTTCCTCCGGTTTCTTGCTGTGTTCCTCGATATGAGACAAAATCACCTGATGTACCCCGGCATTGGCCCGTTTCGGGTGCCCTCTGGTAGCCAGCAGGCAGATTTCCGCATTGGCCCGTGTCCAGTAGCCCATGCCAGTAAACAGGGTGGACGCTTTCCGGTTTAGCTTCACCCAAACAAAGGCGACGGATTTATAGGTAAATCCCCAGGCATCCAATACCGGCCACGCTTCTTTTAACAGCGGGAACGTCACCCAAAGAAACAGGGTGCAATCCTTTGCTGCCAGCAGATGAACCGGCAGCGCCTTAATATCCTCCAGGGACATGGTGGAATAATGGCTTTCCGCAGACCGGCCCGTGCCCTTTTTGCTCCACACCCGATATTGCCAGGGTGGATCGGCATAGATTACAGAATATTTTCCAGGTTCATTCACTCGTCCACCTCCTTTAATGGGCGTTCAGAATACTTTTTGCTACGCTGCCTGACTTAAACAGGCTGAAACAGAGTAGGACGGTGTAGGCAACACAAGTCCAGATGGCTCCGTGAAGGTCACCGCCGGATATGGACAGGCTTTTGACCAAAATCGCATAAATTCCGGTAATGACCATGATTAAGAAGCCTTGCAGCCCCAGGGCAACCAGGCCCCGGATGTAGTTGGTGCCGATATTTCCCCACTCATGGTTGGCAAGGGTGGCAAAGGGCAGCGGCCCCACGCTTGCATAGATGTATATTTCAATCATTCTGCCGTAGAGGATGATCGTGATGAGTGCGCCCATCACTGTCATGGCGAAGCTGACCACCCAGGTTTCCAGCATAAGGGCAAAGAGTTCGCCAAGCCCCTTTGCTTCCAGTTCAGTGGTAATGGAAGCCAGTGCCGACGAAATATCAATGCTGGCGTTTGCGTCAATGACCCCGGCACTTTGCTGCACCATTGTCTGCGCCACCTCAAAGATGGCGATGATAAAGTCGAATGTATGGCTGACGACGTAGGCCGCAATCCCGGCTTTGATAATCCACTTAAAGAAGATGAACGTATCAAAATCGTGCATATTATTTTTATCTATGACCATCCGGATCAGTTCATAGGACAGGACTGCGGCAATCACAAGGCCCGCGATGGGGACGATTACAGACTCAGACAGGCTGTGAATCATGGAGAAGACGCCGGAGTTCCATTGCTCCGGCGTCTTTCCAACTTCCCCTGCGATAGTAGCGACCTTTGTATTTACATCACCAAACATATTCGACAGGTTTCCCGTGATGGCTTCAATCAGGAAATCCTTAATCCATTCTGTTATTGCGTCGATGATAAAATCCATAGGCCGTTACCCATACATTAACCGAGCAGACCAGACAGCAGGGGAACCACCTTCAGGCCCAGCAGAATGACACCACCTCCGGCCATAAGTTGCTTGACCCCTTGTGATTTGGAGGCTGGATTATCTCCCCCATATCCTTCCATGAGGTTGATAACGCCCCACACGCCGACACCGGCACCGATGGCAGTCACGACAGTAGACAGAGAAGAAACAGCAGTAGTAAAGAATTCCATAGGAACCTCCTTGTAATGTAAAAAATAGATTGGTAGAAACAAAAAAGGCCCACACCGTTTGAAAGAGTTCGCTGCAAACGGTGTGGGCGGTTAAGCCGCAGAAATCGAGTCGGCTTCTCCCAGGTCATAGACCTCAAATTCATCTTCCGGCTTTACCTTCAGCCGGTGGGTTAAGTACCCCTTTACATCCAGGGTGTACTTCGGGTTGGCATCGGCGGTGTACCGATACATCGGGTGACGGGTCAGGTCATACTTGCGGGAATAGAATGGCCGGACGCCCTGCACCTGCAAAATGCAGCGGCTGGAGGGCATAACTGCCAGTTCATCCACGCTTTTTAATTCCTTTCCCAATTTTTGATAGTTTAGGCCATAGCTGCGGGAAGTGCCCCGCGTGTCGCTGGTGTTATAGGTGTCGATAGTTTCCTTTCCAAGCATAGTGGCCACCATCTTTAGGCTGCTTTCCTCTTTGCCGCCAAGAAACAGCAGTGATGAGCAGCAGCCCGCAATGGTTTCTGCGTTGTCCCGGTACATCCCTTTAAGCTGGCTGTATGTCTGGAGGACGATATGTGCCGAGATATTCCGGGAGCGGATAACGCTGACCAAATGCTCCCAATTCGGGATCTTCTGGTTGGCAAACTCGTCAAACAGGCAGGTCACATGAACCGGCAGCCGCCCATGATAGACAGTCAGCGCACGGTTGCACAGGACGTTGAACATCTGAGAGTACATCATCGCTGAGATAAAATTGAACGTGGGGTCGCTGTCGGACACCACCGCAAACAGGGCGATTTTTTCCTCCCCCAGCTTTTCCAGTTCCAATTCATCGTACTCCATCATTTCCCGCACCGCCTGAATGTCAAATGGAGCCAGCCTTGCGCCGCAGGAAATTAAGATCGACTTTAGAGTTTTGCCCGCAGCCATCTTAAATTTCTTATATTGGCGCACTGCGAAATGATTTGCGTCGCGCTGCTCCAACTGTTCAAACAGCAGATCCACCGCAGACTTAAAGTTCTCATCATCCTCCCGGCACTCACAGGCATTAAGCATATCCAGCAGGGTGGTCATGTTCTTTTCTTCTTCCGGCGCTTCATAGTAGATGTAGGCGATCAGCGCCTGATACAACAGGGCCTCGGCCTTGCTCCAGAAATCGTCCCCGCCCTTGCTTTCCTTACTCTGTGTGTTCTCCATGATAACCGTCACCAATGAGAGAATGTCGGTTTCACTGTGGAGATAGTGGAAGGGATTATAGTGCATTGAGCAGCTAAAGTCGATGGTATTCAGGATTTTCAGCTTATAATGACCTTGCTGCACCAGCGCACGGCCTACTTCCTCCACGACGGTTCCTTTCGGATCTGAGCAGACATAGGAGGCATTCATTTGAAGTAAGTTTGGCTTGATATGGTAACGGGTTTTTCCGCTGCCGCTGCCCCCGATGACCAGGACGTTGAGGTTGACATTCCGCTTCTCCGGATCGGCAATCTTCCCAAGGGTCAACCGCTCCGTATCGGTCAACAGGATATTTTGGGAGAAATCGGAGTTGATGAACGGCGCTATATCCTTTTCATTGCCCCACCGGGCCGTGCCGTATTCTTCTCCGTGCCGGTACTTTTTCGCGTTTTTGATTTTTGACCAGACTACCAGACGCAGCAGCACAGCCGCTACCGCCCCCACCAGCAAATCAAAGGGGTGGAAGCTGGGAAGCGGATTTTGAAATACAAGCCCCAGCTTTGTAAAGGCTGCCAGCAGCTTATCCAGTACATCGCCGCCGGTGGTCAACCGGTAGGCTTCACCCAGCTTTGTGCAGAGCAGACCGGCAAACACATAGGGTAGACTGGCCTTGACCGCTTTCGTCGGGTTAACCTTCGGCAGGTTCTTCATCGTGCCACCTCCTGCTGTTTATTGCGGGAGAGGGACTGTGCCATTTTCCGGACAACCTCCTGAAGCTGTGTAAGCTGGCGGCGAACCGAAGGCTTTTCCTGGGACTGGCGCTTTACCACTTTGCCGGAATATTCCGCAAAGGCAGCGGTCAGCGCATCCGCATCCCGCGACTTGAAAAATACCAGATAGCGGGGTGGCTGGCTTGTGGTGTCCTTTTTCAGCGCGAAATCAACGCCATACTTGCGGGCAACGCGCTCAAAGGATTTGATGTTGCCGTCTGTAATCTCAATGTTGGAAACGCCTGCGCCCTGCCGGACAAGGTGTTTTACACTCTGCTTACCCTTATAAATTTTCGGGTTTTTCTGGCTTTTCTCCATTTCCGCCAGGGCCTTTTCCACGGCTTTCTTCAAGAGATTTGCGGTCAGCTTTCCCGCCTTAATGCTGATCGCCACAGATTTTTGTTCCAGTTCTTCCTGCATGGGCTATCCTCCTTTCCGGCAGGGTGGAAATGGAAAAGAGGATACTAAGGCGGCACCACCAGCCGGTGCAGCAGGGAACGCAGCAGCCGGTGGAGAGTATCAGCGTGGTTCCTCATGGCCCTGGCTCCGGATTTTCAAAATACCGTCCAGTGTGGTGGCCGTAATGCCAAGCCGCTGCGCCACGGCAATGTCGTTCTTCACGGCTTCGTCCACCTCGTCGCCGCAGACAATCAGTACATGGCTACGCCGCAAAAGTTCCCGCGCCATATCAATCCCGTCCTTATGTTCGGCGGGAATGGTATCATTGAGGAAGTGCGGCAGATAGAGGATGGGACAGATCGGGGTAAAACCGGCCAGATAGACCTTGCGGCAGTAGACCGCAGCCTGGTCGGTGTCGGTAAATTCCTGACCGCTCCAAGCGGCAGAAATATATGCAAATGGTTTCTTCACGGGGTCGCTCCTTTCTCCGGCTTCGTGCCGGGTGGCAAACAAACGGCCCCGTGTCAAGAATAGAATGAACGCGCACCGTGCGCGTTCTTGACACAGTGCCGTTCATTTGCTAGTGGGTAATCAAGGCGGGCCGGATAAGACCGGCTCGCCGCCCTCATTTGAGTATGAAAAAACAGTTACCCGCTGCCGTACATGTCATGGTTTACAAGTGCAGTGTAGTAACTGTTGATGGTAGTAGGCGCATTGTAGAGGGAGGTTAGGAGGTAAGCGCGGATGTTCCGTACCTTTGTCGTATTCTCCCGCAGGCTGCTGATCACATACTCGATGTGGCTGGAGTCCAGCTTCAACAGCCTGCTTTTCACAATCTCTTTCGGGAAGTCCTCGCCGCCAATGCGGATCATTTTTCGGGTGCTGCATACCGTGTCCACCAGGATTTCCAGAAGTTCATCCAGAAGTTCATAGTCGTAGCCAAGATTTTTTCGGAGATGGTCATACTCAATGTTCTCTTTCAAAATCTCCCGATAGGCTCGTATCGTATCCATCGTATCAGCCGCCGTAGGCGGTCTATCTTCCGGAGGCCGTGCCGCCGGATAGATAGATGGATCAGTATCACTCAGATCAGTCTTATTCTTATCAGTATTGATTGTGTCCGATTTTCGGAAGTCAAGAGTTCCGCTTTCGGGAAGTGCAGACTTCCGATTTTCGGAAGTCTTGACTTCCTCTTTCCGGATGAAGTTCTTGACGTAAATTTTTGTGGGGCGGCCCTGGCCCTGCTTCTTACGCTCGATTAGGCCTACCTTGTCCAACTCAGTGAACAGGGACACCGCCTTGTTATGGCCGCAGCACATCGCGTCCATTGCTTCTTCCAACGTGAAGTAGATAAACACACGCTCCTGTTCGTCCAGCCAGTTATTGCGTATGGACAGCCCCATGCGATCCAACATCAGGCCATACAGGATTTTCGCGTCTGCTGTTATGCGCCGGAAGCCGGGGTCGGTAAACAACACCTTCGGAATCCGGTAAAAGGTATATTGCTCTGCCTCGGTTCCGTAAAAGTAATCCAATGCACCCGGCTCGGCCATGTTTTCACCCCCTTTTCTTTCAGACCGGCAAAACAAAAGGCGCTGCCCGAAAGCAACACCTTTTGAAGTGAGCGCCGTCCGAAAACGGCGTATTTATAAAATTTTTCAAATCATTTGAAAATGCTTTAATGCGTCCATAATCGCTGCCTCTTTCTCTGGCGGGCACTGCGGTACTTTCGCATCTTCCTTTTTGGATACGTTATAATTTTTTCTTTCGATGATTCCACACTTTCTTTTTATCTGAGCGATATAAAGCTGGCTTACTTTTAGTCCGTACTTGTTCAAAACATAGGCTTTGATTTCATCGTAGGTTGCTTTACTTTCCGCCGCCGTTAAATCCAACTCATCCATCTTAAGTTCTATTTCGATATGATGGTCGACTTTGAGTTTGGACAATAATACTACCGTCTCCACATGAACCGTTCTAGGGAACATATCCATAAGCCGTACCCGTTTCACCTCATATCCAGCCGCCTGGAATTCCTGCAAATCTCTTGCCAGAGATGTGGGTTTACAGGACACATAAACGATTTCCGGCGCGCCAAAGTCGATAATCTTGCCGATGGCTTTGGGATGGATACCTTCTCTGGGAGGGTCTACGATAATAACATCAGGCTTGTCTGTCAGTTCATCCACCATTTTCTGCACGTCCCCAGCTAAGAATGTACAGTTGGTCAAGCCATTTCTTGCGGCGTTTTCATTGGCTGCCACAACGGCTTCTTCCACCAGTTCAATACCCATGACTTTTTTGGAACCAGCTCTTGCCATAATCTGTCCGATGGTACCAGTACCACAGTACAGGTCGAATACCATTTTATTTTCCACATCACCGGCAAATTCCCGCACAATGCTGTAAAGCTGTTCCGCACCCTCTGTATTTGTCTGGAAGAAGGAATAGGCAGACACTTTAAATTCCAAATCAAAGAGTTTTTCCATGAAGAAATCTCTGCCGTACAGAATGGTCATTTCATCGCTGCGCACCACGTCAGCCACGCCGTCGTTGACGGAATGAAGTACGCCGCAGATTTCGCCCTGCAAAGGCAGCGCCAAAATCATATTTTTGAATTCTTCCAGAGAAAAAGGAACTTCAGATGTAGTCACCAGATGCACCAGGATTTCCCCTGTTGCTTTCCCCTTTCTCACAACCAGATGGCGCAGAGAACCATCGTGACGCATACGGTGATAGAAGGCAACGTTTCTTTCCTGGAAAAAGACCAGTGCGCCCTGTACGATGGTCACAAAGTCCGCATCTACGATATTACAGTCTTTCAGTGTCACCACTTCATAATGGCTCATTTTCTTACGCATACCCAGTGCCAGAGGACCATCTTTCACTTCATCCCCAAAGGAAAACTCGCATTTATTGCGGTAGCCTGTTTCCAAAGGAGAAGGTGTGATGCCTTCCCAGCTTTCCACATGGATGCCCACATCTTCCAGCAATGTTTTCACCTGCTGTTCTTTCATATCCAGTTCTGTCTGACGTTTCATGGTCTGGTAAGTGCAGCCGCCGCAAATTTCATAATGGGAACAGCATCCTTCCTGTCGTTCCAGTTCAGAGCGTTCCACCACTTCCAGCAGACGAGCTTCCACATTGCCGCCGCGCTTTTTGATGACCTGTGCAGAAACAGTCTGACCGGGTACGCCATTTTTCACAATAACCTTTTCCCCTTCCACAAAGCCATAGGCTTTATTGGGAAAGCGCACGCCGTCAATTTTTACGGTAATGATATCTTTTTTCTTCATTTTTTCCTCCAATTGTAACATAAATTTATTTGTATTCAACTGTATTCTGTGTTATACTGTTCCCATATTGATTTTTTAAAATTACCGAACAGGAGTGTATTACAGAATGTCTGAAAAACCCGAAGTTGGCAGTATCGTAGAAGGCAAAGTCGTTCGCATCAAACCCTTTGGTGCCATTGTTTCTCTGGGAGAACAGGTACAGGGTCTGGTTCATATTTCACAGGTAGCAAACACCTTTGTACAGGACATCAACGACCATGTGAAAGTAGGCGACATTGTCAAGGTGAAAGTCCTTTCCATTGATCCCGAAACAAACAAAATTGCTCTCTCCATGAAAGAAGCGCTGCCAAAGGAAGCGCGTCAGCCCAAAGGAGATCGTCCTTACAAAGGACACAAGCAGGAAAACAGAACCACCAATCCTGCCGAAGAATATTTCAAACCACAGACCGTCAATCCTTCTGCCGATTTTGAAGAAAAAATGCGGGAATGGATGAAACAGTCCAACGAAAGACAGACCAGTCTGAATAAGAGAGCCAACAAACGCTCTTATTGATTCTTGCTTATGATACCATGAAACGCTGTTTCTGGCAACGGAAACAAGATAGGAGGGAACCCCCATGATGCTTTTCTTTGTAGCAGGCATTTATTTATTTGCCCGGGGCATATTCGCATGGTACGGACAACCTATTTTTTACAGAAAAGGCACACTGGAAAACATTGACCCCGATCACTTGCCCCAATACCTGCGGGAAGAAGGTGTATGGAACTTCCTGACCGGACTTGTTCTGGTAGGAAAAGCCATTCTGGACAAAGTTTTTCCTGGCAGTATGGCACTGTTCATTGTCTTTATTGTGCTGCTATTGGTGTGTGTGGTATTTTTAGCCAAATGCAATGAAAAATACCGAAAAAAATAACAGAAATAGAAAGAAGCCGAAAAATCTGTTCAATCTAAGGGGCTTCTTCAAAAGAAAACAAAGAAAGCTGAAATCTTTACAATTCAAAAGATTCCAGCTTTCTTATTTTGCCAAGATTTTATTAGGTCTGTTTTCTTTTGAAGACAGCCGTCGCAACCTTCCTTAAGAAATCAAGAAAACGAAAAACAATGTTTTCTTAAGGGCGGCTGCTTTTTCGGCTCTCTTTTTGCCTATCAACAGGAGGATAGTATGACCGAAATCATCTGCATCACTGACAAAAATCATCCTGCCCTGCCCGCTATCATCGAGTGGCTCTATGACTGGTGGGGAAAGGACGAAGATTATACAAAAGAACAGGTGGAAGCCTATGTGCGCAACGCCGTTTGCAAAGACCGTATTCCGCAGGTATTTCTGATTTTGCAAGATGGCGTACCTGCCGGCACCTTCCAGTTTGCCATGTCTGATATTGACACCCGCCCCGACTGTTATCCATGGCTGCGGGATTTCTGGATAGAGCCTGCATTTCGCGGAAAAGGACTGACCTATACCGTTATGGAAGCCATCAAAGAACATGCTGCTCGCTTACATCTGACAGAACTTTACCTCTTTACTCGTCATGAGGGGTTATATGAAAAATTCGGATGGGAGTATGTGGAAACATTCCCCACCTACCTGACACCTGAGGACAAACAGCGTCTTTACCGTCTGTCCATTTGTTAAAAACGAAAAACAGCATCCAAAATTACCTTTTGGATGCTGTTTTCTTTTTCTTCAATCTGCCCTAAGACAGATGAAACATTTCATATGTATCTGAATCAAACAGGATTAGCCCAGAATGATTTTTGTCAGTTCAACAGGTTCAACGATTTTGCCGTCTTTGTAAACACGCATGTTACCGGAAGCGATTTCGTCGATCAGGATAACTTCGTTGTTGTTGTAACCAAATTCAAATTTGATGTCGTACAGATCCAGACCTTTTTTCGCCAGTTCGTCAGCAACGATACGAGTGATTTTCAGTGTCTGTTCTTTCATGCTGTCGTACATTTCGCCGCTCATAACGCCCAGTGCGATCAGACCGTCTTTTGTTACCAGAGGATCGCCTTTTGCGTCGTCTTTGAATGTTGTTTCAACATAACCGCCTTCCAGAACTGTGCCATCAGCGATGTAATCGCCGTAACGACGGATGAAGCTGCCTGTAGCTTTCAGACGGCAGATAACTTCCAGACCGTGACCGAATACGGTTGCGGGCAGAACTTCCATTGTAGCGTTGTCTACATCAGCAGAAACGTAATGTGTTTTGATGCCAGCCTCTTTCAAAATTTCGAAGAATTTGATAGATGTTTCCAGATTTGCTTTACCGATACCTTCAATGGTCAAACCAACGGAGTTTTCACCGGGATCGAATACACCATCTTTACCTGTGCAGTCGTCTTTGAACTTCAGCAGCACGTTGCCGTTTTCCAGTTTGTAAACATCCTTAGTTTTGCCCTGATAAATCTTTTCCATAAATCTTTTCCATCCTTTCTGATTTAAGACCGACATAAAAGCATGCCTGTTATGAAATTTTCTCAACAAATAAAATTTACTGCAAAATCCGCTTGGATACAAGTATTTTTTGCAAATCTTTGAAATCTCGGCAAATTATGCAATTTCGAGGGTGCATGTGGAAATATTTTCTCACCAGATGTGTAAAAAATTTCCTGTCTTACCCCCTCCTAACGGATTTTTCTGCACAATCGGCAATAAAAATCCGTCATTTTTCTCTCATTTATTGACTTTTTCGCGATTATTCCACAGGCTTCGCGTCGCCCCAAACATGCTCCAAACCGTAGAATTCACGCTGTTCTTCATTAAACAGGTGAATCAGCAGGTTGCCGAAGTCTAACAAGATCCATGTACCTGTGCTGTAGCCTTCGGAATGATGCATTTTTACGCCAGCCTGGAACAGTTTCTGTTCTACTTCATCTGCCATTGCACGCAGATGGTTTACATTTTTACCACTTGCAATGACAAAACAGTCTGCCACATTGGACAGACCTTTCAGATTCAGCACCTGAATGTCCTGACCTAATTTATCATCTAACGCAGCCTGTGCGATTTTTGCAGCTTCTAAAGCTTCCATGTTATTCCTCCTTGTAATCTTATTTATTCTTATAGTATTCCAGTGCCTCCAAAGACAGGGGATGCAGCAGTCTGCCCCGTTCTTTTACAAAGTCAATGGTCTGTTCCAAAATGAAGCGCATTGCCATATCCAAATCCAGATATGCCAGACGTCTTGCCTCATCCAGACCTTCGAACTGTTCTCTGTTAGGCTCGATATAGTCCGCAATGAACACAATCTTTTCCAATATGGACATGCCAGCACGTCCTGTGGTATGGTAGCGGATAGCATTGAGGATATCTTCATCTTTGATTTTATATTCCCGTTTTGCCACTTCCGCACCCAAAAATGGATGAATCAGATCCGGCTGCTGTTCCAGAATCTCGTCCATTTTCACTTTATATTCCTTACAGAAACGCTGCCGCAGTTCTTTTGGATAATCCTTGGCGCAGTCATGGAGCAGACCTGCCACTTTGGCTTTCTGACGGTCTGCCTGTGTGCCGTATATTTCTGCCAGCCGCACTGCTTCTTCGGATACACCCATGGTATGGATATAACGTTTTACAGACAAAGCAGATTGCAATTTTTCCTGCATGACTTCAATGGGCAGCATAAATTTCACCTCGTCTTTTCTTTCGTTTTGATACAAACCAAATTTATGAATATAGTCCTCTACTTCCTGTGGAAGCAGGTACTGAATGGGCATGCCTCTTTGTGCCCGGGTACGGATATCCGAAGACGAAATAGCCAATGCCGGCACCTCCATGTAATGGATTCTGCTGGCATATTTTTCCTGAATTTCTCCGATTTCCTCGAACATCTGATTTTTCTGATAACCGGGTCTGGTTACTGCCACAAAGTCGCAAAGGGACAGCAGACGTTCCGGTTCCTTCCAGCTCATGATCTGATGGATGGCATCGGCACCGGTGATGAAATACAGACGCACATCGGGACGGCACATTTTTTTCAGCTGTTCGATGGTGTCGATGGTATAGGTAGTGCCGGGGCGGTCGATTTCGATACGGGATACTTCAAAGTTCTCATTCCGCATGGTTGCCAGAACCGTCATCAGATACCGGTGTTCATTATGGGTTACTTCTTTATGAGATTTATGGGCAGGACGGCCTGTGGGAATGAATACCACCTTATCTACATGAAAACGGTGGCGCACCGCTTCTGCCGTTACCAGATGTCCATAGTGTATGGGGTCAAAAGTACCACCCATGATGGCAATACTTTTGCAGTTTCTGAAGTTAGCGATTTCGTTTCGCATGATCTTTCCTCCCTCTGCCTGCTTATTTCTTCACAGGAGGCAGTTCAATGACAGGTTTTGTCTTGGAAGCACGGTACAGCACAAATTTATTGCCGATGACCTGCACGATGTCCGCACCGGTTCTGCTTGCCAGCATTTCTGCCGCTTCCGCAGGACCCAGCATATTATTGTCCAACACACTGATTTTTACCAATTCTCTTGCCTCCAGTGCGTTATGTACGGTATCACGCAATTCTGGTGTCACGCCGTTTTTCCCCACCTGAAAAATCGCGTCAATACCGTTTGCCAGAGAGCGCAGATAAGCTCTTTGTTTGCTTGTTAACATAATTTCCTCCTCAAATTCGTCTTTTTTCAATCTATAATCCTAAACATCATAGCACAGACACCTTGATTTTGCAACGAAAGACGGCGAAAAACGGCTGTTTTTTCTCATTTGTCCCCCTTTGGAATGGGAAAGGAAAAAAATTCCTGTCCCTTGTTCCCTTCCGAAAAAAATGATAAAATGATAAAAGTTTTCAAAAATCATTTCATTCAGGAGGAACCCATGACCCAATTCAACGGCAGCAAACTGCGTGAACTGCGCAACGAAAAACAGCTAAGCATCGCCAAGCTTTCCACCATATCCGACGTGAGTACAGGGCTCATCAGCCAGATTGAGCGTGATCTGGTGGTTCCCTCCGCCCTCATTCTCTTTCGGCTGGCACAGGCGCTGGAAACAGACATGTACGCCTTTTTTGAAGATACACCGCCGGAAGATACGCCTATCATCCGCAAAGGCAGCCACAGCCTCCTGACAGCACAGGAAAACGGCTGTATCCACAAGATACTCTGCCCAGACAATCCCGGGCGTATGCTGGATTTTGTGGAGCTGACACTAAAAAAGGGATGTTCTTATGACTATCGCCCTTCTTTTGCCCAAGGAGAAACCTGCGGCTATGTGATCCAAGGCACCTTACAGGTCATTGTGGAAGGCAGGATCTACGTCTTGCAGGAAGGGGACAGCATCACCCTGGACAGCACCCTGCCCCACCAATGCAAAAACACCAGTGATACGGATTCCGTATCTGTCTGGGTCATGACACCGAAATATTTCTAAAAATCAAAGGAGCCATGCTTCCTGTTTTCACAGGAAGTACGACTCCTTTTTTATTGACGATAACCGCCAAAGAATTCTTATTTTTCGTTAGGGATACCTTTGTATACAAAGCCCTTTGCCGCATCTACAGTGATGAGGGTATCGTTAGGGATAAAGTCGATGACTTTCGCATTGCATACCACAACAGGGATATCCAGTGCTCTTCCAACGATTTCCGCATGACAGTTTTCTGCGTGATCCATAGGACCAACTACAATGGCAGCGGCTTTCTGCAGATAAGGCATGAAGTCATTGTCTGTAGATGTTGTTACCAGAATATCGCCTTTCTTGAATTCGCGTTCCATTTCATCCCGTACTTTGATGACTCTTGCTGTACCGCTGACTTTCTGTGTGCCAACGCCGATGCCTTTGCACAGTACATCACCAACAATATCAACGCGCAGGGTATTTGTGGAACCGCTTACGCCTACAGGCATGCCCAGTGCCATAACGATGGTATCACCGTTTTTCACCAGACCGCTCTTCTGAGCCACTTTCATGGCGGAGTCAAATACCTGACCTTTGGGGATGGGCGCTTTATGCAGTACAGGACGGCAGCCCCATACCAGGTTCATCTGACGCCATACCTGATCGCACATGGTACCTGCCGCGATAGGGCATACAGGTCTGTGTTTGGAAATCATTCTTGCAGTAAAACCAGATTTTGTGATGGTGGAAATGCAGGTTGTTTTCAGTTCTGCTGCTGTAGTGCATGCCGCAAAGCTGATAGCATTTGTGATATTGGTCAGACCTGTTTCCAGACTCTTTGTCAGGTTTTTGCCATAATTGATGCTGCTTTCTGTTTTTTCAGCGATTCTTGCCATGGTTGCCACTGCTTCACAGGGGTATTTGCCCATGGCTGTTTCACCGGAAAGCATGATGGCATCGGAGCCGTCAAAAATAGCATTTGCAACGTCATTTGCTTCCGCACGGGTAGGTCTAGGGCTTTTTACCATGCTTTCCAGCATCTGTGTTGCTGTGATAACAGGTTTGCCGCGTCTATTTGCCAATGCGATCAGCGCTTTCTGTACCAGAGGCACTTCTTCGGGAGGGATTTCTACACCCAAATCCCCTCTGGCTACCATGATACCGTCGGAAACTTCCAGAATTTCTTCGATGTTATCTACACCTTCCTGATTTTCGATCTTGGAGATGATCTGGATGTTTTCGCCGCCGTTTTCTTCCAGCACTTTCCGAATCTTCACAACGTCAGAAGCGGAACGGATGAAAGATGCAGCTACATAATCAAAATCATTTTCGATACCGAATTTCAGGTCGGAAATATCTTTTTCTGTCAAAGAAGGCAGATTTACCTGCACGCCGGGCAGGTTTACGCCTTTACGGGAGCTTACGTCGCCGCCAGTCACAACTTCACAGTGCACTTCGGGACCAACGATGCTTTCTACCCGCAGTTCAATGAGACCATCATCAATAAGCACACGAGAGCCTTTCTGCAGGTCTTTCGGCAAGTCTGCATAAGTTACGGAAACGCGTTCCTGTGTGCCGGGTACATCTTCTGTTGTCAGGGTGAATTTATCCCCCTGTTCCAGACGGATTTTATTGTTTTCAAAGGTTTTGATACGAATTTCGGGACCCTTTGTATCCAAAATCAGTGGAATGGGTGCATTCAATTCTTCTCTAGCCTGTTTCAGTTTTTTGATAATTTCTCCATGAGTTTCATATGTCCCGTGGGAAAAGTTTACTCTTGCTGCATCCAGACCGTTGCGGATCAGCTCTTTCATGATCTCTACATCATCTGTTGCAGGACCCAGGGTACAAACGATTTTCGTTCTGCGCATGGAATACCTCCTCTTATTTTCATACCAATTAGATTGCCAGGATCTTGATTACTTCGTAAACTTCGCGATCCAGTGTTTTTTCCATCTTCAATGCTTTTTCCAGATCCAGAATTTCATATCTGCCTCTGTTGTAAGCTACCACTTTATTCTGATCCCCAGCCAGAATTGCTTTTACAGCATGGTAACCCATCATGGAAGCATGCATACGGTCTACAGCTGTAGGGCTGCCGCCGCGCTGCAGATGGCCCAGGATTGTTGCTCTGGTCTGAATGCCGGTGATTTCCTGGATTTCTTTTGCCAGTTTCTGTGTGCCGCCAACGCCTTCAGCTACAACGATCAGGTTATGACGTTTGCCAATGCTTCTGTTTTCCAGAATCTGCTGGATAACTTTCGCGCTGTCCACTTCACCCTTTTCTTCGGGGAACATAACGTCTTCAGCGCCGCCGACCATACCGCACCAGATAGCGATATAACCAGCATCTCTGCCCATAACTTCCACAACGGAGCAACGTTCGTGAGAGCTGGAAGTGTCACGCAGTTTATTCAGGGCGTCCATACCAGTGTTGACAGCAGTGTCAAAACCGATGGTGTATTCTGTGTTGTTCATATCCAGGTCGATGGTAGCAGGGATACCGATGCAGTTTACACCGCGTTTTGCCAGTTCTGCCATACCACGGTAAGAACCGTCGCCGCCGATAACAACCAGCGCATCCAGACCCAGGATTTTATAGATGGCAGCTGCCTTGTTCTGACCTTCTTCTGTCATCATTTCAGGGCAGCGTGCTGTATGCAGGATGGTACCGCCCAGGTTCATGACATTGGAAACGTCTTTGCTGTACATTTCCTTGATTTCGCCATTGATCAGACCATTGTAGCCTTTGCGGATACCAATGACGGACACATTATGATACAGTGCTGTACGAACAACAGCACGGATGGCAGCGTTCATGCCGGGAGCATCGCCGCCACTGGTCAGTACACCGATTTTCTTAATTGTTTTCTGTTCCATGTTCATTCCTCCCAATAAGTGTTACGCCTTCTTCTTCGTCTCCACTGCGAATGATGCCGTAGTGGGTATAAATTTCAGCCTTCCCGCGGATTTTGATCCCGGAAGTGTGTTCGGTAAACTGCACGATCAGCACTTCATTACGGTCCAGTTTTTCTGTGTGATGAATCTTTGTCACTTCTCCCCTGGTGACGCCGATAATGTTCACACCCTTTTCCAGTGCTTTCACGCAGACATACGGTGCTTCAGCATAGAATTTGTCATCTTCTTTCATCATTTGCCTCCTTTCCGTTCTTTACCGCCACGTTCTTCTCACCCAGCAGTTTTCGCAGTTCCTCCAGCAGTCCTTCTTCTAAGGTTACCCAGAATTTCCGGTCTGCTTTCATCTTTCGTTTTGTTTTTTCTTCATATATATACACAGGCGTGTCGCCTTTGTATTTCTCCAAAATGGCTGTGATCCACACAAGGGGCATTTCGTTGCCTGCCGCCTGTTTCAGCCAAAGGGACGCGGGTTTCTTTTCCTCCGTCTCTTCCATAAGGGGTGTCACGGAAGCGGCAATGACTTTCGCCTCGCCGTCAGCGGAAACATTTGCCCGACCTTTCACCAGAACCACTGCCTCTTCATCCAGAAACGCACTGCATTGTTCCATGACTTTGGGGAAAACAATAATCTCCATGGTACCTTGCAGGTCTTCCAATGACAGGAAGCACATTTTTTCATTATTTCTGGTATATTTTACGGATTTTGCCGCAATCATACCGCCAACGGCAACTTTTGTGCCCTCAGCAATCTGCATGCGATCTTCGCCTTCTTCCACAGGAAGAAAATCAATGCTGGTATGGCTTACTTTCCGGCGCAGCGTTTTTTCATACTCCGCCAAAGGATGACCGCTGACATAAATTCCCAGCACTTCTTTTTCCATGGCAAGGCGGTCACGCTGGACATATTCGGAAATGGCAGGCAGTTCGTCTTTCTGGGCAACAGATTCATTTTCGCCGCCCAAATCAAACAGATTCATCTGTCCGGCAATGTTGTTTTTCTTCGCCTGACCGATGCCATCCAGAATGTTTTTGTAAACTACCATGTACTGGCTTCTTGCACCGCCGAAAGAGTCCACAGCGCCGGACTTAATCAGGCTTTCAATGCCTCTCTTATTCCATTCGCCGTCACTCATGCGGTTACAGAAATCTGTCATGGAGTGGAAGGGACCATTCTTCTCCCGCTCCGCCACCAACGCCTCTACGGCATTTCTGCCGATATTCTTGATGGCAGCCAGACCGAAACGGATTTTCCCATTGGATACAGAAAAATGTCCGAAACCTTCATTGATATCTGGCGGCAGAAGCTGGATGCCCATTTTTTTGCATTCTTCGATGTAGCCGGAAACCTTGGAAGCGTTATCCATGACACTGGTCATGAGCGCTGCCATAAATTCCACGGGATAATGGGCTTTCAGCCATGCCGTCTGATAGCCTACCACAGCATAGCACGCCGCATGACTCTTATTGAAGGCATATTTTGCAAAGTCCGTCATTTCATCGAATATTTTTTCTGCCACTTCGGCGGGAATGCCGTTTTTCACACAGCCCGGCACTTCATCGCCGATGCCGTAAACGAAATTTTTCCGTTCCTCCGCCATAACAGAGGCTTTTTTCTTACTCATGGCACGGCGCACCAAGTCGCTTCGTCCCAGACTGTATCCAGCCAAATCACGCACAATCTGCATAACCTGTTCCTGATAGACGATACAGCCGTAAGTATTTTTCAAAATCGGCTCCAAAGCCGGATGGGTATACTGAATATTGTCTTTGTCGTTTTTCCCTTTGATATACTTGGGAATAAAATCCATGGGACCCGGACGATAGAGGGAAATCCCCGCAATCAAATCCTCCAGGCAGGTAGGCTCCAGTTCCCGCATGAACTGCTTCATGCCACCACTTTCCAGCTGGAACACGCCTTCCGTTTTCCCTTGGCTAATGAGCTGATACACCGCCGGGTCATTATCCGGCAGATGTTCCATATCCAGTTTCACGCCGTGGATACGTTCCACTTCCTGCACGGCATTCTGGATAACCGTCAGGGTTCTCAGCCCCAGGAAGTCCATTTTCAAAAGCCCCAGTTCTTCCAACAATGTCATGGTGTACTGGGTATTGACCTGCCCGTCATTGGCACTGAGGGGCACATATTCCATAACCGGTTCCCGACAAATGACAACCCCTGCCGCATGGGTGGAAGAATGTCTTGGCAGACCTTCCAGACGCATGGACATATCAATCAAATGGTGGGTATCTTCTTCGTTTTCATAAGCCTTTTTCAGGTCGGGGTTCATTTGCAGGGCTTTTTTGATGGTGATGCCCAATTCTGTGGGAATCATTTTGGAAATCCTGTCCACATCGGCGTAAGGCATTGCCAATGCACGACCCACGTCTTTGATGGCAGCCCTTGCCGCCAGGGTACCGAATGTGACAATCTGTGCCACATGATCCTCGCCATACTTGGAAATGACATAATCAATAACTTCCTGTCTGCGTTCATAACAGAAGTCCACGTCAATATCAGGCATGCTGACACGTTCGGGATTCAGGAAACGCTCAAAAATCAGGTCATACCGCAGGGGATCGATGGTGGTAATCTGCAAGCAATAAGAAACCATACTGCCGGCAGCGGAACCACGTCCCGGACCTACGATGATGCCATGGTCTTTGGCATACTTGATAAAGTCCCAAACAATGAGGAAATAATCCACATAGCCCATGGTTTCAATGGTATGCAGTTCGTATTCCAGTCGTTCCTTCCATTCCGGTTTCGGGTCCGGATACCGCATGGCAAACCCATCATAGCACAATTCCCGGAGATATTCCGGTGCTGTTTTGCCCTCCGGCACATCGAATCGGGGCAGTTTCAAATCATGGAACACAAATTCCACATTGCACCGCTTAGCGATTTTTACGGTATTTTCCAAGGCTTCCGGCACGTCGCCGAAAAGGTCATACATTTCTTCGGGGCTTTTCACATAAAACTGTCCGCCCTCATACCGCATACGGTCTTCATCCTCCACAGTTTTCCCAGTCTGGATACACAGGAGGATATCGTGAGGCACTGCGTCCTCTTTATAAATATAATGGCTGTCATTGGTGGCAATGAGGGGAATCCCCGTTTCCTTGGACATGCGAATCAGTGCCTCGTTGACACGTTTCTGTTCTGCCATGCCGTGATTCTGCAATTCCAGGAAAAAATTGCCTTTGCCGAAAATTTCTTCATATTCCAAAGCGGCTTCCTTGGCGTGGTCATAGGATAATGTCAGCACATCCCTTGCCACTTCCCCTGCCAGACAGGCGGAAGACGCAATAATTCCCTCGTGGTACTGCCGCAGCAGTTCTTTATCTACACGAGGTTTATAATAAAATCCGTCGATAAAACCATAAGAAACCAGCTTAATGAGGTTATGATAACCTGTTTCGTTTTCTGCCAGAAGCACCAGATGGTAATAACCGCCGCCCTTGCCTTCCTTTGTCAGGCGGGAACCAGCTGCCACATAGACCTCACAGCCGATAATAGGCTTGATGCCCACTTCTTTCGCCGCCTTGTAAAACTCAATGGCACCATACATGGCACCATGGTCTGTGATAGCGATGCTGTCCATCCCCAGTTCTTTGACACGCTCTACCAGTTCTTTGATTTTCGCGGAACCGTCCAGAAGGCTGTATTCCGTATGGACATGAAGATGTGTAAACGGTCTTTGTTCAGTTGTCTGTACTTCCTGTTCCATATAAAATAGCCCCCTTCCGTATTTATCATCTAGGTATTATACCATACTCGCAGGAAAATCAACACAAAAAAAGGTGTAACCCATGAAATTTTTCCATGTTTTACACCTTTTCTATCAATTTGTTACATTTTTTTATTCATAACGCAGAGCGATCACAGGGTCTGCTTTGGCTGCCTTTCGTGCAGGATACAGCCCGAAGCCCAAACCAACCATGGCGGAGAATGCCACTGCAATGACAATCACCTGTGGTTTCACCACCGTTGTAATGCCAAAAAGCATACCGCCAATGGCAACCACCGATATGCCAAGGATGGTACCAATGAGCCCACCTGCGGCAGAAATCATAGCAGCCTCGATCAAAAACTGGGTAAGGATATCTCTTGTCCTTGCGCCAAGAGCTTTTCGGATACCGATTTCACGGGTACGCTCTGTAACAGATACCAGCATGATATTCATGATACCGATACCGCCAACCACCAGGGAAATGGCAGCAATGGCACCCACCACTGCGGACAGGGAACCCAGCATGCTGTCAATCATGCCCATTTCTTCAGAAGCGGAACTCATGACGATATATTCTGGCTGCAAATTCTTCATGCGCGCCATATAAGCTGTCACACGGGATTTCATACTATCCATCTGATTCACATCAGATACCACGAAATAAAGAGACCAGTTGTAGGAATCTTCTGTCACCATAAGGCTTTCGGGAATATAGGCAAATTCCATGCTGCCCCCCTGCAAAGCCTTCATCAATGCGGAATCCTGATTTTCATATACGCCTACCACCAGAAATTCTTCCTGATCTTCATTGAGCTTCACTTTGACTGTTTTCCCAACAGCATTGGCATCTCCGAAAAATCCTTCTGCTGTTTCTTTCTGCAAAACGATGTGATGGCGCTTTTCCTGAAAATCTTTATCGCTGAGCATTCTGCCGTAAATGATCTTCAGATTTTTCATAGCTGTGGGATTTTCCGCCAGACCGCTTACATACAGTGTTTTTGTTCTTCTGCCGACGGTCATATCTTTTCGCATACTCTGATTGAAGCCCACATAAGCCAAATCGTCGCCCATGGCTTCTTTGAGTTTTTCCGCGTCTGTAGTGGTGAAATATGTATTATCTCCATAGGTGTCATCTGGAGGATTGATATACATATACGCCAGCCCCAGACCTACATTCTTGTATTCATTTGCCACAACGCTCCGCATGGTATCCCCCAGTGAAACGATGGCAATGACGGAACTGATACCGATGATCATGCCCAGCATAGTCAGGAAAGAGCGCATTTTATTGGCACGAATAGAGGAAAGCGCCAAACGGATATTTTCAAAAATCAACATGAGCCCTTCACCACCTTTTTGTCACTGATGATCTGCCCATCCTGGAACCGGATGATACGGTCTGTATAAGCAGCGATTTCTTCTTCATGGGTAACGACCACCACGGTTGCCCCTTCTTTATTCAGATTGGTGAAAAACTCCATGATTTCATAAGACGCCTTTGTGTCCAGATTTCCCGTAGGTTCGTCTGCCAGAATGATAGCCGGGTCATTTGCCAATGCCCTTGCGATGGCAACACGCTGTTTCTGACCGCCGGAAAGTTCATTTGGCATGTGATGGATACGCTGTCCCAGACCTACCTTTTCCAAAAGAGCAGCGGCTTTGGCTTTTCTTGCGTCTGCCTTCATACCCGCGTAAATCATGGGGATTTCTACATTTTTTAATGCAGATGTTCTGGGAATGAGCTGGAATGCCTGAAAAACGAAGCCGATTTTCTGGTTGCGGATGGCAGAAAGCTGGTTTTCGCTCTGCTGGGCAATGCTGATGCCATCCAGTTCATAAGTACCGGAAAACTGTCTGTCCATACATCCCAGAATATTCATCAATGTGGATTTCCCGGAACCGGACTGCCCCATGATGGCAACATATTCCCCTTCATGGATGGTCAGGTTGATCCCCCGCAGAGCATGGACCTGAATGGCACCGGTATCATATGTTTTATTCAAATTTTCAATTTTGATGATTTCTTTCATATGGCATCACCCCTACTGTACCGTTACTGCCATACCTTCTGTCATGGCTGCACCGGGATTGAGAATGATCGTCTGTCCTTCTTTGATTTCATCAGACTTGATTTCTGCCTGCAAATCTGTTTCAAGACCCAGTGTAACAGGCACAATATGTACAGTTCCCGCATCTGTTACGGTATAAACGGCTGTGGTGCCATCTTCCAGTTCTGCCAAAGCTTCCAGCGGAACCACCAGTGCATCTTTGGCAGAAGCAATCTTGATGGTTGCGTTGGCATTGATGCCGGCAATGAGTTTTTCATTTTCTTCTTTTACTTTGATATAAACGGGAATGACTCTTTCGGAAGATGTGGAGCTTTTGGCTTCCCCTGTGGGAGAAATCCGTTCTACCACACCCTGTACGGTCTCTTTGCCCAGTACATCGGCGGAGATTTCCACTTCCTGCCCTACCTGCACACGGTCAATATCATTTTCGCTTACAAGGACTTTCATCTGCAAAGTTTCCAGATTTTCAATGACAAACATAGGCTTGTTATCCTCGGATTCATCGGCAAAGCGACCAACTGTTGTATTCACTCTGGTAACGGTGCCGCTGATGGCACTGCGAATCTGGCAGTCGCTGAGGGTGGAGGACTGGATGCTGGCTTTCTGCTGGGCATTTGCCTTTGTCTGTTTTTCAGAGGAAGTCAGAACAGCCTTTCCATTTTCATTGGGAATGTCGTCCAAGGCTCTCTGTGCTTTATCCAGCGCATCTTTTGCCGCATCCACTTCTGCCTGACTGGCCGCGCCAATGGCAAAGAGGTCCTGTTTGTCTTTATAATCTTTTGCCGCATTTTCTTTTTCCATCAAAGCGTTGTCAATCTGACGCTGACGTTCTGCCAGTGTTTCCTGCTGCTGATATTCCAGAAGCTGGATGTCACCTTTTGTCTGGGCAATCTGGTCCTGAATATCACCGCTGTCCAGCACTGCCAAAAGCTGACCTTTTGTGACTTTATCTCCTTCTTTTACCAGTACCTGCTTGACTTCATAATGGAGTTTGGAAGCCACTTCCGCGCTTTCTGTGCCTTCCAGCGTTGCTTTCTGCTTCAGAACTTCTTCCAGATCCTGACGTACCACCGTTCCTGTTGTCACAGGTGTTCCTGTAGGTTCTGTCTGTCCGCTACCCAAAGCCACTTTCAACCCGCCGGCAATCAAAACAACGGCTACAGCTGCTATGATCATCTTCTTTTTCTTTGTCATGGTGCTTTCCTCCTCTTACGTTCGTTCACATATTCTGCTGCTCATTATAAACAGTAAATTGGAAGATGCACGGCAGACTTTTTTAATTTTTCTTTAATATTTATGTCAACAAAAAAGACAGAGAAATGCATAAGGGGCATCTTCATAAGAAAACAAAGAAAGCTGAAATCCTTATCATAATAGAGGATTTCAGCTTTCCTGTTTTTTCGTATGTTTCCTTCCGTAGACAGCCGTCGTAATTTTCCTTAAAAAATCAAGAAAAAGGAAGTTTCATGTTTTCTTAAGTGGAATTTGCTTACAGTTCTCTGTCTTTTACTTTCTGGCAATCCAAACTTATTTCTTTCTTGCCAATTCTGCCACTTCCCGAATATTTTCCGGTGTGGTACGGCAGCAGCCGCCAACGATTTTCGCACCAGCAGCAATCCATTCTGCCGCAAAATCACAGTAGCATTTACCATCTTTATTGCCATGCCATGTTTTTGTAACAGGGTCGTATTCCTCGCCGCTGTTAGGGTATACGATGATGGGTTTTGTGCTGTTGTTTTTGATTTCTTTGATGAGGCTTGCCACAAAGTGAGGGGCTGTGCAGTTGATGCCAATGGCTTTTACACATTCAAAGGCTTCCAGCGCTTTTGCGCAGTCTGCAATTTTTGTGCCGTCGCTGATTTCTGTTTCATTTTTGCAGCTGAAGCTGATCCAGCAAGCCGCATTCATTTCCTGTGTCAGTTCTGCTGCCACAATGGCTTCTTCCAGGCAAGGAATGGTTTCCACTGCGAAAAGGTCTGCCCCTGCATCCCACAACAGTTCCATACGACGTTTATGGAAGTTGCGCAAATCTTCTTTGGATACGCCATAATTGCCGCGGTATTCGGAGCCATCAGCCAGATATGCCCCATAAGGTCCAACGGAAGCGCATACCAGAGGATAAGCTCTGCCAGCGTCTTTGCCTTCTGCCTGCCACCAATCTTCTCTTTCCTTCACCATGATGTCCACAGAACGGCGGATGAGTTCTTCCGCTTCCGCTTCTGTATAACCGCGTTTGCAGAAACCGTCAATGGTTGCCTGATAGCTTGCGGTGATACCGCAGTCTGCGCCTGCTTCAAAATAGCTGCGGTGCACTTTGCCAATGAGTTCCGGCTGTTCTGCCAGTACCTTTGCGCTCCAAAGAGAGTCGTTCAGGTCGCAGCCCATCCGTTCCAGTTCTGTTGCCATGGCGCCATCTGCCACCATAATGCCTGTCTGTTTCAAAACTTCTTCCAATGTATTTCGTTTCATGCCACACACCTCGTTGATGATCTGTTCATAAGCCAATGCCACTTTTTTAATTTCATCCACATGAATCTGTTCTTCGGGACGATGGGACATGCCATTTTCCCCGGGGCCAAAGTATACCACAGGGATGCCATAGAGGTTCATGAAGCCGCCTTCGCCCCAGCCAGTCATAACAGTCAGTTCCACATCTTTTCCCAAGCTCTTAGAAGCCGCCTGCCAGATACGCAGGAAAGTCTCGCCTTCTCTGTCTGTGCAGACATCGTTCCATTCGCCGGTTTTCGTGATTTTCGCGGAGAAATCAGCATCTTCTGCCTTACATGCCGCAGCCAGTTCCTGCAATTTCTGCAAAAACAGTTCTGATTTCTGCCCGGGCAAATACCGCAGGTCAATGGTCATTTTTGCGTAAGGGGGCACCACATTAGGGGTGCTGCCGCCTTCGATAACACCTACACTCATGGTTGGTGCGCCATAGAGAGGATGTGCCATTTGTTCCAATTCCGGCAAGTATGCCTGTAATTTCTGCAAAAATGCCGTTGCCATGTAAATGGCGTTTTTCCCCATGTGAGGCATGCTGGAATGGGCGCTTTTGCCGAAAAATTCCACATCAATTCATGCTTCCCCTTTGTGTGCTGTTGCCATGGTTCCACCAGTCGGTTCCGCAATCAGGGCAAACTCCACTTTCGGCAGATAATCCTTTTCCAAAGCTTTTTTGATTTCTTCCCCAGCGTATTCCTCGTCTGTGGAAAACATCAGGTACAAATCTCCTTCCAGGGGTTTCTGGCAAGCATTCACAAATGCCGCCAGCATGGAACCGCAGCCGCCTTTCATATCCACGGAGCCACGACCATACAAAATGCCGTCTTTGATCTCCGCGTCAAAAGGATGTTCCATGCCTTCGGGAGAAACCACATCCAGATGCCCTTCCAGCAAAAGCTGGAATTTGGGGTTTTCGCATGTTTTCGCCGCGATGATATAAGGTTCTTCTGTATCAGCGTCATAAACAGTGACATTCGCGTCACAGGATTCTTTCAGTATTTTTTCTGCCAGAAACACCGCTTCCCGTTTGCCTGCACCCAAAAAGCTGTTGATACGGCAAAACTGCTGTGTCCATGCGACAGAAGCATTTACATATTTTTCTTCCATCAGTCATTCCCCCATTTGTTTTCTTTGCTCTTATCCACATACTGACGGATAGTGCCATCGGAAATATCTTTGCGCAGGACTTTGCCGAAAGACCAGAACAATACTACCAGCGCTACCAACACAGGCAGAGAGGAAATGGTGATGAGGGACTGAATGGTACTAAGTACGTTCAGTCCTTCCACGCTGTGTTCCAGCAGCAAAATACCTACGGGAATGATCATGAACAGTACACACCAGAATGTTTTATACCAGCTATCGGGTTCTTCATCGGCTTTCAGACCTTTAGATGTATACATACTCAAAGCGGTGCCGTTTGCTGTGGCAGAAGTTGCCAGATTGAAGAAAATCAGAATCATGAATACGAAAATGCAAAGTTTCGGCAAAGGCATGGTCTGCAGTACCAGCAATGTAACGCCGTTATTGCCTACTTCGCTGATGACGCCGGAGAAATTTTGACCATGGAACAGTTCCTGACCCATGCCATAGTTACCCAGAATACCGAATGTTACCCAACATGCCAATACTGCCCAAATGCAGTTTGCCACGGTGATTTCACGGAATGTTCTGCCGTAAGAAGTTCTGGCAATCCACAGACCGCACATAAATGTCAGTGCCACATACCAAGCCCAGTAGAAAATGGTCCAGTTCTGTACAAAGCCTGTCTGGGCAATGGCATCAGAGTTAAAGCTCATGCGGACAAATTCACGGATATTGGTACCGATTGCCATGACGATATTATTCAGAATAAAGCTGGTGTCCCCAACGATGAGTACGAAAATGAAAAAGGCAATTGCCAGCCATACGTTGAAGTCACTGATGCGTCCCATACCTTTTGCAATGGTTTTGGATGTAGAAAGGGTAAAGAACAGACAGAAAATGATGATAATGCCGATTTTCAGCGCAAAAGAGTTTTCAATACCCAGCAGGCTGCTTGCCAGTTCCCCCATAACAGGTGTACCGATGCCGACGGTGGTCATCATTGCCATGAAATAACAGAATACCATGATGGCATCCAGTACCCAGCGGAAGGCTTTTTTCCCTTTGGAGTCACCGCCGATGAGGTTGCTGCACAGGGCGGAGATACGCAGATCGCCGATTTTTTTATTCCAATACAGATACCCAATGGCTACCCCTGCCACCAGATAAAACGCCCATGCAGAGAAACCCCAATGGAACATGCCGTAAGCGGAAGCATATTCATAGGCCTGCACGGAATAAGGTTCGATGCCGAAAGGCGTACCTGTTACATAGTACATCCATTCACACATGCCAAAGATCAGGATACCTGCTGCCAACGCGGAGCAAAGGTTCATAGCGATCCAAGTAAATGTTTTATAATGCGGCTTTGCATCCCGTCCCCCAGACGAATATCCCCAAATTTCGTCGTCAGGAGCACGATGGCACCTACTGCCATACCAAAACCGATGAGCAAATACAGCCATGCCATATCTGTTGTAATGAAGTTATAAACCTGTCCAATGGCTGCTACCATGGCTTCCGGCACCAGCACAATAGGAATGATGACAATTGCCAAAATAAAAAAGCCGCTGCGATGAGGGCTTTGTTCGCGTGTTGAAACATATTTACCTCCTCCTGAATCATGAAAATTTCATTATATATACAATATACAGTATATTTTATACCATATTCTGTATATATAATCTTCTTTGGTAATTCTGTGAACTCTCCCTGCTTTTCCTTTGTACCTCCTTCTTTTTATCCAGAAAAACACTGTCACTGTTCCCCCGCCATTTTGAATACATATGCAAAAACTATACACCTATTTTTCCACTGTTGCAATACAAAAGTGTACACTCACCAAAAAATATTTTGCTTGCTCATGATAAAAAAGCGTGTATGTCTTTTCAGACACACACGCTTTGTCTGTCATCTTATTTCAGTTTGAAAGAGCTCTTCAGAGGCACGATACGGTTGAATACCAGATGATCTTCTGTAGTATCTTTGGTATCTACAATGTAGTAACCGTTACGCATGAACTGATAACGCTGGCCTTTCTGTGCACCGGCGATGGATTTTTCAATGATTACATTTTCCTTCACTTCCAGAGAGTTGGGGTTCATGATCATTTCGCCGCTGGGATCGTCAGGGTTATCCAGCATCATGTAGTCGTACAGTCTTGCTGTTGCCTTCACGTTGTCGGAAGCGCTTACCCAGTGCAGGGTGCCTTTGACTTTTCTGCCTTCAAAACCACTGCCGCTTCTTGTTTCAGGGTCATATGTGCAGTGTACTTCTACCACATTGCCGTTTTCGTCTTTGACAAAATCGGTGCATGTTACGAAGTAAGCCCCTTTCAGACGAACTTCTTTGCCGGGAGCCAGACGGAAGAATTTTTTCACAGGTTCTTCCATAAAGTCTTCCCGTTCGATATACAGTTCTCTTGTGAAAGGTGCCAGTCTTGTGCCCAGTTCAGGATTTTCAGGGTTGTTTTCCAGTTCCATCATTTCTACCTGTCCTTCAGGATAGTTTGTGATAACCAGTTTCAGAGGGTCCAGAACTGCCATAACAACAGGCACTTTTGCTTTCAGGTCGTCACGGATACAGTAATCCAGCAGACCGCTGTCTACCATGCTGTTTGCTTTGGATACACCGATACGTTCGCAGAAATCACGAATGGATTCAGGTGTATAACCTCTGCGGCGCAGACCGCTGATGGTGGGCATACGAGGGTCATCCCAGCCGTCAACCAGACCGTCTTCAACCAGCGCACGGAGTTTTCTCTTACTCATAACAGTATTTGTCATACCCAGACGGGCAAATTCAATCTGTCTGGGAGGATTTACGGTATAACCAGCTTCTCTGACTACCCAATCGTACAGAGGACGATGGTCTTCAAATTCCATGGTACAAATGGAATGGGTAATGCCTTCGATGGCATCTTCCAGAGGATGGGCAAAGTCATACATAGGGTAGATGCACCATTCTGTACCGGTTGTATGGTGTGCCGCATGGGAAATACGATAAAGAACAGGGTCTCTCATGTTGATGTTGGGAGAAGCCATGTCGATTTTCGCACGCAGTGTATGAGAACCGTCAGGGAATTCCCCTGCTTTCATCCGTTCAAACAGTTCCAGGTTTTCTTCCACACTACGATTGCGGTAAGGGCTTTCTTTGCCGGGTGTGCTCAGTGTACCTCTGTACTGACGCATTTCTTCTGCTGTCAGGTCACATACGAAAGCCTTACCTTCTTTGATGAGTTTCACTGCCACTTCATAATATTTCTGGAAATAGGAAGATGCGTAGTACAGTCTGTCTTCCCAGTCGAAGCCCAGCCATTTTACGTCTTCCTGAATGCTTTCTACATATTCCACATCTTCTTTAGTGGGGTTGGTGTCGTCAAAACGCAGGTTGCATTTGCCGCCGTAAAGTTTTGCCAGACCAAAGTTCAGGCAAATGGATTTTGCGTGACCAATGTGCAGATAGCCATTGGGTTCCGGCGGGAAACGGGTATGAATTTTATTCAGTTCCCCTTCCAGGTCTGCCTGGATATAGTTATGTATAAAGTTACCGGTGGCACCCAGACCACTGTTTTCCATTGTTTTTTCTTCTGCCATAGGGTTTTCCCTCCTACTTCCTCTTACATTAAAAATACTTGTCTTTCATTATAATATAGCATGGCATCAAACGCAATAAAAATACATGATTTTTCCTTTCCGCCTCCCGTGCATTGTCAAAGAAGACAAAAAAATGTATAATGACAGGCGAAGAAACCAAAGGAGGATACAGCAATGCTTGCTTTTACCATACCAGACACCAGACACTTTATGGCACTGCTCTTAAAAGGCGATGCCTTTGACGATTTTGCTTTCCGGCAGGGAGAAATCTCCGCTTTTGCCTACGTTTCCATTGACGGCAAACGGGATCTGGATTATTACGACGAAACCGTCACAGAGCCATGGTGCAGCTGGAGCGAAATCAAGCCCCTTGTGTTTCAGGCAGTGAAAGGAAAGAAAACACCAAAGAACATGAAGCTCGTCCTTTCCCTTTCTCAGGAAAAAACAGCATCTTTCCCCAACACAAAGGCGTTGTTCTGGAATCTTCTGTTCCGGGAAGATACCTTATTATGCACCCTTTCTGCCGCTCAGGAAAGTTTTTCTCTGGATAAGACCCACGAAGCCCAGTGGGAAAGCTGGGTGCTGGACTTTTGCCAGAGCCATGGCATTGCCATTCAGAAAGAAAATTAATATTCGAAATATTGTTAGCACTCAATTTGATTGAGTGCTAATTTTTTCTTGACTTTTGTCCTCCGAGTGTTACAATATTCTTTGTAAAGCAGAAAATATATGGATTTTTCCATCAATCATAGGAGGCTGAAAATTATGAATGAAAAAGGGAATCTTTCCATTAACAGTGAAAATTTCTTACCAATTATCAAAAAATGGCTCTATACCGATAAGGATATTTTCATCCGTGAACTGGTATCCAATGCCTGTGACGCAGTAACCAAACTGAAAAAGCTCATGATCATGGGGGAAGCAGACCACATCCCCGCTGATGAAAACTTTTCCGTTCATGTGGTACTGAACAAAGATGAAAAAATCATGCAGATCGTGGATAACGGTATCGGTATGACCGACGAGGAAATCAAGAAATACATCAACCAGATCGCCTTCTCCGGCGCAACAGATTTCCTGTCCAAATACGAAGAAAAAGCAGATGGTGACAACGAAATCATCGGTCATTTCGGTCTGGGCTTCTACTCCGCTTTCATGGTAGCCGATAAAGTAGAAATTGATACATTGTCCTACCTGCCCGGCGCAGCAGCTGCAAAATGGAGCTGTGCAGACGGCATCGACTACGAAATGGCAGACGGCACCCGTACAGAACGTGGTACCACCATCACACTGCACGTCAGCGAAGACGGCGAAGAATTCCTGGATGAAAGCAAAATGTACGAAGCATTGCAGAAATACTGCGCATTCATGCCCGTTCCTATCTTTATCGATGTCATCACCAATGACGAAGAAAAAGTAGAAAAAGCAGAACCCGAGAAAAAAGACAACACCATCCATATTTCTCAGGAAGAAGCTGCCACACTGACAAAAGACGAAATCCTTGCAAAAGCAAATAAAGATAAAGCAGAAGAAACAGAAAGCGCTGAAGGCAGTGAAAAAGAAGAGGAAAAAGAGGAAGAACCCAAACCTCTGAACGACCCTTCTCCCCTGTGGCTGAAACAGCCTAAGGACTGCACCGATGAAGAATACAAAGCATTCTACCACAAAGTATTCTTCGACCTGAATGACCCTCTGTTCTGGATTCACCTGAACATGGACTATCCTTTCCGTCTGAAAGGTATCCTGTACTTCCCTAAACTGGTAGAACAGATGGATGTCGTAGAAGGTCAGATCAAACTGTACTCCAATCAGGTATATATCGCAGATAACATCAAAGAAGTAGTACCTGAATTCCTGCTGCTTCTCAAAGGCGTTCTGGACTGCCCCGACATGCCTCTGAACGTATCCAGAAGCGCATTGCAGAACGACGGCTATGTGGAAAAAATGAACAGCTACATCACCAAGAAAGTAGCGGACAAACTGAATCAGCTCTTCAAAGCTGACAGAACCGCTTACGAAGGTTTCTGGGATGACATCGGCATGTTCTTCAAATACGGCTGCATGCGTGAAGAAAAACTCTATGACAAAATCAAAGACGCGCTGCTGTTAAAAACCACCGACGGCGTATACGAAACCGTTGCAGAATATCTGGAAAAGAACAAAGAAAAACACGAAAACAAAATTTTCTTTGTTACCGACGAAGCACAGCAGGCACAGTATATCCGTATGTTCAAAGAACAGGGTCTGGAAGCGGCAATCCTCACTTCTCCCGTGGATAAACCCTTCGTTTCCTTCCTGGAATACAAGAATCCCGGCGTAAAGGTACAGCGTATCGACGCGGACATCACCGATACTTTGCAGGAAAAAACAGAAGGCGAAGAAAGCGAAGCAAAGAAACAGGCAGACGCCTTTGCAAATACCCAGATGGAAAACCTGTTCCGCGGCGTACTGGGCAATGAAAATTTGAAAGTCAAAGCGGAAAATCTGAAAGCGCAGAATGTATCCGCTATGATTCTGCTCAGTGAAGAAAGCCGTCGTATGATGGAAATGATGGAAGCATACGGTGACAACGAAATGTACAAAGCCATGTTTGCACAGGTAAAACCTGATGAAACACTGGTGCTGAACAAATCCAATAAACTGGTGCAGTTCCTCATGGACGCAGCAGGCAAAGAAGATAAGAAAGAAGATTGCGACATAATCTGCCATCAGGTATACGATCTGGCACTCATGAGCCACAGAACACTGACCAGCGAAGAAATGACTGCTTTCATTGACAGAAGCAATCAGATTCTGGAAAAACTGGCAGAACTGGAAAAATAAAAACTATCGAATGCAAAACAAAAGCCGAAACTTCAAAGCGACTTCCCTTAAGAAAACATTGATTTTCCTTAATTTCTTAAGGGAATTGCGACAGCTGTCTTCATAAGAAAACATAACAAATAAAATTCGAACAAAATAAGAAAGCCAAAATCCTTTGTAATCATAAGGACTTTGGCTTTCTTTGTTTTCTTATGAAGATGCCCCCAAAGAAGTTTCGGCTTATTTTTCTTTATAAAACCAAGTTCAATCCCGCTTCATGGTCTGTATCACATGGATGGCATATTCCTCCTGATCTTTGCGCACATAAATGCTGTATTGTGTCATTGCTCTTGCACCGACACCATTGAGCACCATAGGATCTCCCCCAAACAATACATCTCTGGACATTCTGCTCCGTGCAGGATTATCTGCTTCCACCTTATAATCGATGTTTTCTCCTTCCAGCGCCTCCTTGATTTTTCCTACCAAAACCATATCATACCCTTCATAGATTTGTCTCCATCCAATATGCAACATAAACCATGCACCTCCGTATCCAATGAAAGATTCTTTTGATCTTACAAAGCAATATCCAATTCCACAGGGCAGTGGTCAGACCCCATGATGTCACTGTGGATTTTCGCGTCCTGCAATGCATCCTTCAGACGCTCGGAAACCACATAATAGTCAATACGCCATCCGGCATTATTCTTTCTGGCGTTAAAACGATAACTCCACCAGGAATATGCCCCTGTTACATCAGGGTAAAAATGACGGAAGGTATCCACAAAGCCCGCTTCCAGCAGTTCTGTGAATTTCCCTCTTTCTTCGTCTGTAAAGCCTGCGTTTCTGCGGTTGGTGGAAGGATTTTTCAGGTCAATTTCCGTATGTGCCACATTCAGGTCGCCGCAGACGATGACAGGTTTTGTTTTGTCCAATTCCTGTAAGTATGCCCGAAAAGCATCGTCCCAAGTCATGCGGTAATCCAGACGGGCGTTTTCCTGCTGGGAATTGGGTGTATAAACGGTCACATGATAGAAGTTCTCAAATTCCAGTGTAATGACACGCCCCTCTTTGTCATGCTCCTCAATGCCCAAGCCGTAAGAAACGGAAATGGGTTCCTGTTTGGTAAATACTGCCACACCGGAATAGCCTTTCTTTTCCGCATAATTCCAGTACTGGTGATAGCCTTCTGTGGGCAGGTCAATCTGTCCTTCCTGCAATTTTGTTTCCTGTATGGAAAAAATGTCTGCGTCCGCTTCTTTGAAATAATCCAAAAAGCCTTTGCCTACGGCTGCCCGCAGACCATTGACGTTCCATGAAATCATTTTCATCTCAATCCGCTCCTTTTCCTGTTTCTCAAAGTATACCATAATCCTTCCCCCTTGTCTTGTGTCTTTTGCACCAAAGGAGTAAAATAAAATCAGCAAACCCCAAAGCAGCTTTCCCTTTATTTTTTCTTTCTGAAAAAGAGCTGCAACGGCTATCTTCAGAAAAATATTTCTCACAATATTTTTCCCGAAGATGCCCCCAGGAAAGGAGTTTTATATGAATATTCAGATTTACGGCGCAAAAAAATGTTTCGACACCAAGAAAGCGGAACGGTATTTCAAGGAACGGAAAATCCCTTTTCAGTCCATCGACATCCACCGTTTCGGCATGAGCAAAAGCGTATTTGAATCTGCAAAGCGATGCATCGACGTGGAAGACATGATCGACCGCAAAGCAAAGGCATACAAAGATTTATATATGGATTACATTGACGAGAAAAAACGGGAAGGCACCCTCTTTGAAAATCCTGCCCTTTTTCGGACACCCATCGTCCGCAACGGAAAGGAATTCACACTGGGTTACTGCCCGGACGTATGGAAAAACTGGGAATAACGAAGGAGGTTTTTGTGTATGAAAATCGCATTGGCACAGCTGAATATGGGTTTTGAGAATAAGGACACTGCCATGAAAACCAGTCTGGAAATGATGGAAAAAGCGGCAGCAAAAGAGGCTGACCTCATTGTCTTTCCTGAAATGACACTGACAGGCTTTACCATGTCCCCTGCCACCTATGGAGAATTAAAGGAAAACAGCAAAACCATTATTTTCTTTCAGGATGTGGCAAAAAAATTCCAGATGGCTGTTGTTTTCGGCGTAATCTTTTTAGAAGATGGAACGGCGCGGAATCACAGCATTGTTATGGACAAAAATGGTCATATTCTGGCGGATTATGCCAAAATTCATCCATTCTCCTATGGTGCGGAAGCCAAGTATTACAGCGGCGGCGATGCACTGGCATTCTGCCAGGTGGACGGCGTGCCCCTTTCCCCTTTTGTATGCTATGACCTGCGGTTCCCGGAAATCTTTCAGGCAGCTTCCAAAAAGAGCCTTGTTATGACCGTCATTGCCAACTGGCCCGTTGCCCGTGTGGGTCACTGGAAAACACTCCTGCAGGCACGCGCCATTGAAAACCAGAGCTTCATCGTAGGTGTCAACCGCAGCGGCAAAGACCGCACCCTCACTTACACTGGTGACAGCATGCTCATCTCTCCCACAGGGGAAATTTTAGCCCATCTGACAGGGGAAAATGAACTGGCTGTGGTGGAAATCGACCCCAAAGAAGCAGAAGCATATCGGGCAGAATTCCCCCTGAAAGCAGACCGAAAAGAAGACCTTTACAGCCGCTTTTTCGAGGAAACAAAGGCATGATTTGGGAAACACCCCGTCTGTATCTGCGGGAATTAACAGAAGCAGACCTGCCCCAACTGCTGGAAATGATGAACGGACAGCGGAATTTTTATGAACGTCAGTTTTCGCAATCAGAACTGCAAAACTGGCTCACCAGACAGCAGCAGCGTTACCGGCAGAACTTTGGCATCTGGGGTGTCTACCTGAAAGATGATGATGCCCTCATTGGTCAGGCTGGACTGACTTTCCAACGTTTTGGCAGACGGATGCTATGGGAAATCGGCTATGGTATCATACCTTCCCAGCGCAAGAACGGCTATGCCAAAGAAGCCGCTGCCGCCTGTGTACAGTTTGCTTTTTCTGTCCGTAAAGAACCTGTTGTCTATGCAGCCATCGCTTCTGACAATTACCCTTCCCTTTCCGTTGCCAGAGCCATCGGCATGGCACAGGAAGCGGAAACATTAGACCACATGGGCAAATCTTATCTGCTTTTTTCCATCCATCGTTCAAAATCTATATAAAGGAGAATTGATATGAGTTTTTCACTGCGCCCCTATACACCGCCGGATTTCACACAGCCTTTTCTGGCTGACGCGCCGGATGTCTGTTTCCAGCCTACACCCTTTGACGGCGTGGCACCGGAACAGTATCACGCCATGAGTATTTTCCCGGAATATTTCAAAGTCAACGGCACGTGGCTGCTGGCGGAAGAAAGCCGCATGGACTGTGTCGCTGTTTATGAAAATGGAAAAATCATTGTGCGTGAATTCCGTCTGCTGAAAAAAGGCGACCTCATTGCCATCGGACGCACAGAGGACGGTTCTCAGGGCATTTATGTTCATGCTAACGGCTTTTCCGAAGAAAGGGAATTGCAGGAAGTTTTTGCTTTCCGTCAGGGACGTTCCCGGGAAACAGCTTTTTCCAAAGATTATAATGAACTGTACGAAATCCTCCGTCATGACCGTGACCATGGGAAAATCGTCTGGGTGCTTGGTCCCGCTTTCACCTTTGACAAAGACGCAAGGGACGCTTTTTCCAAAATGATTGCAGGGGGATATGTTCATGCCCTCATGGCAGGCAATGCCCTTGCCACCCACGACCTGGAAGGCGCATATCTGAACACTGCTCTGGGACAGAACATCTACACCCAGAAAAACCAGCCAAACGGACATTACAACCATCTGGACACCATCAATCGGGTACGTTTCCACGGAAGCATTCCCGCTTTTCTGGAAAAAGAGCACATCGACAACGGCATCATTTACAACTGCGAAAAATATCATGTGCCCTATGTCCTTGCAGGCTCCATCCGGGACGACGGTCCCCTGCCGCCTGTTTTCGGCAATGTATATGAAGCCCAGAATGCCATGCGTGACCAGATTCGCAGCGCCACCACTGTCATTTGCATGGCAACCATGCTCCATACCATTGCCACAGGGAATATGACTCCCTCTTATCGGGTTATGGCAGATGGTACTGTGCGGCAGATTTATTTCTACTGTGTGGATATTTCTGAATTTGCCGTTAATAAACTGGCTGACAGAGGCAGTCTGTCCGCAAGAGGCATCGTCACCAATGTGCAGGATTTTATCTGCACCACAGCCAAGGCTTTGGGATTATAAAAATTTGCAGCTAAAATAAGAAAACGAAGAAAGCTGGATTCCTTACCATGCAAAGGATTCCAGCTTTTTTCATTTGGTATGTTTTCTTAAGAGAAATTGACTGATTCAGCTTTTTTAAACTTCAAATAAACCAGGCACCAGCAGCCACTTTCTGAATAGGATACTATAACTGACAAAATGAAAGCGGGGAGTCATCGTGTCCTTTTTTTATCATTGCTGCTGGAGAGGTCCCTTTCCGCCTCCCTGCTGTGTACAAATTTGCTGTATGTGTCCAACTGGCGAAACAGGCGCTACTGGTGAAACAGGTGCTACTGGCGAAACGGGTCCCACAGGGGATTCTGGACCAACAGGTATTTCTGGTGACACAGGTGAAACAGGACCTACGGGGGCAACAGGGGCTACCGGGATCACGGGTCCTACGGGGGCAACAGGGGCTACCGGGATCACGGGTCCTACTGGACCAACGGGTGAAATCGGTCCTACTGGAGCCACGGGGGCTACCGGCGCAACGGGGCCTACTGGTACAACTGGTATAACTGGACCTATCGGCGTAACTGGTCCCACGGGCATAACCGGTCCCACAGGTCCCACTGGAACAACGGGAGCTACCGGTACAATAGGCACAACCGGTCCTACGGGTCCCACTGGCGCTGTAGGTCCTGTAGGAGAAGTTGGAGCAACTGGTGCAACAGGTCCTACCGGTGAAGCTGGTCCCGCAGGGGCTACGGGTGAAACAGGGGCAACAGGTACAACGGGGGCTACGGGCGCGACAGGCGCGACAGGGGCAGCTGGCGCAACTGGACCAACAGGTGAAATCGGTCCCACCGGTGCAACAGGCGCTACAGGCGCAACTGGTCCTACCGGTCCTATTCCCGATGATATTTTTGCATCTTATATCAACACCCAATTTCCCCTTGTCCGCGGTACGCAGCTCTCCTTTTTTCCTGATGTGCAGGATCCCACCGGAAACATCACGCAGACCAGCCTGGAGCAAATTTCTCTCGCACCCGGATATTACCTGATTTCCTACAAAATATCCGCGCTGTTTTCCACTGCCAACTATCTACAGATTACGCCCTTTTATAACGGAACCTCCCATTTGGAAACAGGCGTTTATTTTGCCACTGCTACCAATGGCTCCACCGCCTGCGGTTCTGCATATTTGATACTGTATGCCCCCGCAGCCACCACACTTTCCTTCAACTATTCCGGTTCTGCCAACGCCACAGATGGTGAATTCAACTTGACCATATTAAAACTCCGCCGTTTTGCATAAAGTCATAATCCTTCCTTTCATGGAACTTATTGTGTTCCCGTGAAATCGTGCTATAATGAATAACATGCAAAACACAATTAAGGAGGGATTTTTCCATGAAAGTGATATTGGTAAACGGCGGTCCTCATAAAGAAGGCTGCACATATACAGCACTGCGTGAAGTCGCAGACGCTTTGGAACAAAACGGCATTGAAACAGAAATCTTCTGGCTGGGCAACGATCCTGTTGCTGGATGCATCGACTGCGGCTACTGTAAAAAAACGGACAGATGCTTCCGCAACGACTGTGTCAACAAATTCCTTGAAAAAGCTGCTGATGCAGACGGCTTTGTATTCGGTACACCCGTACACTTCGCTTCTGCGGCAGGTGCCCTGATTTCTTTCCTGGACAGAGCTTTTTACGGCAGAGATTTCAGCGGAAAAGTTGGCGCTGCTGTCATCAGCTGCAGACGTGCCGGTTCTACAGCAACTTTTGATGAAATCAACAAGTATTTTGCCATCAAAGGCATGCCCATCGTCACATCCAGCTACTGGAACATGGTTCACGGCAATACCCCCGAAGAAGTCAAACAGGATCTGGAAGGCATGCAGACCATGCGGATTCTGGGCAGAAACATGGCTTGGCTTTTGAAATGCATCGAAGCTGGCAAACAGGCTGGTGTTCCCGAACCTGAAAAAGAAGAAAAAGTCTGGACCAATTTTGTTCGATAAATCTTATATAATAAAAAGACCGGAATTCCTGTGATACTCAGAAATTCCGGTTTTTGATTTTACAATTCTTTTTCCAAATGTGCCAGCAGCCCTTCGCAGCCCTCTAAAATATCGTCATAGGTCACATCAAAGTTTCCTGTATACCATGGGTCTGCAATATCACGCGGATGATCAGAAAAATCCAACAGACAGCAGATTTTTCCTTCCGGGTCTGTAGGTAAAATCCGTTTGATCTCCCGCAGATTATATTTTTCCATGCAAATGATATAATCATAATCTGCATAGTCCTGTTTTGTTACCTGACGGGCATATTTTCCCTTTGTAGAAATGCCGTATTGCGCCAGTTTCTGCACCGTGCCTCTATGAACAGGGTTTCCGATTTCTTCTCTGCTGGTTGCGGCAGAGGCAACAGAAATTTCTCTGGACAGTCCTTTTTTCATGACCATATCTCTGAATAAAAATTCTGCCATGGGGGAACGGCAGATATTGCCGTGGCAAATAAATAATACTCTAATCATCTATGTAAAACTCCTTGAATTTACTGTATTTCCTTGATGTATCGGCATTTTCTTTCGCTTGCTGTTTCCTCTCATTCGTGGCATATCGTAGCATAAATTAGCACATCTTTTACCTCAAAAGTAGTACAAAAAGTAGTAAATTAAGGGCTGAATACTCATTTTACTACTCGCCATTTACTACCCGTTTCAGTTCCTCTTTCGCGTCGTCATAGCCTATATGTGTATAAGTATTTAACGTGACGCTAATATCAGAATGTCCCATGAGGTACTGTAAAGTTTTAGGGTTCATGCCGCTTTTAGCCATATTAGAACAAAAAGTGTGACGGCAAACGTGTGGCGTAACCTTTGGCATTTGCACTCTATAAATACTATTATACTTCTCGCAAATATGCTGAAAGTATTTTTCCCAGTGCAAGGCTACCATAGGCATATCGTTTTTATCCAAATATAAGAAGCCACATTTACCTCCTACAATAGGTTCAACCCTCGGTTTCTTTCTACTGGAAATAATACGTTGAAAGCACTTATAAACTTCATCTGTCATAGGGATTTCTCTTGTGCCACAAGAAGTCTTTGTATCTTCAATTACATACTCCATATTCCGTTTTCTTTGTAACTGATGATTGACACTAATTTTTCTATTCTGCATATCCAAATCTGATAATGTCAATCCCACAAACTCTGAAATACGAAGCCCTGTTTTGAATAAGATAAAAATCCCCTCATAATATCTGCAAAAGTGCTTATCATTTGCCACAAATTCAAGAAATGCTCGTTCTTGCTTTCTTGTAATTGCTTCTCTTGTTACGCTGTCGTTTACAACAACCGTAGCAAGCTGAAATTCAAACGGATTTTTGCGTATCAAATCATCATCTACCGCCATTTGAAAAGCTGGTCTTACAACACCTCTGATAGAATGAATAGAGCTATACCCGCGCCCGTCCTGCTGTAACTTTATCAGCCAACATTTTGCGTCGGACAGTTTCACTTTATCTATCCGCTTTTTACCAAAGTCCTCTTTCTTAATAATATTGAGAACAAAATTGTAATTTGCTTCTGTGTTATGCCGTACTCCCGTTTTTTGTAAAAGATATTTCTTTACCAGTTCTAAAACGGTCATTTCCCCACCACGCGGGACGATTTCATCATCAATCGCTTTCATTATCTGCTTTTCCTTTTCCCTTAATGAAAGGTCGTCGCGCTTTCCCTGTGGTGTCTTATCTGTCTTTTCTAATTTCCAACTATAAACAAACTGCGGTTTACCTGTTGTATCAATATATTTGAACGCATATCGTCCGTCCCGGCGTTGGCTCTCTCCATTGCGAAGAATACGATTTTTGCTATCTCGTCTTTTTCCGCTCATGTCTATGCTCCTTTCGTACAAAAAGAGCCTCGCCACGATATATTAAATTATATCATAAGCAAAGCCCTTTTTCTATCCTTTTATCAAGCAGCACTCAAAGCGGAAAGACTATATAGCCTATCCGATATGGCTACTGATTATCCTATATTTGTTAAATTGCTGTCAGGTCATTCAGAAAATCTTCAAATCGTTTCCTTTTGATAAGAAACTTCACTCCATTTTGAATAATAAAACCGGAGTCCAAATTATCTGAAACAAGTTTTCTTAATTTCTTTTCTCCAATATTAAAATAAATTACTGCTTCATCAATCGTTAAACAAAACTTATTTTGTATCTGTACCTGTGTTTCATTATTCATTTATTCTCTCCCCTTTCTTGAACTATAAAACTATTGTAAAATTATAAAGGCTCATCAGACGGTTTTAGCAAACCTCACAAGAATTTCACTTCCGCATGGTTCTCATGCAGCTCTACCCGTTGTCTGCGACGCTTCTAACGCTCGGACTACGGCGGTAAAGGAGTATCATTATACCGAT
>OLVT01000138.1_pt1 | contig 82931 bp, 66 predicted proteins | sample 1673241 | NCBI WGS metagenome assembly OLVT01 (sample SAMEA3178936, study PRJEB25190) | human gut metagenome | biome: human gut; feature: human-associated habitat; material: faeces | place: Austria | collected 2013
GGACAAAAATATGGTACTGGGTTTTAGTGCCATATTTTTCACGGCTGGTCCCTACATTAGACTACCTGCAAGAAATGCAAGCATTTCTTGCACTATTTTATAGTATCTTTTGTCCGTTTATTCTAAGTCTAAATCTTATTCCTAAAAATTCTGCTGCCTTCTTGCACATTATCATTCTGCCCATAAATATTTCAAAATAGTCCATTACAGAGCAAAATTCAGTATCAATAGTCAAGTTAAGAACTATATCCTTGTTTTCATTTTCAAATTTTAAATTAGACTCTTTTACAGAAAAGTTTACTCTATCGTGAATATCAAATGTAGCAAAATCTCTGTTTCTTACTCTTGTGTATCTAACGTCCGACTTATCTCCCAATATTAATGCTGCTGCAATAGCACTTACGGGAGCACCTGTACCCTCATCGTGATTACCTATGGCAGCGATAATATCGGCAATATCCTCTGGGTCAACACCCAATCTGTCCAATATTCTAAAAGACATTACTGCCCCACTTTGGGCGTGGTCAACTCTGTTTACAATGTTGCCAATATCGTGCATATATCCGGCAATTTTGGCAAGCTCCCTTTCCCTTGGAGAATACTCCAACTCTCTTAAAATATAATCTGCTGTTTCTGCTACTCTTGTAACGTGGGAAAAGCTGTGTTCAGTAAATCCCAATGACTTTAAATACTGGTCAGCCTTTACTATATAAGTATTTATATCCTTGTTTCCTCTTACTTCCTCATATGTCATCATACAAAAACTTCCTTTCACACAAAAATAGTGATAATCTCAGACTACCACTATTTCAGACATTTTACAACACTATTATTGTAATATTATATTAAATTTTTAGTAAATTTCAGTCCAGCAATTCTTTTGCCCTTATCTGTACTTGTTTTTCTATTAATTTAAGCCTTTTAGGAGGTAAATTGTATCTAGGGTGTTTCTTAAACTTAAACTCTAACAACCCCCTTAATTTCTGTCTATGTTCCTGTGTTAAAACACTTTTAGCTGTAGTTATAAAATCATCATAGACACAAGGCACAAGGGTATTTGCATAGGTTTGGAGTGTTTCTATATTTTCTAAATCTTCTTCACCTGCATAGTTAAACAGTGAATTTCCGTGGTCAAACAAAGGTGCAAAGTCAATTATTTCATTTGTATTAGAATTAATCAAAAAGCCAAAATTTCCAAAATGCCTGTCTGTATTGTATATTATTGCATCTAACACAAGCATATCATTAAACTTATTTATATAGTTTTCTCCCAAATTTTCTATATAATTTCTAACAGCTTCAATTCCACCCTTTGTCACTATTTTCCCTACTGGAACGTAGGACACATCTTTTGATGTAAATAGTTCACAAGTAGAACATAACAAGCCTTTCCATTTAGATATATTGTATTCAATGGCATCAAAGCCCAGACACTTTGCCACTTCATAGGCATAATATTCTGAATAGGGTTCTTTCCCTGTATTTGCAAAACCACTTGTACCACCTTTGTACAACATAATTTTGCCACCAATTCTTCTCCAACACTTTTGCAACATTCCATTGGTTGTAAATTCAGGGCTGGAAATCAATGAGCTTCTGATATTACTGCCATAGCCTGTAAAAGCTATAGAAGCCAAAACAGCACTTAATCTATTGTCATACAAATTAGTTTTCTCAAAAGTATCTTTGTTGTTTTCTTCCACTACCCAATAACTGTCATTAAGGGATAAACCTTTTGAAACAGCAACAATATTCATTGGTCTATTTATATTTAAGCCACTTTTCGCCAATATACTGTTTACAAAAGCTCTGTTTTTAGGTATTGTTCTATGTCTTATCCAACTGCTTAGCCCCTCCGGTGTAGGCTTAAAATCCAAAGGTAAAAGGTGCTTTTTTTCATCATTTACCCATAAAATTTTATAATCAGGGTCGCTACTGTTTTCATCAGCAGAAAACATAAGCAAATCTGTATCAAAATGCTTTAAAATATAGTTCATACACCTTTCCACCTCACTTTTTTCATATACATTATAGCCAAAGTATACCATTTTAACCTGCCATAGTCAATTAAGTTAGGGTGTAACACCTAATTAAGTGTTACGTGTCACACTAGGTGTCACGCTAAAACCCCAGTAAATACTATACTTTTGGGAGATTGTAACACCGTAACACAGAATATTGCATATACCCTATATATTTTTTACATCATTATCAAATATGATTATATTCTAAAAAAGTTATTTGTATGTAAAAATATAAGGTGTCACGTGTCACACAGTCTTCAAACCTGCTTAATTACTGGGCTTTTACCGTAACACATTTTTTTGCAAATAGGTGTTACACTACATCTCTGTAAAATATTTTTATAATGTAACATCTACCTAAATGTTACATGTTACATTAGATGTTACGTCAAAATGCCGATAAATACTACACTTTCAAGAGATTGTAACATGTAACACAAAATATTATATATAACCAATCTACTTTTTTATATCATTATCAAAATTGATGATATATTAAAAAGTTATGTGTATGTAAAAAAATTACATGTTACATGTTATACACCCCTCAAACCCTTTTAATTACTGGGTTTTCACCGTAACATGTGATTTTGCAAAAAGATGTTACACTACAAAAGGGAGCTCCACATCAGGAACTCCCTCTATAAGACAATCTATTACTTCGTAAAATGTTAAAAAACGTTAAAAATTCTCTTTTACAAATTTTTCTATTCTGTTTCCACCTTCTACAACATCTCTCATAGCTGTTGCAAAAGAAATTCTTATGTAATTTTCAACACCAAAGGCATCAGAAGGCACAACTGCTACCTGATAATAGTCAAGCAACACCTTTGCTACGTCATAGCTATTATTAAGCATACAACCCTTTACCTCTGTACCTAACAACTTTGAAATATCAACCAAAATATAGAAAGCACCCTTAGGTAAAAGTGAGCTTAAAAGAGGAATATCTGAAATCTTCTGTGCAATATAATCTCGTCTATGCTGAAATTCCTTTAACATCTGTTCCGGAGCATTGTCTTCCTCTGTCAATGCAGCCAAAGCAGCAATCTGAGCAATAGAGTTTACATTTGATGTAGTATTAGACTGAATATTTGCAATAGCCTTTGCTACTTCCAAATTACTTGCTGTATAACCTACTCTCCAACCTGTCATAGAATAGCTCTTTGAAAGACCGTCAATGACAATAGTTCTTTCATAAATTTCAGGATTAAGAGATGCAATACTTGTGTGACTAAGTTTTCTACTATAAATAAGTTTCTTATATATTTCATCAGAAATAACAAACAAGTCGTGCTTAACAACGAAGTCAGCTATTTCTTCCAATTCTTCTCTGGAATAAACCATACCTGTTGGATTATTTGGACTATTAATAATAATAGCCTTTGTCTTGTCAGTTACTGCTTCTTCAAGCTGTTCAACAGTAACCTTAAAAGAATTTTGCTTTGTAGTATTTACAACAACAGGCACGCCATAGCACAACTCTATTATATCAATGTAACTATTCCAATATGGTGCTGGCACAATAACCTCGTCCCCTGGGTTCAAAATAGCCATAAAGGCATTAGTAATTGCATGCTTACTACCGTTGCTTATTACAATCTGTTCCGGAGTATAATCCAAGTCGCAATTTTCCTTTAAATCATCAGCTACAGCCTGTCTAAGTTCAACTATTCCCTCGTAAGGAGTATATTTAGTAAAATTATCATTAATAGCCTCTATTGCAGCCTCTTTAATATAATCAGGTGTATTAAAATCCGGTTCACCTGCACTAAAATTAACAATGTCAATTCCTTCATCAATCATTCTATTAGCATTTGAAGATATACTAAGTGTTGATGATGGTCTAGCTTTTTTCGCATTATTTGATATATCCATAAAAACACTCCCTTTCGTTTTTAACACTAATATTCTACACTATTTTACAAATTTTTTCAAGGAATTAAACAGTAATTTTTTTAAAATAAGCAAAAAAAGTATTCTCACTAAACGGAGAATACTTTTTCAAGCCCATATCGTACATTTTTGTAGTAATGTTTCTTTAAATATTAAAGCAAACATATACTACATCGCAGTAAAGGCGATGCAGTATACCTCCCTTTTCAATGTTTCCACACGGAAACCCCTCGCCCGACAGTATAAAAGCTATCATTTGTAGGTACATATAGCACCATACCTCACCTTCTAATATATATTATACCACGACATAATTCGACATTGTATATGGTGTCCTCATTATACCAAATATTGTCCTCAAAAAATCAATTATAAGTTGCCGTCATATTTTTCAAAAGTATCAGGGAAAATCTGTTCCTCTATAATCTTAGCAGCATCAGCAATACAGCCAGGGCAACTACGGAGAACCTTTCCACCTCTTATACCCTTTAATTCAGCACAGATATAAGAACCATTCTTCTCCTTAAACTTCTGAGCCATTTCTCTACTTAATGTATAGGTATCTCTTTTAGTCTTTGGTGCTGATAAATTACCGTCACTATTTTTAAGTCCGGCAATAAAAGTCATACCACTTACTGCACCACAAACCTCTGTCATACCCATACCAAAGCCAAAACCTTCACTCATTTTGAAAGCTGTTTCCTCGTCTATACCTAATAAATCACAGTATGTACAGACAACAGCCTGAGCACAGTTGTATCCTTTATCGTGTCTTGCAATAGTTTCTTCTACTCTACTTTTCATCATAATGCAAACCTCCTATCTCATAAGTTCATTATATTACAACAAAGATATAAAAGCAATATTTATAACACTAAAAAGGATATGTGCCTAAACACATACCCTTTAAATAAACCTTGAAGTAATAATTTAATTAATATTTTACAGAAACTGTCTTTGTTTCGCTATCCCAACCTACTGTGCAATCATATGCTTCAGCAATAGCTCTTACAGGCACAAGAGTTCTGCCATCAACAAGCTGTGCCGGTACATCAAGTGTCTTTGTTTCACCATTTTTATGAAGTTCAGTAGAATTAATCTGAAGTGAAACATTTGTTGAACCCTTTGATGAAGATACTGTCTGAGTTGTGCCGTCCCATTGAACATCTGCACCTAATGCTTCAAATATTGCTCTCAAAGGAACCATTGTTCTGCCGTTTATAATCTGTGCCGGCACGTCAATAGTTGTATCCTTACCATTGTTAGTCAAAATATTGCTACCAATCTGTAATGTTATAAGATTACCTGTCTGTACAGAAGAATTATCACTTGAAGTGGTAGCATTTACTGTGTACTTGTGTTCATCAGCTATTTTATATGGCTGTTCTTTCCAGCCTTCATAAGCATAACCTATACTATTTATGTGTGAGCCTGCTGTATAAGTCTTGCCGTCAAGGGTTGTATATACAGTTCTCTGATTTATTGCAACATCTTTTACATTGTCTGCAATTTTTGTAACTTTTTCAATATATGATTCATCAAATCCTAATTCACCATTTAAATTTCTACCTACCATATACAACTGATTGTCTGTTGTAATATAAGCTGAATTATTGTCACTTGCACAAGCCTTTAACACATTATCAGCTACTTTTTTAGGAGAGTTTATTACATGTTCTTTTGTTGAACCATTCATAAGCTCAGCATAGGCATTTGTTCCCCAAGACCAAAGTGTATTATCATTTTTAACAGCCAACATATATTCACTGCCACAAGACACACTTCTTACATCGCTCATAACCTTTGCCGGCTGTTCCACATCGTCAATGCCGTCTGAATTTGAGCCTACACCTAACTGACCATAAACATTAGCACCAAAGGTATAAAGGTCGCCATTTGTAGTAATTACTGCTGTATTTCTAAGGCTAGTAGAAAAATCCTTTACACCCTCCACAAGTTTCACTGGAGTTTTAACATCGGTTTCCTCATAATTATTCAAAAGTCGTCTTTCTGCCGAATTGCCCATACCCCAAAGAGTGCCGTCTTTCTTTAAATATATAAAATATTCATCGCCAGCACCTATTTTCACTACATCACTTGCTACTTTTATAAATGTACTGCTATCCTCTCTTGTTCCATTTCCCAGCTGACCACAATTATTTCTGCCACAAGTCCACATAGTACCGTCAGACTTAAGTATAGCTGTAGAATTATAATAACCACATACTACGGCAACAACATCTTTAACACTGTTTGTAAAATCAAAATAATTGCTACCGTCCATTATGCCATTACCAAATTCGCCATACTCATTTCTTCCCCACATAACAAGCTGACCGTCATCAGTAACAAGCCCTACATTATTTACACCGATACCTATGGACTGTGTTGTACTATTTGCCATTACAGAAGTAGCAAATCCCATTGCCATTGTTGTCGATAAAATTAAACTAATAGCTTTTTTCATAAAAATCCCTCCATTTTTAAATAGAAAATAAACTTTAGTACCCCAAGGTTTTTAATAAAATAACTGTATTATTTCTCTTTACTTAATTTTATCATATTTTTATATTAATTGTCAATAATTACCAATAGTAATTTTGCTACAAAACAAAATAATTTACATATTCTCCACAAAAAACTTCTGCATATTTTTATAGAATATTTTATCTGCTATTTCCTCACCAAATTCCTTTGAAACAAGGTCATAAAACTTAGGCAATTTACTTATATCCTCAAGGTCCTTTGGGGATTTGGAAATGCCGTCAAAATCTGTACCCATACCAAGCACATTTTCCCCTGTTTTATTAAGTATGTAGTCGATATGGCGAAGTAAATCCTCACTTGTAACACTTTCACTATCTCTTACAAAAGGAGGATAAATATTTAAACCTATTGCCCCATTCATTTCTGCAATAGCCTTTAACTGGTCATCTTTCAAATTTCTAGGGTGATTACAAATTGTAAAGCTATTGGAATGAGTGGCTATAATAGGCTTAGTAGTAGTCTTTACAACGTCCCAAAAGCCTTTTTCATTTATGTGAGAAACGTCAATAAACATATTCATATTGTTCATTTCTTTTACAACGGATTTACCAAAATCTGTCAATCCGTCAGTAATACCGGACAATGCACCACAACCAATTTCATTTTTGTGGTTCCAAGTCAATGTCATAAGGCGAACACCTTTTTCGTAAAATTCATAGAGTTTGTCTATACTGCCCTCTATAGCCTCACCACCCTCTATGGAAACAATGGCTTTTACCTTATTCTCCTCGTTAAGTAAATCCTCTTTTGTCTTTACTTGTGAAAAATAATTTCCATATTTTTCAATTTGGGATTTAAAAAAATCTATAGCCCTATTTGTGTTTTTATAGGCTTCTGCAAGATATTTGTCATCAAGCCAAATAGCAAAAATCTCTGTGGCACTTTCAAATTCGCTTAATCTGGCTATATCTATCTGCATATTGTTTTCAATTAAATTTTGTTCACACTCCATAACTTTTGTAAGAGTGTCACAATGACAATCAAATAATTTTTTCATACAAATCTCCTGAATATTATTTTAACAATAAGGCACAATAATTATCGGAGGTGATTTTATGACAACAAACAAATCTATCAAATGTAGAGTTGACAGTTGCAAGTACAATGACAAAGACGAATATTGCACTCTTAAAGACATTGTAGTTGGTAAGGATTGTGCCTGTGCAAAGGATTGCTGTGAAACAGAATGTCTTTCCTTTGAATACGAGTAAAGTCACTAACGCAAAAATGCCCTACAAAACTGGGGCATTTTCGCTTTACATATTTTATAACTTCATTGTAAGAGAAATTCTTCCCTTTTTAGCATCTACACTTAAAACTTTTACATCTACTATATCGCCAACAGAAACAGCCTCAAGTGGGTGCTTTATAAATCTATCACAAATCTGTGAAATATGAACAAGTCCGTCCTGATGAACCCCAATATCCACAAAAGCACCAAAGTCAATAACATTTCTAACTGTGCCTTTAAGAACCATTCCCTCTTTTAAATCCTCTATACTGAGAACATCACTCTTTAAAATAGGCTTTGGCATTTCATCTCTTGGGTCTCTGCCCGGCTTTTCAAGTTCCTTAATAATATCCTGTAAAGTAGGCACACCAACACCTAATTCTTCAGCTGTTGCAGTAATATTTTTAATCTTCTTTGAAATACCCTTTACTCCACCATTTTTTACATCATCAGCACTATAGCCGTACTTTTCAAGCAATTTAACAGCTACATCGTAACTTTCAGGGTGAACACCTGTGTTATCAAGAACCTGTTTTCCGTCTGTAATACGGAGGAAACCTGCACACTGTTCAAAAGCCTTTGGTCCTAACTTAGAAACCTTTAAAAGCTGTTTTCTGTTGTCAAATTTACCATTTTCTTCTCTATAGGCAAGTATATTTTTTGCAACTGTGCCACTAATACCTGAAACGTAAGAAAGAAGTGCCGGAGAGGCTGTATTTAAGTCTACACCTACACTGTTTACACAGTCTTCAACTACGCCACCTAAGGCCTCGCCTAACTTTTTCTGATTCATATCGTGCTGATACTGACCTACACCAATAGCCTTTGGTTCTATTTTTACAAGCTCGGCAAGAGGGTCCTGTAATCTTCTGGCAAGCGAAATAGCACTTCTTATAGATACATCTAAATCAGGAAATTCCTCTGTTGCAAGTTTAGACGCAGAATATACTGACGCACCGGCTTCATTTACCATAATATACTGTAAATTGAGATTAAGCTCTTTCATAAGCTCAACAGCAAAAAGTTCTGTTTCTCTTGATGCAGTACCGTTACCAATAGCAATAATATTTACACCATTTTTCTTAATCATATCAGACAATATTTTCTTAGCCTGTGCTACTTTATTTACTGGTGGAACTGGATAAACTACTGCGTGGTCAAGAACCTTGCCTGTGCCGTCAACTACTGCTACCTTGCAACCATTTCTGAAACCTGGGTCAAGAGCAAGTACAACCATATCCTTAATAGGTGGCTGAAGTAAAAGCTGTTTAAGGTTAGCACCAAATACCTTTATTGCCCCTTCTTCTGCCTTTTCTGTTAAATCATTTCTTATTTCTCTTTCAATAGCCGGTGCAATAAGTCGCTTGTAACTATCGGCAATAGTTTCCTTTAAAATTTCATCTGTAAATTTATTGCCTACAATAATTTTACTTTCCAATTTCTTTAAAATATCTTCAACAGGTGCTTCCAACTTTACAGAAAGGACTTTTTCCTTTTCACCTCTGTTAATAGCAAGTATTCTATGTCCTGGAATTTTAGAAACTGGTTCACTATAGTCATAATACATTTCAAAAACTGACTCTGTTTCACTATCGCCCTTTGTAACTATTGTAGCCTTTTCAAAAGTCATTTTTCTGATAAAAGCTCTGTATTCTGCTTCATCAGAAATGCTTTCAGCAATAATATCCATAGCTCCGGCAATAGCATCATCAGCAGTTTCAACACCCTTTTCAGCATCTACATAGTTTACTGCCTCGTCAACAATCGGCTTATTAACCTGTTGCATACGAATAAGTGTAGCTAAAGGTTCAAGACCCTTTTCAACAGCTATAGTAGCTCTAGTTCTTCTCTTTGGTCTGAAAGGTCTGTAAATATCGTCAATTTCTGTAACTGTAGTAGCATTGTCCAAAGCCTTTGCTATTTCGTCAGTCATTTTTTCCTGTTCTATAATAGAATTTTTAACAGACTCTCTTTTTTCTTCTAAATTTCTAAGATAAACAAGTCTTTCAGAAAGATTTCTAAGTGTTTCATCATCAAGTGAACCTGTCATTTCCTTTCTGTATCTTGCAATAAAGGGAATAGTATTCCCCTCGTCTATTAATGAAACAGTATTTTCTACCTGAAAAGGCTTTAACTTAAATTCCTGTTCCAATGTTTTTAAAATATCCATTTTCTACCTCTTTAATCTTCTTTATATTCTACTAATGACGGTGTAATGACACCATTTTCAATTTTTATAATACCGTAACTAGGCTTACTTCCACCTCTAGGCTGTGTAAGACTTCCCGGATTCATAGCATATACATTGTGAATTTGTTCCAAATATGGAATGTGAGTGTGACCAAACAAGGCAACATCAGCACCTAGCTCCATAGCCTTGTAAACAAGTTTAGTAGTATCATAGTATACACTAAAAAGATGTCCATGGGTGATAAATATTTTTTTACCCTCAAATTCCAATATATTCATTGGTGGAACATTAGTACCATAGTCACAGTTGCCACAGATGTTGTATACCGGAAGTTGGCTGTACAATTTTCTCAATTTGTCAGCATCTTCCACTATATCGCCTAAATGTATAATACCGTCAATTAAATCTTTTATTTCATTTACAACTTTACACACTTTTGATATATCGCCATGTGTATCACTTATAACTAGCAATCTCATAAATTCATATCCTTTAGTTTATTAGCCATTTTAACAAGTGCTTTACCTCTGTGACTGATTTTGTTCTTTTCTTCCATAGAAAGCTGTGCTGTAGTCTTTTTTAATTCCGGCACATAAAATATTGGGTCATAGCCAAAGCCGTTTTCTCCGGCACTTTCATAGCCTATTATACCTTCAATAGTATCTCTTACAACAACAGTATCTCTGTCTGGGAAAGCCACTGCTATAGAGCATACAAAACGAGCTGTTCTCTTTTCTTCCGGAACACCTTCAAGCATTTCCAATATTTTAGCATTTTTAATATCATATGATGTATCGTGACCTAAAAATCTGGCAGAAAGCACACCGGGTTTCTTGCCTAAGTAGTCTATTTCCAAACCTGAATCATCAGCCATAACAGGTTTGCCACATATTTTGCATATAGCTTCTGCCTTAATAGTTGCATTTTCTTCAAATGTAGTTCCGTTTTCCTCTACATCAACATCAATGCCTATATCTTCCATAGAAAGAACTTCGTAATCATTGCCTAATACAGCCTTAACCTCTACAAGTTTATTTTTATTTTTCGTTGCCAAAATAATCTGTTTCATACTTTTCTCTCCTATTTATATTCATTTAAAACCATTGAATAAAATTATATCACAAAAAGTGGAATTTTAAAACCAAAAACAATATGAACATAGTATTACCATTCATTAAAATAATTTTTTCAAAAGCCTTACACTTTTTTCGTTATACTTTACAAAAAAATTAATTCAAAATCACCTTTGTTATCACTATTGTACAAACCAACTTTGAAGTTAAAGTTCTAAAAATTAAAATGCTACATAAATATTACAATTTTATTTTTTTATTCCATAGACTATTGACAATCAAAGGAAATTTGTGTAAAATCTATTGTAACAATTATGTAATATTTATTAATTATTTATATAACAGGGGAGAGATATATGGGATATTTAAAGAGCATATCTAAGTTCCTTGTAGCAGGTACGTTGTTCTCGTCTTTATTTGTGACAAGTGCTTTTGCTTCAAATTTAGGAAAAGTTACAGGCGATGTTGTGAACTTGCGTTCTTACAACTCTACTGCCGGTCAGTTAGTTTCTGTAACTAAGAAAAATGATGTATTGACTATCGTTGCTGATGCTAACAACGGTTGGTTCGAAATAACTACAGCTGATAAGAAAAAGGCATTTATTTCTGCTAATTATCTTCAGATTGTTCAGACAGATGCTACTTGTATTGCCGATGATGTAAATGTTCGTGTTAGTCCATCTACTTCTTCAGAATCTCTTGGCAAGGCTAAGAAAATGCAGGTACTTGTAACAACTGGTATTACTGGTGATTGGTGTCAGGTAAAGTTCAACGACAAGACAGGCTATATACATAAGCAGTTTATGCAGGGTAGTCTTTTAAAGTATTTACAGCAGGTAACTGTTTCAGAATCAGCTCCTACAGTTGATACTTCTAACTCAGGTACTGTTACTGAAAATGCTGGACAGGTTGTTGCAGCTAGTGTAGCTGTTTCAGACCAGAATAAGAGTGCTTATGCTACAGTTAATGCCAAAGCCCTTAATATGAGAGAATCTGCCGGTATGGACGGTAAAGTCATCAAGTCTTTACCGGAAGGCTACAATCTTAGCATAATTTCTACAACTAAGGATTGGGTTGAAGTTTCTGACGATAATGGTACTAAGGGTTTCGTATCAGCTCAGTATATCGACTTTAAGAACGGTACTAAGCCGGCTAACAAAACTGAAAATGCTACTTCATCAATAAAGAATACTGCTTCAGGCACTTCTTCAACAACTTCATCTTCTAAGTTATCTAACAAGAGAACTTACAATGGCAAGACTATTGATGTAGATGAACTTATTGAATATTCAAAGCAGTTTATCGGTACACCTTACGTATACGGTGGTACTGACCTTGAAAACGGTGTTGACTGTTCAGGCTTTGTAATGTCAGTATATAAGAACTTTGGTGTTCAGTTAAACAGAGTGTCAAGAGATATGTACTTACAGGGTACAGCAGTTCAGAGAGCAGACCTTGAACCAGGTGATTTGTTATTCTTTAACACTGGTGGTAATTCAGCTATTTCTCACGTTGGTATGTACATTGGTAATGACGAATACATTCACTCTACTAATGGTGCCGGTGACGGTGTTGTTATTTCAAGTATGAATGACGGCTACGTAAAGAGAACATACGTTGGTGCTAGAAGAATTTTAAATTAATACATAATTATATAGAAGAAGATGTGATTTGTGTCACATCTTTTTTTATTGATTCTTTACCAAATAGTGTGGTTTTGAACTAATACATAAATTTTTGGAAATGTATAATTGCTTATACACTCCCATTTTTTTGTAAACAAAAATGATGTAGTCATAAATTATATAATCTAAATTTGGAAGACTAATCCGATAGTTTTCCATCTCACAATTTCTACTTTTCACAGTATTCCCACCCTATTTTTATAATTATTTCAAATTTATTAAGCAAATTTAATATTTTAGAAAAATATATTACATAAAAAACGCTCTATTTTTCTATGTTTTTTCTATCAAATGTTATAAACATCATTATTTTTCATCAATAATCCCCTACATTTTGGAAATATATTGCACAATTCAGTCTTTAATTGTTACAATTTTATTTTAAAAGTCTTATAAAAAACTTAAATATATAGGCAGAAGTATTGACAAATACTGGAAAAAGACTTAGAATATATTCGTAACATTTATGTAATATATTTCAGTCAGGAGTAAATTTTATGAAACATTTTAAATTTATAAATAAATTAATTATATTAACCCTTGTTGTATCGTCTGTATTTTCTACTGTAGCAAAAGCTGACGAAGTATCAAACAATGACAACACAGCCTTTTTAAACGCAGTATATTCTAAGGGCGAGCCTGCAAAAAACACAGACGATACATTATACGCCTCTGTAAATGCCAGCGACTACCTTGTATTGCGTACAGACTCAAATGCTCAAGCAAAGGAAATAACAAGATTACCTTATGGCTATAATTTAACTGTGTTAGGTGCTGAAAAAGGCTGGGTTGAGGTAAAAAGCGATGACAATATTACAGGATATGTAAACGGAAAGTATTTGGATTTTCATTTCGGAACAAAGCCTGAAAATAAAGTAACAACTGTTGCTACAAATTCAAAAGCTCAATCTATAGTAGACTACGCACAGAAATACATAGGTACGCCTTATTTATGGGGTGGCACAAATTTAAATGTAGGCGTTGACTGTTCAGGTCTTGTATACAGTTCTTACAAAGCCTACGGCATTACACTTAATCGTACATCTCAGACAATGTTTAATCAAGGTGTAGCAGTTAAAAAAAGCGACTTACAGACAGGAGATTTAGTATTCTTCAACACTTCTGGTGCTGGTATTTCCCACGTTGGTATGTATGTAGGAAATAACAACTTTATTGAAGCTGCAAACAGTGGCGTAAAATTAACAAGTCTTTCTAGTCCCTATGCAGCAAAAACATATGTGGGAGCAAAAAGAATAATATTATAATCAATATCACACAAAAAAAGATTGAAACATTTCCGTTTCAATCTTTTTCTATTCTACCATTATATTCTTAACATACTCTACTAAAGCATAAACAAACTCACTATTTTTTGGTCGCTTTGTATAAAATTCCTTTGAAAAGCCTAATTTTTCAAAACCGGAATCAAATTTATCCTTTTCCAAGCTACCTCTATAGCATGCCTTATAGCTCTTTCTACCTTATCCGTAGATGTATCAAAACTCATAGCCAATAGTGGATAGAGATTTTTAGTAATCCCGTCTATAACACTAAAATCAAAAAAGCCTTCTTTGGCAGCAAATTTCAAATATCTGAAACCCTTTACATTAGGAAGTATTCCACAGTCTGTAAGGACTTTAGATGCCACTTTTTCAATCATAGACCTTTTAACAAATACCTGTGAATCACATTGTTTATCCAGCTTAAATTCGCCCTTCATTAAGGATTGTATAGTTTCAAATAATTCCTTTAAAATATAAGGCTTTAATGCTACATAATCACCACCGGCTTCAATAGCTTTATCAATAAGAATTTCCGATTCAACACCAGCAAGAACCACTATTTTTATTTCACAGCCAATACCCCTTATTCTGCTTAAAACATCTTCAATATCATCAAAGCTTAATATCATATCAACTAAAAGCAAATCCTCTTTACCGGCATTTTTACATTCTTTTATAAGACTTTCTCCAGAGGTAAAATCCGTTGTATTAAGTTCTTCAAAAACGTCTTTAGCATATTCTATAATTATTCTACTTTCAGACGGATTTTTCAAATATGTAAATAATTTCATGCCCTAACCTCCGTCAATAATACTATTAGTATTATTGCACTACTTAATATAGTTAAATTATACCATATTTTCGACATATTTCAAGACCATTCGTCATTTTTTGTTGTCTATTTACCTTACAATACTAATAGTATTATTTGCCACTCTGAACGTACTTCATCAAGATTTGTCGACTTTTTTCGATTTATGTCATATCTTTTCGTAATAATGTAGGTAAATCGCCATTTTTAATACATTTTAAACACAATAAAAACTAAAAGTATTTAATTTTTAAAAATATTCTCAACGCAAAAAAACGTCTATGGAAAATTCCATAGACGTTCTACACAATAATATTTTAAATTTTATTCAAGTTCTGCATCTAAGGCAACATCAACGTGTCTGCCAAATTCTTCGCTATACTTAGCTTTTGAATAGAAGAAGAAGAACACACCAAGTAAGCACCATGTACCTACTACAATCCATTCCTGCCATACTAAAGCTGCACCAAAGCTAACTGGCACAATATAAAGTAATGTAAGGAAACCAGAGAAGATAATTGCAAGTACACCTACAACCTTGCCACACTTAACCTTGTAAGGACGTTTCATTTCCGGTTCTTTATATCTTAAAATAAGGAATGAAATTGAAACCATAAGGTATGCAAAGCAACAACCAAATGATGCTGCATCTACTAACCATAATAATACACCCTTGCCAAAGAAAGGAGCAATGAAACAGCAGAAACCTACAAGTAAAATAGCAGCTGTTGGAGTCTTTTTCTTACCAAGTTCACCAAAAATCTTAGGAAGCATACGAGATTCACCCATAGAGTACATAGCTCTGCTACCACCCATTAAGAATGAGTTCCAAGAAGTAATGATGCCACAGAAACCACCAATAATAAGTACATTAGCCATAGCTGGAGAATGGAATGCAATTTCCATAGCCTTAGCAGCTACAAGACCATTCTGTGAATTGATTTCATCTAAAATAGTTTCCTTTGGCATAATATAGGAAACGGCAAATACAACCATTAAATACCAAACTACTGCTAAACCAATAGATAAAAGCATTATACCACCGATTTTCTTATACTGTACGTTAATTTCTTCAGCAGCCTGAGGAATTACGTCAAAACCAATGAATAAGAATGGTGTCATACAAGCAACTTTTAATACACCATTGCCTACACTCTGAGTTGCACCTGTTGAATCTGTATGTGACCAAAGCTGACCTGCAACATTTACAATATCACCATTTACTACAGATGCACCAATCAATAAAAGACCTGCACAAGCAATAAGTGCTGTTAAAATAGTCTGTAAAATAGCTGCTGTCTTTGCACCGGCAAGATTAATTGCTGTAATAAGAACTGCCATAGCACAGCCTAAAACTACTGTTGAAAGATAAATATCTCTACCGGCTATTGTGTAAAGATAAAACTGATTAAAATGAGGGAATAAATATGTAACTACTGTTGGTAATGCAACAGCTTCAAAAGCTGCTGTAGCAACATAACCTAATATAATTGCCCAAGTACATATAAATGACCCTGTTGGTCCCATTGCTCTGTAGCTGAAAACGTGTTCGCCACCACACTGTGGCATAGCAGCTGTAAGTTCAGCATATGTAAGACCTACAAATACAACCATAGCACCACCAATAAGAAATGCAATAATTGAACCGATGAAGCCGGCATTTGCAATCCAGTCACCTGAATTAATAACCCAGCCCCAGCCAATCATAGCACCAAAAGCGATAACTAATATATCCCACGGGCCCATTACTTTGTTAAATTTAGATTCTGATTTGTTCATATTCTTCCCCTCAACTTTCTAAATGAACGACATACAAAAAGAGGCTCTAAAAGGCATAACATCACCTTTTAGAACCTCTTTGTTCCTCTTATAATTAGTTAAAATAAACTCTTGTAAATTTCTGTAACTGTTTCAGCAGTCAACTCTGTATAATTGTTGTTCATAAGTCTTGTCTGCTTTGTCATTACAGTTTCTGTAAAATCTGCTATATCTTCCTGTGTCATACCATATTCATGGAGTGCTTTTTTAGGAATAATATGATTTAAAAGCTTTTCAATTTCAGTATAAACTTCATCTTCGCCACAACCTAAAATTCCGGCTAAATGAGTATTTAACTTATTAATAATACCTACCGGCTGAAGTTTCATATATGTTTTATAAACTTCTGTAAATATAGCATAGTTAGCCTCGCCATGAGGTACGTGATACTTAGCACCTAAAGGATAGCTCATTGCGTGAACAGCTGCACAGCCTGCATTGCCAAATGCAATACCTGCATATGTAGAAGCAAGCATAAACTGTCTTAAAATAGGCTTTCTTGCTTCTTCGCCATTTTTAGCAATTTCCTGATAACCCTTTAAAATCATATCCATAGCATTTAATGAAAACATTCTTGTGAAATCATTTCCCTTTGGGGAGGTAAATGATTCAATAGAATGAATAAGTGCATCAATAGAACTTGTTGCAAAATACTTCATTGGAAGTCCTGCAAGCAATTCTGGAATTAAAATAGCCTTGTCTGGATAAAGCTCGTCAACAGCAAGACCAAACTTTGAATTAATAGCTGTTAATTCAAGAATAGAAATATTTGTTACTTCGCTACCTGTACCACAAGTTGTTGGAACAAGAATAAGCTCCTTATCCTTAACAATTTCCAATTCCTTGTTGAACAATTTAACTACCGGTGATACTGTTTTGAGAGCGAACAATTTTGCAACATCAAGTATAGTACCTCCACCAATAGAGAATACTCTGTTGTATGTCTTGCCCTCTAAGTCCTTACAGATACCTTCGACCATAAGGTCTGTTGGTTCTCCACTACCATAGTTTCTGTAATTTACTACAATAGCACCACTATTATCTAACTCCGGAAAAAGACGATTTTTTGTACCATTACTAACGAACACAAGGTCGCCTTTGCCGATACCATATGTATCAGCAAAGTCCTTGCAAGTTTCAAATTCCTGTATTGTAGGAACAACCTTAAACTGCTTCATAAGCTCACCTCAAATTACATACAAGCCTTAATAGCGTTTTCGTAAATTTCAAGACCTGCATCAAGCTGTGCGTCTGTAATTACAAGTGGAGCAAGGAAACGAATTACGTTGCCATAAATACCTGCATTTTCTACTAATAAACCATTCTTTGCACATTCCTGAATGAACTTGCCAACAAATTCTGGGTTTGGTTCTTTTGTCTTCTTATCCTTAACAAATTCTACACCAATCATAGCACCAAGACCTCTGACATCGCCAACAACTTCGTACTTTTCTTTCATTTCGTTGAAAGCAGCCATTACCTTCTTGCCGATTTCCTGACTACGCTTTACAAGTCCACCTTCGTCCATAAGTTTTAATACTTCAAGACCAGCTGCACAAGCTAAAGCATTACCACCGTATGTACCACCGATTGTACCACCTGGAACTGCGTCCATAACTTCCTTAGAAGCAATAACAGCTGAAAGTGGAACACCACCGGCAATAGACTTAGCAGTTGCAATAATATCTGGTGCACAACCATTTTCTTTCCAGTATTCAGAAGCGAAAAGCTTACCTGTACGACCGAACCCTGACTGAACTTCATCAGCAATTAATAAGATACCATTTTCATCACAAATCTTACGAACAGCCTTTACAAATTCAATAGGAGCTGGGATAAAACCACCTTCGCCCTGTAATGGTTCCATAACGATTGCTGCTACATATTCTGCAGGAGAGCAGTTTTCAAATACATCGTAAACACTCTTTACACATTCGTCCATATATTCCTTATCAGTCATACCTTCCGGCTTTCTGTAAAGGTAAGGGAATTGTGCTCTGTAAACACCATCAGGGAAAGGACCCATACCAACTGCATATGCCTTCTTAGCTGTCATTGTCATTGTAAGAACTGTTCTACCGTGGAAAGCACCTGAGAAAACAATGATGTTTGGTCTCTTTGTAGCACCCTTTGCAATCTTAACTGCATTTTCATCAGCTTCTGCACCAGAGTTAGCAAACATAACCTTCTTTTCGTCTTCCTTAATAGGAGCAACTGCTGCAAGCTTTTCAGCAAGGTCGATGTAACCTTCGTGAGTTACAACATTGAACATACCGTGGAAGTACTTTTCAGCCTGCTTCTTAACTGCTTCTACAAGGGCTGGGTTTGTATGACCTACATTTAAAACACCAACGCCACCAATCCAGTCAAGGAAGTAGTTGCCGTCAACGTCTTCAATAATAGCACCTTCTGCCTTTGCCATAACACATGGGTATACGCAACGGATTGCATTAGGAACAATATTCTTTCTTCTTTCAATAATTTCTGCTGCCTTTGGTCCAGGTAACTGTGCTGTCTTAATCTTAGGTAATTCGTCTCTTAACATAATATTCATCCTCCAAACTCTTAATCATATATCAAAAAATATTTATATAACGAAAAAGACGTCCACGGTAATTTTCATTACCATGAACGCCTTTGTTCTTTGCTATGCCCTAATTATAGTCATCATTGTGGCACAAGTCAATTGTGTTTTAGCCTAAACTATTGTGCTGTAATTTATGCTTGTAGCACAAATCGAAATATGTTATATTATAGTAAAAAGAAAGGAGAGTTTCTATGTCTGTTACTTTAAAAGAACTTTGTCAGAAAGATAATAACAAATATTCTATAAAACTTCACTGCCGTCAAAACCTGTTAGATATATCTGTTGCTTGGGTTTATCTTCTGGAAGATATTGAAAACAACGACTTTTTAAGAGCCAACGAACTGGTAATAACCACCGGTATGCAAATACATAATCAGGAAGATATGCTTCACTTGATTGATACTTTAGCAAAGAGAAAATGTTGTGGACTTATACTAAATACTGGGCGATATGTTCTTGATGCACATATAACAGATGAAGTGTGCGAATATGCCGATAAACTGAACTTTCCTCTCCTATCAATGCCATGGAAAGTCCATATTGCAGAAATAATGCAGGATTTTTGTATGATGTTATCTCAACAGGCATTAATAGACAACACCCTTGCACTATCTTTCGAAAATGCTCTTATATCTCCGGAATATAGCGAAAGTTATATTCCAACTATTACACAGGGTGGATATGATAAAAACGGAAATTATTGTGTTGTAACCATTACATCTAAAAACTCAGCTGAAATGACTAAAAAACATATTTCCAATCTTTTTCCTAAATGTAATATTATAAGCCACAGTAATTATACAATACTTGTACTATACAACGAGCAAATTACACAATTTAACAACCTTATAGACAACAACAAAAGAGAATTGACTGACTATGTAGAGTACATTGGGGTCGGTTCTACCATAAATGATTTAATTGACCTACACAAAAGCTACAGAGAATCTGTATTTGCCCACAAGGTAGCTACTTCTTCAAATGCAAAAATACAATACTTTTCAGCTCTGGGTTTATTCCGTATTTTTTATGAAACACAGGACAAATCTATATTGGAAAGTATAGCAAAAACTACATTAAGCTCAATTATTGCCTATGACAGTATTCACAACAGTGAATATTTTGAAACCTTAAAAGTGTATTTAAACCACGGCTCAAGTATACTTGAAACTGCCCTTATTATGAACACTCACAGAAATACTATAAACTACAGAATGAGAAAAATAAGAGAAATTTTAGGCAAGGACCTAGATGACCCTCAATATGTTTTCAATCTTATGCTGGCATACAATATAATGGACTATTTGGATATTTCAACCCTTAAAACGAATTAACTTTGTTAATTTGTGGCTTGATAAACAAGCCATCGGATTTATCTTTCCGATTCAATATAAAAAAGCCTTTGCATTTTTACTTTGCAAAGGCTTATATATTATTTATTTAATTTTGCTGTGCTAGTTGTAGTATTTGTTTTGTTATTATTCTTAGCTACAGATTTTGGATAAATATATACTACATACTGCTGACAATAACCGGCTGAAAGCTGTTCATAAGTAAATCCATGTGTAGGATTTTTGCCTGAGTCTGCTGTATAATACTTATCGCCTACTCTATTTCGAACCATAATATAATGTCTGCCACCAAAATCTACCCAGTCACTACCCTTTGAAACAAAAAGTGCAACACCATTTGCATCAAGACAAGCGTCCATTGTAGCTTTTTTAGCTTCATTCCAAGGTTCCATATACACCGGGAAGCCTGCAAGCTGTGCCAACTTAGCCTGTGACTTAGAATAGATTATTACTTGATACCAAGCACTACTACCTATAAGAAGATTTGCTGCAAGAGCAACTTCCGGAGGAGAAACTGTAACACCTGAAAGTGTTGAAAGTGCCATAGCAAGAGAACAAACCCCACAAGAATTGCCTGCCCAAACCTTGCCCGGAGCAAGACCTGAAACCTCTATTATAGTATTTGCTGTCTGCAATTCTGTAGCTGGCTCTGTCTTAGTCTTTGATGCTGTTTTTGCCTTTGTTGTATGCTCTGTAGCCTTTTCTACAACCTTAGTAGTTGCTTCTTCTACGTCTACAGCTGAGTCAGATAAAACAATTTCAGGCATAACTTCTACACTTTTTTCGTCCTGACCTACGTTTTCAGTTACAGCCTCACTGACAGCCTCAACCTTTTCTTCTTTCTTAATATCCTTAAAAAGACTATTGGAGCTAGTTGAACTACTTCCACCATAGGCACAAGAATATTTATTAGGCCATTTATGCCCTACCTGATGCCAATGAACTGTACCATAACCGTTTATTTTTGTAAACTTATCTTCTTCATACTTGCATTTTTCAAGCTCTGTGTTATCTCCAACATAGACCATCAAGTCTTTTATATACTGTTCATTACTAGCCTTCGCCACCTTTTCAAGCTGAGGCCACAAGCCACTGAATGTACCCTTTTTACCATACAATTTACCGTCAGCATTGTAATGACAAGCCACTGGACCATTAGAAGTGGTTTCTGTATTTAATTCTGCTGATGTTGTAGAAGTGCTAGAAGAAGACTCTGTCAATATTTCTTCGGCATTTACCATTTCTTCTTCCTTTGTCAAAACACCGTTTTTTAAATTGACAACGCCACTTACTACAATCACAACAATAGCAAATACACAAACTATAACATAAGATTTTTTCTGTTTGATAAATCTGCCTATGATTTTGATTTTTTCTTTTCCACTAGCTTCTGACCATTTTTCAAAAACATCATTCTCAGATGAACTGCCTTTGAAAAACTTCAGAGGTTTAGCAAAAATTTGTTTCAGTTTTTCCGTCATTTTTTTTAATTTCATTATAAGCATCCCAATCTTAAATAATTTCTGACAATTATATATCATAGAACAAAAAAACTTATAAGTCAACAAAAAACGACATTATTCAAACTTTTTTAATATTACAAAAATAGCACAAATTTTTTTAAAAAATATCCCAACTGCATTTATTACAGCTGGGATATAAAAATTTATTATACAATTCTTGTCATAGGTAAATCATTGTTTATACCTTTTGACATCAAAATCTGGTGTAAATCTATTATGCCATTGTGGAATGTAGCAGCACAACCGGCTAAATACAAATCCCACATTCTGGCAAATTCTTCGCCTTTAGTTGCCACAATTTCGTCCCAATGTTTAAGGAAATTTTCTCTCCAACAAAGCAAAGTCTTTGAATAGTGTCTTCTTAAACTTTCAATATCAAGAGTATAGAAATTGTATTCCGGCATTATATCTTCTATTTCTCTCAAGCTAGGTATTACCCCACCTGGGAAAATATATTTCTTTATAAATGGGTCGCCCTCATGTTCCTTTAAGGCACTTATATAGTGAAGTAAGAATAATCCACCCTGCTTTAAAACGGCATTTACATTCTTTAAGAACAAGTCATAATGACCTCTACCAACATGTTCAAGCATACCTACACTTACAACTCTGTCAAACTGTAAACCGGATTTTTCAAGTTCTCTATAGTCCATTAAATGAACCTCTAACTTGTCTTCTAAATGTTCTTTCTTTATGTCTTCTTCAAACTTCTTTTTCTGCTCACTGCTTAAGGTAATGCCGTAGCCCTTTACACCGTATTTTTTAACAGCCTCTTTAAGCAAAAAGCCCCAGCCACAACCTATATCCAAAAGTGTCATACCTTCCTTAAGCTGTAACTTGTCCAAAATATGGTGTACTTTGTTTACCTGTGCATCATAAAGAGTATCTGTAGGATTTTTAAAATATCCACAAGAATAGCTCATTGTTTCATCAAGCCAAAGTTTGTAAAAATCATTACCTATATCATAATGAGAGCTTACTTCTTCTTTCTGATGTTTCTTTGTCATTGATGTAAAAATAAGATTTTTAAGTTTCTTTTTATCTGTTGTAAACTTTCCCATTTGTCCCAGAAAAGCATCTAAAACTTCAAATAAATCCTTGTCTACATCAATATCCTTTCGCATATAGGCTTCACCTAAAGCAAGTGATGTACTTGTCATTAATTCTGTTTTACTGATGTCGTTATTGATAAACACTCTGAATTGAGGTTTATCCTTACCGACTTTCGTAACCTCGCCTTTACTTTCAACTTCAAATGATACGGGTATAATATTTGCAAGATAATTTGTTAAAAAAGCATTCATAATCCTTTTTCCTCCTATTTTATGTAATAAAATAAGCAGTCAACTACCTAACGCCTATTATTCAACCATATGGTATTTTTTTAATACACAATGAATTTACTAATAAGACATTTCATTTACTATAATATAATTAATATTAAGTAGCTTATATTCTGTTTATTTTCGTAAAATCTCCCCATATACAACCAAAAGTTCCCACATATTTAGAATATAAAAAAATACTTTCTCAAAGGCATAGCGTTCTATATTTTTTATTTTTGCCTTATGGTAAATTATATTACTATTTTATTTAAAAGTCAACGGCATTTTACACAAAAATAATGTATTATTTAACTTATTTAATATAATATTGCTTATTTTACAGTATTTTTATACTTATATTATTGCCCATATTTATTTTTTTATTCCATTTTTTAATCAATTTTCCATTTTACAGTACTACCACTTTCATCTTTTGATACTATAAGCTGGTTGCCTATATTTTGCTTTAATTCAGAAACGTGGGAAATAATTCCTATAAGTTTATCACTGCCTGCCATTTCTGTAAGTACATTAACAGCCTGTGCCCTTGACCTATCATCTAATGAGCCAAAACCTTCATCAATAAACATCATATCTAAGTTAATAGAGCCTTTTTTATTCTTTATTTGGTCTGCCATACCAAGTGCCAAAGACAGTGCAGCCATAAATGACTCACCTCCGGAAAGAGTTTTTATTTCTCTCACCTTGCCGGTTACTAAAGAATAGACCATTAAATCAAGACCTTCATTTGTCCTTTTCCCTGTTTTATTAAGGTCTTTTAATATTAACTGGTATTGACTACCTGTCATACTTTCAAATCTCTTATTTGCAGAACGAAGAATATTTTGCAAATAATATCTTTGAACAAAGGTTTCTAGGTCAATTTTAGCCTGTTTATTTACTGACCCTGATATTAAATCAGATATAACATTTACTTTGTTGTACTCTTTTAAAATTTCTGTCTGGTCTTCAACTTTCTTTACTATATTATTTAAAACTTCACTATTTTTCTCAAGGGCATTAAATGTAATATTCTTTAGTTCATCAGATTTTTTCTTACTTTCCCTTAATTCTTCTACTTTGCCACTTAAAATTTCTATATCCGGCTTTTCCTTTTCATTAATAATCTTTAAAGCAGTTTCCCTTTTAGTTTCTGCTGATTTTAATTTTTCTTTGTATTCTTCAATTTCTGTTGCTATGTCATCTCTCTGACTTTGACTATACTTTTCTATATATTCAAGCCAACTATTATCATCAAAATTTTTATCCTTTAAAACACTATTGTATTCTCTTTCAGTTTTTGCAACTTCCTCAACAGCACTTGGCAAGTTCTCTTTGTAGTCCTTTAAAAGTGTTTCTGCGTTTTCCAATTTAGTTTTGGCATTTGATTTTTCTTTTTCGGCAACAGAATACCTACTTTCAAAGTCATTTTTATTTATTTCTGCTTTATTTCTTGCCTTTTCTGCATTTTCCCTTGAATTAAAATCTGTGTTGTTTGTCATTTCACCTAGAGCAGTTTCCGTCTTTATAAGTTTTTCCTTATACTCTTTTACCTTTTCGTCATAGGCATTTAGCAACTTTGTTTCATTCTCTAATCTTTCATTTAATTGGGATATACTATTTTCAGCACCTGTTAAAGCCTTGCAATTTGCCTTATTTTCTGCATATTTTTTATTCAAATCAGCTTTTCTTTCATTTAATACATCTGTAATTAACTCCTTTGAAGATATATCAAGTAATTTACAAACTTCATTACATTCTTTATTATAATTATCTTCCAAATTTGCAATATCTTTTACAATATTGCCACACTCCATAGACTTTTCCTGAAGTTTTTTGTCAATTAAATCCCTTTTCTCCTTAGCATTGTTTACTTCTTCCTGTGTTGGTATTTTTATATTGCCGTCAATTACGTAGGGTTTAGGGTGAACTGTTGACCCACATACCTTACAAGGTTCTCCGTCTTTCAATTCCTTAGCCAACACCCCAGCCTGCTCACTTAAAAACAGGTTGTTAATTCGTTCATATTCCCCATTTACATCATTATAAAGCTGTTTACAATCTGTAAATTCTTTTTGTTTTACAGTACATTTCCCCTGTAATTCTCTAATTTGTTTTTGAATATTTTCTATATTTTCATTTTTATCTACTATGCCTTTACACTCTTTTATTTCATTGTATATCTGAACCTTTTCAACATTGGCATTTTTATACTTTTCCCTTATTTCAGTATTTTCTTTTAGTAAAGTATTTATACCTTCAATTTCTTTTTCTTTTGCTGTTTTTGACTCAACAGCCTTGTTATATTGAACTTTTAAGTCCTCTATTTCTTTTTCAATTTTTTCCTTTTGGTCAAATATTTTAAGTGCCGAATTTACACTGCTATTTATTTCTATAAATTCATTTTTAGCATTTTCAAATAAAGGCTCTATTTCCTTTAACTTGTTTTCTGCATTAGTAAAAGCATTTTTTAATTCAGGCAAAGAATTTTCCTGAAAACTAATTTTATTTTCCAAATCCTTTTTAGAACTCTGTGCATTAGTATAATGGTTATAGTATGGTTTTATAACATAGGCATTATTGATTTTATTTAATAAACTTTCTTTTTCAGCCATTTCAGTTCTTTGCTCATTACACTGTTCCAAAGCCTTTTCTGCCTTTTCATACTCAACGAAAACTGTTAAAAGCTGATTTGCCTCTGTTAAATCTGCACTTGCCTTTTCATATTTATTATTAATTTCTTCATTGTCATTACATATGTTTTCACACTGCTTTTTAAGATAGCTACAATAGTCTTCAAGTAATGTATTAAATTCATTTATAATAGACATATTTCCATCTTTAAGTATTTCCAAATATTCATTTAATTGAGGATATTTGTCATAATTTTCATCTAAAACTATATGCAATATTTCTGTTTGACATTCTGTTGTTATTGTACTTATGCTTTTTTCCAATGATTTTCTTCTGTTTCCGAGAGCATCAGATATTTTGTCATATATTCCAGTGTTGAAAATTTTTCTAAAAATCTTCTTTTTGTTTTCAGAACTTTCTCTGATAACATTCATAAACTCCCCTTGGGCTATCATTGCAACCTGCATAAACTGGTCCCTGTCCAGTCCCACAAGTTCTTCAATCTTTTTGTTTGCACCATTTTTCTTATCCCATTTATTGTCACTATTGTTTTCAATTAATGTGACTGTTGAGTTTTCCGGATTTTTTAAAAGAATTTTCTTTTTGCTATTTTCCTTATATCTATAATATCTAGGAGTTCTAATTATTGTATATTGCTTTGCATTTTCTTCTGAAGATTCAGCAAAAGTAAATGTTACAGTTGGGCGTTTATTGTTATATGAAAAGTTACTTTGGTATTCTAATTCATTTTCCTTACCAACACCATAGAGAGCATAAACTATAGCATCAAAAATAGTAGATTTACCTGAACCTGTATCCCCTGTTATAAGGAATAAATTCTGTGTAGGTTTGGTAAAATCTATTAAAGTTTCTTTTCCATAAGAGCCAAAGGCATCTAGTTTTAAAGATATAGGACGCATTATTCTCCCTCCTCTAACATTACTTCATTTATAACATCTTTTATAAGTTCTTTTTCATCATCTTTAAGATTAGGTATAAACTTGCAAATCAATTCATAAGGACTTTTTAGTGTATCTTCCGTTTCTATTTCAATTTCATCGTCTATTCGCCTTACATTATCTCTTTTGATTTCAAGTAATTTAGGAAAAGCCAGTTTTAATCTTTCCCTCATATCTAAAACTTCAATTTCGTCAGTATCTGTCAATACTACAGTCACAAAATCTTCAGAATATTTTTTTATTAATTCTTCAAACTTTCCTTCCTCTATTCTTACATTTCTCATCGGCTTTAAAGGCAAGTTTGTAACTTTAACTCCTGTACCATTTTCCCCTATATCTACCATTAATATACCTTTTTCCTGTCCAGCCTCACTTACTGAATATGCCATAGGTGTGCCACAATATCTTATAGTTTCACTACCTACTTTCATAGGCTTGTGAATGTGTCCTAAAGCTGAATAGTCAAATTTTTCAAGTACATCAGCGTCTATACAATCTGTATTGCCAACTGTTTTTACTTCCGATTCAGTACGTTCTATATTTTCAGCTTTTTCACCTTTAGGAAGATAAAATTGATGGCTCACAATAATATTTCTTTGGCTTTCGTCTATATTTTCTCTTTCGAAAAATTTATGAAATGCTTCATTATATAGTATTTTCAGTTCCATATCGTAACCTAGTATACTCTTAATATCAGCTGTATTTACATATGGCAAAAGATAAAAGTTTATATTACCAAATTCGTCCTGTAATATAACCTTTTTTATGTAATCCTCCTGTGTTCTAGGTGGTATACCTACCATATATATTCCTTGTTTTTCTAATATTTCACTAAAACAGCCTATACGCTGTCTGCTATCGTGATTACCACTAATCATCATTATAATAATACCGCTGTCTGTTTCCCTAATTTTATTAATAAATCTGTCAAACATTTCAATGGCATCTCCTGACGGCATAGCCCTGTCATAAATATCACCGGCAATAACAATTACATCAGGCTTATATTCCTTCATCTTCTCTATAATTTCATTAAAAATATATTCCTGTTCTTCCCTCAAATCATAACCATATAGCTTAATTCCAATGTGTAAATCCGATAAATGAAATATTCTCATTTTTACCACCTCTTTATATAAATATTGTCTTTAGTATACCATAAAAAAATACAAAACAAAACTAATATTAAAACATATTAATAATATTTTCACACAAAAAAGCAACCTCAAATGAGATTGCTTTTAAATATTACTACACCGTCAACACAATTTTATTTTCTCCAATTTCCTTTACACTTAACTCTATGCCATAGACATTTTTAATAAGTTCCTCAGTTATAACATCATTAGGATTGCCCTCTGCCAAAATTTTGCCGTCTTTCATAGCAATAATACAATCGCTATAGGCTATTGACTGATTTATGTCGTGAAGAACCATTATAATAGTAATTCCATACTCTGTATTTAATTTTTTTACCAATCTCAATATTTCAATTTGGTATCTGACATCAAGGTAAGTTGTAGGTTCGTCTAAAAAGAGAATTTTTGTGTTTTGTGCCAAAGCCATAGCTATCCATACTCTTTGGCGTTGACCACCGGAAAGATTAGAAATCTGCTTTTTGGCAAATTCAGAAACACCTGTTACTTCCATAGCAAAATTTATGTATTTTTCATCATCAGCATAATTTCTTCTGCCTTTATCTATGTGTGCTATTCTGCCATAGCTTACAAGTTTTTCAACTGTAATGTCACTAGGTGCTGTATTATACTGATGCACAATGGCAACCTGTCTTGCAAAGTTTTTGAGTGAAATATGCTTTATGTCCTCTCCATTTAGTAACACACTACCTTTTTGAGGTTTTAAGTTCTTTGTTATGACATTAAAAAGTGTAGACTTGCCACAGCCATTTGCTCCTATAATGGTAGTTATTTTTCTCTCTTGTACTTTAAATGAAATATCATTTAAAACCTTATGATTGCCATAAGAAAATTCAATATTTTTAATTTCCATATGTTTTATCACTCCTTTTAAGAAGAAAAATAAAGAAAGGTCCTCCAACAACTGACATTATAATTGCCGGAGAAATTTCATAAGGATAGGCAATAAGTCTGCCTACTGTATCAGCAAGGAGCATTATAAAAGCCCCTAACAAAGCCGAAAATGGCACAAGCAATTTATGTTCGCTACCTACAAGCAATCTGCCCATATGTGGCACAATAAGCCCAACAAAGCTTATTGCTCCGGCAACAGCAGTTGTAATTGACGCAAGCAATACAGCTACAACAGATATTACAACTCTAAGTCCATTTACATTTACACCTAAACCTCGCACTGTTTTATCCTCAAGAGCAAGGAGATTACACTTGCCGGAAATCACAAAGGCAAGTACAAGACCAATTACAACATAAACACATAAAAGTTTCACATCGTTCCAAGTTTTCATTGAAATATTTGCATTAATAAGTTCTGATGCACTTTGATAATTCTGACTACTCATAGAACCAAAACCACTAGATAAGCCTGAAAACACTGCATTAATTGCTATACCCACAAGTATAATTCTAAGAGGTGAAAAGCCATTTTTGTAGGAAAGGCTATATACAAGGACACAAGCCACCATACCTCCTAAAAATGAAAATATAGGAGTAAATAAAAACCAAGTTGGGAAAAATACTATAATAATTGCACTTACAAAGCCTGCACCAGAGGAAATACCTATAATTCCAGGGTCAGCAAGAGGATTTTTCAAAACAGCCTGAAAAAGCACACCACTTACAGCCAAGGCTGCACCTGACAACATTGCTATTAGTATTCGAGGAAATCTTAAATCCAAAATAATATTTACATTGTCATTGTGTTCAATGAAAATTCCTCTTAAAAGTTCCCCATAGGAAACCTTTACACTACCGGAATTTACAGCCACAACAAAAAGTACAGCTAACAATATTAATATAATTACAAAACTCAATATTTTTTTACACTTCATATCAATCACCATAAAGTATCGGTTCAAGGTCAGCTAATGCCTGTGGATAGTCAAATGTTGCACTCATACCAAAAAGCATATAGTCCATATCGTAAACTTTGCCATTTTGAACTGCTCTAAAATGTTTCCAAATATCATTAGTCGAAAACTCCTTATCAAACATTTCAAGGGCTTCTTTTGGAACACCATGAGCTGTTCTTATAATAATATCAGGGTCACGAGCAAGCATTTCCTCCGGATTTACAGTAAGAAAATCCTTTGTGTCATCGTGGAATATATTTGTACCTCCGGCAAGCTCAACAAGTGAACCTGCATAGGAATTTTGTGTTGCTACAAGATAACTACCAGGAAGACCTGTAAGCACAAGAACCTTCGGACTTTTGCCACTATGCTTATTTTTGTAGCTGGAAATAAATTCATTATATTCCTTTACAATAGCATCTGCTTCAGCACTTTTGCCATACTTGTCACCTATTAATTTAACACTGTCATAAAGACCCTTTACACTTCTTAAATTTAAGAATGTAGAATTAACACCAATATTTTTATATTTTATTTCTAAATCACCTTTTAATGTATCTGGACCTATAACATCAGTTGGATTTAAACTCTTTATAATTTCCATATCCGGAGACATTGGCGAACCAACAGTCTTTACTCCATTGTATCTTGATGCTATGGCTGTAACTGTAGTCTGTGGTACACCTACAAGTCCAATGCCAAGTCTATCCATAATATCACAAACAGCAGCAGAAGTTGCTACTATTCTAGCACCTGTTGGAATTGTAGTTTCCTTAGGCTTTGAGGCATTAAGTACAGCCTTACTTACCGGCTGTTTTTTACCTGAACTGGCTTCTGCAATTACAGCAGAATTAACTTTGCCTGTACTTCCACCTGTAGACTTTGCTGTTGTGTTAGGTGATGAATTTGTAGCATTTGCCTTCACAGTAGTTGTTTCTGTTGTAGCTACAGTTGTAGTTTGTGTAGTTGTCAAGGTTGTAGTTTCTGTACTTGTTTCTTCTGTTACCTCTGTAACCTGTTCTTCTTCTGTAGATTTTTTACCACAACCTGTAAAACAGCCTAAAATCAATACAAAACACAATATTAAAGCTATTGCTTTTAACTTCACTATATATTCCCCTTTCTTACTTTCCGTAATAAGCCATAAAGTTATTAATCATAGAGGCAACATCACCTCTTGTAGCTGGAGAAGTATAATCATAGCCATTTGTATTCTGCTTTGTAATAATACCTGCCTTACCTGCTTTAATTACATTTTCCTTTGCCCATTCACTTACACCTGTTGTGCTAGGAGAAATACTCTTTGTTTCAAGGGAAATATTCTTGTACTGTGCATACTTTACAAGTATAATAGCAGCCTGTTCACAAGTTACAGGAGTGTCAGGGCTAAATGATGTACTGCTTACACCATTTACAATGCCATTTTTATTTGCCCACGCAATATATGGAGCATAATAAACTGAATTGTCTACATCAGTAAATGTAGCAGTACCGGAAATATTTTCGCCACTTAATCTACCTAAAACAGTTACGAACATACCTCTAGTCATTTCCTTATCAGGAGAAAATGTTACATCAGAAGTGCCACTGAAAAGTCCCTTGTTCACTACAGCCTTAATAGCATCTGATGCCCAATGATTTGTAATATCAGTAAACTTGTCACCTGCTGTCTGTTCCTTTTCTGTAACCTTTTCTTCTTCTAACTTACCATTTGAGCTTTCAGCCTTTGATGTATCACATTTCCAATAGAAGCATACATCTCTGCCCATTGGCACTACATACATTTTTGTCTGAACATAGGCATCTGTACTTGGAAGTTCAAACTGAATGTCAGCACTGTCTGTTGATGAGCTTTCCTTTAAAACATTGTATTTAACTTCGTTATACTTGCCCTTTGGACTTTCCTGAGTTGCAATTCTGATATTTGAAAGATTGCTGTACAACTTCATACGCATTGTAATAGTAACTTTGCCATTTTTCTGTTCTATTTCGGCTTTTTCGTCTATTACACTTCTGCACATACCTTCTCCTAATTCAGAATTACCTGTACCTCCGTCATCAGTTTTGCCTGTATCCGGATTAACGTAGGATGTTACAGTTTTTACTGTATATGTACCGTCATCTATGGCAAAAGCACTTGATACCATAATGCCTACCATTAATATGGTAGACAATGTCAATGCTCCCATTTTCCTAAAAATATTTTTCATAATACGTTCCTTTCATAAACTTGGGAAGGCTTTTTCAACCTCCCCAAAATCAATTATTCTGTTTCAGCTGTATTTTCTGTTATTTCATTTTGTGGCATATAGGCATCTATGAACTTTACAAACATTGTTGCAATTTCTGCTCTTGTTGCTGTTCCCTTAGGGTCAAAGTTGCCATTGTCCCTGCCGTTTAGAATACCGTCTCTTGCAAGTGCATTTACACTTTCAACAGCCCAGCTACTTATTTTGTCAGTGTCTTTAAAATTACTGCCTGAATAAATTTTGCTAAGTTCAATATTTTGACTCTTTGCAAAGTTATAAAGCATAACAGCCATTTGTTCTCTTGTTATATTTCTTGAAGAACCAAATTTGCTATGGCTTAAACCACTTACAACACCATTTTCAACTGCCCACATTACATATGGATAGAAGTAATCGTTATTTTTTACATCTGTAAACTTGTTATCTCCTGTTTTGCTTGTACCAACTCCTGCAAGTCTGCCTAATACAGTAATAAACATAGCTCTTGTTGCTGTATTGTTAGGAGCAAATTCAGTATCACTTATACCAGTAAAAAGACCCATATTTACAGCTGATAAAATATTGTCATATGCCCAATGATTTTCAATGTCACTAAAGGCTACTTTATTATTATCAATATTTGTATTTTCTTCCTTTGTAACTGTATCAGTCTTTTCTTCTTCCTTGACTTCTCCTGTGCTTTCAGCTACAGCAAATAAGCCAAATTCCTTAACTGTTACCACATAATATTTTTTATCCTGTGAAATAGTGTATTCAAGTTCAGTTTTAGTTGGTTCATAGGTCTTGTCGCCCTTGTTTATTCTGTAAATAACAACATTTTTGTCATTGTCCTTTACCGGAATATATACCTTAGCCTGACCATTTGGCTTCACCTCAGTACTACCTACTAAAGCCTTAATGTCAAAAAGTCTGAAATCAGTATTTCCTAAAAGGCTTTCAGCTGTTTTGTATTCTTCACCGGAGCTTACAACATCTGTACTAAATGTTGTGCCGTCATCAAATACAAATTCATCAGCTTCAATTTTAACACCAGTATCTTCATTGCTTGTATTTACAGAACTGCCACCACCTGAACTACTTGAACCATTTGCTGAGGAAGAATCCGGATTTAATGTAGCACTATCATCTGTTTTACTCATTGAATCCCAATTAAGTTTTAATCTGGCAGAAAGACTTCCACCGGCACTAGCCATAACACCGTCCATTGGAGTATATGGAACACTGATTTGAACATTTAAAAATTCTTTTTCCATATAGTTTGTAGTGAAAGAGAATTTAGAAACATAGTCAAATTTATGTTCTTTACCGTCAAACTTTGTATTTGTAGTAAATGGAGCTTTAGATAAAACCTTTATTGTTGTATCACTACTTTGAATACTCTTTAAAGCTGAAGTATAGCCACTTACAGCCACTGGATTTGATGCAACTTCCACTGTTGCAATGCCGTTATTTACAGTAACTAAAGCCTGTCTGTTGTTTTCAAAAGCTGAATTTCCCATTGATTCCTGGTCAATATTTGCATTCCATAAAGCTATAGGCATCCAATACTTTCCGTCTTCAATAGTTTCTGAACTACCACCATTATTTGAATTTTTAGTATCTGCAATTACATAAATACCTGCTGTATTAATTTCAGCACTGAGAATATTGTCAACTATTGTAGACTCTACAACTTCATAATTGTTGTCATTTGTCACTCTATAAAGTTTTGTTGTAGCCTTATCAAAATCTGTTACATCAACATTTAAAAGAAGATTTTCAGCATTTTCATTAAGGGCAAAATCAATATTCATAATTTTGCTATTTACAGCTTTATTGATAATTTCCTTTAATGGTTCAACTTTTTCACTATCTTTTTCAATTTTATCTATTGTAACATCATTAGCAACAGAACCTTCCACAGCTTCTATTTTAGCACCTAATTCCTCATTGTTTGCCACAACCGTTTTCTGCTGTGGTGCAAATGTAATAGTAACATCATTTACTGCTGAATTTACCATTCCGTCTTTAACAGCAATAGCCTTTACAACTATATCACCACCAAAAACAGAAGGAGCTGTTACTTCAAATCCTCCTGTGTAGAGTTCTGAATTTTCATTAGGCTCACTACCGTCAGTTGTATAATAAATTTTAGCATTTTCTGTTGAAGAAGTAATGCTTACCTTCACCTTTTCACTGTTACTAGCCTGTGTTTTATCTACATTTATAACAGGAGCTGAAACAATGCTTTCTGTATTGTCATTTTTTATAACTTCTGCATTATCCCAATCAAAATCAATTCTGGCAGCCTGATTGTAAATCCCCATAGCATCTACATCAACTCTGACAAAAATGTGGTTTTCCTTTTCAGCATTTCTTTCTAATCTCATTACTCTTGGGAATTCAAATTGTTCAAGGTTGCCACTTGTATATTCCATACCATAGTCCATATACTTTTCAACTACTTCTGCCGGAATTTCATAATTGCTGTCGCCCCACCAACCATAGTCCATATTTTCAGCAGTTGGGTAGCTCCACATATTTATTAAATGACCATAAAGACCGTTTAAAGTAACAGCCTTAAACTTTAAATCAACAACTGACTTTCCGTCTTTTACTGTTACAATGGCATTTCCGTCTAAAGCACTATGTCCCATAGATTCTAAAGTTGGGTTTGCTGTCTGTACCATTTTTATTGGCACACTATAGGAAACTTCCTTGCTTTCATTTTCTATTTTCTCAAGACTATTAGCATCAACTTTCACTCTTACAATATGTGTCATCTGTCCAAATTTACCGGCATTTACTACTATTTGAACATAAGCAATATCATTTACACCATTTAGAGTAATTTCAACGTATTTATTTTCGCCATTGTTTACTACTTCAAGTTCATTACTATTTTCGCCAATCACTTGAGCAAGAGAAACAATAAGGTCACTTGTATAAGCAAGTCTTACTTTTAATTTGCCATTTTCAGATACAACATAGGCTTTCTCTTTTTCAAAATAGTTCCCAGCCATTGAATCTGCATCTGTTTTTTCGTTAAGTATAGAAATCTTGCCTGTATATTCACCATTTGCTATTGTAACAACTTCTGTAGTAGCTTCTGATGTACTTTCAGTTGTACTCTCTGTAGTTGTCTCTGTTGTACTTTCTGTTGTACTTTCTGTTGTGCTTTCAGTTGTACTCTCTGTAGTTATTTCACTTGTAGTTTCGGTTGTGTCTTCATCACCCATTACAACGGCATTGTCCCAATCAAGGTCAAGTCTTGCTACTTGGTCAAAGCCAGCCATAGCATCAACCTGTATTCTAATATAAATATAGTTTTCTTTTTCAGCACTTCTATTTATTTTTACAGACTTTATAAATTCTGACTGTGTTGTATCTCCCTGATTATACTGTAAGCCGTAGTCCATATAGGTTTCTGCAACTTCTGCCTCTATTTCATTAGCACTGTCGCCCCATCAACTATAGTCCATTTTTTCTGATGTTGTATAACTCCACAACTTAGTAAGATGACCATATAAACCGGCAAAATTTGTAGCCTTTAAATTTAATTCAACTGTTGATTTTCCATTCATTACTGTAACAACAGCATTACCATTTAAAGCACCGTTACCCATTGATTCAACAGTTGGATTTGATGCCTGTACCATTTTTATCGGAACACTATATTTAACAGCCTTTTCTTCTTCAACCTTTGTAATTGTATCAGTTTTCACCACTACTCTTACAATATGTGTCATTTTACCAAAGCTACCTGCATTTACTACTATCTGCAAGTAACCAATTTCATCAACACTATTTAAAGTAAGCTCAACATATTTCTTGTCGCTCTCTGTCATAACCTCTAGGTCTGTAATTTCATCACCTGTTTTCTGACCAAGGCTATCAAGTAAATCTGTTGTATATTCTATTCTTAACTTGACTTTGCCATTTTCTACTGTTACCGGCACTTGTGTACCGTTAAAGTATCTGCCAGCCATTGACTCTGTGTCAATATTTTCATTGAGGAAAGATATATCAGCTGTATATTTTCCGTCATCTAATGTATTTTCTGAATAAGAAACATAATCTGAAATAATATCATTTTCTGTAAGACTTTCCACAACTTCTTCAAATACACTTTCTGTTGAAGTTTCTGCATTGTATTCATCAATATCGCTTTCTGTTGTTTCTTCTATGTATTCTTCATCAGTTACACTTGTAACTTCTTCTGTAGTTTCTTCTATTGTGGTTTCCTCTGTACTCTCCTCAGTCTGTTCTTCTGAAACAAATTCTTCTTCAGACAAGTCTGTATTTTCAGAATCCACCTCTGTTACATTTTCAATACCTGTATTTACGTCTGCCAAAGTGTTTAACGGAGCATTTGATGCTGCCATTGCACTAGCAAGAAAAACTGAAAGGTATCTCTTGTATTTCATATTTTTTACTTCCTCCTAAAAATAGTCAAAAATATACAAAAATATTATAGTTTATTTCTAAAAGCATTAAAAGTAAATCACATTTAATTTACTCTTTATGTGCCGTAGACTATAACAACGCTTTTAAATTTGGTTAGCTGTTGCTAACTTATTTATAAAAATTAAAGCTTTAAAAGTATTTTTAACAATGATTTGTGCAGTTAGTTTTATCTAACCTAAATCAAATTTCCCCATTTACAAATTTAAGGAACAGCTATAATAGCCATTCCTTAATCATAAAAAACAATATAAACTTGTATAGGGGCTTGGCTGCCCACCTTTTTCAAAACACTTAAAGCCATTGTTAGCTGATGCTAACCTTTTGAGATTATATTATTTTTTTCGGCCTTTGTCAACAGGCTTATTGATATTTTTGTTTCAATAACTATTCTTCTATTTTCTTTAACAACTTAAAATTAAATGTAATTTCTGCTATTGATTCAGGCATTTTCATTGTAGTTGCTGCTACCTTTATTTTGATTATACCCACTGATGCCTTTTCAAAATCGTCTTTTTGGTACAATATTTCTTTTAATGGTATTATCCAATTACTATCTTCTTTCTGCTTAGACAATACCCAAGCCATATTTGTATCCAAATAATAGAGTTCCTGTAATTTTCCCTTTAATATTTGACTGGTTTTGGATTTATAATATATTTCTTTAGACTTTAAAACTATATATTGACTATCTTTTTCCATAACCAAAATTGCAGGATGATAAAAGCCCTTATCTCCCATAGAAGGAGTTTCGCCGCTACTTTGTACAACCTGAAAAGGTATTTCATATTTACCAAATTCTATATTCATTTTCTTTTCGTCATTACTATTTTTGTTTATTGCAAAATTATAGTCCTTTTCTCTAAGTTGTGTAAGTTTGTCTATAAATTCCTTGTCAAAACTACCACATATTTTTTTATATTCATTTTCACAAAGTTCTTTTTCTATGCCAAAAAAGCCATTAAATAATGACATAAATTCAAACTTTTCTCTATCAGTCTGGTTTAAAATTTCCCAAGACTTTTCTGTAAGAATATAATTATTTTCAGATTTATTTATATAACCGTTTTCTTCTAAATTTTTCAAGGCTATGCTGGCTGTAGACTTTTTCACACCCAAATATTCACATATATATTTTTGTGTAACCTTGCCTCCTACCAGCTGTTTTATAGCCAGTATATAGTTTAACTGTGCCTTACTTAATTCCATATCTTTACCTCCAAATCATAAAACAAACATCATATTTTAAAATAAATACAATTTTTTCTTTTGTCAATAGTTTTTATTTTCAATAAGACTTGATAAAATTTCCAAACAAAAAAATGTTGACAAAATCCATTTGAGATTATATAATAATCCAAAATTAATATTTCAAATTAAATTGGTTGCCCACCTATATGATTTGTTTATTTTGTTACAGAATTTCCAAAATCATTTAGGAGGGCTTTTTTATGCTTAATAAACGCCTTTTGGAACTTATTCCTAAGGTATTTACTTATACGGCACAGTCAGTATTTTTCCAATGGCTGTCTCTACTTTGCAATATTGCATTTACTATTTCAATTTGCCGTTTCATTAATTATTGTTTCTACAATAAAACGTTTAACTCCCAAATTTTAATTGAAACTTTAGGTATAACATTAGTTTCCATTTTGTTGCGAGCCTTATTTACAAAAATCAATATAAATATAACCTCTCGTACATCACAACAAGCAAAAAAAATATTAAGAGAAAAAATATTTGATAAACTTTGTAAAATAGGTATTTCCTACAAAAATTATATTTCAACGGCTGAGGCTGTTCAGGTAAGTGTGGAAGGTATTGACCAGTTGGAAATTTATTTTTCACAATATGTACCTCAGCTTTTTTATTCAATAATTTCTGTAGTTACACTTTTTATACTTTTCAGCATTTTTAGTATTAAGGTAGCTGTAATTTTTATTGTTTGTGTTCCAATTATACCCTTGTCTATTGTGTTAATACAAAAGTTTGCAAAAAGGCTTTTGTCAAAATATTGGAATAGTTATACAAATTTAGGCGACACCTTTCTTGAAAATATACAAGGACTTACTACCCTTAAAATATATGGCTGTGATGAACAAAAGCATATTGAAATGAACAAAAATGCCGAGCTTTTCAGAAAAGCAACTATGAAAGTATTAATAATGCAACTTAATTCTATTTCTGTAATGGACCTAGTTGCCTTTGGTGGTTCAGCTATTGGCATAATTATAGGAATTTCAGAGTTTAACAATGGCAGTATTTCTCTTTTAAATATGCTCATCATTATTCTTTTATCAGCCGAATTTTTTATACCTCTCAGACAGCTTGGCTCATTTTTCCACGTTGCTATGAATGGTACTGCTGCTGCTGATAAAATATTCAGAATATTGGATATGGAAGATATAGAAATAAAAAATAATACTACTACATTAGATGATTACAATATATGTTTAAAAAATATTTCTTTTTCTTATGACGGAAGCAGAACAATATTGAATAATATTAATATTACATTGCCAAACAAAGGACTTTTCACTCTTGTGGGTAAAAGTGGCTGTGGTAAATCAACTATAGCATCAATACTTACAGGCAAATTAAAAAACTATAGTGGCAGTATAAAGTTGGGCAATGCTGAACTTTCTGATATTTCAGAAAATTCACTTATGAATATGGTTACATATATACCTCACAACAGTTATATTTTTAAGGGAACTATTGAATACAATTTAAAAATGGGTAAAAATGATGCCACAAAAAATGAAATGTTAAATGTTCTTCAGAAAGTAAATTTACTTGATTTCGTCAACAGTGAAAATGGTTTAAATACAGAAGTAACTGAACAGGGTAACAACCTTTCCGGAGGTCAAAGACAACGTCTTGCCATAGCAAGAGCATTACTTCACAATACACCAATATACATTTTTGACGAGTCTACATCAAATATAGATTTGGAAAGTGAAGAAGACATTATGAATGTAATATATGAACTTGCTAAAGAAAAAACAGTCATTATGATTTCACACCGACTTGCAAATGCCATTAATTCAAATAATATTTACGTTATTAATAAGGGTACTGTTATAGAAAATGGCACACATACTGAACTTATGGAACAATCAGGCTATTATGCTGAGCTTTTCAATAAACAGCAAAACCTAGAAAATTTCAACAAGGGAGGTATAGAAAATGAATAGACGAAGTGGTTTCAAAATAATGTCAAAGCTCATAACATTAATAAATCCATTAATTCATTATATGTTATTTGCTGTCATAATGGGTGTTTTGGGATTTTTATGTGCTATATTTATTCCTGTTTTTGGTGTTATTGGTGTTTTAACAGTTTTAGGTTATAATATTACATTTTCACTTAAAACAATTTTTATACTTCTTATGTTATTGGCAGTTTTTAGAGGTATTTTAAGATATGGCGAACAGGCTTGTAATCACTATATTGCTTTTAGAATACTTGCCGTAATAAGAGATAAGGTTTTTACAGTTCTTCGCAAACTGTGTCCGGCTAAATTAGAGGGTCAGGATAAGGGAAACCTTATTTCACTTATAACAAGTGATGTAGAACTTTTGGAAGTTTTCTATGCCCACACTATTTCGCCTATACTTATAGCATTAATAATATCTGTATTTATGGCATTGTTTATAGGCAGTTTTTCTCCTCTATTAGGTATAATTGCTATATTAGCTTACTTTTTCGTGGGTGTAATCATTCCAATTATAAATAGTAAAAAAGTTAAAAATGACGGGTTAGCCTATAGAAATAAAGCCGGAGAATTAAACAGCCTTTTTCTTGACAGTTTAAGAGGATTACAGGATTTATTACAATTTTCATTTACTGAAAAAAGGAAAAATGAAATAGCCAACAAAACTGCCGAAAGCAAAGCACTACATAAAAAACTTAAAGCCGGTGAAATTTCATCAAGAAATTTTACAGAGGGTACAGTATTTGTTTTTAATATTATAATGATTATTACAGCATCAATACTGTATTTTAACAATAAGATAGATTTTTCAGAAATGGTAATTTCCATTACAGCTCTTGTAAGCTCCTATGGTCCAGTAATCGCCCTTAGTAATTTATCTAACAATTTAGCACAGACCTTGGCTAGTGGCGACAGAGTTATTTCCCTTTTAGAAGAAGAACCTGTGGTAGCTGAAATAGAAAACGGCATTGATAAAAACTTTGATGAAATAGAATGTAAAAACTTGTCTTTTTCATATGATAGTATTAAAATATTGGATAATATTTCAATTAAAATAGAAAAAAATAAAATTACAGGTATTTTAGGCAAAAGTGGTTGTGGCAAATCCACACTTTTAAAGTTAATTATGAGATTTTGGGATAGAAATAGTGGAGAATTATTATTGTCAGAGACTCCTATAGAAAATATTAATACACGCTCATTGAGAAAAAATGAAAGTTATTGCACACAAGAAACATATTTATTTAATGATACAATAGGAAATAACATAGCTATAGGCAAAATTGGTGCAACAAAAGAAGAAATAATAAAATCAGCAAAACATGCATCTATACATCAATTTATTTCTGAACTTCCAAAAGGTTATGACACACCTATTGGAGAATTAGGAGATAGACTTTCTGGAGGAGAAAAACAGCGAATAGGTATTGCCAGAGCCTTTTTATCAAACGCTCCAATTATGCTTTTAGATGAACCCACAAGCAACCTAGACAGCTTAAATGAAGCAATAATATTAAAAGCACTACACAACGCAACAGACAAAACTATAGTTTTAATTTCCCATAGAAAATCTACCCTTGCTATTGCCGACCATATTTATTCTATGGAAAGTGGGAGAAACAGTTAATGAATAAAATAGAAAAAGAAAAACAGATTTCAGAACTTATGATTAAGCTATATTGCAATAAAAACCACAATACTAAAAAATCATTATGCCAACAATGTGAAACATTAAAAGACTACACTTTCAAAAGAATAGATTATTGCCCTAATAGACAGACAAAAACTTTTTGCAGTAGTTGTGAAACTCATTGTTATAAAAGGGATATGGCTGAACAAATAAGAAAAGTAATGCGATTTTCCGGACCTAGAATGTTGCTTTATCATCCGATAATGGCAATAAAACATATTATAGACACAATAAGGAGTTGATTTTTTGAAATATTTATACATAGCACTTGGATTATTATCAATGGCTGTAGGTGCAGTTGGGGTAGTACTTCCCCTTTTGCCTACAGTACCATTCCTACTTTTAGCTTCTTTCTTTTTTGCCAAAGGTAGTGATAGATTTCATAACTGGTTTAAATCTACAAAACTTTACAAAAACCACCTTGAAAGTTTTGAAAAAAGCAGGAGTATGACATTAAAAACAAAGCTTTGTATTGTACTTCCAGTTTCATTTATGCTTTGTATGGCATTTTTAATGATGCACAATTCTATTGGCAGGGCAACTATAGTAGTTCTCTTAATTGTAAAATACTATTATTTTATATTTAAAATTAAAACTATATCTCCAGTAAAAATAGAAAAATAGTTAAAAGGCTATGGGATTAATTTTCTCCCATAGCTTTTCTTTTTGCATCTAAATACGCAACAGCTGAAAGCCCAGCTATATTGCCCTGTCCTGCTGCCTTTATATATTGATAAGGTTTGCCTACAATATCTCCGCAAGCAAAACAGCCTTTTATATTTGTTTCCATTTGTGAATTAACTACAATATGGTTATCCTTTATTTCCAATCCAGACACAAGCTGTGACGGAGGTATACTGTCACGCAATATAAAAATACCGTCTACTTCATAATTATTTTTTTCAGTCTGTAAAGACTTAACTTTGTTTTCTCCTATTACAGCAGTTGGCTTTTCATCTATTATAGTAACTTTGTCAGATAATTTTGTTTCTTCTTTATACATGGGAATATATAAAACTTTTTCGCATACTTCTGCTAAAAATTCAGCCTCTGACTCCTCTTTTGGACTGTAACCTACTACAGCAACTGTTTTGTTTCTGTACAACGGTGCATCACAAGTAGCACAATAGCTTACACCTCTGCCTAAAAGCTCATTTTCTCCTTTAAAAGCCTTTCCAGTAACTATACCTGTAGCGACTATTACTGTTTCAGCCTCATAAATATCCTGTGAAACCTGTAATCCAAAATAACTTCCCATTGGATATACAGCATTTACTTTTCCATCTGTAATAGTAATATCCATAGAGTTAATGTGGTTTTCAAATGCTTTTGCCAAATCTTTTCCTGAAATAGCTGGTAAGCCTAAATAATTCTGTATTTGGTGTGCTTTTTGCACTTTATCACTAAAATTAGGATTTCCTATTAATAATATTTTCTTATTTCTAATTTTTGCAGTTATTGCAGCTGACAATCCAGCTGGTCCTGTACCTATTATTGCTATGTCATATCTTTCCATAAACATTTCTCCTAAAAACCTTAATTTCTATATTTACATTTTATCAAATACCATTCCTTTGTCAATAATTTTTATTGTTTCCAAAATTATAAAATTTATATTTGCCATTAACTTCATACTATGATATAATCGTTTTACAAAATTGTATATAGGGTGTGCCTGAATTACAGAAGACTGCCGAAATAGACTCATATTACTATGGGTTTATTTCGGTTTTTTTATTTTATGTTGGAGGTTATATGATGAATATAATGATTGATAACTACGACTCGTTTGTCTACAACCTGTCTGCCTATTTTCAAGAATTGGGACAGGATATAAAGGTAATAAGAAATGACAAAGTGACAATTAATGAACTTAAAAATATAGAAGATTTAAGTGGAATAATAATATCTCCCGGTCCGGGTAATCCAAAAGATGGTGGTATTTCAGAGGAAGTTATAAAATATTTTTGCAATAAAGTTCCTATTTTAGGTGTATGCTTAGGTCATCAAATTATTGCCCATTCCTTTGGTGCTAAGGTTTGTTGTGGTTCTACGCCAGTACATGGAAAAGTAACTGAAATAACAAATAACGGTACAGGACTTTTTAATAATCTTCCAAAACACTACAATGTAACAAGATACCATTCCTTGGTAGTAGATAAAGCCTCCCTACCCGATGAGTTAAATATTGATGCCATTTCAAGTGACGGTGCAATTATGGCAATTTCCCACTATAAGTACCCGATTTATGGAATACAATTTCATCCAGAGGCTGTTTTAACAGAAAATGGGCACGAAATACTAAATAACTTTATTGCAATATGTCAACAATGGAGGTATAAAAATTGTCTTTAAAATATAAAAAGCTGAAAAAATATTTTCCCGCCGAAATATTATATTCCCACTTTCACAATACAAAGTCCGTTTTTCTGGATTCTTCTTTAAAGAATAAATATGGCAAATACTCTGTAATAGGGTTATATCCCTATTTGGAAGTAAAAGAAAGTAACAATATTTTAAAAATAAATGATAAGGAAACAAAAGGAAATTTATTAGATTTTTTAGACAGCTATATTAAAGAAAATAAACAGGAAAATAATACTGAACTTCCTATTATTAGTGGTGCTATAGGCTATTTAACCTATGACTATGGTAGAAAATTTGAAAGTATATCTTCAAAACATAATAAAGAAGTGAATATACCTGATGCTTTATTTACATTTTATGACCTGTACATAATTGAAGATTTAGAAAAAAGAGAAATTTACATTTCTACTCAAGAAAAATTTAATTCCATAGAAAATTATGAAAACAAAATAGAAAATATATTAAATAAAAATAACATAAGCTCTGATGAAAATACAATTTACAATATTACTTCTGACTTTAGCAAAAATGGATATTTAAATGCTGTAGAATCTATGAGAAATTTTATTAAAACTGGAGATATTTATATTGCAAATATGACAAGGCAAATTAAAATAGAAAGTAACAGAAAGCCTTATGATATTTTTTGTTATTTAAGAAAACATAATCCCTCTCCTTTCGGTGGTTATTTTAATGACGGCAATTTTCAAATTGTAAGTGCATCTCCAGAAAGATTTTTGGAAGTGCGAAATGGTATAGTAGAAACACGCCCAATAAAAGGCACTAGAAAACGAGGTGCAACCCCTAAAGAAGATATACTATTGAAAAAGGAATTGGAAAATTCCGAAAAAGATAAAAGCGAGTTATTAATGATAGTTGACCTAGAGAGAAACGACTTAAACAGAGTATGTAAGGCAGGAAGTGTAAAGGTAAGTGAATTATTTAATGTTGAAGAATATGCAACTGTCTTTCATCTGGTATCAACTGTTCGTGGAGAATTAAAAGAGGATAAAACTGTTATTGACCTGCTTAAATCTACTTTTCCTGGTGGCTCAATAACTGGTGCACCTAAAATTCGTGCTATGGAAATTATAGACAAGTTAGAACATAGTCAAAGAGGTTTGTATACAGGCTCTATGGGATATTTAGCACTAAATGGAGATTGTGATTTAAACATTGTAATTCGCACATTGGTTCACAAAAATGGCATTTATAATTTAGGTGTAGGTGGTGGCATTACCTATGAATCAAATCCGGAATTTGAATATGAGGAAACTGAACAAAAAGCAATAGCACTTATAGATGCTATTACAGGAGGAAAAACAGATGAACAATAATTTAAAAATAACAGCAGACGAAGGCTACTGGTTTGGACTGGGAGCTTTTGAAACAATTTGGGTCTACAAAAATAAGGCTGTTTTTATTGACGAACATTTAGACAGACTAAAAAATGCCGTTAATTTCTTAAACATAACACAAGAGCCTATTGACCAATGGATTGATAAGCGAAAAAAAGAAATAGAAAAATATATTTCAGAAAATCCAATGGAAAATGGTGTACTAAAATTAACAGTATCAAAAGAAAATATTACTATTACATCAAGACAAAACACATATACTACAGAACAGTACGAAAACGGTTTTGAACTTGAATACAGTAATATAAGAAGAAACGAAACTTCTCCTTTTACATATATGAAAACATTAAACTATAGCGATTGTATATGGGAAAAGCGAAAAGCAAAAGAAAATGGTTTTGACGAACCTATATTCTTAAATACGAAAGGAGAAATTTGCGAGGGAGCAACAACTAATATATTTTTCGTTTCAGAGGATAAAATTGTAACCCCTCCTGTATCTAGTGGACTTTTAAACGGAATAATGCGACAATACATAATGAAAATAGCAAATGTAGAAGAGCGCATTATTAGACCTGAAAATATTGTCGAGTTTACAGAAATATTTATTACTAATTCTCTTTTAGGTATTATGCCTGTAAAAAGATTTTGTGAACATACTTTTAATTCAAGAAATATTGCAAACAAACTTATAGCTGAGTATTACAAAAATTTATAGACAAAAAAAGATTGAATCCCCACTAAGAGGACTCAATCTTTTTTCCGTTTATTCTTCCTTTACTTTAACATTACCTTTTTAATAATAGCTGTATAAAGGAAAATTCCTAAGAATACTAATGCTACTATTATACCAATAGGATAAGCTATTGCTGTACCAAGATTTAAGCATTCTGGAGCATAAACAAAATATGTTGCTGATACAGCTGACATAAATGTTGCTGGGAATACTGTAATCCAGTAGAACTTTTTATTCTTATATAAGTACATTGATGCTGCCCATAACGCAATCATTGCCAAAGTCTGATTTGACCAGCTGAAATATCTCCAAACGATATTGTAGTTAAGCTGACAAATTATAGCACCAACAAGTAATAACGGCACACAAATAACCAAACGCTTCTTGTAAGATTTCTGATTAATCTTGAACCAGTCTGCAATAACTAATCTTGCTGAACGGAAAGCGGTATCGCCAGATGTAATTGGACAAGCAATAACACCAATCATAGCTAATATGATACCAACGCCACCCATTGTCTTTAAACATACATCATAAACTGTAGCAGCCTGACCAGAGTCAGTTAACAACTGTGTTAAACCTGTCATTAAACCACCAGTTTTTTCATAAACTGCACAACCAGCAGCAGCCCAAACTAAAGCTATAATACCTTCACTAACCATAGCACCATAGAATACTAAATGTGACTGCTTTTCAGACTTACAGCATCTAGCAACCAATGGAGACTGTGTAGCGTGGAAACCAGAAATAGCACCGCAGGCAACTGTAATAAACATAACCGGCCAAACAGGTGTACCAGCTGGGTGTAAGTTAGTTAATGTAATTTCAGGAATTGTATATCCATGAGTAAATATACCTACACCAACACCAATTGCCATAACAATTAAACATATACCAAACAATGGATATATTTTACCGATAATCTTATCAATAGGGATGAAAGTTGCAATAAAGTAATAAACTAAAATTATAATTAACCAAAAGTTTGTGTTTACAAGAAGTCCTGAAGCAACTCCCTGTTTACCAATTAACATCGCAATCAAACTTGCTGGACCGACTGCGAAAACAGCACCAACCATAACAAGAAGAACTACACTAAACACACGCATAATCTGTTTAACCAAACTACCTAAGTACATTCCTGTTAATTCAGAAACTGACGCACCATCATGTCGCATACTTAAAAAGCCAACTGAAAAATCATGTACGCCACCACCTAAAATAGTTCCCAATGTAATCCATAGGAATACGGATGGTCCCCATTGTGCTCCTGACAAAGCACCGTAGATAGGTCCAAGACCAGCTATGTTTAAAAGCTGTATGGTAAATAATTTCCATGTAGGCATTGTAACATAGTCAACACCATCACTTAAACGAACAGCAGGTGTTTCTCTGTCATCAGGTCCATAAACCTTTTCTACAACTTTACCGTAGATAAAATATCCACCAATTAAAATAATAAGACAACTAAAAAAACTAATCATAAGCGTTCCCTCTTTTCCCGTACTAGAAACTTTACCTCTTTAGTTCCCTCATCCCTATTTCATTTGCCTACATTATATAACCATTTTCATTTTTTGTCAATTTTATACAAATATATATTAATCATTTTCCGTTTTTTATTTAAAACCCACTATTAAAGCCACTTTTCAAAAATCCTATTCTAAAAAAATATTATATTTTAAAGGTTTATTTTTAATTTTTATGTGTATATAGTCAAAAAAATTATTAAATTAAGAAATTTTATCCAAATTATTTAAAAATTTATACGAGTTCTTATTTTTTTGACAAAATATTCGTTTTTTCTTCATTTTTATATTGCCAAAAACACAAAAATTTGTTACCATATTCTTTATAATATTATTTCGTTTACATCAAAAATCCTAAACTGTAAACAACAAACGGAGGAAAGCAAAAATGAATTTTTTAGAAGAGCGTATCGTTAAAGACGGTATTGTGAAAGAGGGAAATGTTTTAAAGGTAGACAGTTTCCTTAATCATCAGATGGATATTCATCTTTTTGAACAAATGGGCGAAGAATTTAAGCGTCGTTTCAAAGATAAGCCTATTAACAAAATTTTGACTATTGAAGCATCAGGTATTGGTATTGCCTGTATTGTTGCAAAATATTTTAATGCCCCTGTTGTATTTGCTAAAAAGACTAAGAGTATTAATATTGAGGGCGAAATGTATATCGCTGAAGTTGAATCATTTACTCACAAGTGTAAAAATCAGGTTATTGTATCTAAAAAATTCCTTTCACCTGATGACCATGTTTTAATTATTGATGACTTCCTTGCAAACGGCTGTGCATTACAGGGCTTAATTTCTATTGTATTAGAGGCTGGTGCATCAGTTGAAGGTATTGGTATTGCTATTGAAAAGGGATTTCAGTCTGGTGGTAGAATTATCAGAAACCTTGGTTACCACTTAGAATCACTTGCTATTGTAGATAGTATGGACGCATCTAGTGGTACTGTTGTATTCCACGAACAATAAAAATTAAATAACATAAAGGAAATTTAAAAATGAATAATTCTTCAACAGATAATATTTATTGTCTTGACGGTAAAATTCCTGTTAAACAGGCTATTCCATTTGGTTTACAGCACATTTTAGCAATGTTTGTTGCAAATATTGCCCCTATATTTATTGTTGCTGGAGCTTGTGGTTTATCTAGTGAACAAAGTGCTATGCTTATTCAAAGTGCTATGCTTATTGCAGGTATTGGTACTTTAATACAGCTTTTTCCTCTTTGGAAAATCGGTTCTGGTCTTCCTATTGTAATGGGTATCAGTTTCACTTTTGTTTCTATTATGTGTTTTGTAGGTCCGACTTACGGTTACAATGCCATTGTAGGTGCGGTATTAGTTGGCGGTTTAATAGAGGGTGTTTTAGGTCTTTTGGCTAAATACTGGCTTAAACTTATTACTCCTATTGTTTCTGCCAGTGTTGTAACAGCTATTGGTTTTTCATTGTTATCTGTAGGTGCAGCATCTTTTGGTGGTGGTAGTGGTAGCGAAAACTTTGGTTCTGTTACTAACTGGATTTTAGGTTCTATTACTTTGTTATGCTGTATCTTATTTAATATCTTTGCTAAATCATATTGGAAACAGCTTTCTGTTTTGTTTGGTCTTATTGTAGGCTATATTGTTGCTATATTTATGGGTGTAGTTGATTTTTCTGCTTTAAATAGCACATCAATAGTTACATTACCATCTATTATGCCATTTAAGCCAGAATTTAATATTAATGCTATTATTTCAGTAACATTAATATTCCTTGTATCTGCTACTGAAACTATTGGCGATACATCAGCCCTTGCTGCAACTGGTCTTAATCGTAATGCTACAGTAAAAGAAACTTCCGGCTCTATTGCCTGTGACGGTTTCATTAGTGCCCTTTCATCAGTTTTTGGCTGTCTTCCTATTACATCATTTAGCCAGAATGTAGGTCTTATAGCAATGACTAAGGTTGTTAATAGATATGCTATTGCTGCCGGTGCTATAATTATGATTCTTGCTGGGTTCTGCCCTATTTTCGGTTCTTTACTTGCAACTTTACCTGATGCTGTATTAGGTGGTTGTACTCTTATGATGTTTGGTAATATAGTTATTAGTGGTTTACAGATGATTAGTGGTTGTGGTTATTCTCAAAGAAATATTACAATTGCAGCTCTTTCATTAAGTATTGGTATTGGCTTTACTCAAGTACCAGAAATCTTCAGCATATTCCCACAGATAATTGAAAATGTATTTTCTGAAAACTGTGTTGCTGTTGTTTTCATTGTAGCTATTGTATTAAACCTTATTTTACCTAAAAATATGGAAGCAAAAGTAATTAAAGAAACTGTCGACACAGAAAATAAATAAATTCGATGACTTAAAAAGGCCCACTTCCAACCAAAACAGGGAGTGAGCCTTTTTTCATATATGCTTATACTAAAATCCCACTTTCCTAATTAAAGAAAAGTGGGATTTTTTACGAAATATAAATCCGATAGCTTTTATGTCAAGCCACAAATTAAAGTAAGAAGTATTTAAGAATAAATAATACACTTAAAATATACATTAAGATACTAATTTTCTTATTTTCTTTTCTGTTTACAAGATGTAAAACTGTGTAAGAAATTACACCCATTGAAATACCTTCCGAAATACTAGAGAAGAAAGGCATTGCAATCATACAAATGTAAGCAGGAATAGATTCAAAAGCATCAGCAAAATCAATATTAACAATGTTAGTTACCATATAGAAACCAACAACGATAAGTGCTGGAGCAGTTGCAAATGAAGGAATAGCAAGGAAAATTGGTGAGAAGAATAATGCTAAACCAAATAAGATTGCAGTAGTTAAAGCTGTTAAACCTGTTCTACCACCTTCTGTTACACCTGATGCACTTTCAATATAAGTAGTAGTTGTTGATGTACCTACTACAGCACCAAAAGTAGTAGCAAAAGCATCTGCAAGTAATGCACCCTTAATCTTTGGAAGTTTACCGTCTTTATCTAAAAGACCAGCCTTAGAAGATACACCAATAAGAGTACCAATTGTATCAAATAAGTCTACAAATAAGAATGCAAATACAACTACGATAAAGTTTACAAGGTTGTCTTTGCCTGAAATAACATCAGTAAAGCTAATCTTAAATGCTACTTCCTTAATATCGCCTAAAGCAAAGCTAACGATACCACTAGGAATTAATGAATAGAAACCAGCATCTGGATTAGGAATATATAAGCCAGCAACCTGACAAATAATACCTAAAATCCAAGTAGCAAGAATACCTAAAAGGATATTACCCTTTACATTCTTAGCAACTAAAATACCTGTAATAAGAGTACCGATAATCGCAAGTAATACCGTAATACCTACATCGTGCATACCTACACTACCGGCTGTAAGATTATTGGCTGCTACATAGCCATCAACAGAGAAAAGTGATAATCCATTAGTTACAATATTGGCATTCTTTAAACCAATAATTGCAATGTAAAGACCAATACCAACAGAAACAGCTGTCTTTAATGTTAAAGGAATAGCATTGAAGATTGCAGTTCTAATGTTAGTAACAGATAATAAAATGAAGACAACACCTTCTACGAATACAGCTGAAAGAGCTATTTCCCAGCTGTAACCCATACCAAGAACTACAGTATAGGCAAAGTATGCGTTAAGTCCCATACCTGGTGCTAAGGCAAATGGATAATTGGCAAATAACGCCATAAGTAATGTACCAAAAAAGGCTGAAAGTGCTGTAGCAATAAATACACCATTTGAATTCATACCTGTCGCTGATAAGATGTTAGGGTTTACTGCAAGTATATAAGCCATTGTCATAAAGACTGTAATACCGGCAAGAATTTCCGTCTTAACATCTGTGTTGTGTTCTTTAAGCTTAAAAAGCTTTTCAAACATAGGTCGTTCCTCCCTTAAAAATATTAAATTTTACTTACTAAACAATTAGATTGATTTTTTCGACACAGGTCAAGCATAATTGTTAAATTTCTGCAAATTATATAGCTAATGTGTCAATTTTTGGTAATAATTGTAATACAAAAACTAAATTCTAAACTTTTTCAATTTTTATTAATATGCCCTTTTTTCTGCATTTTACTTTACACAAAAAAGAAGAACACCTGTTTAAAGATGTTCTCCTTTAGAATATTATTTAGATGCCTTTAAAGCAACCTTTCTGTAAGTATCAAAGTTCATCCACTTGCTAAAGAACTGGCTAGAACCCTCTGAGTCCTTATATTCTTTAAGGAAGTTTTCTACATCTTCCTGTGAATTAACCTTTATTTCAAAACCTCTACCATTTACAACTGGAGTGTTTTCATACTTATACTGAGATACTTCAACAATATCCTTAATCTTCTTATCTCTTATACTAACAGCAACGCCGTCACGAAGTACAATAATATCGAATGTATCAGGATACTTGTAACTTTCGCCCTCTGTTGGAATTTCATCGCCAATAGTGTATGTATTCTTAACTGGCTGATACTTTAATACAGATAAACTTTCTACACTATAATAGAATTCTTCAAAAATATCGCCTCTTGCCTCTAAATCACCATTCTTAAATGATGCTCTATCAGAGAAAGAACCAGCCTTTTCGCTTAAATCTTCAACAACACCACAAGCTGATGTCATATTTGAAACTCTATCAATAAGAATAAGTTCGCCTAATGTCTTATGGTATTCAAACTTGTCTGCAACAATAGGTTCAGCAAGCTGAATTTCGCAAAGTGCAATACCATTCTTAGTTAATGATTCAGCCTTAATATGTTCCCCTGTGTTTACATCAACAGCATAGTTAATCTTTTCAACTACACCAGGAATAGACTTTGTACCAAGCTTTACAATATAGTCCTTACCAGGATATAAAGGTTCATCGTCCATCCATAAAAGTGATACAGTAAGCTTGCCATAAGGTGCAAGATTAGTACCCTTTACAAGTACGCAACCTCTTGAAACATCAACTTCCTTATCAAGTGTAATTGTAACAGGCTGACCCTTGAAAGCAGTATCAGAAGACTTGTCGCCTACAATAATTTCCTTTACATGAGCCTTTTCATTACTTGGTAATGTTATAAGTTCATCGCCTACATTAATGCTACCTGATTCAATCTGACCCTGAAAACCTCTGAAGCTGTGGTTTGGACGGCAAACTCTCTGAACTGGCATATAGAACCCCTGTTCCTCATTCTTTTCAGATACATCAATATTTTCAAGATATGGTAAAAGAGCCTCGCCTTTGTACCAAGGGATATTTTCAGACTTAACTGTTACATTATCGCCCTCTGTAGCAGAAAGAGGAATTACCTGAACATTTTCAAGAGAAAGTTCTTTCTTGAGTTCTTCAATCTGACCAGAAATTTTGTTAAATACTTCTTCGTCATAACCTGCAAGGTCCATTTTATTTACAGCGAAAACAAAGTATCTGATACCCATAAGTTTACAAATTCTTGCATGGCGTCTAGTCTGAACAAGAACACCCTGTGTAGCATCAATAAGAATTACAGCAAGGTCTGCAAAAGATGCACCAACTGCCATATTTCTTGTATATTCTTCGTGACCTGGTGTGTCGGCAACAATAAAACTTCTGTTGTCAGTTGTAAAATATCTGTAAGCAACATCAATTGTAATACCCTGTTCTCTTTCAGCCATAAGACCGTCTAAAAGAAGTGAGTAGTCAATCTTACCACCTCTGCTACCTACTTTACTATCAAGCTCAAGGGCCTTTTCCTGGTCTGCATAAAGGAGCTTTGAGTCGTATAAAATATGTCCGATAAGTGTTGACTTTCCGTCATCTACACTACCACAAGTTATGAATTTAAGTAATCCTTTCATTTTAGAAATAACCCTCCCTCTTACGGCGTTCCATACTGCCGGCAGCTTCGTTATCTATTACTCTTGAAGTTCTTTCAGAAGAAACTGCACTTAATGTTTCATCAATAATTTCATCTAATGTTGTCGCTGTAGATTCAACACCACCTGTTAATGGATAACAGCCAAGTGTTCTAAATCTTACTGACTTGTAAACTGGCTTTTCGCCTTCTTTAAGACGGAATCTATCATCATCAACCATAATGATGTTACCATCTCTTTCAACAACTGGTCTTTCAGCTGCAAAGTAAAGAGGTACAATGTCAATATTTTCTCTCTTTATGTACTGCCAAATATCCTTTTCTGTCCAGTTAGAAATAGGGAAAACTCTCATACTTTCACCTTTTTTAATTTTAGTGTTGTATAACTTCCACATTTCTGGACGCTGGTTCTTAGGGTCCCAAGCATGGTTTTCATTTCTGAATGAGAAAATTCTTTCTTTTGCACGAGATTTTTCTTCATCTCTTCTACCACCACCAAAGGCAGCTGTAAAACCGTACTTGTTAAGTGCCTGTTTAAGTGCCTGTGTTTTCATAATATCAGTATAAGCTGAACCATGGTCAAATGGATTAATGCCCTGCTTTACACCTTCTTCGTTTGTGTATACAATCATATCAATGCCAAGCTTTTTAGCTGTGTCATCTCTAAATTTAATCATATCCTTAAATTTCCAAGTTGTATCAATGTGCATAAATGGGAAAGGTGGCTTTTCAGGATAAAATGCTTTCATAGCAAGGTGGAGCATAACTGAACTGTCCTTACCTATTGAATAAAGCATAACAGGTTTTTCACACTCCGCCGCAACCTCTCTTATAATATATATGGCTTCTGCCTCAAGCTCATCAAGATGTGATAATTCGCTCATTTTTTACTACCTCCAATTCTTAATATTTGTTAGATTCTTTCTGATTTATATCTATCTCGCTGACATTTCCGTCTGGAGATTCAATAACCCACTTTAATATATCGCCACTTTTTTCAGTATGAACAAGACTGCCCATACCTCCAATATCGGCTCCAAGATAAAAACCTATTGCATGGGCTTTACATTCTTTTATACAAGAAGTACAACCCCAGCAGTCCTTTGGATATTTTATGTATGCCTTATTATTTTCGTCTGTTTTAATAAGGCTACCAGGACATACGACACTACATTTCTTACAGCCTACACATTTGTTTTTATCAATTATTATGCTCATAAGTCGTACCTCCCTCTACAATATCTCTAAGAATGATTTTTATTTCGCCATTTTCAAGCTTTGAATTAACATATTTATTCCAATTTTCATTATCCTTTTCTGGATAATCAAGATTTTCAGCAAAACTATGCCATCTCGTTTCTTTTCTTGCCTTTAAGTGAGCAATTACACTTCGGCAAACAACAAGTCTTTCTCTTAACTCATATATATACATAAGCTCCTGAAAATCACTTGCTACAAGATTTTCTGACAAGCTATAAAGCTGTTTAATTTTTTCATCAGCTATTTTAAGTTGTTTTTCATTAAAACGGTAGTTTGTTTTAATACCGCCTGCATAAGAATCCATAACTGTCTGCATAGCTTCTTCAATCTGTTCTGTTGTAAATCTGCTGTTTTCGCCATTTAAGAATTTTAAAACTTCATTCTTATGATTTTCAACATCACTTTCAGATAATTCTTCTGCCTTAAAGTTTCCAATATCTTTAAGTACAGTAAGACCAGCAATTTCGCCCTCTGCTAAAGCACCTGTTACATATTTCTGAGGTGCACCACCGGCTACATCTCCGGCAGCATAAAGACCCTTTACAGTAGTTCTTCTTTCTGTATCAATCCAGTAGCCACTTGCTGTGTGACCACCTACAATATAAGGTTCTGTACCTTCAATTTCTACATTCTGTTCTGAAGGATTTTTGCCACTTTCTATCCACTTTAAAGTCTGAGATGGAGCCATATTTAAGTAGGCTTTTTTCAAATCTTCATCTTGTTCTTGGCTTATGCCCTCTGTTCTCAAATAGCAAGGACCTCTACCTTCAATATTTTCATTTACTGTTCCGTAAACTCTTTCAGAAGTTGTAAGACCGTACTTTGTTTCGTAAACTTCTCCAAGAGAGTTTACCTGCTTTGCACCAACACCCTGTGCAAGTGTACCAGTTGGAGCTATTGTATCCTTACATCTCAATGCTATAAATCTCATTTCAAATGTAGTCATTTCTGCTCCGGCTTTTATACCCATAGCATAGCCAGCACCTGTGTTAAATGGTGGATACCACATTTTGTGTCTTGAAAATCCTGGATTGTTAGGCTTGTAAAGACCAGATGCACCACCTGTGGCAACAATAACAGCCTTTGCTTCAATAGTATAGAAAGTATCGTTTTCAATACCAATACCGTAAGCACCAATAACCTTGTTGTCCTTTACTGCAAAGTCAATAATATCAACTCTGTTAAGTACCTTTACATTAGGACAGGAATTAGTTGCTTCTGCTATTATAGGCTTTATATTTTCGCCATTAATTTTAAGGTTTCTATTTCCTCTTGTAACATACTTTCCATTTTCATCTTTTAATATTACAAGTCCCAATTCTTCAAGTCTTGCTGTAACGGCATTAAGTCTTTCACTCATTGTAAGAAGTAAATCTTCTCTCACAATGCCGTCTGCATCTTTCTTAGCATAGTCTACATAGTCCTGAGGTTTTCTGCCCTCTGTTATGTAAGCATTAAGTGCATTTACACCTGCTGCAAGACAACCACTTCTTTTAATATGAGCCTTTTCACATATTAAAACCTGTGTTTCTGGAGATTTTTCAGAAATAGTAATAGCTGCATAACAACCAGCTGTACCACCACCTATAATAAGCACATCTGTTTTAAGTTTTTCGCTTTTTAAATTCTTGTAATCTGCCATATTATATTCCTCTTTTTAAATAATCATTGAATTTTCGTTTAATGCCTTGTTTTCAATAAGATATGCCTTGTCACCAGCTGTCACAAACATTCTATAAATAAATACATCAACCTTTTCTCCTGCTTCAATAGGATTTTCGTCAAGTCCACGTCTGGCAGTAAAAACATTATCCTTGCATCTTACTGTAAGCTCTATGTTATTACCTCTGAATGAAACTCTTTCTACAACACCCTCAGCTGCAGAAGTCTTATATTTCTGAACTTCATTTTTCTTTGTAATCTTTACAAATTCAGGTCTTAAAATAGCTGAATCAGCCTTTTCAATTTCATCAAATGTACTGAAACTTGTATAGTTTTCAATTAAAGAAGTCTGTCCAAAGAATGATGCAGCAAAAGCTGTCTGTGGATTTTGATATATCTCAACAGGACTTCCCTTTTGTTCAACTCTACCCTTATTTGTAATTATAATTTCATCAGCAACCTCTATTGCCTCGTCTTGGTCGTGAGTAACAAATATACTTGTAACTCCCAACTTTTCAATCATTTCCTTAAGCCAACTTCTAAGTTCCTGTCTAACTTTTGCATCAATAGCAGCAAAAGGTTCATCTAAAAGAAGTAACTGAGGATTTGGAGCTAAGGCTCTTGCAAAGGCAACTCTCTGTCTTTGACCACCTGAAAGCTGACTAGGAAATCTGTTGTCAAGACCTTCAAGACCAATTAACTTAATAAGTTCCTTAACTCTTTCATCAATTTTCTTCTTGCTTACCTTTTGAACTCTAAGACCAAAAGCTATGTTGTCATATACTGTCATATATCTGAATAAGGCATAATTCTGGAAAACGAAACCTATTCCTCTCTTACTTGCCGGAATATCGTTTACAACTTTTCCGTCTATTATTATGTCACCACTATCAGGATGTTCAAGACCGGCTATCATTCTAAGTATTGTAGTTTTACCACTACCACTTGGTCCTAACAAAGCAACAAGCTTGCCTTTTTCAATTCCAAAATTTACATTATTTGATGCTTTATAATCACCAAAAACTTTATTTATATTTTTTAATTCTACATACATTTAACATTCCTTCTTTCCCTTGTATTCAATGACACTTCTTATTATCAATATTAAAACAGCCATCATTACAAGTATTGAGGCTACTGCAAAAGCAGGTACATACTGAAATTCATTAAAAAGTATCTCTACATGGAGAGGGAGTGTATTTGTCTTTCCTCTCAAGTGACCAGAAAGTACAGAAACAGCACCAAACTCTCCCATTGCTCTTGCAGCACAAAGTACAACACCATAAAGGAATGCCCATTTTATATGAGGGAATGTAACCTTTCTAAATATTGTAAAACCACTTGCTCCCATAAGAGCTGCTGCTTCTTCCTCGTCTGTACCCTCTGCCTCAAGAACCGGTATAAGTTCTCTTGATATAAAAGGAAAGGTTACAAAAACTGTAGCAAGTATAATACCAGGAACAGCAAATACAACTTTAATTCCCATACTCTGTAAAGCTGGATATAAAATACTTTGTCTACCAAATGTAAGTACAAATATTAAACCGGCTATAATAGGAGATATTGTAACTGGTAAGTCAATAAGTGTTGTAAGAAATTTCTTACCTTTAAAATTAAACTTTGTAATCGCCCAAGAGGCAAATACACCAAACACAGTATTCACAACAACTGCAAAAGCTGTTGCCTCAAGTGTAAGAAGAACTGCTCTTATAGTATATTTATCTGTTACGGCCTCTCTGTATTTTTCAATTCCATCTCTGAATGCCTCTGCAAAGACTATGTATAAAGGAAGAACAAGAAATAAAAAAACAAATATAAGACAAATTGCGATTAACGTATATTTAACTAATTTTGATTCATTTTTCTTCATCTTATCTTCCTCCGTTTAATATTTTTGTGTTTCTTGCCTGTATAAAGTTTATAAGGAATAAAAGTGCAAATGCAAATACTAACATTACAAGTGCTATTGCTGTTGCACTGGCGTAGTCATATTCCTGAAGTTTTGACATAATTATAAGTGGTGTAATTTCTGTTTTAAATGGCATATTACCTGCAATAAATACTACACTACCGTATTCGCCAATACATCTACCCATAGCAAGACCAAAACCGGTCAATACAGCTGGCTTTATTTCTGGAAAAATAATTTTTCTGAATATCGTAAATCTGCTTGCACCAAGTACACCGGCAGCCTCCTCATAGGAGTAATCCAATTTTTCTAAAACCGGCTGAACAGAACGCACAACAAATGGAATACCTACGAAAATAAGTGCAACTGTTATACCTATTCTTGTGTAGGCAATTTTTACTCCATACTTAGCAAATACGCCACCTATAAGACCTTGGTCAGCTGTAAGTGAAGTAAGTGCAATACCGGCTACTGCTGTAGGTAATGCAAATGGAAGTTCTATCATACCGTCTAAAACTCTCTTAAATGGAAAATCATATCTTACAAGAACCCAAGCAAGAATAACACCCATAACAGCATTTATTGCTGATGCTATAAAAGCAGTTAAAAAACTAACTTTAAAACTAGCAAGAACTCTCGGCTTTGTAATTACGTCTATAATCTCGCTTAAACTCAAATTAGCAGTAAATACTATTAATGACGCTAATGGTATTATAACTATGATACTTAACATTGTAAGAGTTACACCCATTGAAATTCCAAAACCCGGTATTACTCTTTTATTCCTTTTACTCATACTACATCACCTATTTTTTCTCATAAATTTCATCAAACACTCCACCATCGGCAAAATGCTTTTCCTGTACGGCGTCCCAACCACCGAAATCCTTTATTGTAACTAAATTTACATTAAGATTAAACTTATCACTATATTCCTTAAGAATATTTTCGTTTGATGGACGATAATAATTTTCAGCAGCTATTCTCTGTGCTTCATCAGAATAGAGATACTGTAAATATTCAGTAGCTACATCTCTTGTGCCTCGTCTATCTACTACATCGTCAACAACAGCTACAGAAGGCTGTGCAAGTATACTTATACTTGGTGTAACAATTTCATAATCGTCTGGGTGGTCCTTGATTGAAAGATACGCTTCATTTTCCCAAGCAAGGAGTACATCGCCCTGTCCGTTTTCTACAAATGTAGTTGTTGCACCTCTTGCACCTGAATCAAGTACAAGAACATTTTGGTAAAGTTTCTTAACAAAATCCTTTATCTGTGTTTCATCGCCATTGTATTTCTTATTGGCATAAGCCCAAGCTGCAAGGTAATTCCATCTTGCACCGCCTGAAGTTTTTGGATTAGGAGTTATAACCCCGACACCGTCTTTTACTAAATCGTCCCAATCTTTAATATTTTTAGGATTTCCTTTTCTTACAAGGAAAACAATTGTTGATGTATAAGGTGAACTGTCTTTATCAAATTTATTTATCCAACCTTCATTTATAAGTCCTGCCTTTTGAATAGAAGTTATGTCGTATTCAAGAGCTAAAGTAACTACATCTGCATCAAGACCATTTGCAACTTCAAGAGCTTGCTTACCAGAACCACCGTGAGATTGAGTAACTTCAACATCTTGACCAGTTTTTTCTTTCCAATGTTTTGCAAAAAGTTCATTATATGATGTGTAAAGTTCTCTGGTTGGGTCATAGGAAACATTTGTAATTGAAACCTTTCCGTCATTTTCTGCCGAAGCACTTCCGCAACCTGTAAGAACTGTTGTTGTTAATAATACTGCTGATAATATAATTCCTAATAATTTTCTTTTCATTTTTGCACCTCGTTATTGCTGTATTTTTTCATTACCTATACTGTTAATTAATTACATCATACAGAGGCAGTCTATTAATCCTCCAGCAACAACATAATACATTTTTCCGTTTTTAAATTTTTGCATTTTTACTGCCTCCTTTTATTAATTCTTACTTTTCCTATTTATCTTATAGGAATAATGTATATAAGATACTCTATAATTTTCCATTTGTCAATAGTTTTTTGATAATTTTTTCCAAGAAAATTATTTTTTCGGTATCAAATATTGTCCTAAATATGTATGAAACCCTGTATTTTACTATGTTTTCAAGTAAATTACTTAATTCATATATTATTTATAGGAATAGTATATATTTTTTATTCAATTAAGTCAATAATGTCACCTGTGAAAATTTTCTAAAATTTTTCATATATGAATATAGGAATTATTTTGTTCACCTGATTTATATTTCCGATTTAATTTCAATATAAAAATTCAGAACAAATTAACTTTGTTAATTTGCGACTTGATACATCAAGTCGTCGGATTTATCTTTCCGATTCACTATAAAAATAGCCTTTTGCAAAATACTCTTTCACAAAAGGCTATCATTAAAAAATATTATTATGCTAAAGGCTTGCCACTAAATACAGGGAATACATTAAACTCTCCATAGTTATCAATGTGTTCCATTTCTTTTAAAGCCTTCATATCTTCATCAGATATTTCAAAATCTACATTTGCATTATCCTTCATATGGACTGGAGTTCCTGTCTTTGGTAATGCCACTGTACCTAACTGAATTACATAGCGAATACAAAGCTGTGCTGTAGAAACACCATACTTTTTAGCCATAGCAGTAATGGCATCATTTTTAAGCGCTTCCCCATGTGCGATTGGAGAATAGGCTTCAACTAATATACCATTCTTATTACAAAAATCTATTAATTCTGTATTTGTATTGCTTATATGCAAGAGAATTTGGTTTACCATTGGCTTAATCTTACAATCTGCAAGAATATTCTCTAAATCGTCCTGTAAGAAGTTAGATACACCTATTGCCTTTATCTTGCCAGCAGTATAAGCATCTTCTAAAGCACGCCAAACTTCCTTATTTTCTTTAAAATATCTCTTTTCAATTCTAAATTCTGCCCAAGGCTGTGGACTATGAATAATCATCATATCAATATAATCTAAGCCCATTTTAGAAAGAGTTTCATCAATAGATGCTGCTGCACTTTCATAACTTTTTGCCTCTGCTGCTACCTTACTTGTAACAAAAATTTCATTTCTAGGCAATCCACAGTTACGAACACCCTCGCCTACACCTCTTTCATTACCGTAGGCCTGTGCTGTATCAATTAATCTGTAACCTAACTTAACAGCCTCTTTTACAACATCTCCTGCTTTGTCATCGTCAATAAACCAAGTACCAAGTCCTAATTTAGGTATCTTTACTCCATTTGATAAAGTATAAGTTTCATTTAACATCATTTTATTTTCCTCCATTCAAAAATTATTCACTATAGTCATTCTTTAGCTGTAAGTTAATGATACAACTTAGACCTAACTTTAAGTCAATACCTTTTTCAAAAATTTTTATAAAAAAATAGTATAGCAATATAAAAATCACTATACTATCTCAAAATAAATATTTATTTTTCAGCTAAATCTTTTACAATTTCTCCTGCAATAAGAAGACCCGCTATAGATGGTACAAAAGCTGTACTACCCGGAATGTCACGCCTTTCTGTACATTTGTGCTGTGCCCCTGGAGGACAAATACAATGAGTACGACAGCTTATAGACATATCTTCCAATGGTCTAGTAGGTTTTTCTTCAGAGTAAACAACCTTTAACTTCTTTACTCCTCTTTTCTTGAGTTCTCTTCTCATAACCTTAGCTAAAGGACACATACTTGTCTTGTAAATATCTGACACCTTAAACTGACTTCCATCAAGTTTATTTCCCGCTCCCATACAGCTTATTACTGGCACGCCTTTTTCCTGTGCTTTCATTATAATTTCAATTTTAGCAGTAACTGTATCAACAGCATCTACAACATAGTCATAATCTTCAAAATGGAATTCATCAGCATTTTCCGGAAGAAAGAAACACTTGTGAACCTCTACCTGACAATCTGGATTTATTTCAAGTATTCTCTCTTTCATTACATCAGCCTTATACTTTCCTACAGTTTTTCTTGTAGCTATTATCTGTCTATTAAGATTTGTAAGACAAACCTTGTCATCATCTATAAGGTCAAAAGCACCAATACCACTTCTGACAAGACCTTCACATACATAGCCACCTACACCACCAATACCAAAAACGGCTACTCTGGCATTTCTGAATTTGTCTATTGCCTCTTTGCCAACCAATAACTGTGTTCTTGAAAATTGATTTAACATTAATACTACCTCACAAACAATCATACAATTTTACATTACCCTAGTAAGTCTATGGGTTTTATAATGATTATATCTGTTTTTCATCCTAAAGTCAACGAAATGTTAAATCAGCACATATTACTACTCTTAATTTTCATATAAATTCTATTGCCACAATTCAAAATAAGTAGGCTTATACAAATTTTATTTAATTTTGGAAATTAATTTGCTGATTAGTAATAGGCGTATATCTTACCAATTTATTACTTTCCAAATCAACCTTATTCATATCTACAGCATTAATTTGGTGGTTTTCATAAGTAGTATAATAGTAAATCCCCTTGCTTGCATTACAACAAGAAGTATAAAGTGTAATTTCATATTTACCCTCTGCCACTTCACAACAGCCTCTCTGTTGGTCTACTGACCCCAAAATATGAAAAAACTGACTTACACTTTCCATTTCTGTATCTCCTGAAACAGAATTTAACTTTGTAAATGCCACTCTAGCGAAACGAGAAGCTGAAGATAAATCCCCAGGCAAACCTATAGCACCCATACCTCTGCTGTATGTCTGCAAATTAACACCTTTGGCAAACAAATTTTCTGGCTGTTTAGGAGAAAGTCCCATATAATTGTTTAATAAAAACATTTGCTGATTGAAAGGTGGGTTATTTGTCAATACACCAACCTCGTTATCATATATGTGAAGTCCGTCACTCATAGCCTCTACAGTAATTGCTCCATTTTCATCAGCAATTATCCAATGAAGCTCTGCACAAGGAAATTTTTCACTAAATCTTGTATTTGTAATATTTATGTTTGAAAGTTTTTCTTTAACTTCATATATATTGGCACATTGACTAAGAATATATGGAATAAATTCAAACTGTGCCACATTTTCCTTTTCCTCTACAATATCAGAATACACGGCATTACCTACAAAATTAAGCCCTGCCATAGCAAGACCCTTTTCGTTTATTGCATCATAGTATAAAGGATAGTTTTCTGCAATATGTGCCATTCCAATAATAGCATAATGGCTGTTTACCTTACCTGTATGACGGAAATTAAACTCATAATTACGAGGTGTTATTGTAATTTCATCGCCATAAGAAAATTCATAGTCCAAAGTTCTGCCAAAATAAAAATCTTTTGTTTTATAGGTTACTGCTGTACACATTACAATAATCCCTCCTAGTTTTATTAGTCTTATATTATCATATTTGTTTTTATATTTCAATAAATACAAGTATAGCCTATTGTCCTCCTATAAAACAATAGGCTATAGTAGTGAATCGGAAAAATAAATTCTATATCTTGAAATTTAACCTCTGCCTAAAATTGCATCCATATCTTGAAGTGGATTTGTAATTGGCTGAAGATTAAATTTATCAATAATAATTTTCAAAACACCCTCTGAAAGGAATGCCGGCATAGTGGGTCCAAGGTACATATTTTTTATACCTAATGACAAAAGTGTAAGCAAAATACAAACCGCCTTTTGTTCATACCAAGAAAGTACCAATGTTAAAGGTAAATCACTTATGCTACATTCGAACACCTCTGAAAGTGCCATTGCTACCTTTATAGCACTATAGGCATCGTTACATTGTCCCATATCAATAATTCGAGGAAGACCGTCTATTTCTCCTAGGTCTAAATCATTAAAACGATATTTACCACAGGCAAGTGTCAAAACAAGAGAGTCCATTGGCGTACTCTTAACAAATTCTGTGTAATAATTTCTTCCTGGGTTTGCCCCATCACAACCACCTACAAGGAAAATGTGACTTATTTTTCCGGATTTAATAGCAGAAATAATTTTGTCAGCATTGGAAAGCACAGCATTGTGAGCAAAGCCTGTTGTCAGCATATGTCCACCATTAATACCACTCATACTTCTGTCGTGTTCATAACCACCCAACTCTAAAGACTGTTTGATTATTGGGCTAAAATCCTTGTATCCGTCTTTATTAGCTGAAATGTGCTTTATGTCTTCATAGCCTACAACTGAAGTAGTGTAAACTCTGTCCTTGTAACTAGGTCGCCAAGGCATAAGGCAATTTGTTGTAAATAATATTGGTGCTGGAATATCTTCAAATTCCTTTTGCTGTGACTGCCAAGCCGTACCAAAGTTTCCTGCCAAGTGAGGGTATTTCTTCAATTCTGGGTAACCATGAGCTGGTAACATTTCACTGTGGGTATATATGTTTATACCTTTGCCCTCTGTCTGTTGAAGTAACTGCTGTAAATCTCCTAAATCGTGACCGGATATTACAATAAAAGGACCTTTTTTAATATCTGTATTTACTCTCGTAGGTACAGGATTTCCAAAACTCTCTGTATTGGCAGTGTCCAAAAGCTCCATACACTTAAGATTTACATTGCCAAATTCCATAATAAGGTCAAGCCATTCCTCTGGACTGTGTTCCTTGTTTATTTCACTTAACCCTTTGTAGAACCAACTTGTTACTTCATCGTCCTCAAAACCTAAGTTCATACTGTGGTGAGCATAAGCTGCCATACCCTTTAACCCAAAAAGTAAAGTAGAACGCAAAGAAACAATATCTGTATCCCCATCCCACAATTCCACAAGATTGTGTTCTCTAGTGTCACCTACAGCCTTACGTTCATCTTCTATCCTTTTTATAAAATTTTCTATAGCCTCATTGTCAAAATTTACATTTGTAAGTGTTGTAAATAATCCGTCAATAAATAAACGGTCAGCCTCTTTTGTTCTCATATTCTTTTCAGCCATTGTTTCTGCAAGACAAATTAATTCGTATACTAACTCGTCCTGAAGATTTGCTGTTGTAGGCTGTTTGCCACATACACCTGTTCGTATACACCCCTTATTTCCGGCTGTCTGCTGGCATTGGAAACAAAACATATCTGTCATAAATATATCCTCCTAAACATACTTCACTAGCTATCATTTATATTGTTTCCAATTTCTTTGTTTTATACATTTGTTTTAAAAATAAAAACCAGTTCACAAAGTCCTAAAGACAATAATAAACTGATTTCAAATAATATTAAACATTTTACACTATACTTTGACTTTTAATAAATTATTATCTATAATATTCCATATCTAAATCAAATATCATAAATAATTTATTAGGGGATTATATGGCAAAACTTTACGGCTTTAAATTTGAATATCAAAATATGAATACAAGTACACCTGAATTGTATGTAATATTAGAAACTACTAACAAAGATTACATTTTACAGTGCTATTATAAGCAAAAAACTTATTCCATAAATATTACAGATAAAATTAATGAAATATGTAAAATGCTAGAAAAAATGAATATTATAGATTGGGATATGATTAATTACAATAAACCTATGGAATTTTTTCCTGGTTTTTATTGGAAATTAAACATACACACAGACACTATCAATCTCTATAGCCAGGGATTTAATAATTATCCAAGTAATTGGAATGAATTTATTAATATTTTAAACTATATAGGAATTGACTGTTTTTATAAAGATTGATAGTAACACTCTTATTCATTCAAAACCTTCAATAAGTATATCATTCATTCTATCATAAGGCTCAAAGAAATTTCTAGGGAAATTCAAATCTGTCCCCCTTGTAACATCAAACATAATTTCAACAATATTTCTTTATACTATATTCTATTTTATTCCCATTCTCTCCTATATTATTATTACATCTTCTGGCTCTGTCATACCACTTCCCCAGGATACAACCTCACCACTTAACCTAAGTTTATATACTCTTACATTATCTTCATCATCTATATGATATGGAATTTTATTTATCAACTCGTTATATTGCTTAATATCTATAATCATTTCAAAAGCTGATTTTTGAACTCTAATTCCATATTGTTCCATTAATTTAACAAATTTCAATCTTCTTTTATTATCTACTATATCGTAAATAACCAGCACTAATTTTTTGTTTAAATGTTCAATATTTCTCTCATCTATTATAAAATTTTCAAACACAAATTTCCACCCCTATCTTATTGTAACAGGGTTGTACAGTTCTGCATTATTTTCTTCTATAGCATTAACAAGTTTATTTACTTGATACCATAAACATCTCCTATAACTCATAGAAATGCCATCAAGATATTTATTTTCCGACCTCAACTTTGCTTCATATTTTTTTAAAAAAATTCTTATTCCCGTAGTTGTAAGGTAAATTGCACCCGTTTCATCGTCTTTTATAAAATGCTCTTGCTTTATTTCATTTCCCTGAACAAGGCTCATTACTACAGAATCGACTATAACGGCTCTCCATTCCTCCATTAAGTCGCTTGCAAGAGTAGGATGTCTTTCGTGGTCTTTATGCAAAAATCCACAATATGGCGTTAAAGCCTTATTTTCTATTTCTCCATATATTTCATACATCAGTAAGGTATAGCCAAGACTAATCATTGAATTAAATGGATCCCTTGGAGGCATTCTGTTTCTTCCGTTAAAACTAAATTCTGGATTAATTATTTTCGAAAGCACGGCAAAATAACTCTTTGCAGCCACCCCTTCATATCCAATTAACTCATTATCTGATTTTACCATATCTATTTTTTCTCTATATATTTTTAAATCATTTAATAAGTTATTTATCTGATTATCATTATTTTTACAATATCTTTTAAGTACAATGTATTGATTATATATCTTAGCCTTTATTATTCTCTTTGCTAATTCCAATGAATATGTATTATCTTCACTTCTAAATATTTGTTTCTTTAGTCTGACAATATTCTTATGCCCTGTAGACTCCAATCTACCATAATATGCTCCATTTTTAGAAAAATAACTTACGGGTATTCCCATTTTTAAAAGCTCTCTTACGCACTGAGTAGTTATTCCTATATTTCCAAATAAGGCAACTGATTCCAACGTTTCTTTTGGTACTTTCTTTGTCACCCCATCCTTACAATTTACAACATAATATCCTCCATCTATCCCCATAGATGCCCCATCTTCTGTTACATAAAGATAACTCATATTACCACCCCTTCTCTTTTTCTTTGATTTTATTAGCACCGTCCCCTATCGGGGATTTTGTTATTTATACTATTGAAAAACCTTCAAAACAAAAAGATTTTATTGGTTTTCGTCCCCTATCGGGGATTTTGTTATTTATACCCTACCCCCTTGTAACCCTCTAAACAAGCTGGGGGCAGAGCACATTTTCGGCTTAAAAAATTTTATGTACATAAATTATGTTCTACAATTCCAAAAAAGCCTTGAAAGTGGCTTAATCAGCCTATCGGCTCAAACTTTACAGAGCAAAGTCCAAAATCATAGTTCGTATTTCTATATAATGTACACTTTCTCATATGAGGCGATACCCCAAACAAGTCAGGATCCATAAGATGATTTCCCATTTTATCGCCATTTTTGCCACCATTTTTTCTATTGCTATTCTGTTTTTTAGAATCTACATTATCCAAAATAACAGATACAGCCTCAACAGCTTCATCTTTATCATCAAACAATGAATATGTAACAGTTTTTGACTGGTAGCCAACTCCTCCACCAATATACAAAGGATTCAACTTTGTTGAAACTTTTTCTAAAGAATATGCTGACAAAAATTTATCATATGTGTTATTATACATCAATCCAATAGAATTTTCAATATCTTTTAAAGAATAATCACAAAATTTTTCATCAATTTCCAATGTAAATTCTATAGTAGTATTAGGCTTAATACATTCCCTTAACACCGGAAGTTGTCTTTCCCTCTTTTTAGAATCTGTATGCATAGGCAAAGTATCCAGCTTCGCACACATTATTATATCTTTTTCTGATAATGGACTGCTATCACTTACTCTAATTCCTGTAAATTTACTATATAGCTTATCCTTATCATCATCCATAAAGCCAGCCTTTTTTTCAATACTATTGGCAACTCCAGCAAGATAACCTTTTCTGTTTCTATAAGTTTCATTTTTAACTTGCAATGCCATAGCTGAATATTTTCTATTGTTTGTTATCAATTCTGCATTAAGTATAGCATTTCTTAAAGCTCCCTTTATGCTACTTCCAGGAATGTAAGGTTTATTGTAAGCATCCTTAATACATGTAGATATTTGTGTACCTCTTTTTTTCATATTAAAATCAACATAATAGCTGTACTTAGCCCAATCAGCATAATCATTTAATAATTCATTATCTTTTATGAAACTATATAAATCTGAATATCTATTATTTAACATAAAATCTTCATAGGCTTCAAGTTTACCTAACTTTTTTAAGCCCTGAAACATCTTAAATGTATCCATAACATACATCATTTTATTATTTATATTTAAAACATAATCTGATTTTTCTAATCTTCCACCATCGCCTACAAACACAGGACCCATAGTTTTAATGATACCTTTGTAACATTTCATTATTTAACTCACCTCCTTATAAACTTATAAATATAGGCTTAGCATATCTATATACAGCATGTCCTCCATTGCACGATACATCGAATATATCCCCATCAAACCTATTTTTGAAACATGAACCACTCTTAAAACAATAAAAATCATTTTTCTTTAAGAAATTTCCATTGTCTTTATTGTATGTATAGGAAGCTACAAAACCACTTCTCTTAACCAAAGAATAGCTTGCCTCATCAAGTGCCTTATTAAGTTCGTTTTCCTTTGCCATAGATACTGACAAAGTCATACAATTACTGGTATTTTTCTTTAGTCTATCTTCGAATAGCACTGGTTCTGTAGTATATTTAAAACTGCCTAATCCCGAAGACACTTTTCCTCCAATTCCTTTATAAGAAAGACTATCCATTATTATTTTAAAATCTTTTACATAGTCTTCTGCAATTTTGGCTATGAAATATAAACCACACTCGTCATCAAATTTATATACACCAACATTATAGGGCTCATTATCTGTATCCTGTTTTACACTTACCTTTGCCTGTATTTTTGATTTTCCAAATTTTAATTCAAAAGGTTCATATTCTCCCTTTATAAAATCATCTAAATCATCTACACATATGTAATTAAGATTTTTAAATTTCTTTTTCATTACAGAATTTCCATCTTCCTTACTCTCAATGTGTAAAACTGGCTTAGGAATATATAAATCATCGCCACAATACGGCATAGCATCAGATAAAGCAAGTTCACCGTTATTCGCTCTATTATACAGTTCATTTGCATAATCTATTCCATTAATTTCTAAGGCTTCTTTGAAAAGTGCTGAAAATAAAGTATCTGCATAAAACGTCATTCCAGTTGAATCTAACCTGCCATTACCAAAATGCACAGCTGTATTAAATATTAGCTTAAAGATAAGATACTTCATATATCATCATCCTTTCAATGCGTCATTAATCTCGCCTAGCAAATCCTCACTAACATTTCCTATAACACATTCTGCTGATAAATTGTTAAATTTCACCTTGCCGTAACCTCTTGAACCATGTCCTCCAAGATAATCAAACTCAAGCAATTTAAAACCTTCTGCAAGCATTTTCATATCTTCTAAAGCTTCATCTTCTTCCTTAAGATTGTAAATAATATCCATTGAATACTTACAACCTCTTATTGTTCTTTCTATCTGTCTTGGATTTGCTACACCTGATAGACGATTTATATTGTTTTCAAATTTTGTTTCTGTAGTTGTATATACATTCAAACTTTTAAGTTCATCCTTATTTGATATTGTCATATCAGAAAATATAAGTCGACTTGGTTTATCTACACTTCCAAATAGTCTTTTAATTTCATCGCAGTCATCATCTGCTCCATTTGCATTTTTTATGCTATATCTAGCTCCTAGCATTGAACGAAGTTTGCCCTTTAATGAACTACCTGGAATAATAGATTCATTTGTTATAACATCTTTTATAACTGGAGAATCTGCTTCACCAATAGCTGCAAACTCACCACCTGTACCAATATGTAAACCTGTTAAAAGCTCAATCTCACCATTAATCCTAATTTTATTCAGCATAATAAATCCTCCCCTTATTTTTCATTAGTATAATATTTATGATATGCTACAAGTGCTTCTGTGTAATTACAAATCAAAAGAAGCTTAGCTCTACTATCCTTTACTATTTTTAAATAACCTATTAGTCTAACATCATTTAAAAACTTTTTAACATTAGCATCTCTACCTGCCTCATAAGCCAATTTCATTCTAACATATTGAACATGGCTCTGAGTTTCTACACTTAACTTTTCATTTCTATCCTTCTTAATCATAGCATAAAGCTCATTCATTAATGAAAGTATATTTCTTATTTTATTGGTCTTTATTAATATTACACCTTTACTATCCTTATCTAGTCCTTTTATCCTCTCCTCTGCTATTTCTACATAATTTGTCTTACTAAGAGATACACTTTTCTTAACTTCTCCATTATTATCTGTCATTTCCATTTACCTCCCTTTCTCTGTTCATATAAACATAGATATATATTGCTGTTACTAACTGTCTACAATCTCTTGCACTCTGTATCCAGTTGTACATTTTCTTTGCAAAATTGTTATAAGACTCCAATCTCTCTTGCAATTTATTTTCATCTGTATTTTTTTCATTAGGTCGTAATCTAGCAATTAAATAAGCAAAACGAGCTATATTAAGTCTATTTTCTTCTTTTTTGCTTCTAATAAGTGTCAGCATTTTATAGAGCATTGCCTTTGAATGTACTCCGTCTACAGATATAAATTCCTTTATTGCTTTAAGTTTTTCTCCTAAAACGCAATCTATAAACTCATCCCAATTATATGTTGATGTATCGTCAAACAATGTTACAGCATTCTTTTCTTCATTTCTGAATTTTTTACTTACATCTTCCAGTTCTCCTGTTTGCTTAGCCATAGCAGCAATTGGATATTTTTCTGGATAGATACCTATACCTGCTGATATTGTAAGTTTACCTTGACTGAATTTCTTTAAACTAGTATGTAGGTCTATAGCAAAGCCTATAATATCGTCCCAACCACCTACTACAAACACATCATCTCCACCTGAGTATACAATTACAGCATTTCTATGTTTTTGTTCTTTATCTGAATAAAGTTGGTACACTCCATTTGCCAATATTTTATTGATATGAAGTTTAAAGAACTCTGACAACTTTCTTGTAAATACAGCTGTTCTTGTTATACATATTTCATTCTCCCCAAATCCGGATACAAAAGCCTGTCCTAAGCTGTCAATATCGGCTCGTATAACACCTAATCTTTTAATACCATCTGATTTAGCAACCAAATCACCAAAAGTTTTTTCGGCTGCATAATCTCCTACCCACAAATTTTTGGATATTTTATATCCTGTATAATCGCTGTTTTTTGCATAGGACCTGACATATTGTTCAGAGTTGTTCATCTGATTTTTTAGTTCGTCAGCTTTATATGCTTTCATTTTACAGCCAAAAGGCATTGGCACAGACTTTGTATCAGCCTCACCTTTTATAATTGTGAAGAAATTATCTCCTCTATTATCAATTATCATATCAGAAAGTGCCTCTAAACCTATACAGAAACTACATTTATCATCAACCAACTTGTCACTTCTATGGCATACTTTACACTCTCTGCCATGTTCCTCAGTTTTCAAGCCATTTAGCTTTAATATATCTTCTGCACTATATCTTGCTAATTTTTGCTTTGATTGCTGTGTACTAACTTTTCTAAACAAAGCACGATAACTACCATTTTCTTTGTTTTCAAGTTCTTCTGACGAACATTCAACATAACCAAATGCTGCATATAGTCCTATATCAAAGTTATCCATAAACCATTGATTAAGTTCATTTTTAAAATTCTCTATTATTTTTCTGCATTTACTTGTTGCTGGAACAAATATATAAGTATGTCCTCCACCTGTATACATTACATTTGCTCTACACAAGCCACATCTTTCAATCAACTCATCAACACAATGTTCCATGAGCATTTCAAGATAAAAACTTCTTGCCCTCAAGTTTTTAAGTGCTTTTTCATCACTTATATTGTATATAAAGCTTTGTATTCCACTTAAATCAATGCTTAATAAGCCAAATACTTTTTTCTTATAAAATTCCTTTGTCTTTTTGAACAATTCTTCCTTATAATTTGTAATTTCATTTTCAACTAAATATTGCTCAATGCAAAGACCAAAGGCAGCTGTCATCTTAGAATGGTCATATAGTGATATATCTACATATTGACTTTTATCCGTAGATGAAGGTATAAAAGTTAAATTGCTTTCCATTACTTGCAACAGTGAATTTATATATTCTTTTGTATAATTAATTCCTCTTATAGCATCTTTTATATTATCTACAATTTTCCCATAAAAACTCTCACTAAAGATTATATTCTCTCCAGTAGGATAGTTAATTTCGGATTTGCTTGATAAAACATCTGGCTTATATACTTTCTTTTCTTTATTGCCATTTAAAATATTGAAAATACTTTCAAATGGTATATCTCTTACATATCCCCTGCTACCGTCACCGTTATCTTCTCTTTGCTTTCTATCTGATGCTGATGCAATATTATCTGCTATATAGGTAATATAGCAAATGTCATTATCATCGACATTTGAATTAGCTAAAAGCTTTCCATGATGATACCTTACACAATTAAGTATCTCTTTTTGGTCTCTTAACTCATCTATATTTTTTAAATAATCATAACCACTTGTACTATGATTTCTACCGTCATTATACCTATACAGTAATTTTCCAAAATCATGTAACAAACAGCCTATAGCAAGCTTTTGTGCTCTATCGTTCATCATCATTCCTCCTCTTATCTATAGTTTTTTTACAACACCCATACCTAAAGCAGTTTTTATCCCTATCCCTGAATATTGTGCAAAATCTACAAGCATATGTATCATATTGACCATATTTTGACTACCATTTATCTTTAATTTCAGTCTTCCTACAAAACCCGGTATTCTTGTTTTTTCAAGATAAAAATACCTGCTCCTAATTCTATATTCTGCTATACTTACATCTTCAACAATTTTATCTAACAAATTATCGTCCATTATGTCAGTAGTAGTCGACAATGTATCGTATTTTGATATTATGCTCTTCATAATTAAAGTAATATCCGGCATAAATACATATTTTTCATTGCTTTTAAACGCTGTAGGAGTAATAAACTCCATTGTAAGGTATCTACTTCTTTTCTCACCAAGATAGTTATCAGTAAATAAGTCATCAAAACTTGTTTTATAGATACTATAATTTGATATATTCAATTCAGATTCTCTATTTTTTATGTAAATTGAATTATTATTGGTAATAGCATTTATTATGTTTTTGGCTGCATAGTCATTTAATGTATTAATACTCCATATCCACTTATTATCATCTATTTTATATACACTTTGACTATACGGTCTAATTGCTTGCTTGTGCATTTCCTCAGCAAATTCACTACTTACAAGTTCCATAATTGCACCATGCATTACCGAAGACATATTAGTATTTAATTCTAAATTCTTTTCATCAAGAGCAATTTCTAAATTTGTTATCAATGCTACACCCCCTATTAAGCAATATATCCTCTTATGTTACTAATCATATCACATATTTAATACACATTCAACAATTTTTCTTACATTTTGTCATATAAATTGTATATTTAATATACATTTTTATTGGTATATGTAATTTCAATAAAATATTTTGTATATATTTCTTGTATATTAATTAAAGCCACCTGTTAACCAGGTGGCTTACTCTCATTCTTATTAAAAATATTGCTGCTCATATTGTGTATAAGCGACATTAACTATTTTTTTATTTTATTTAAAATTCTTAAACACTATCTTCCCCGAATCACTAAGTTCAGAGTCACTTAACCCATCAGCAGCATTTATCCCCTGATTAAGTGCTGCTGAGGTTTCGTTTTTATCACATAATGACCAATTACACCAGCTTATCTTTTTATCAGCCATATAATTAAGCCACTTATTTGTTTCATCTGCAAACACACCACCGTTGCCATCAGCACTACTTGTTCCCCATTCGCTTACAAATACAGGTATACCATTATTGAGAGCATTCGTAATCTTATCTCTAAGCCATTGTGTATGAGTACCTGCATAGAAATGGCAAGTATACATAATATTATTGCCACTCAGCCTATCTGCTACAACACTATCAAGGTCTTGGTCCCATTGTGGATTTCCAACTAAAATAATTGCATCACTATCATAAGTTCTTATTGTATTTATAATCTCCTCTGCATAAGGCTTAACATCTTTACTCCAACTTATACTTCCATTGGGTTCATTACATATTTCATATATAACACCCTTGCTATTCTTATATTTTTGAGCCATCTCAGCAAAAAATTCCTTTGCCTCATCTTTATATGTCATAGGATTTCCGTCACTAAGAATGTGCCAATCTATAATAGCATACATATCGTTTGCTACAGCATTATCAACAGCTGTTGTCAATGTATTTTTCACGGAGTGATTTGATATATAACCATTTTCGTCTGTGTACATAGCAAAACGCATTACATTAGCACCTCTTGCTCCAACAGCTTTTATGTAATCATTGCTTACAAACTGGGGGAACCACTGAAGACCGTGGCTACTCATACCCCTTAATACAACAGCCTCTCCTTTTTCGTTACATAGTTGAGTCCCTACAACCTTCAATTGTCCATTTTCACTTACGCCTCCACTAACAGTTGCAACTGTAGTTTGTTCCTGTTGAGGTTCAAAGCGTACATTTCCTACATATTTGTCCATTGCTTTTTTTATGATAGTACAAGCCTCTGCTCTTGTAAGAGAACCTTCCGGTCTAAACATACCACTTGAATCACCAGTTAATATTCCATCAGCATAGGCTGAAAGAGTTGTATCATAATATCTACCATTTAAATTACTGAAATCTTTTATTTTAGCCGACTCAACATTGTAATCATATTGAACAGACTTTGCCATAGCTTTTATAACTATCTTGACAGCAAGTTGTCTTTTTATAGGCTGGTCATACATTTCTCCAGTTGGTGGATTTTCGTCGTAATCATACCAACCCTTATCCATAGCCGTTTTAAGTATAGGTGCTGCCCAATGACTTGTAATAACATCATTAGAACCGCTAATTTCCATAATTCTGCCTATAACTGATATAAATTCAGCTGTTGTAATGCTTGCATTTGGCTTGAAACTTCCATCGCTGTACCCCGATAAAATCCCCCTTTGAGCCATTTCTGTAACAGTATCATAATACCAATCACCTGAATGAACATCACTAAAAGCAACCTTATTATTATTATTCTTTTCTGACTGAACTGAACTTTGAGTCTCAGTGGCAGCCTTTACATTCCCTGCATCGTTCCCACAAGCACAAAACATACTTGCCATAAGTATTGCAGACACAAAAATTTTAACCTTCATAAGAACCTCCTTTTTGCGTTTCTTATTTTTCATTTTTTAGTATTATAAAACTTAACACTGCCAAATATCTATAATATAATATTAGACTACAGAACCAATATTTACAAGTCAATATTTTACTTTGTAAAACTTTTGTTTAATTCAAATGTTCAATTAAATAAAAGCCCAACTAAAAATCAAAACCAACAGTAAACTGGTGGTTTGAACACCCCCTATAAGGGGAAATGCGTGCTGACTCCCTAAAAAGGAATATTGAAATGTTTGACATCGCATTATTTTTACAGGCAGCCACTAAAAGTGACTGTCATTTTTTTGCCTTATTTTCTCTTGTCACCAGTAAATGGGTCAATATACTAATTTAATGATATTTGGTCTGACATATAATCTTCTTCTAACTGGTTTCTTATATATTCTTCTATCACCTTTTGATTTCTGCCTACTGTATCAACATAATATCCTCGTGCCCAAAAATTCCTCCTACCATACTTATATTTCAAATTTGTATGCCTATCAAATATCATCAGTGCACTTTTACTCTTGAGAAAACCCATAAACTGTGATATACTCAGATAAGGTGGTATACTAACTAATATATGTATATGGTCAGGACAAGCTTCTGCCTCTATTAGCTCGACATTTTTTCTTTACACAATTTTCGTATTATCTGACCTATATCCGCTCTTAACTCTTTATATATAACTTTTCTTCTATATTTTGGTGCAAATACAATCCTGCTCTGAATCACACACAGGGGCAGTATTTTTCTCTATGTAACCGGCTGTCTGAAAGAAGCCGGTATAATCCTCACCAATACAGCCTTTGATAAAGATATGGCAGTAATGCTCATCATCTCTATCGACAATATAAATTCGTTCTACAATACTTCGTATCAAAGTAACCAAAATCTCCGGCTGCGCATCTTTTGCATACTCAGCAAAGGATAGCAGCCTTTCTTTTGTCTGTTCCAGATTATGAATCGCAATCATGTTATTTTTACGGTTTTCATCCTGCTTAAACAGCAAGCGCTCTGTTTCCTGCAGTTCCTCAGACATACTCTGAATATCTTCCTGAAGGTAACAGCGGATACTCTCGTCAACCTCACGCATATTTTTCGTTTGCGCAATAATATCCGCCTGTAATTTTTCCTTTTTTCTTTTGAGAAGTGTATATTCCTGTGTAGAATTGGATTGTTCCAGCACCTCCTCAACTTTAATTTCCAGAATCTCTTTGAAATGTTCGCTGTCTTCATCCGACAGACTGGAAAGCTGCTGTACAATAAATTCATCCAACAGGACACCATCTACTGCCTTGAAATGACAGGTCTTTTTGCGATACCCCGGACAGACATATTTGAAACGTGGTTTTCCGTTTGTCCAGCGGTCGGATTCGGAAACAACATTCAAACGTTTGCCACAGATAGGACAATGCACCAATCCTGCCAGTAAAGCATTCGTCTTACGGTGTGGGCGGTTATATTTCTCTGCTATGGCATCCAGAAGTTCCTGTGTTTCAATCCATTGACCGCTGGGAATGAAACCTTCATGCTTGCCCACTGCGATGATCCACTCACTGATCGGCTTGCTTTCTACGGTCTGTATGAATTTTGGAGAAATGAATGTACTGTCGCTGTCCTCATATTTCTCCTGTTCAGTTTTGTTGTAAACGGATAATCCATGCTGACCATTAAACTCAGATAAATCTCCAAATACATTTCCATCATGGTTGATAAAATAATCATAACTGCGTTGATCGGCAGTACAGTAAATTGGATTTTTCAAAACCAGTCTGGTAGTTGATGTATTAAACTGTGCACCGGAAGGGGTTCGATACCCCTCCCGATTCATCTGTTTTGCCGTTGTCTGGATACTGCGGTTTGTACGAAAAAGTTCATACAATCTCTGCACCATCTGTTTTTCATCCGGTACACTGGTTAAGTAGCTGTAAGCAGATTTTCCTTTTCCGCTGCCCGTTGAAACCCTTTGTACGGCAAATCCCATAGGTGTATTGCCGCCCAACCAGCGTCCGTCCTTTGCCAGTTCCATCATATTATCGGTAATTCGTTCTGTCAGGGTATCTCTTTCGAATTCCGCAATGACTGCAAAGAGCTGGATAAAGATTTTTGAAAACCCGGATGCAGTATTGATGCCATTAGAACAAATAAGCAGATCGGCATGATACATTTCCAGGAAATCCATCAAGTGAAGCAGGTCGGTTGTCTTTCTTCCGATACGGTCTAATTTATAACAGACGATTGCTCTGATTTTTCCGTCCTGCACATCCCGCAGCATTCTTTGATAATCCGGTCGGTCTGAAAAATACCCACTCAGCCCCTTATCTTCATACTCCATAAACTGGTAGTCGTCCTCTAAATTCAATTCCCGTCTGGCATAATCAGCACATTGTTTGAACTGAACTCCGATACTGTCACCTTTGTTGGTAATACGAGATTTTCGTGCATATATCGCAACACCTCTTGTGTCAACATTCGTTTGTCTTAATTTCTTCATATTGCTCCACCTCCAACTTTATCATACCGCCATCCCTGTAAGATGCACAAGTTTGTGACCATTGTCCCGAATGGTTTCCAGCAGGCAAAATAAAGTTTCCGCATCAAAATACCGGATTTCCTGTGAGATAAACTCCGCTCGTTTTTGCTGAAACTGTTCGAGCATTTCTTTGAACTTCTCTCCTCTGTGAATCACTGCAATCATAAATTCCTCCGTTTCTGTCTGTAATTTTCAACTTTAGACCGAGTTGGGCAGAAGTTGAAAAAAAGTAAAAAAAGCTGCCACATAGGACATCGCCAGCCAGGAAAATTCCCTGACAGGATGTTTCTATGTAACAGCTTTATTCGCTCAAATCTGGGGACAAGTTGTCCCTCTTTTTATGTGATTTTCATATTCATATTTTTATAATTTCAGTTTATCACACCCAAGAAAAATCGACAAGTTTGTCATTGCTTCAAGTTGCGAAGAAATGATTTCTATGATTTTCAACTTCTACAACTTTTGTGTCGAAGTATAAAAGATCAGTATTCAGCATGAATGCACAGCCGATATTTCATATATCGTTCAAAGGGGATTGGGGACGCTGCCCCAACAAGCCGTTTTGTAAAAACGAGTGAACCTGTACAGGTTTACACTGCTTGCCAAGTAGTGATTTACTTTATATTGGCTTAAAAAATTCCCAACTTGGAAATTTTTACGGAACAACTTCGTGCCAAATTGGCGAGAAGTTCTAACATCAATCATTTACTTCAGACCAACTTGGTCTAAAGTTAAATTTTTAAAATCCTATACACCGAAAGATAACTTTATCCCAATTTGGGATGAAGTAAAAAGACTCAGACTCATAACTTTCCGACAAGTTGTCGGGAAGTTTTTTCAAAAATCAATCCCCGGCATATTGCCAAGGATTGATGCGAAATTTAAATCTCAGCTTCGGTGCAATTTGCACCGAAGCTAAAGAGAGTAAGTTCCAATTCAAGATAAAATGAGGTACAAATAAAACATAGAAACCTGAACTATCCACGTTGTCCACAAACATACCTTCTATTCTACATTCTTGAGTTGAAATATTTGGGGACTACATATTGTATCAATCCATGTTTTATCTGTCCCGGATACCTTTCCTTCCTTATCTACACGAATAATTTGGATATTATCGGATTTTAATGTCTTTAGCTTGCGAGCATAATCTTTAACATCATCAGTTGATGTATCTAATGTCACAATAACAATTTTCTTGTCATCCACATCAAGTAATGTCCTTATAATGCCGTTGATGTGTTCGTCATCCGTACCAAATCCAAATCCCACAATTACGATTGCATCAGAATTTTTCCATTCTGTGTATGTTTCAACATATCGAATTGACATTTCAATGGATGTCATAGGTTTTGTACCGCTTTGCGTAAACATCAAAGGAACTAAAATATGCTTTTCAGAACTTGTTAATTCATCTTTTGTTCCGATTCTATTTACATACGGGTCGTACCACATTTCAGTTGAACCGTTCAAAAAGGCGATCCTCTGGCACAAAATATCTTTTATAAATTCGTTGTAATTGGTTGTTGCAATAGCAGACACCTCAAACAAACTTCTATCCATTGCATCTTTCAGCAAATGGTAATATCCTTGTTTGGTATGCGGAGCTGCTTTTTCTGCAATTCCGGCGATGTAGTTTCGGACATTCAGCAAAAAAATGCAGATTTTACAAAATTTTGCCCAATCAGATTCAGGACTGTATAAATAGTGCCAATTAGAATCTATAAGTGATTTGTAGTCCAGCACTACCGCATAAAGAGACTCTATGATATTTTGAGCGAATTTTAAAATCTTTCCGGACTCTGTTTGAGTTTGGGCTTTGCGTTGTTCCAACAAATATTCCATTCCGCTCAAACCAGAAGAAGCGTAATTCAGTTGAATGATTTCGCCGATGTCATCAAAAATATCAATTTCGTCGTCTTTCTTTTCGAAAACACCATCGTTGATTTTTCTGGTAAGTGATTCACTCAATGCCCCAATATGTAACTGCATGATAGAAAGTAAAATCTTTCCTAACTCAAGCCTTTCAACACCAGATATCAGTTCTTTATTTTTATAAACCAGCAACAATGCAGAGAAGTACGAGCTATCAAACAGTTTGTTACCATCACTGAATTCTTTTATAAAAGATATATCCTGACTCATATGAATGTTATCCAATTCTGTTTGAAGCGCATCTTCTAATACGCTGTCAATATTAATTCCATCTTCGGTTTTTAGTCGTATAGCTTCACTTTTTGCAACCTCATCAAATTCGTTGATATGTTTGATAATCTGTTTTCTATTATGCTCTACAGTATCCTTAATAATGTTTTGGAAAACCGATTTTCCAAATGAACTTATATTCTTGTCTTTAAATCCATTTGGCAACCATTGTGTCGCATATCGAGTAGTAGTATTTACTTCATCCCTCATCTTTTTAAATGTTTCTTTACTTTTACTGGTGTCATATCTAAAAATATCAAGGGCAAATTTGCCTCCGGATGGTAGACCATATCCAACTTCGGCACCTGCACCAAATAAAAAACCCAGTTTCATAATACGCCTCCTCAACCCACTTAAACAGATCGTACAGTAGTGGTTATAGTAAAAATTAAATTTCACTGGTATCTTTTTTCTCTGAACAACGGTTATCCAGAGCTCTTTTTATGCTACTCAATTCTGTGCTAATTGTCTTTAACGTTGTCAACAACTTCTCCTCATCTGTTGTTGAAGAATAAAATACCATATAGTGTTCCAAATCGACAAAAATATCGTTTTGGAAATCGGTATCCTGTGATTTGTATTCGATAACTCCCATTATCGGTTTCATATTAGGATTTCCTCGAAGTTTGTTACTACCAATAAAAAGGTCATAATGTTGACCGACACCAATGATACATTCTCTTTCCTTTATTCTTTCCAATTCTTTCCTGATAGACTGTTCTGGAAGACTATCAATAAATGCAGACTCCAAATAAATTTTTACATGCTGAGCTGTTTTATTGCCGTGGTTCACAAAACGGACAACATACCATGTTTTTTGAATATAGTGAAATTCCACTTCTATAATTGGTCGATTCACTTCTGTATACTGCCGTTGCATCTCACATAGTTGCTCTTTGGATGCTTTAGCAGATTTAATATTTGCCCAACAAATAAAGATAGTTGCCACAACATAAATACCCGTGACGATAACCATCGCCCAATCAGCGTTCATCTTATCACCTCATTTCAGTCGTTCACACAGCGGCAGTAACTGTTCCAGTTTTTCTACAATACGTTTTTGCTCGGCAAGAGGTGGGAGAGGTACAAGCGTAAATGAAACTATTTTTTGATTGATCTTGGGCATACTTTCAGATGTTCCTGATGCGCTTGCCATATAATAGTTTCGTGTCACCGGTGCTTTGAGCACATAATCAATGTAATAGATGTCAACCTGACTAGAAACATGCATACGCATCATCAAATCGGGATAAATATATGCATTGTCAGCACCTGTGTAAATGCAGCTTGTACCTACTAATTCCCTTGAGTTGCTTCTTTGAATTAGTAAATCATTATTTTTCAGCCAATATTTGGATGCATCTTCTTTTGAAATATCAACATATTTAAATGCATCATCCTTAAATCTCCCGGATGTTGTTGCTGTTAAAGTAAGATTTTTAATTTCGGTAGGATAAGTAACACCTTTTGGAGAACAGCCATTTGATGGCTTTTCTTCAATGATATCCAACAAATAAACCCACTTCCAACTTTCTGGAATATCGAATGGCTTTTCCTCCTCAGTGATTTCGGGCAGTGGCTTTTCTTTTTTGTTCTTCTTCTCAGCAATCAGCCGCTGTTTTTCCTCTTGAATTCGGGCAAAGAGTTCCTCTGCAGTACCTTCTTCGGGGCGCTGTTCCACCAGTTTACCTTGAATGGCGTACTGCAAGAGGGATTTTTTCATATCCTCCGGGAAAAGGTTGTTGAACTGCTCTAACTTGCTCCATGCCTGCTCGTAACGGTCAATATAGGGCAGCAGTTCCTCAAATTTAGCAACAATCCGCTTTTGCTCGGCAAGGGGCGGGAGGGGAATTATCAATTTCTGTATTCGCTTAATTGCTAATTTGGGTTGCCCTACTTTGGTTGTGACATTAGCAATTTGTGATTGTACAATATTAGATTCTAAACACTTAATCAACCAGTTTTGTTCGAGCATAGAAAATACAAGTCTATCTGCATTTTCTGTTAGATTTGCCCCATCAATTTCTTCAGGTATTTTTCCGACACGTCCTATAGTCCCTGCAACTGTGATATAAACATCTTCCTTATGAATAATGTAACGAGCAATGGATGGAAATATATCTGATGGGACGTAAAGTAATCCATCTGTCAAAACCGTACCATCTTTCATATCAGATACACGAATGTACTTATATCCAGTATTTTCAGTTGTTAACTGTCTTCCAGCAGGTATCCTTTTTCCACCTAATACCGTTACTATTTCTCCAAGTTTAACCCACTTCCAGCTCTCCGGAATATCAAACGGCTTTTCGTCCTCAGTGATTTGATATGTACCCTCTTTACTGGACACCCAGTAAGGAGGGTATTTTAATGCGTTAT